>Ga0268280_1000138_pt1 | contig 68465 bp, 66 predicted proteins | sample saktaG_9_FD_190139 | JGI IMG/M metagenome (GOLD analysis project Ga0268280, IMG submission 190139) | Saline water microbial communities from Sakinaw Lake, British Columbia, Canada - sak_2011_5_24_40m | ecosystem: Environmental > Aquatic > Non-marine Saline and Alkaline > Saline ...
TTCTTTCATTTTGTTCCTCCCTTAAGGTTATTTCTGATTCATGCTGTTTAAAAACTCCTCATTATTCTTGGTCTTAGACAATTTTTCAATCAACAGTTCCATTGCTTCCACATTATTCAATTCATTTAAGACTTTTCTTAGAATCCAGGTCTTTTGCAACACATCCGATTTAACCAGCAGCTCTTCATGACGCGTATTTGAGCGCTTAATATCAATAGCCGGATAAATCCTGCGCTGAAAAAGATTGCGATCCAGTTGAGTTTCCATATTGCCGGTTCCTTTGAATTCTTCGAAAATAACTTCATCCATTCGGCTTCCCGTGTCAACTAAAGCCGTAGCAATAATCGTCAAACTTCCGCCTTCATCTACCGCCCGCGCCGCTCCAAAGAACCTCTTGGGTTTCTGCAAAGCATTAGAATCAATACCACCGGAAAGAACCTTACCGCTATGCGGAACCACGGAGTTATAGGCTCTGGCTAAACGCGTAATGCTATCCAAAAGTACAACCACATCACGTTTATGCTCAACCAGGCGCTTAGCCTTTTCTAAAACTATCTCGGCAACCTGCACGTGACGTTCCGGCGGCTCATCAAAAGTAGATGAAATTACCTCACCTTTAACATTACGCTGCATATCTGTAACTTCCTCCGGCCGTTCATCGATTAATAAGACAATCAGAATTACATCTGGATTATTACTCGTAATGGCGTTAGCGATCTTTTGCAACAAAACAGTTTTACCGCTGTATGGTTGAGCAACAATCAAACCGCGCTGACCCTTACCGATCGGAGTAAGCAAGCCCATGATCCGCATAGATAACTCATCCGGCTTAGTCTCCATGTTAAACGGCTCACGCGGATAAACCGGGGTAAGATTGTCAAAAAGCACCTTTTCTTTTACCTCCTCGGGATTCTCAAAATTCACCGCCTCAACTTTAAGTAAAGCAAAATATTTTTCACCTTCCTTGGGCGGACGAATCTGACCGCTTACCGTATCCCCCGTGCGCAATTCAAATTTCCTAATCTGCGACGGAGAGATATAAATATCATCCGGGCAAGGTAGATAATTATAATTCGGGCTGCGCAGGAAACCAAACCCTTCAGAAAGAATCTCCAGCACCCCCTCCCCAAACATCAGTCCTTCCTTTTCTGCCTGAGCCTGAAGTATTTTAAAAATCAAATCCTGCTTTTTTAAACCGCTGGTGCCGCTGGCATTTAATTCTTTAGCCAGCTTATTCAGCTCGCTAATCTTGGTGTCTTTAAGAATTTTAATATCTAACTTTTCCACAACTGCCTCCGTATTTTAGAAACCTGTTCCTGGGTTTTACTTACCTGAGCGCTATTATCTATGATAAAATCCGCAAAACGCGACTTTGCCCTTTGCGAAATCTGAGATTTTATTCTCAAAACTACCTGCTTTTTACTCAGCCCTAAGCTCTTTTGACTACGTATAATTTGCTGCTGTCTTTTCGCCCTTACTACGACCAGTTTATCCACCAACCCGGTTAATCCGGCTTCAATAATTAAAGCTGCATCCAGGATTATAATTCTCTTATTGGAACTCCGGATACGCCGCTTGATCTGCCGAATTAACTCTGGATGTACAATACTATTAAGCTTAGCTAATGCCCCCTTATTGGTAAAAACTATTTCAGATAACTTAACCCGGTCAATTACATTATCCGCCTTAAGGATTCCTGGGCCGAACGATTTTATGATTTTTCTACTAACTCCACTGCCGATAGCCATAAGTTTATGTCCCAAGTAATCCGCATTGATCAATAGGCAATTTTTGGTCTTAAACATGCCAGCAACAGTACTTTTACCACAGGCGATATTACCGGTAACCCCTAAAACAAATTTATTTTTTGGCTTTGGCATATAGCGCAAGATATTTATCTGCTGAAACCTTCCAGGAAAAATTACATTTCATGGCATTATTTATTAAAGCTAACCATTTCTTTTTATTTTTAAATACCACTATGGCTTGATTAATCAATTTCAATAATTCATCTTCCCTGTAACGGCTAAAAACAAAACCATTATTCTTATTTATAGTATCCGCTAAACCGCCGGTTTTAAAAACTAACGGGATTGTCCCGTAATGTAAACTAATTAATTGCCCCAATCCACAAGGCTCATATTGAGAGGGCATCAAAAAAATATCGCTGCCAGCATAAATCTTATGCGCCAGAGGATCATCAAACTTTAAATTTAACGATATAACTTTTGGATATTTATCGGCGGCAGCCTTAAGAATATCCTGGTATTTTAGGTCTCCGGAGCCCAAAATAACTAACTGCACATCCATTTTACAAAGTTCATTTAAGCCGAGCGCTAAAATATCCAACCCCTTCTGCCCAACCAGACGGGAAACCATTCCTAAAACCGGTATATTTTTATCTTGCGGCAGATTACATATTTTTTGTAAATCCGCTTTATTCAAAGCCTTGCCTTCTAGATTAGCGAGCGAAAAATTATGCATAATAAACCTATCCATAAAAGGATCCCAAACAGAATAATCCACCCCATTCAAAATTCCGCTTAAAACATTTTTTCGTCCCCTTAAAAGTCCTTCTAAACCGAATCCCAACTCTTCTGTCTGGATCTCTTGGGCATAAGTAGGGCTAACCGTGTTGATAAAATCCGCAAAAATTATTCCCCCTTTTAGCAGATTCACCTTATTGTAAAATTCAAAACCATCAATATCAAAAAGTCCCCAGTTAAAACCTAGCTTGGGGAACTCTTCTTTAGCAAAAACTCCTTGGTAGCCGATATTGTGAAGAGTAAGCACACACTTGATCCGGGAATAAAAACTGGAATCTGAATATAGGTTCTTCAAATACGCCGCAGTCAGACTCGCCTGCCAATCATGTAAATGTAAAATATCCGCGGGAAAATTTATCTCTTTTAATAAATCTAGCCCCCGGCGGCAGAAAAAAGCAAACCGCTCTAAATTATCCGGATAATCTCCATTTTTATCCCCATACAGTCCATCACGGTTAAAATAATTTTTATTTTCAATAAAGAAAACTTTAATATTTTTTCCGATAACCGCAGTTGTGACATCTTTAGAAACCCGGCTAATTTTTATCTTAGTATTCAAAATACATTTATAGCCGGGCATAATCACAATTACTTCATCTCCACAATACTCTAAAGCCAACGGCAAAGCTCCCGTCACATCCGCCAGCCCGCCGGTTTTAGCAAAAGGCACCATCTCTGAAGCCACCATCGCTATCTTCATCAAGTCACCGCCTCACTTAAGGAAAATGCGGACATCTCGAGCCAATTTTTACCTTTCTTCATATCTACTATTATCGGTACCTCTAATTTCATCACCTGCTCCATCTCAGTCTTAACCAACCTGGCAAGTATATTTAATTCAGCAATCGGCAGATCAAAAACCAGCTCATCATGAATCTGCAAAATCATCTTGGCTTTTAAAGCCCGTTCTTTAATTTGCGCACCGATCTTGATCATAGCTAACTTAATCAAATCACTGGCAGTTCCCTGAATCGGGGTATTTACCGCTTGTCGCTGAGCAAATTGCCGAATCCCCATATTTTTATTATTAATTTCGGGAATATACCTTCTTCTTCCTAAAAGCGTAGTAACAAATCCTTCGCTTTGTGCCTTTTTAATCTGCGCATCAATATATTCTCTTACTTTAGGATAACGTAAAAAATAAGCATCGATAAAATCCTGAGCTTGGTTTATCGAAATATCTAAATCCTTACTCAAACCATATGCACTCTGGCCATAAATAATACCAAAATTTACTCTTTTCGCCACCTCGCGCATCTGGGGTTTAACTTTTGACTCAGGAAGGTTATAAATTAAAGAAGCGGTCAAACGGTGCACATCCTGATTAAGGCGAAATGCCTCAATCAACACCTGGTCACCACACAGGTGTGCCAGAACCCTTAACTCTATTTGCGAATAATCACAGGAAAGCAAACAGGTCTTTTCGCTAGATGTAATAATCGCCTGTCTGATCTTTGCGCCGATATCCGTCTTAATTGGAATATTCTGTAAGTTAGGATTACTAGAACTTAAGCGGCCTGTTTCAGTACCGGTCTGATTAAAAGAGGTGTGCACCCGGCCATCGGAAGAATCTACTAGTTTAGGCAGAGCATCAACATAAGTATTTTTTAATTTAGTCAATTGCCGATACTCCAGCAAAAAAACAGGCAAAGCGTGTTTATCACTCAAGCTTTTTAACACCTCTTCATCCGTAGAGGGACCGGTTTTAGTTTTTTTAATTACCGAGAGTCCCAGCTTAACAAACAAAACTTGCCCCAACTGTTTTGGCGAGTTGATGTTAAATTGCGTCCCACTGACCTCATAAATGTCTGAGATTAACTTAATTAGCCGCTGTTGGATATCCTGCGAAAGATTTTTAAGCAATGCTAAATCCAACTTTATCCCGTCTTGCTCCATCTGTGCCAAAATACTCACTAAGGGCATTTCAAGATCAAAAAACAGCTTTGACAAATCTTTCTCTTCTAAGGCCTTCAAAAGAGGCACCTTTAATCTGGTCACCAAAGCCAATGCCTCTTTTGCTTGCAAAGCCCCCTGACGGATAAATTCACCTAAATTTTCCAACGCTAAATCTTCCAGTGAGTAACTTGTGCGCGATGGATTTAACAGATAGGCGGCGATCATAACATCAAAATCCAAACCGTTTAAAATCAAGCCTTCTCTAAAAAGAGCAACTTTTAGCTTCTTAAGATCATGGCCTGTCTTCTTGATGCGAAGATCAGCAATCGCCAAACGCAGCTGAGCCTGGGCAAGTTTGCCACTAAAAAATTTATTCTCTATAGCGAAAAATAAATCCTCAACGCTTGATCCGTAAATAGCAATTTCTTCGCAGTGCTTAAGCAGCGCGGTTAACTCCACCGGATTACAACTACACAAATTAGTCGGCACGGTTTTATCTACTCCCGACGGAAGCTCACCCAACAGTTTTTTAAACTCTAACTTCTTAAAAATGCTCGCTAGCCGGGCGTAATCTGGCTGTCCGGTTTTAGCCTTTTCTAAATCCAAATCTAAATCTAGCTCCTGATCCAGGATGATCAGCTGCTTATTTAATTTAATACGTTGTCGATGCTCAAGAATCATTTCTTTAGTTTTTTCAGGCTTAACTTTTGAAATATTTTTAAGCAACTTATCTAGGGAACCAAATTCTTGGATCAACTTTTGAGCGGTTTTATCTCCAATTCCCGGGACACCAGGGATATTATCCGCGACATCACCCATTAGTGCGATAATATCTACCAACCGCTCCGGAACAACCCCGAAGCGCTCCTTGACTTTAGCCAGATCATAAAGTACTCCACCATCTTTATTCGGGCTAAATACCGAAATACGTTTACCCACTAATTGCAGGATATCTTTATCGCTACTGACGATAGTCACCGCCAATGATCGCAAAACGGCTTTTCTGGCCAATTGCGCAATTAGATCATCAGCTTCAAAACCTGCTTTTTCGAAAATAGGAACTCCATATGCTCCAACCACTTCTTTAATTAAAGGAATCTGGCTAATTAAGCTATCCGGCATGTCCGGCCTCTGCAGCTTATATTGCGCAAATTTTTTCAGGCGGAAAGTATCCCGCGATAAATCAAAACAACAAACCAGATAATCCGGCTTCTGCTCTTTTAATACTTTATTGAGAATATTTATAAATCCATAAACCGCGTTTGTCGGTTGGCCCGCGGATGTGCTTAAATCCCTCAAGGCATAAAAAGCCCGATAACAAAACGCAGTCGCATCAATTAAGAAAAAACTTTTTTCAGACATTAATTAATATTCAAGGAATTCTTTTGTAAGGAAAGATATTTTTGCGGTACGCTTCTATCGCGTCAGAGCTCTTCGCTCTACCTTTTCAATAAACGCTTCAATCTCCGAATTATTCTGGTCTAAATACTGGGCATCCAGTGCTTCTTTGAATGCCATAGATATATCCCCTCCCTCAAGATGATGCTTGGCTTTATTAAAGTGCATTTTAGCGAGAGTTTGATCGTCATTGTTAAGATCAGTTTTATATTCTGAGACATCCTTCATCAACCCCAAGACATCTTCTTCTCGCTGATCAGAGAATGGCTGGCCTGATAAAGACATACGGATATCGCGAAGTCGATTGATGGCTTTCTGTGTCCAGGGATCATCCGGAGTACCTACCTCTACACGTTTCCCCCAATAAAATGCCGCCTTTTCTAAATTACGCTGGCCTTCATAAAAAAGCGCCAGATTTGTATAAGCACTAGAATAAAGAGGATCGATTTTAATTGATTTTAGATAATTTTCCTCTGCCAAATCAAATGAGCCCATCCCTTCATAAATAACCCCTAGGTCATTATAAACCATGGCATAACTAGGATCAACCGCAATGGCTTTTTGGTAAAAACTCATGGCTGCAGGCAAATTGCCTAAACTTTGTAGTTTAAAACCCTCTGCTCGATATTTTCGAGCCAACTCAGGCAATCCATCTGCATTTTCTTTGTTCGCCGGTACAGCTTTTGCCTCTTGAGCAAAAAACAATCCAGAAAAACAAAGGACAGATAAGATTGCAATTGAAATAATTATGAATTTAGGCGGGAGACGATTATTCATTTATCTGTTCATTATTATATACTTTAAAATGTGCACGTCAAGAAGAATTTAAATAATCGGGTCCATAGTTAATGCCGGATGAGCTACCTGTTTTAAAAAAACCAAAAGTTCTTCAGAGCTAGTGGCCACTGATTCATCAGCTATTTTTTCTAATAAATCCTCCTGCCCAATCTCTTGAGCCCTGAATTTTAGCTTATCTTGTAAAATTTCCTTTAACTCCTTAGGCATCCAAACCACTCTGGCCAATCCGCCTTCCGCCGAAATAAATTTCTTACTTAAGATATATAACTTACCCACCCCCAAGAACCCCGGAGTCTGCACCCCTCCGCCAACCGATCCGGCTAAAGTTGTAAAACTCATCCCGCAAGGAGTGATCCCGGAATAATCACGGTGCACGAGCATTACCCCGTTGGCTTCCGGAACAATGGCCACAATACATTCAAAACATCCGCAAGAAGATTGCGGCCCATCCATCAACGAATACATACTTACCGCATTAATCGTCTGATTAGATTTCTGCTGCACGAATGAATTTATATTATCCCATTGGCCAAGCCGGGCATCTAAAAGATTACCTTTAAGGATAGGTTGATTAGGGCCGCTAGGGGTAATCTCAAAAGAAGCTTTAGCATCCAGCCAGGAATATGCCCCGCATAAACCTAAGCGCTCCGGAGTAACCACGCAAACATGATTAGGAGCGAAAGATTGGCATAATAAGCATGAATAAAATGTATCTACGCTTTCATCAGTCATACCGGCTAAGCGCTCATCACGTTGATTATATATTTGTTGCGCTTGGAGTGAAATCCTGGCAACATCAACCGAATTAGTGTAAAGCTTAACCTGCACCTTATCCACAATCGCACCGTACTCCGAATGTAACATCGCATGCAAGATAACTCCCAAATGCGCCAGGCGAAAACCTTTACTATTAGCATCCTTGGATATTCTAATCCAAACCATATCACGCTGGCCCATATGCATCAGGCCCATGCAATAGTTAACAAAACGATGGATCTGTCTCTCTAATATCGGCTCAAAATCTTTTTGCATCTTACGGCCGAAAACATCCACCACTATCGCTAAAGGCAAAGATTTAGACCCTAATGGTAACTGATCAATATCCGAACCGATTAATTCCACAGAACCATCAGTAATACTTGCCTCATCGCCAGAACTTAAAAACTCAATCGCCGCGCTGGCCTTGCCTCCAAATTCAACTGCCAATTGCTCCCTGCGCACACGTTCACCTTCAAAAGCAGCAGCATAAGGCACTGGGACAGGCACCTGCGATATTTTAACTTTAATTCCACGCGTCAAAATACATTTAGCAGGTAATTTCCGATAATCCTTCTCCGTCACTAAAGCCTCAAACAGAGTAGTATCAAGTTTACCTAATTGCGGTACTTCCAAATCTGTAATTATGGGCAGGCCAAAAGCTAAAACCCCCAAGCCTGTGGCCACTAAAAGCTCATCCACATGACTAAGCAGAAGGACAAACGCCGGAACACGATTGCGAATATAATCCGTGATCTCCTGCCACTGTCCGGGTTTATTGCCACCGTAAATTAAAGGAGCGCGGATGGCAAAATTAACTGCGTAAATCGCCGAAAGATAATCATCGCCTAAAGGAACAATATAATTTTCTAAACCTAGTTCAATCCCTTGATTTTGAAGTTGTTGTTTAAAAGTATTCCCATTAATGTTACCCGCCAAAAGGCTAACAATACTTTTAGATTGAAAATCTCGGATTAATTCTACAGCAGATTGTTCATCTTTGGCCGGGCCTAAAATTACGGCAATCCCCGAGATCCTCCCATCCACTAATTGCAGCCCCAGTGAACGCAAAATATTATCCGGAATAAAACCCAGGCCCTCTTTAGGGTGCTCCTGACTTAATACAGCTAAAGCGGCTAAAATCTCCTCGCAAATTAAAGTAGCCAGACCTTTATTTAATAAACCATCCGGGCTATTAATAAACAAACCGCTAGCAGTGGCCTGATTATTAGCCAAAGCCTCGGCCGCGGCAAAAGCCGCTAAACATTCTTGCAAGCTTTTCACTTCCATATTCAACAAACCATTAATTAAAGGTAAATAATAATTGGTTTGGGGAAATTCAATTTTCGCATTCTGGCCTTTCTGATTTATTACCTGGCTTAAGGATTGACGCGTAAGATTTAATACGCCCAGAGTTCCTTTTGTTCCAAGTTCAACCAGTAATTGAGGTATCTGCCCTTCTTTAACCTGCTGATTAGATAAATCCGGCATGGCTTTATCCACAAATATAACTAAACATACACCGATGGCTTTGCCGTCTTTAAATTTAACTGCTTCGGCTCTGCCCTCGCCAACAATCTCCTTTAGCGGGCTTTTAATTATCTGGATACCTGCGGGTAATTCACCGTTGTACTGCTCGGAACTGATAACCTTAACCGCAACTTTATATTTTTCACAAATTAGTTTAGCTAATCTAAATGCAATTTGAGCTTGCCCCGTTAGAAGTCCCGCAGCGCGGGGCGCCACTTCTAACGGGGCTTGTCCGTCAATACAAACAGTATCATTGATTAAATAAGTGTCTAGCTTTTTTAAGTCATCTTCGGAGCTAATTAAAACTACACCTTTTTTTCTCGCTCCTGGTATAGCTGGTAAGTTAATGGCCATATTTATGAAATCCTCATTAATAAAACAAAATCCGAATACTTATAATCCGCTTGCTGCTAAAACTTCCGGTACAATTTTATCCCAACCAATAGGCATAATATGAATACCCCGGCACATCGGTTTTAATTGCTTAATTAAACGGCTGGCAATCTCTATAGCAGTAGCCACTTTATCTTTACTTGAATCCATCTCCATAATTAGGCTTTGCGGCACAGAAATTCCTGCGACATTCTTATTCATATAGCGCGCCATTCCGGCGGACTTTAATAAAACAATACCCGCCATGATCGGAACTTTAACCTGTTTAACCTGAGCAATAAAGTTCTCAAATGTTTTTAGATCAAAAACTGCCTGGGTTTGAAAAAATTCAGCTCCGGCGGCAATCTTTTTTTCCATCTTCATAATCTGCGGGACTAATGGGTCTGAGCCGGGATTAACTACTGCGCCAACACAAAACTTTGGCGCCTTACCTTCTAGCTGATTACCCTGCATATCAAAACCAGCTTCTAATTTCCTAACCACCTGTAATAGTTGTACTGAATCCAAATCAAAAACTGGCTTAGCCTGCGGATGATCCCCTAAACTAGGATGATCTCCGGTAGCAATAAGAATGTTCTGAATTCCTAAAGCCGCAGCAGAAAGTAAATCTGATTGCAGGGCCAAACGATTACGGTCGCGGCAAGTTAACTGACAAATCGGCTCAAAACCTTTTTGCTTCAGCAGGAAACTAACGGTTAATGACCCCAGACGCATTACTGAACTTTGCAGATCCGTAACATTGATCGCATCTACTTTATTACGAATAAGCTCAGCGCCTTGCAATAACCGATCAGTATGTATCCCTTTATCCGGACCAACCTCAGAAGTAAGTAAAAATTTTCCTGACTGTATTTTTTCTTTAAAAGTCATTTATATTTTATATCTAGCGGATGGCTTGATTTAACTTCAAGACTGCTGAGCGCAAGCAGCCTCAACCAGGTTGCGCATTAAAATCGCTACGGTTAACGGGCCTACCCCTCCTGGCACAGGAGTAATCCAAGCAGCGCGTTTGGCAGCCTTCGCAAACTCCACATCCCCTACAATTATATCATTTAAACGGTTAATGCCCACATCCACAACAACCGCGCCTTTTTTTATCCATTCTCCTTTAATCAAACCCGCCTGACCAACAGCCACAATCAACACTTGGGCCCTTTTCACATGCTCCTGAAGTTTTCCGGCTTTACTGGTTGCGATATGGCAAATGGTAACTGTGGCAAACTTTTCCAACAAAAGCATAGCCAATGGCTTACCGACAATCTCACTATGCCCGACCACAACCACTTCCTTCCCGTATAAATCTATACCGGTAGAATTCAATAACTCCATTATAGCTTTAGCTGTACAGGTTACCATTCTGGCTTGACCAAAAAGCATTTTACCAATATTCTCTGGATGCATCCCTTCAATATCTTTATGCGGTTGAATAAGCTCACATATTTTCATATAGTCGATATTTTGTGGAAGCGGAATCTGCACGATAATACCGTTAACTGAAACATCCGCATTAAGTTTAAGTACAAAATCAATCAACTCATCCTCAGAGGTGTTCCCCGCGAGCTGATGCAGCTTATAGATTATCCCTAAGCTCGAGGCGATTTTAGCTTGAGCTTTTACATAAGCCACCGCGCTGGAATTGTCTCCTACTAAAATACTAGCTAAAACCGGAGCCTGCTTTAAACTCTGCACGCGAAATCTCAAATCCTCCTTGATTTTATCCGCAACAATCCTACCCTCTAATAATTTTGCCAACTTTTTCCTCCAGCTTAGCCCTGAAATGCTTAACAAACCTGGTTTTTAACCGCAATTCCTTACTAATCAGACAGGTCAATTCCTTATCTTTAAGCATTTTCAAATTGATCTGTACATTAAAACAGGCAGCGCTAAATGCCGACTCTAAAAATATTACAGCTATTACTGTGTCAGTAATTAAATTTACATTTGTTTTTTTAATTAAAGGCGCGGCTATCTTTATCCCCTCGTAACAAAGCCTGGTCAACATTAACGACACATCCATTGCTTTCCGAGGATCTTTACTCTTATATGCCAAAACATCCAAATCCACTAAACCCAAAAAATCATCTTTTAATTTATCTGATTTTCTTAAAACTGCCCTAAGCTCTGCTTCGTATTTAGAATATTTAGGCTTGCCTAAAGTAAAGTTAATCACCATACTAACAAGGCTAGCACCCATCGCCGCATTTAAAGCCGCAGCAGATCCCCCACCGGGCGCCTCAAGCCTTGCCGATAAATCATCAAGGTATTTAGTTAAGCTTTGAGTTTTATATTCCATAGTTTTAAAGAGTAAAATGTGCGTTTAATTCAAAGGCATCGGTGATTAAAGATATTTCCGGTTGACTATCCACATACAAAAGCGCAAGCACATCAAAACGTGCTGGCCGCTCTAAAAGTTTATTGCTCTTTAAATAATAAACCGCAACCCGGCAAATTTGTCTTTGCTTACGCGCTGTAACTGCTTCTTGAGGAACTCCCAAATTAAGAGTATGCCGGGCTTTAACCTCTACAAAACAAATTACACCCTTAAACTGAGCAATAATATCAATCTCGCCGAATTTATTTTTATAGTTACGCTCAAGGATTTTATATCCTTTGGCCTTTAAAAACTCAGCGGCTGCATTTTCAGCAGCTTTTCCAAAATCTAAATTTACTGACAACACCTTAAAAAACTCTTCCTATGAATAGCAATCGGCCCTTTTTCTTTTAAAATAAACCGGTGCAACTTCGTAGGGTAACCTTTATGCTTAATAAATTCGTATTCCGGATAAATTTTATGATATGCCTCCATGATCTGATCCCGCCGCTCTTTAGCTAGAATACTCGCGGCGGCAATACTTAGTGATTTACCATCTCCCCTCACAATACTCCGATAAGGCAAATCTAGTTTAAAACGCATATTACCGTCGATAAGCACAAACGCGCGTTTTAATTCACTGGGTGTCAACTGTTTAGCCAATTCCCTAACCGCCTTTTGCATCGCTAAAATTGTCGCTTGCAAAATATTAATCTGATCGATCTTTTTATGACTAACAGCAGCAATGGCATATAATGATTTACTTTTTATCTCAAAGAACGCAACTTTTCTTTGCGCGGGAGTTAATTTTTTAGAATCATCTACCCGGTTAACAAATCTAAAATCCTTTAACCATACTGCCGCCGCGACTACCGGCCCGGCTAAAGGACCGCGGCCTGCTTCGTCTACGCCGATAATGCAATCAAAACCCTTAAGCTTAAGCCTTCTTTCATAGCACAACACCTACTTAACTTTTTCTTTTTTGCTTTCTATTTTAGTGGCATGTTTGCCAATCTTACCTCTTAAGTAGTAAAGCTTAGCCCTTCTCACTTTACCGAAACGAATAATCTCAATACGCTCAATAACCGGAGAATAAAGCGGGAATACGCGCTCCACCCCTTCACCAGAAGAGACTTTCCTCACGGTAAAATTAAGCTTAATGCCTGATCCGCTTTTAGCGATCACTACACCCTCAAAAGGATGCAAACGAAATTTATCCGGGCCTTCCGGGATCTTAGTCAATACCTTAACTGTGTCTCCGACGTTAATCTCCGGCATCTCTTTCTTAATAAACCCTGCTTCAACTGTCTTGATATCCATTAACTTTTGCTCCTTTCTATTACTTTTATTTTTTTAATAGATCCGGCCTTCTTTGCTTGGTCCGCCTAAGCGCCTGAAGTTTACGCCAAGCGTAAATTTTATCATGAGCTCCCGATACCAAAACCTCAGGAACCGACCAATTTTTAAATTTAGCAGGCCGGCTATATTGCGGATATTCTAATAGATTACCTTCGAATGACTCAAAATTCAAGGAATTTTTATCTCCCAGCACACCGGGAATCAACCTGACTAAACTATCGATCAAAACCATCGCCGCCAGTTCTCCTCCGGTTAAAATATAATCCCCGATGGAGATCTCTTCATCCACTAAGTATTGCCTCACCCTCTCATCCACTCCTTCGTAATGGCCGCAAATCAATATTAAATTCCGGCATCCGGATAATTTTTTAGCATTGGCCTGGTTTAATTTTTTTCCCTGAGGGCATAATAATATTACCTTGCTTTTACCTTTAAGCTTTTTTTTAATTGCCTGTAATGCCCTAAAAACAGGTTCGACCTGGATCACCATGCCGCTTCCACCGCCAAACGGACGATCATCAACCTTACGATGCTTATCAAGAGTATAATCCCTTAAATCATGCGTGAAAATCTTCACCTTGCCTTTAAGCTGAGCCCGTTTAACAATCGACTCATCCAAAACAGCGGAAAACATTTTCGGAAAGATACTGATGATATCTATGCGCATATTTGATTATTGTAACTCATTAAAAACATTTGCTTAAATTGGCTAAATTTATCCTCTTTGATCGCCTGACGAATCTGGCGCATTAAATCCAGAAAGAAATAAACATTATGTAGGCTAAGTAAAACCAAACCTAACATCTCTTTGGCATTAAATAGATGCCGCAAATAAGCCCGGGAGAAATTCTGACATACATAACAACCGCACTTTGGATCTAGCGGCCTAAAATCTTCCACATAAGCGGCATTGCGAATAATAATTTTACCGGAACTGGTAAAAGCCGTGCCATTTCTTCCGTAGCGGGTAGGAATTACGCAATCAAACATATCCACTCCCCGATCCACTGCCTCGACTATATCAAAAGGATAACCAATCCCCATAGCATAACGCGGCTTATCTGGCGGCAGCAACCCAACCACCAATTCAATAATATTATATATTAAATTACTGCTCTCTCCAACAGAAACTCCTCCAATAGCATAACCATCAAAATTCATCTCCACTAAACGCTTGGCGCAATCCAGGCGTAACTCTTCATAAGTCGCCCCCTGCACAATCCCGAATAATAACCCTTTTGTATCACCGTGGGCATCCTTTGATCTTTTTGCCCAAGCCACTGTCCTGTCCATGGCCACTCTAGCGGCCTCTTTAGTGCAAGGGTATTGCACGCATTCATCCAGCGGCATTATAATATCCGAACCAAGGGTCTCTTGAATTTTAATTACATCTTCGGGTGTAAGAAAATGTTTTGAACCGTCAATATGCGACTGGAATTCCACTCCCCGGTCATGCATCTTTCGATATAGCGCCAAACTAAAAACCTGATAACCTCCGCTATCCGTAAGTATCGGCTTATCCCAACTCATAAATTTATGCAGGCCGCCGGCTTTTTTAATAATTTCTATTCCCGGTTTTAAATATACATGGTAAGCATTAGCCAAAATTATTTGCGCTCCTGCATCCTGAATATCTTTAAACATCAACCCCTTAACGGTTGCATGCGTCCCCACCGTCATAAAAGCCGGAGTATCAAAATCACCATGCGCAGTAGTTACCCTGCCCAATCTTGCTTTACTATTTTTATCTTGATGAATTAAAGTATACATATCTCCCTTTACGCGGGTCCTGTCTTGGGTATTTTCTTGCGCTGACGCGCTACGAAAACACCCAAGCCACCCGCTAAATCAAGAGAATCATAAAACTTTCTCTATAGATGATATAATAAAATTGGTATCTTTCATCCTGGCATTAGGAATACTGATTTCACTTATGCTGGATACACCTTTAGCGTCAAGGACACCCCTAATATATTTAAAGCAATTTTTAACTCCCACACCACTTCCCGAAGTAAGCAGGACAATTACTTTCTTATTGTTTAATCCCGTAACTTTATCTAAATATGTATTGATGGCGGGCGTTGGAGCAAATGCCCATACCGGTAAACCGATAATAACTGTATCAAAGGAGCTTGTGTCAAAAAGCGCATCCTCTATTTCACATCTTTTCTTAAATCTAGCCACCTTACACTGAGCAAAAAATGAAGTTATTTCTACTTTTGGCCTTAGCCTTTGAATCTTTAATTCAGATTTTTTCTCCAAAATTTCCTTAAATATAGCGATTACCTGTTCCGTAATGCCGCTATAAGAATAATAAGTGATCAATGTCTTCATTTTCTCCTCCTAAACTAATTTTACGCGAATCCTACTATCAGGCGTCTGCCTGTCTTGTTTTTCGCGTACTACGCCTCGGGGTCCTGCCGCTGCGTCACCCTGCCGTGCTCACTTACGTTGCGCGCGTAAGGGGACCCGCCTCCGTGTCACCCCTCGGCAAGCAACGCAAAACCACTCCATTCGTTAAATCAAGGGTGTCCCTTTTTAGGACGTCCCCATTTCCTTGGCGGGTGGCTTGGGTGTTTTCGACGCGCGTCAGCGCTAGAAAATACCCAAGACAGGACCCGCGTAAGATTAGAACACAGAGATTGCTTCGCCCGCCACTGAATCAATGGCGGGCTCGCAATGACTGCCATGCTAAATGATTAACATCGCGTCACCGTAACTATAAAACCGGTATTTATTCTCTACTGCCTCTTGATATGCCTTGAGCATTAACTCTTTGCCTCCAAAAGCACACACCAGCATAAAAAGCGTAGTCATCGGCAAATGAAAATTAGTCAACAGGCAATCCACCAATGCAAATTTGTATCCCGGATAAACAAATAAATCTGTATGGCCTTCTTTGCGGCCGGAGGCATAAGTTTCCAGTACCCGCAGGCTAGTTGTGCCCACAGCAATGATGCGCCCTTTATCCGCTTTCGTCTTAGCCAGAGCAGCGATGGCTACGTCCGGAACTAAAAAATATTCCGGCTCCATTTTATGCTCAGTTATATTTTCGCATCTTACCGGGCGGAATGTACCCAACCCCACATGCAATGTTACATAGGTTAAATTAACCCCCGCGCCATGAATCTGTTTAAGCGACTCTTGCGTAAAATGCAGGCCGGCGGTAGGCGAAGCAAGCGCCCCTTCATTTTTTGCATAAACCGTCTGATAATAAATCGTATCCAAATCCTCAGGCTCGCGTTTAATGTAAGGCGGCAGAGGAACAATTCCGAAGTTATAAATCGTATCCGCGTCTAGTTGCTTAAAACTGATCTGGCCCCGGCTGCTTAGGGTTCCGGTAATCTTGCCGGAAGCAAAAATTATCTTTTCCCCAACCTTAGTCCGGCTGGGCTGAACCAGGCAGGAAAAAGTTGTGCCATTAATTCTACGAGTGAGCAAAATTTCAATCCTGCCGCCGGTTACTTTTTTCCCCATTAAGCGGCAATGTAAAACCTTAGTATCATTAAGCACCAACAAATCATTCTTTCTAAAAAACCCACCAATCTCTTTAAATACCCCATGGCTAAGCGTGCCGGTTTTTCGATTTACGATTAAAAGCCTCGCCTCTTCTCTTTTTTGCAAAGGATACTGAGCAATTAGATCTTTAGGAAGGGAATAATCAAATTCAGAAAGTTTTAACATATTTAATTAAACAGTAAAAAATCGGGGACGGTTCTATTAAGCGGTTTTTTGAAGGATAGAACCGTCCCCTTTATTTAATTCAGATAACCGATTAATTGATCGGTTAAATCATCGATCGAATAAATAACTACCCCATCGGGAGCCAACTCCATGATCAAACGAAATTGATTAAAAAACAGATCCGGATTATCTTTCATCAAAAACGCTCCTATCCCAACATAAATTTTCCCTTTACCGCGATGGCCCAAGCCGCTCTTTACCGCTTCTTTAACAAATTGATTATCCTTAGAATAAGACATCAATACTGCATAATCAATAATCCCCTCTTCTAACCAAGCCGACCAATCTTGAAATGCGTTGCTATATGCGCGCTCGGTAACCGGGATAACCGCGCAAGAAACCACTAAGCCAGCGGATTTAACTTTAACTAAACTATAGATCTTACGCACTAAATCCGTAACCTGTTGACGTTTCCAATTATCCCAAGCCAGATACTCATCTTCATTATTCAGCGTATCTAAAACATTAATCCCGGTTTTATCGCGAAATCGCTCGATATTCTTCACTCCATAACCATAGGTTAGACCAAATTTATTAAACCTTGAACCCGGGATAAATGGCACAGGTGATGGATAACGCATGTAATCTAGGTGTATCCCGCTAAATAACGGATAACGATTAATTATTTCATTAATAATCGTCAACATATACGTCTCTACCTTGGGGTCGCCGGGTTCTAAAAATATCATATCTTCTCTTAAATAATATTTATCTATCTCGGTGCTGGTAGAAATCTTTGATAACCTTTGATACTGATCCCGGGTAAGGATAGAATTGCCGTACTTATTCAGAATATCCGCTTTTTCATTTTTTCCTAATCCTAAAATATTTACCCAAGCAAAAACTTTAATATTATGCTGTCCGGCTTCCCTGAGCAATAAATCCAGCGTATCCAAACCGGCCGCGGCAACCATCTGGTCGTATTTTGTTTTATCGCAAATTTTGGAATCATAATAAGCATTACCCGACTGAAAAATCTGCAGATAAATTTCATTTATTTTAGCCTTGTTGCATTGAGCAATCAAATTACGCACCCCTGCCTCAGAATAAAGCACTTTTTTCCCGGAGAACACCGACACCCAAACACCTCGAGCAACAACCTCCTTAGCTGGAATCTGTTTATCTTCAGCGAGAACCAATCTTAAGCTAAATAAATAAAAGAATAGAATTATAACTAGTACATTAAATCTCACGGTATAAGAAAACATCCTATAGTTTACTATACCACTTGTTTTTCCGATTGCTTGCATTGTTCAATCTCCGAATAGCGACAACCACAATATTTCTGACGATAAATACCTTTTTGCTTAGCCTCTAGTTGCGCTTGTTTAAAACCGGGGCGAAAATCTTCATAATAGAAATCTATACCTGTTTTACGGCCAATCTGAATACCTAATTGCTTAAGCAATTCGTGATCCTGATACGGGCTAACCAGTAGAGTAGTACTAAATGCCCCAAAACCATTTTGCTTAGCTTGGCTAGCGGTTTTCTGTAAACGCATTGACCAACAATTCGCGCAACGTTGACTCTTGGGTTGCGAAGTATTAATTGCTTTCAAAAAATCGGATTCCTGATGTGTGGGATACTCTACCGGAAGAGAAAATTCCTGGCTCAAAACTTTTAACCCCTCAACACGCCGATGAAATTCACTAACCGGATAGATATTAGGATTATAATAAAATCCGCTAATTTTAAATCCCTGATCTTTCAACCTGCAAAAAGGATAGATTAAACAAGGCCCACAACAGATGTGCAGCAGGATATCCATAAATAACTAGAAGATTTCTTCCTGTTGTTCTTGATTGAACTTTAAACCAAAATGCTCGAAAGCCTTGCGCGTAGCTAAGCGGCCCCGCGAAGTACGTTTTAAATACCCGGCCATTAAAAGATACGGCTCGACTGCATCCTCAATTGTATCTACCTCTTCATTAAGGCTGGCCGCCAAAGACTCAATCCCCACCGGCCCACCGCCGAATGACTCCAAAATTAATTTTAAGACCTTGCGATCCAAATCATCAAAACCTGCCTGATCAATACCCAACTCATTAAGAATCTTAGCCGCTGACGCCTGATCAACGTTATCGATTTTTAAAACCTGAGCATAATCCCTCACCCGGCGCAAGAGCCGATTGGCGATACGCGGAGTTCCCCGGGAGCGTTTGGCAATCTCTAAAGCTGCCGCCTGATCAATTTTTACCGATAATAACTGACTGGAATTTCTTATAATTATAGCCAAGTCTTTAATTTGATAAAAATCCAAACTATAAAATATTCCAAACCTGCCCCGCAGCGGAGCAGCTAATAGGCCGGTACGCGTAGTTGCCCCGATTAAAGTAAACGGCTTAAGATTAAACTTAATAGTTTTAGCGTATGGCCCTTTATCAATAACAAAATCGATCTGAAAACTTTCCATGGCCGGATACAAAAATTCTTCAACCACTTTAGACATCCGATGTATCTCATCGATAAAAAGGATATCTCCTTTTTCCAAATTAGTCAGTATACCAATTAAATCTCCCGCCCGCTCAATCGCCGGACCGCTGGTGGCGGTAATTTTAGCACCCATCTCATGCGCGATAATATGCGACAAGGAAGTTTTACCCAGCCCCGGAGGTCCGCTTAAAAGCACATGCTCCAGAGGCTCTTTTCTCTCTCTGGCTGCCTGAATGGCAATTTTCAAATTATCCACCACATCTTGATGGCCAACAAATTCACTAAATTTCTTTGGCCTTAAGGATATATTTAAGACTATATCCTCTTCAGACTCTTTGATGTCAGTAATAACAGAATCAGCTTTCAGTAGCGCGTGTCTGGTCTCTTCGTTCATAAGGAATAATATTTTCTTTATTTCTGGCTATAACTATATCTTCAAATTCCACGTCTTGACGAGCAATAATTTCTTTCATTTTTACCAGCTCCAGGATTGCCAAGAAAATCACAATGATCTCCATCTTACTCTTGGACTTGGAGAATAACTCCGAAAGCTTAATTTCTGTTTGTACCAACAACAAGTGCAGGATATCATGGACTTTTTGCTCAACCGTATACTGATCCTTGATTACCTCATAAAAAACTTCTCGCGGTATATCTTTTAAAGCCTGAGAAAAAGCATTAATCAAATCAAAAATACTGGCTTCAAAATACACCCCTTGCTTATCCAGCACATTGGTATCAGCCGGCGGATCGGTCTTTGGACGCTTAAAAACTTCCTGTTGGCTAATTTCCCTTTGCTTCAAATTCTCGGCGATTTGTTTAAACTTTTCATATTCCAGGAGCCTTTTTACCAATTCCGCGCGCGGATCCTCCTGTTCTTCTAAAGCCGCCAATTCTTCTGCCGGAAGCAACATTTTGGATTTTATCTGCATCAAGGTGGCCGCCATGACTAAAAATTCTCCGACAATATTTAAATCCAAAAGTTGCATCAAATTAATATACTCTAGATATTGCCCAGTAACTTTAGCAATCGGGATATCGTAAATATTAAGGTGGTCTTTTTTTACTAAATATAATAACAGGTCTAACGGCCCCTCAAACATCTCTAAGCGGATTTTATAATTCATATTTTAAGCAATCCCCTTACTTCTAAAATAGTTTTCTTAGCCAACAAGGATACCTTTTGCCTTCCCGCGGATAAGATCTCAACAATCTGCTTTTTGTCTTTCTGTAAAGAAAATCTTTTTTCCTGAATCGGTGCCAATAAATTTGTAAGTATCAAGGCCAATTCCTTTTTACATTCCGTGCAACCAATCATCGCTTCTTTGCAACGCTGATGAATCTGATTTTTAAGCTGTGGCGAAAATGCCGCGTAATAAGAACAGACAATGCATTTATCCGGATGCCCGCGATCAGTGACGCGAATACGCTCTGGATCGGTGAACATGCCCCGCACCTTTTTAAGGATAACTTCAGGCGCATCAGTCAGAGCAATATAATTATTATAACTCTTACTCATCTTGCGGCTATCTAAGCCTAAAAGACGGGTGGTCTGAGTAAGTAAAGCTCGGGGTTCCACAAAGCAATCTGTTTTATAAAGATGATTAAACTTCCGCACAATCTGCCGTGTCAATTCTAAATGCGGCAACTGATCCTCACCCACCGGCACGCTATCGGCCTTATAAAGTAAAATATCCGCAGCTTGTAAAACCGGATACCCTAAAAAAGCATAAGTACTTAAATCACGATTAACCACTTGCCGCAACTGTTCCTTATAAGTAGGGCAACGCTCAAGTAATCCTAAAGGAGTAATCAAAGAAAGAATAAAATAAAGCTCGAGGTGTTCCGGCACCTGCGACTGAATAAAAATAGTAGATTTCTCAGGATCAACTCCACAAGAAAGCCAGTCAATAACATTATCCAATATGTTAGCTTTAAGGAGATCCGGATTTTCATACTCAGACATCAGCGCATGCCAATCTGCGACCATAAAAAAACAGTCATACTCATCTTGCAGTTTGGTCCAATTGGCCAAAGCACCCACCAAATGGCCTAGGTGTAATTTACCCGTAGGCCGCATTCCACTTAATATACGCTTTTTAGTCATATTTTTAGTCCAATATATCTTAAACTCTAAACTCTAAATCCGAAACTCTAAACAAATTTTAAATCAAAAATACAAATATTTAAAACAAAAACTTTGAGTTTTAGATTTTGAGTTTTGGATTTGTTTAGAATTTAGGATTTCGAGTTTAGGGTTTAAACTTAACATTACAATTTCCTCGCTATCTTCTCTATATCATAAGCTTCAATAATATCACCTTCGACTAATTGATCAAACCCACCAACCGCAATCCCGCATTCAAACCCCTCGCCAACCTCGCGGACATCATCCTTAAAACGTTTAAGACTAGAAATCTTGCCCTCAAAAGCTACCGCACCATTACGCATCAATGTAATCATGCAGTTACGATTAATCTTGCCCTTGGTAACAAAACATCCGGCAATAATACCGGAATGAGAAAGTTTAAACATTTTTCTAACTTCCGCCTTGCCTAAAAATACTTTCTTTAATTTTGGATCAAGCATACCTTCCACGGCAGCTTTTATATCATTAGCTAACTCATAAATAATGCTGTACATCTTGACTTCAATTCCTTCTTTAGAAATCAACTCCTTGGCCGGCTGATCAGCGGAAACATTAAACCCTAAAAGTAACGCATCCGAAGCTACCGCTAAAATTACATCTGAGGTATTGATATTTCCTGCCCCCATATGTATGATATTAATTTTTATCTCGGAAACATTCAATTTTTCCAGCGTGTCTTTAATCGCCTCCAGCGACCCCTGAACGTCTGCCTTAATAATTAAATTTAGCTCCTTAATTTTACCTGCGGCAATCTGAGCATGCAATTCTTCCAGGTTTACCCTTTTGACTTCTTTAACCTGCTGCTGTTTTTCTTTTTCCACGCGCGCCTGAATTAAACTCTTGGCCTGCTTTTCATCTTCAATTACAAAAAACTGCTCCCCTACCTGAGGAATTCCATTAATCCCAAGAATTTCTACCGGAGTTGCCGGGCCAACGGTAGTTACTCCTTGCCCCCGGTCATTCAGCATCGCCCGAATTTTGCCATATAAATTACCGACGATTATATTTTGATTAAGATGTAATGTGCCGTTCTGCACAAGCAACGTAGCAACCGGCCCTTTGCCTTTAGCCATCCGGGCTTCCACAACTACTCCATAGGCGAGGCGATCAGGATTAGCTTTTAACTCCATCATTTCAGCTTGTAACAAAATCATCTCAAGTAAATTATCTATTCCTGCTCCGGTTTTCGCAGAAACCGCAACCGTAATTGTTTTCCCACCCCAATCCTCAGGATTTAATCCGACTGCCGCTAACTGTTTTTTAACTGTGTCCAAATTTGCCTGCGCTTTATCTATTTTATTGATTGCCACGATAATCGCTACTCCGGCAGCTCGCGCATGGTCGATTGCTTCTTGAGTTTGCGGCATAATTCCATCATCAGCAGCCACAACTAACACCACAATATCAGTAATCCGTGCACCGCGCGCGCGCATAGCGGTAAATGCTTCATGGCCAGGCGTATCTAAAAAGGTAATCTCCCCTTGCGCAAGACTAACTCGATAAGCACCGATATGCTGAGTAATTCCACCATGCTCGCCTTCTGTAATTTTAGTTTTACGGATAGCATCCAAAAGAGAGGTTTTACCATGATCAACATGCCCCATAAAAGTAACTATCGGTGAACGACTCTTTTGCTCCTGCGGTTTATCAATCTTTTTATGCTCCTGTAAAATCACTTCTTCGGCATTAAGAGCTTTCTTGATTCCGAAATTATATTTTAAACATAACTTATTCAAAACAGCCTCATCTAAAGTTTGATTAATTCCAATCATTATCCCCATACCCATGAGATGCTTAATCAGAATCGAAGATTTCTCCTGTAATTTTATAGCTAAATCTTTAACCGTAATCGGTAGCTCTAACTCGATCTCTTTTTCTGGTGCAGCCTGGACCTCAGCCTTTACTTCCGGTTCGATTATCGGTTTAACCTCATCGCTAACCTCAACTTTAACCTTGACCTCCGGTTTATGCGCAGGCTTAACCTCAACTTTAACCTTGACCTCCGGTTTATGCGCAGGCTTAACCTCGACTTTAGCCTTGACTTCCGGTTTATGCGCAGGTTTAACCTCGACTTTAGCCTCAAGCTTAACTTCCGGCTTGATTACCGGCTTAATCTCATGCTTAATCAAAACTTTCGGTTCAGTTTTACTTACCGGTTTAAGCATCGATCTAAATACCGGCTTAATTATTTCATTACTCTTTTTTATTAATGTTTTAAACTTAGGTGACTTAACCGCAGGTTTAGTCTTGGACGCCTGAGCTTTGACCGACGGCTTTTTAGTTTTTGCATTCGCTTTAACCTTAGACTTAACTAGCGATTTTTTTACTATTATTTTTTCTTTTTTTATTTTCGACATATTTTCTCTTTCCTGTCCGCCAATCTTTGTGGCGGACCTTAATATTATAAAGCTATAGCAATTTCTTAGCTTCAATAATAATTTTCTGGGCCTTTTTTTCTCCGATGCCCTTAATCTCAGTCAGCCCCTGCACCTGAAGTTTAATTATATCAGCTACGTTATTAACTCCCGCTTCCCTTAAACTCTCGGCAATCTTCGGGCCAACTCCCAAAAGGTCTCCTAAGGAAGCTTCCTGCTTGCTTACTTTCTTTACCTCTTTTTTATCTTCCTTTTTAGCGTCTGTTTTAGTTACTTTTTTGGATACTTTTTTAGTTTCTTTTTTAATCTTCTTAATCTTGACCAACTCCGGTTGGCTAGCGATTGCTTCAGTCGCGCTAGCCGCTACTCCTGCTTTACCTCCAAGCGCCTCAGCAGCAATCATACTCTTCGTGCGGATATCCAGCTCCCAACCAACCAACCGGGAGGCCAAACGCACGTTCTGGCCGTGCTTACCGATGCTCAAAGAAAGTTGATCATCATCAACAATCACCCCCGCTTTCATTTTATCCCGATCTAATTTAATCTCTGAAACTTTAGCCGGGGAAAGCGCAGCCTTAATATATTCACGTACATCATCATTAAAACGCACAATATCAATTTTCTCACCCTGCAGCTCATTAACAATATTTCTTACCCGATTTCCGCGCATACCCACGCAAGCACCCACTGCATCAACCTTATCATTCTTAGAGTAAACCGAAATTTTAGTACGTTCACCGGCCTGGCGCGATATACCTCTAATCTCCACAATTCCCTCATAGATTTCCGGAACCTCTAATTCAAATAATTCTTTAACTAAATTAGGATGAGCCCGCGAGAGGATAATCTGCGGCCCCTTGGTGTCTTTTTTCACCTCCACCACATAGGCCCGAATACGCTGCCCCTGTTTAAATTCTTCTTTAGGCGATTGTTCGCGTTTAAGTAAAACACCTTCGGCCTTACCTAATAAATCTACAATCACATTGCCTTTTTCAAAACGATAAACCGTCCCGCTGACAATCTCTCCGACACGATTCTGAAATTCCACGAAAACTACATCCTTCTCTGCCTCGCGCATTTTCTGAATAATTACCTGACGCGCAGTAGAGGCAGCAATACGTCCAAAATCGATATTAGTAATTAACTCATTATTGCGGAAAGCGCGAATCTCTCCGGTAGCACGGTCAATCTGGACCTTGAATTCCTCATCCGGTTTTAAATCAATTACCCTTTTAACCGCACTAAGCATAGCGCTTTCTACAGCTTCTAACATAATTTCTTTCTTAATTCCCTTTTCTCGTTCAATCTGTTCAATAATCGCTAAAAGTTCCTGACTCATTTTTTTACTCTCCTAAATGAGCGCTTAACTTACGAACACGATAGTGTGAGTAAGTTAATGCGCGAATTTATCCCGAGCTAAGAAAAGTACTTTTTAAAATAAAATACAAATGCTCAAGCGAGGGATTTCCTCCTATTAAATTACTAATTGTGCCTTATTTATTTTTACCAGCGGAATCTTTAAAATCTCACCACGCACCTGCAGATACACAGTAGCTTCATCCGCCTTACTAATTATCCCTTGCCACTGGCATTTACCGTTGACTAAATCATTAAGGAAGAATACCGCTTCTTTATTTAAAGAACGTAAAAAATCACTTTGCCGCTTAAGCAGCCGATCGAGCCCCGGAGAAGAAACTTCTAGCATATAACGCGATGTAATAATATCTTTTTCATCTAACGCCTGGCTTATCTGCCGGCTAAGCTGCGCGCATTCATCTAAATTTATCCCGCCGCCTAAACGATCCGCGAAAATGCATAAAAAAAGACGCGCCCTTTCCTGGCGATAAATTACATCTACCAATTCGAAACCTTGGGGAATAAATTTCTGCTCAAATAATAATTCTAATTCCTGCTTTATGCTTTCTTTATCCATAACTGCTTTTCTAAATAACAATAAGCTTAGAAATCTGTTGGACTGCCTGTGACCGGGGTTTAATTATCTTTTCTTTAGTCGAACGCACCTTAATCTCGATGGTCTGCTCAACAAGCGAATTACGACCAATAACTACCTGCAGAGGAATGCCTAAAAGATCAGCGTCCTTAAACTTTACACCCGCGCGTTCATCGCGGTCATCCAAAAGCACCTGGAATCCTAAATCCACCAGATGATCATACAATGCAATTGCCTCCTGCATAATTTGGCTATTCGTCACATCAAGAGGTAAAACTAAGATCTGATAAGGAGCGACTTCCTTAGGCCAGATAATTCCCTCAGCGTCATTATTCTGCTCAATAATGGCCGAAACCAAACGCGATACCCCAATCCCATAACAACCCATAATTATTGGTTTAAGCTCCCCTGAGGCGTCCGAGAAATTTGCTCCTATTGCCTGGCTATATTTTATCCCTAATTTAAATATATGGCCGACTTCAATAGTATTAACCTTATCCATCTGAAAGCTGCATTTAGGACATAACAAACTATCCGTATTAAAAGCTTTAACCTGGTTACATTGTTTACATACCAAAACCAGATCTTCTCCCTGGGCAGCCGGCACCATAAATTCATGAGACTCTTTGCCTCCCATAACCCCAGAATCTGCTTCCGTAATCAAAACAGTTAAGCCGCACCGTTTAAATATTCTTATATAAGCTTCATAAATTAACTGATACTGCTTGGCTAATCCTCCCTCGTCCTGATCAAAACTATAGGCATCTTTCATGATAAATTCACATGCGCGGATTAAGCCATTACGCGGCCTTATTTCATCGCGAAATTTAGTTTGTATCTGATAAAGCACTAAAGGTAATTGCCGATAGCTAAAAATTTCACCCTTAACCAAATCTGTAATTATTTCTTCATGGGTCGGACCTAAAACAACATTCCTCCCACGGCGATCAATAAATTTAAACATTACCGCGCCAATATCCTTATCGCGGCCGGTTTTCTGCCAAAGCTCTAAAGGCTGCAAAGCAGGCAAAAGTAACTCCACCGCTTGACAAGCATGCATCTCTTGGCGAATTATTTTTTGGATATTCTCTAAAACTCTTAGGCCTAATGGCAGATATGAATACGCTCCCGCCATAAGCATACGCGCCAAGCCCGCACGCAACAGCAATTTATGACTTAAAGACTCTGCTTCCTGCGGTGTTTCTTTAAGCGTAGGAATAAATGCTTTTTTCCAATACATATCAATCCCTCAACTAGATTTTAAGATTGATGGTGAGCAAAAGTCGAACCATTAATCCTTGTTAAATATTTCTTTTGATAAATTCACGCCTCTTTTAGCCATTAAAGGATAGAATACAGGAATAATTCCTGTGGCCATAAACTTACCGAGCACTTTTCCATCAACAATTTCACTTATTTCATAGTTAAAAATATCCTCTAGGACGACTGTCCCATCTTTTAACCCATTAACCTGAGTAATGTTAATTATCTTACGCGATCCGTCAGAAAGTTGCTTCTGTTGGATAATTAAATGAACTGCGGTAGCAATCTGGCGATGTATAATATCTAAACTAATCGGTAAACCACTAGTTAAAATCATTGTTTCTAAACGATAGATTACTTCGATAGGAGAATTAGCATGTATAACTGCCAAAGAACCCGTATGTCCCGAACACATTGCCTGCAGCATATCCAAAGCTTCATAACTTCTAATTTCACCCAAGATAATTCTTCCCGGACGCATACGCAAAGAGTTATTAAAAAGATCCCTTATAGTTACCTCACCCTTACCTTCGATATTAAGCGGGCGCGTTTCCAGCCTTACCACATGCTCCTGATTTAAATGTAATTCTGCAGTATCTTCAATAGTAACAATACGTTCATCACTATCAATATAGCCCGAAAGAACTGCTAAGGTTGTGGTCTTACCTGCGCCAGTAGCTCCACTAAAGATAATATTCATTTTTGCCTTAATACAAGCAATCAAGAAATCCGCCATACGCTGATCCAGCGCTTCTAATTTAATTAAATCATCTATAAACTTAATATGTTCAAGAAATTTCCTGATCGTTACGCTTGTCCCATCCAAAGCCAGTGGATAAATAATAATATTAACTCTGGAGCCGTCTTTTAAACCAACATCAACAAAAGGAAAAGACTCATTTACTCTGCGCCGCGTAGGCGCAAGTAACTTGTAAATTAAACATCTTAACTGCTGTTCATCATCAAATTTAATATTAGATAAAATCTTTTTACCTTTTTTCTCTACATAAATTTTCTTAGGGCCATTAATCATTATTTCGGTAATTTCGGGATCTTTCATAATCGATTCTATCGGCCCAAAACCAACTAACTCATCAACCATGTCAGAAAGAACCTTTTTCTTATCCGCATCAGATATATTTAAACGTTTATGATGGATAACTTCATCCAGCATGCTCTTCAGCATAACTTCTAATTCTATTCTTTCCATATTTTCTTTGTATAATATCCCGCTATTCTGCGTAAGCAGCTTTTGGCGAACTTCTTCTTTTAGGGCTTTGATCATTTAATTTTCTCCATCTCTCTTAAGAGCACTTTTGCGCAATCCTTAAAAGGAATCTTTCTCACTATTTTCCCCCGGTTAAAAAATAACCCGGCGGATCTTCCAAAAGCAATACCCATATCTGCCTCTTTTGCTTCTCCCGGACCGTTAACTACACAACCCATAACGGCAACTTTTAAAGGCCCGGCTCTCTTTAAACTTAAAGTAGAATCTATCTTCTGCTCAAGCTCTTTAACCACGCTCACCAAATTTACTTCACAGCGGCCGCAAGTAGGACAGCTTATAATTTGAATATTACTTCTTATCAATCCTAAAGACTCTAAAATACACTTTGCTGCCCTGACCTCTTCTAGAGGATCATCCGTAAGCGACACCCTTATTGTATCACCAACGCCCTCAGATAGCAAAACCCCTAATGCAATGCTAGATTTTATTATACCCTTATAGGGTGAGCCAGCAGCAGTAACGCCAAGGTGCAAAGGATAATTACAAACCCGCGATATCTTACGATAGGCGGCTAAGGTATCCAAAACATTCGAAGCTTTAAGCGAAATTACTAGATTGTCAAATTTAAGTTTTTCTATCTTTTTTATATAGCCTAAACAGGAGCGCACTAGCCTCTCTGGCATACTAGTACGTTTTGCCCCGTGCTCTTTAACTGAACCAGAATTAAGCCCAATACGTAGTGGTACGCCGGCATACTTTAAAGCAGCAATTACCTCTTTAATCTGGCTATGCTTATCGATATTTCCTGGATTAAGCCGGATCTTATCCGCTCCATTTTCAACCGCAGCAATGGCTAACCGCCAATCAAAATGTATATCCGCGACCAACGGTAAAGTTGTATTTCTCTTAATCTCTTTTAACGCCCGAGCATCAGTAAAATCCCTGATTGCTAAACGTACTATTGAACACCCCGCATCTTCTAACGCATTAATCTGCTTAACTGTTTTGGCAACATCAGCAGTCTTAGTCTTAGTCATCGATTGGATGGCAATAGGGTTTAAACCGCCAATCGCTATCTTACCGATTTTAATAATTTTACTTTTTCTACGCTTAATCTGCACCCGGCCCTTCTTTCCATAATATTGGCCCAATCCTTCTATGAAAGGCTGGGTTAATATTATTTCCCTATCCACTTACTTATTTTCTCTCCATAAAGCCTCAATATATCATTGTAAGTAACGAATAAAGCAAGCATAATCATTAAACTCACTCCGATGTTATTAACGATCTGTTCTGCCTTTATGCCTAAGGTTTTTTTTCTAAGCTTTTCTAACCCTAATAAGAATATATGCCCTCCGTCTAGAATTGGCAAAGGAAGTAAATTAAATACTGCCAGACTCACACTTAAAACCGCAACCAGATGCATTACCGCGATTAATCCTAATTTTGCGGCTTTGGAGGTGATAAAAAATATACCTAATGGCCCGGCCATAGAATCACGCATCGACATTTTTCCGCTTACCAAGCGCCATATCCCTTTATAAGTCATTACGGTTAAATCAAACGTTTTCTTTAATCCCAGATAAGCGGATTCAAACAGTCCATGCCTTACTTCCAGGACTTCATCAAAAGGAGTAATGCCGATTATACCCAAAGTTTTCTTTTCCCCTAACTGATTATCAAGAACCCTGCTCTTAATCGCGACATTAAATTTTAACTTTTGCTCATTACGTATTAACAAAAGTTCAATCGAATCAGCAGTTTTATTCTTTTGAATCTGATTCTGTAAATCCTCCCAAGAATCAACATTCTGGCCATTGACCGCTATAATTTTATCCGCTACCTGCAGGCCGGCATCTTTGGCACCATAACCTTCAATTAAACCGCCGACCTTAGTAGTCAATGTCGGATAACCCACAAACAAAATAATCCAAAAAAATAAAAATCCTAAAATATAATTCAAAAGCGGCCCACAGAAAATAATTTGAAACCTTTTGCCGGGTGATTTCGAAAAATACTCATCACTATTGCCCTTACATTCCGAAAGGTTATCTCCAGACATCTTCACATAACCTCCCAAAGGAATAAGACTTAAAGAATATTTCGTATCCCCGATCATCTTAATAAATAACTGTGGGCCAAAACCTAAAGAAAATTCTTCCACGCGTACCCCTGCTCGACGTGCAGCGATAAAATGCCCAAACTCATGAACAATAATAAGTAAACTTAAAATTAATATAAAAACCAAAGTCGCAATCATCTCACCTTACCTCCCCACCACGTTGTAAGCCTCTTGCCTTGCCCAAATATCTGCCTGGATGATATCAATAAGAGAAGGATTGGCCAAATTACGATGTTTAGACATTACTTTTTCAACCACTTTAGGTATAGCCATAAACTTTATACTTCCTTTTAGAAATTTCTCCACGCTCACCTCATTAGCCGCATTTAAAACAGCCGGTAGGGAACCCAATTGCCTAGCTGCTTGATAAGCCAACCCCAAACAGGGGAATTTACTAAAATCTGGCTTAGCAAAATGCAACTGCTTGAGAGAATAAAAATCTATCCTTGGAAGCTGATTGGCTAATCTTTTAGGATAAGCCAAAGCATACTGAATGGGTATGCGCATATCAGTTGCAGAGAGTTGCGCCATCACCACTGCATCCACAAACTCAATCATAGAATGAATTAAGGCTTCTGGATGGATAAGCACCTTAATCTTATTTACCTCTAGATTAAACAAAAACATCGCCTCTAAAATCTCTAATCCCTTATTCATCAAGGTAGCAGAATCTACCGTGATTTTCTTCCCCATCTTCCATCGCGGATGACGTAACACATTATTTATAGTAACAGAATTCAGTTTTCTTTTAGAGACATTCCTAAACGGGCCACCCGAAGCAGTTAGATAAATCGAGCGAATACTTGCCTGATCCTGGCCTGATAAAGCCTGCCAAATTGCTGACTGCTCGCTATCAATCGGCAAAATATTTACCTTATGCTTATGCGCCAGGCGCATAATAATTTGCCCAGCCATAACTAAAGCTTCTTTATTCGCTAAAGCAATATCTTTGCCGCTTTTAATCGCACTAATTAATGGTCCTAAGGCTGCTGCCCCACTAACCGCGAACACCACCTGGTCTATACTCTTATCCTTTACCAGTTCCTCTAAACCAATCTCTCCACAATATATCTTAACCGAAGGAGATATTTTTTTTGCCAGCAATCTAGCTTTACGCTCATCCCTAACACAGACGTTTTGCGGCTTAAACTCTTTTATCTGTTTATACAAACTATCAATATCAGAGTTAACCGCTAACGCCACAACCTGAAAACTACCCGGAAATTTACGCACTACATCCAGCGTACTGGCTCCGATTGAACCGCTTGAACCCAAAACAGCGATATTTTTCATTTTGTAATTGCGCTAAGATAAAAATAAAAAACCGGAGCGGCAAATAACAAGCTGTCAATTTCATCAAGCACTCCACCCATCCCCGGGAATAAATTACTTGAATCCTTAACCTGACAATCACGCTTTAAAAGCGATTCAGAAAGATCCCCCAATTGCCCCAAAACACCTAAACCCAAACCGATTAATATAAGTTGCACATAATTAAAACCTAAGAAAATACTGCACGCCAACGCGCCGATTATACTAAAAATTAAACCTCCCAAAGATCCCTCAATAGTTTTATTCGGACTAATCCTCGGTATTAAAAGATGCTTACCGAAATTACTTCCCACTAAATAAGCGCCAATATCACCTAACTTAGTAATGATTAACAACGCCGCTAAAAATGCTAAACCTGAGTCCAAATACCTAATTTTAATTAAAAAACTAAAGAACCAAGAAACATAAAGTATACCAAAAAGCGTTGTAGAAATATCTACAATTACTCCAGAGCTATTTCTACGCTTAAACTGCATCAGGATAAGAAATAACAAAGCCAAAACGATAAATAAAAGCTCCCAACTTTTAGTCGGCTCAAATCTAAACACTATAGAAAGCGGAATAATTGTACCTATACCAATCCCGAAATATTTGTAAATATTTATTCCTTTTTTCTCAAGCATTACAAAATATTCATAAAGGCCGCCAATAATAAATATAACTACCCCCAAACCGCAAAGTAACTTAGAAAAGATAATCCCGACTATAATCGCGATAAGAATTGCTGCGCTAATTAACCTCTTGGTCAGCATCGATTCCTCCGAATCTTCTTTCTCTTGTTTTAAAATCACGGATTGCTTCTTTTAATTCATTGATTGTAAAATCCGGCCAATATTTGTTAAAAAAATATAGCTCCGCGTAAGAAAGCTGCCAAAGCATAAAATTACTAATGCGCATCTCTCCGCTAGTGCGAATTAATAAATCCGGATCAGGCAAGTCAGCGGTATAAAGATAACGTGAAAATATTTCCGGAGTAAGCTGCTTTGATAAAGCGTTATCCTTAAGCGCACAAGTTGTAAACCGTTTAACCGCATCCACAATCTCTTGCCGGCTGCCATAATTTAAAGCCAGGACAACAATTAAGCCAGTGTTATCTTTTGTCCGACTTTCAGCTTTTTGAATCTTCTGTTGAATAAATTTAGGCAATGGATCGCCTTGGCCAATAACGCGAAAGCGCATATTATTACGCTCTAGTTCTTTAATTTGGCCATCTAAGAATTTATCAAGATAACGCATAAGTATAGCTATTTCTTTTTTGGGCCTATCCCAATTTTCAGTAGAAAAAGCAAAAAAAGTAACCACCTCTACTCCAAGCTGGCCCGCACCCCGAATAATCTCCTTCAACCGCTGCACGCCCTGGCGATGTCCAGCAGTTCGCGCTAAACCTCTTTCCTTTGCCCAGCGGCCATTACCATCCATAATAAAAGCTATGTGCTTAGGGGTTTTATCCTGCATACTACTGATGAACCTGGTAATCTATATCCGGAAAGAGGTTATCTTTATATTCAATATCCGCAAGCCAATTCTCGTCAATCTGATTAGACTTAACATCTTCATAAATCCGGTTGAACCTTAAAAGATGGTCTTTAGTACGGCCCACCGCATAACTGGTATGCGTACCGGTACCTAAAATAAATGCCCAATCCGAACTCTGTGCCAGGAGCAATTCACGTAAAGCCTGATTCAATGCCCGACGCTCTAATCCCTGGGCACCGGGATTATTCCTGACCAATTCACTCATCCGCTCTGAGGCAACATGTAAGTGGCGATAAATCCAATCATTGGTTCCTTGCAACCACATTTCCGAATAACCTTTATAACCCCAACTAGAGAAAGACGGAGTAACTACCTGATTACGCGGATTCTGATCTAAATATTCGCTGGGGGTGATCAAGCTAATTTCATTCTGGTCACAGGCAATTTTACGAAATAAGAAATCCAACCACATCGGGCCCTCATACCACCAATGCCCAAAAAGCTCAGCATCATAAGGCGAAACAAGAATCGGAGGTTTACCCATCAGGTCATTGAGATAGTTTGCTTGTTTCTGACGATTAAACATAAAATTACCGGCATGCTCTGCTGCGCGGTCTTTTGCCCACTGCGCAACATAAGGAGATTTGTGATTGCTGTTACCAGTAATCCGATAATATTTTATTCCCGTATTAATACGTACTCCATCCGGATGAATATAAGGCTTAATATAATCAAACTCTAAATCAAAACCTACATCCCGATAAAATTCTCGATAGTTATAATCACCCGGATAACCTTCAATAGAACTCCAGACCTGCTTTGAAGATTCCAGATCCCTGCCAAAAGCGGCTACTCCGGTACCCTTACAATAAACCGGAGCAAACACCCCATATTTAGGGCGCGGAGTTCCATGTAATATTCCATGCGCGTCCGTAAAAAAATAACGCAGCCCTGCTTCTTTAAATATTTCATCGTGTCCCGGGCAAAAACCACACTCCGGCAACCAAATACCCCGGGGCCTTCTGCCAAAGGTGCCTTCATAATGATCCGCGGCCACCTTTACCTGAGCGCGCACCGAATCACGACAAACATCCATCAACGGAAAAAATCCATGGGTAGCCCCACAGGTGATTATTTCTAACTTTCCTAAATCCTGAAATTTTTTAAAAGCAGCTACCAGATTAAAGTTATATTTCTGAAAGATCTCTCGGGCATGTGAAAATCTCTCAAAATACATTTCGGCCAGACTTTTAAAATCCGGTTGCCATTTTGTTCTCTCGATTTCTTTTTGACTCAATTCGATAAGCTTATTAATATGCTTTAAATAGCGCTGCTGCAACAGGGGGTCAGCCAACATTGAAATAAGCGTAGGGCTTAAGGTCAGCGTAATCCGAAAATCTATACTATCATTCACTAGTCCCTGAAAAACAGAAATTAAAGGTACATAGGTTTCGGTAATCGCCTCATAAAGCCAATCCTCCTCTAAAAAATTCTCATGTTCCGGATGGCGCACAAAAGGCAAATGTCCATGTAAAACTAAACAAAGGTATCCTTTAGGCATAAATTTTAACTCCTTGGTTTTGAATCTAGCGAAATCCTTGATCGGACTGAAATTAAGATCAAAGATCTTATTTGGTTTCTCGAGTTACGGTTGGAGTAATTGTCCGCTCTTCTAATTTATCCGCAGAAGTCGCCTTAACCGGAATTATCTGTTTTCCATCGGGTAAATAATATCGCAGGGTAAAAGTACCGTCCGGTCTTAATTTAATCGGTACCCTCTGTACGGTTACCTGGGCATCTGGTTCGGTTGCTCCGTAAACAATCAATTCACAGTCAACTTTCAGCCAAAAATTTCTCTCTTTAATCTCCTTCTTCACCGGGCTGCTAGATAGCCCTGAACTAAACAGACCCTGCTTTATGCGTTCCTGCCAGGCGCCTCCAACTGGCGAACTTTTACCCAGGCCAAAACCCATGCCATAAAGCCGAGCAAACATCTCTTCCGGTATCATCCACTCTTCATCAGTAACCCAAGAAGGTCCGTCTAATGGAGTCCGCACGAGGTTAGAACGTAAAATAGTAATAAATCTACCATCCGCTAGCATTAATCCCAGATCCACACACCAAACGCGACCCGGGCCGGCCGTATCCACATACCAGCTATTAGCAAAATCATTAATCTGAATATCAAAAAACCTATTCGCATTAAATCCGTTAAATAAGATATTCGTAACATCATAAACTCTTAAAACTCTTTTCGCACGATAAAAATCATCACCAAATTTATTCTTTAAGCCTTGGATAGTCTGATCCCTTAGCTCCCAATAAGTATGCAACCAACGCGGATCGCGAACTTGTAAAATAATTTTATCCTGATCATAAAAAGAAGGGAGCTCTTGCGGCCGAACCGCGGAGCTCTCCGGCGCAAAATAGGTATTCTGTGCATGAGAAAATTTTGTATTAACTATGGCTGTTTCATAAAAGCTGGAGATGTCTTTAGACGGTTTCTTATTTGAAACTTCATTCGAAGATAATTTATTTTTTAGTCTAAGTTTGAGTCTAGATTTTGCTTTAGCAATAGTCTTCATCAATGCTTCTTTCGATTTTTTTAATATTTTCATCACTTTCTGCCTCCCTCCAATAAAAAAAGGGAATCCTCTTCCCCTCATCATAAAACTATCAGTGCCTTACTTTCTACCCCTCCTTATTTCATTTCTTAGGCTTCTTCCCATTTATCAGAACTTGCCTTAACTCCTCTTCCAGAGTTTCTTTAAGCTTGGTTACCTTCTCTAGTTCTTCTTTTAAACTCAGGTTCACCAGCTGATCCTGAACTAAAGCTTTCTTGGCTGTTTCCAGGGCTACTTTTAACTCTTGTATCTGGTTATCATTAGCCTTGGCTTTTTCCTCTAGAGCTGATTTCTCTTGCGCATATTTACTTGTTTTCTCTTCCAGAGCAAGACGCGCCGCCATCTCCTTATCGCGCGCAGTCTTTTGGCGTATCGCGCTAGAACAAGAACTAAACGTACCAAAAAAGAAAACCACTGATAATACCGCTAAAATTATTACGATACGATTTTTCAAAGCCTCATCCATAGTCAAAAACCTACTTAAGATTCTCTTGGGGCTCTTTTAATTTTTGAGCACCCGTAGAATCACCCTTAACTTTAGTAATATTGGGTAAGATAACTATCTCTACCCTACGATTTTGTTTGCGCCCATCAGAAGTCTCATTGGAAACCAACGGACGATATTCACCATACCCAATTGCCGACAAACGTTCCGGAGATATTCCCTGATCATTTGCTAAATAATGTAAAACACTTAAGGCCCGGGCAGTAGAAAGCTCCCAATTAGACTTCCATCCGCTCTGCTTAATCGGAACATTATCTGTATGACCTTCTATGCCTATATTAAACTGCGCCATATTATCTTTTAATACCGCTGACACTTTAGTCAGTAGAGGAAACGCCTCAGACCTAATCTTAGCTTTCCCGGAATCAAATAGAAGGTCTCCGACGACGGTAATCACCAACCCTTTCTCCATCATCTGGAGTTTAATCTGTTTATCATCGATCTCTGCACCAAGTTTCTGTTCCAGCAAACCCTTAGAACGAAGAAGCTCATCCAACTGAGCGTTTAGCTCTTGGATTTTTTGAGCATCAGAACGTTTACCGGCTTGAAAAATAAACGTACAACCTGCTAAACTAAAAGTTATAAATAAAACTACTGTAAATTTAAAAAAATTGTTTATCATTTTTTCCTCTCCTAAATGAGTCCACCATTGTTTCAATGGCGAACGAATTTATCCCGCGAAATAGATCAAAATTCTTTAGAATCTTGATCTAGCTTCTGAGGCGGGAGTATGCCTTATTATCTTTTGTAGAAACTTAAATATATCATAACCTATTTTATTAGTCAAGTGTTTTGTCCTCAACCACTTAGATAAAAATAGTATCCTTCCTGGCGCTGCCTATAGAAACCATGGTAATTTTAACCCCGAGCAGTTTCTGCAATTCTAATAGGTAAGCCCGGGCATTAGGATGCAATTGTTTAAAAGAACTGGGCTGATTTGGCTCTCTCGGCCAACCCGCCATCTGCTTATAGACCGCAGTGGCTTTACTCAAGACCTCTAAATCACAAGGAAATTCCTTAAAGATCTTACCCTTATATTTATAGGAAGTGCAAATCTTTACCTGAGCTAATCCATCAAGCACATCCATTTTCATAATGGCTAGTTCGCTAATACCATTAAGCATCACCGATTCTTTAGCCAACACGGCATCAAACCAACCGCATCGACGCGGCCGGCCGGTGGTTGCGCCAAACTCATTTCCTTTATCGCGCATAATTTTACCAAAATCCTTTGTAAATTCCGTAGGGAAGGGGCCTTCGCCGACCCGTGTAGTATAGGCCTTACAAACGCCGATAACTTTGTTAATCTTATCCGGAGATATCCCTGTACCGATACAAGCGCCACCGGAAATCGTTGAAGAAGAAGTAACAAAAGGATAGGTTCCAAAATCAATATCCAGAAATGTCCCCTGCGCCCCCTCTAATAAAATATCTTTTTTTTCATGGATAGCCTGATTTAATAATACTGCGGTATTACAAATATAAGCAGCGAATAATTCACCATACCTCAGATACTCCCGATAAATCTTTTTAAAACTAAAACCTGGATGCTGATAAACTTTTTTAAAGATCTCATTCTTTTCTTTAAGATTATCTTTAAGTTTATCTCTAAAAACATCGGGATTTAATAAATCCGTCATGCGGATGCCGCAACGGTTAATCTTATCCGCATAACAGGGGCCGATACCTCTGCCGGTAGTACCGATTTTATTCTTCCTTTTGCCTTCGCGCAACTGATCCAAATTTTTATGATACGGCATAATTAAGTGTGCCAAAGAAGAGATTTTAAAACGCCGGCTAAAATCAATGCCATTTTTACGCAGATCATCTAGCTCGCCCAAAAGCACCGCTGGATCAATAACTACCCCATTACCGATACAGCAAATCTTACCAGGATGTAATATCCCCGAAGGGATGAGATGAAATATATACTGTTTCTTACCTACCACTACGGTATGTCCGGCGTTATTACCGCCCTGATAACGCACGATATAATCTACTTTCCGAGAAAGGATATCAATGATTTTACCCTTCCCCTCATCTCCCCATTGCATACCTACTAGAACTATATTCACCCAGCCCTTCCTTCCTATTTTTCCCCCCGCCCTTCCTAAAATAATTATTTTTAGGAAGGGCGGGGTTCATTTTTTTACTTTTTTTACGGCATCATCGTAAAAATCTTATGCGCAATATCCGGGTATTTAGCGATAAAATTCAGCTCATCATCAACCAGTGGCTTCTGATTATGTACATTAGCATATCTAACTAGCTCTAATATACGCGTCGCCTCTGCGTCATCCTTAAAAGCCACCTCCAATTTTTCATAAACATTACGAAAACCCTTGATCCCGGAATATTCTCCGGCAGTAATCTTCCTACCGGTTTCGATTATTTCCGGCTCCCCTCTCCCGAGCTCCTCAAAATCATAAAGCTCATAATTACGCCTGTCCTTTAACGCACCGTCAGCATGAATCCCGGATTCATGCGCAAAAGCATTGGCTCCTACCCCCGGTTGGTTAATCGGTATGGGGACGCCAAATGCATAGGAAGCATATTTACAGATTTTCCAAGCCATCTTTAAATCCACTTTTTCATCTAAATTATAACCGCTCATCCCTTGGCCATATTTGATGGCTAAGATTACCGAAACTAAATCCGCATTTCCTGCCCGCTCCCCCATGCCATTTACGCAAGTATTGATATAGGAATCCACTCCCGCATCAGAAGCTGCCCTGGCTCCGGCAATAGAATTAGCCACCACTAATCCTAAATCATTATGGCAATGCACTTCAATCGGAAGCTGCACTTTCCTCGCCAATGATTCTATTCTTTCATAAATACTAAAAGGTGTATCCGCTCCCAAGGTATCACAATAACGGATCCTATCGGCACCAGCTGTTTTAGCTTTAAGAGCAAACTCGATTAAATATTCCAAATTCGTACGTGAGGCATCCTCGGCATTTACACCAACACAGATTGAACCCATTTTTTTTGCTTCGCTAACTGCATCCTGCATCTCCTGAATTATTGATTGATGATCAAGTTTACCTTTAAATTTATGCACAATCATCTGATCACTGGTAGAGATAGAAAGATTTAAATATTTTAAATCCGGCACCAATTTAAAAGCAATTTTTACGTCGTCTTTTGTTGCCCGTAACCAGCCGCTTAGTCGGATCCTGGAAAATCCACCCAATTTAGCTAATTCCAGGTTAGCATTTAGGTAATTTGTTTCATGCCGCGTAAGCGGAAAACCGAACTCCGATTGATATACACCCATCTGATCAAGATACCAGTTGATCATAGTTTTCTGCAGCTTAGACAAGCAAATTCGCGAAGTTTGCACTCCGTCACGATTAGTTACATCTAAAAGGTAAATCTTTGGCTTATGCGTCATAATTTCATCTCCCTCTATTGCTTTATTATTTTCCTAAGTTCTTCCTTAGACGGTACACCGCGGGAAGAAAAAATCTCCTGATTATTCAAAAGATAGCTTGGTCCAAAAGAAATCTGTAGCTTTTTATTTAAACTAGTATTTTCACTAAACAAAGATGTGCCTTCTGGCCCCCGAGCGCAGGTTTTTACGCTTTGCGCATCTAATCCTCCGAGACAATCCTCCCAATAAGCGCTTTTGATATGCTCAATCCGGCAAATTAAATAATCCCAAAATTTTTCCGGGTAATATTTCTGCACACATACTGCACGTAAATACTCTTCTTCATCGGAAACAATGTTCTTGCCAGGCAAGCCTTCATCCTTTACCGTGGTCAAAAAATGTAAACTCGGATTAAATTCTTTTAGTGTAGTTAACAACAAGCCGGCATCTTTTTCAAAGATACTAAAAAATAAATCGAAATTTCCTTTCTTCTTTGTTTGATTTAAAAAATAGGAAATCCCGCTTACCTGCGGCTTAAATAAATAAAAATCATTAATTAATTGTAAATCATTCTTAACGCTCTCAAAATTATCTTGGCTTTCAACTAACCTGGGGAAAATATACGCCGGTAAAACCTGCAGCGATAAATCTTTAATCATTTTCTGCGCTGGCAGGCCTGGGTAATCCAGATTTTTTATAATTAATCCGGGAAACTTCTTACTCAATAAATTTATAACCGGCTCAGTATTACAAGTAGCGCAATCTTTTACGTTAATAACAAATAAATCTATTCTTTTCGGCTTGGTAAATAAACAGTCAGCATTTAATGTCCCTGGATTTTGACAAATTCCCACTAAATCTTTTTCTTTACAATTAGCATCTGCGTAACAACGCGGCAAGATCCGCGCAATATCTGAATCATCTTTAAGATTATCTGATACGGACAACTCATCAACTGTGCAATCTGCAAGCTTACCGTCTTGAATTTTTAAAGTTAGCTTCCCCAGCTTACGCCCCTGCCAGACCGGACGCAGAACAAAGGTTGTTTTGATCTTAGTAAGGGCTTCTTCTTTTAACGGTTTATCCCCGACAAAAATTATATCAATACCTTCTGTTTTAGAAATTAATTTTAAATCTTCACTCTCTCCCTGAGTACTCAATACAATCAAAACCTGCACGCCTGTATTTTTTAGACGGCTGACTAACTCATTAATTTGATCAGGCGCACTAATCTTTAATCCTACTGCTTTTTGATTCGCGGATAAACCGGTTAACCCGATAATCGCAATCTTAACTCCACCGATATTTTTAATTATATAAGGAACAACTTTATCCGTATCTAAATTAACACTTAAAAAAGCCGGACTAGTTTTTTTAGCATTTTTTAAAAAGAAATCCTTGCCAAAATTAAATTCATCTGGACTGATACCTACAGCATCATATTGCATGAGCTCTAAAGCTTTATAATTAACCTCAGAACGCTGCATATCTAACTGGATATTCTGAGTATGCTCATCCAACTGACCGCCAGCAGTAAAGCTACCGCAATCCAGAAGCAACAATTTAGGATATTTGCTTCTTAATTCCTTAACCATGGTAGCTCGACGACTAATACCACCATCCTGCCGAATAGGACAGCTACAGGGATAAAGCATGGCATGCGTCTGGCCGGTATATAAAATAATAACTTCTTTGGCATAACTAGGAACAGAAAAACAAAAAACAGAAAACAAAAGACAGAAAAACAGAAAAATCCGTATTCGGTTTTCGGTCTTCGGTCTTTTGTCTTTTCTTATCATGTCCTGATTATCTTTACCGTAAGAATATTTTCCAATTGTTTTATTTTATCCTGAATTTCCGGACTAACCTGATTATCTACGCTCCATACACTAATCGCTTTATCGCCGGGCTTGTTGCGGCCCAAGGCCATAGCGGCGATGTTTATGCCACTGTTTCCCATAAGCGTACCAAGATTTCCAATTAAACCCGGCTTATCCAGATTACGGATAAAAATCATTTCACCGACCGGATACAAATCTAAATAATAATCGTCAATTTTAACAATCCTGGGCTGCTTATTAGCAGAAAGCGTTCCAAGAATTGACTTAGTTTCTTTATCTGTTTTAATCTCTAACTGGATAAGATTTACAAATTCGCCTTCCTGGCCGGATTTCGACTCAAACAACTTTATCCCTCTTTCTTTAAGTAAAGATATGCCATTAACAAAATTAACTGTTTCCTTTAATATCGGAGTAAGTATACCTTTAACTAAAGCCATGGTCAGGGGGCTCAAATTATATTTAGTAATTCCTCCGCTATAGCTTATTACTAACTCCATAAACCTGCCTTCTACTAATTGTGCAGCAAACATTCCTAATTTCTCTCCCAAATTAATATAAGGGCTAAGCATATTACAAGCCTCTGCATCTAAGCAGGGGTAATTTGCAGCATTGCGGATACCTTTGCCTAAAAGCGCATCACGTACAATTTCAGCAACTTCAATAGCAACATTAATCTGCGCTTCTTGGGTAGATGCGCCAAGATGCGGAGTGGTAATAACATTGTCTAATTTTAACAATTCGCTATTCGGCTCCAGCGGCTCGGTTTCAAAAACATCCAGCGCAGCTGCGGCCACCTTACCCTCTTTTACTGCTTGCACTAAAGCAACCTCATCAATAATTCCGCCACGTGCGCAGTTTATAATCCGCACGCCTTTTTTCATCATTGCAAACTCTTGGCCTGAAATCATATGCCTAGTCTCATCAGTCAAAGGAGTATGCACAGTAATATAATCAGACTCAAGTAGAACTTTTTTTAATTCTGCGATTTCTATCCCAATATCCTCGGCGACTTGCGCGGACAAAAAAGGATCAAACGCCAGGACCTTCATGCCGAATGATTTTGCCCGCTTAGCAACCTCTGAACCAATCCTGCCGAATCCCACAATCCCCAAAACTTTATTGTATAATTCTACCCCCATAAATTTAGAGCGCTTCCATTCTCCTTTTTTCATTGAGGCATTGGCCTGGGCAATATTCCTGGATAAAGTCAAAATCATACTGAAGGTATGCTCAGCGGTAGAGATCGTATTTCCCGCCGGGGTATTCATTACGATAATCCCTTTTTGTGTTGCCGCTTCCAAATCTACGTTATCTAAACCCACGCCCGCCCGGCCGATAACCTTAAGCCTAGATGCTGCTTGAATTATCTCTTTAGTCACCTTAGTCGCACTGCGCACCACTAAAGCATCATAATCTTTAATAATCTCTTTTAAGGCATCTGGTTTTAAGTCTGTTTTTACATCAACGCTTAATTCTTTAGAATCTTTAAATACCTTTAAGCCTTCCTCGCTTAATGCATCACTGACTAGAATCTTAATCATTTTATCTGGTCTCCATGTTTTAGGAATATCTCTTCGGCTGCTCCGATTCCTGCGCCTAAAGTAAATTTATAACCCATTTGAGTAAGTACTTTTTCCAAACAGGACAGCCCCATAATAATATCAGGTTCAGCAATGAATCCCATATGCGCGATGCGGAAAACCTTACCCTTTAATTCATCCTGGCCTCCGGCAATGGTTACTCCATAAGTATCACGCATGGTTTTTACTAATTTCTCTCCGTCGATACCCGCCGGAACCTTCACCGCAGTAACTCCATCTGAAGCAGCAGTGGGCGCAAATAATTCCAGACCAAGAGCTTTCATTGCCGCGCGTGTAGCATTAGCCATACCTCTATGACGTTTAAATATATTTTCTAAACCATCTTCCTGCATCATTTTTAAAGCTTCATTGAGAGCAACAATCAAAGTAATTGAGGATGTAAAAGGCGTATCATTTTTATCCAAGGCTTTTTTAGCTTTTCTCAAGTCCAGATAATAACGGCTGGATTTCGAAGCTTCCACTAACTTCCAGGCTTTAGGGCTAACGGTAATAAACCCTAACCCCGGAGGCAACATCAAGCCCTTCTGGGAACCGGCAACTACCACATCCACCCCCCAGGCATCAGTCTTTAAATCCACTGCGCCTAATCCGCTTATCGCATCGACCACTAAAACTGCAGAACTTTCTTTTACTATCCCGGCAATTGCCGCTATATCATTATCCACACCCGTAGAAGTTTCACAAAGAGTAACAAATACTGCTTTTATCTGCGGATTAGATTTTAATCTTCTTTTAATTTCCTCCGGACTCACTGCCTTTCCCCACTCTACATCAATAATTTCCGGATTAATCCCGTAGGCTTTGGAAATTTCCGTCCATCTTTCTCCAAACTTTCCTCCCTGCACCACTAAAGCATGATCACCGGCGGAAAGCAGATTTATTACCGCTGCCTCCATTGCTCCGGTTCCGGAAGAAGAAATAATAAAAACGTCATTTACTGTTTGAAAAACTTTCTTCAACCCCAGGCTTGCTTCTCTTAGAATCTCCTGGAATTGCGGAGTGCGGTGATGGATAATCGGCTTAGCCATAGCCAAACTAATCTGTGGCGGCAATGGAGTCGGACCCGGAGTTAACAAATAATTTTTTTTCATTTCTTTTCTCCTCTAATAATATAATTAATATATAATTACTTCTTCTTAGCTTCCGGTAAAATTACTTCATCAATCAAACCATAATCCTTTGATTCTTGGGCCGACATAAAATAATCTCGATCCGTATCTTTCTGTATTTTATCTAACGATTGACCGGTATGTGCGCTAAGAATCTCATTAAGCCGATCGCGCAACTTTAAGATCTCTTTAGCTTGAATAGAAATATCTGCGGCCGCCCCCTGTACTCCGCCCCATGGCTGATGAATCATTACTCTGGAATTAGGAAGCACAAAACGTTTTCCTTTAGTTCCCGCCGATAATAAAACTGCACCCATACTGGCGGCTTGGCCCACACAATAGGTAGCGACATCGCATTTTATAAATTGCATAGTATCATATATTGCCAACCCCGCAGTAACCGAGCCTCCGGGCGAATTAATATAAACATTAATATCTTTATCCTTATCTTCCATTTGTAAAAAAAGCAACTGGGCAATCACCACATTTGCCACATAATCATCAATCGGCGTGCCAATAAATAAAATCCGGTCCTTTAAAAGACGCGAATAAATATCATAAGCACGCTCAAAGCCACGCGTGGTCTGTTCAATAACCATGGGCACTAAAGTTTGATTTTTTATACTCATCTGTTCTCCTCCTTTTAAATCTCTAAACTCTAAACACTAAATTCGAAATCCCTGCCTACCGGCAGGCAGGCTAAACAAATCCTAAACCCGAAATTTTAAAAATAATACCTTGGTTTCGAGTTTATAGTTTAGGGTTTGTTTAGAGTTTAGTGTTTCGGATTTAGAGTTTAACTTCATTTTAAGCTACCACCCAATTAGCTTCTCTTAGTAAAAATTCCATTACTTTACGCGGCATATGATCGTCAATAACTATATTTTCTTTTTTGGCAATCTGAGATAAAATCAGATAAACCTTAACCTGTTTTGCGGCTTCCGGCTGAATCCCTTCTAAAAGCAATTTCTCCTGCTCATCGATTTTATCCCGGGGCAAACCTTTCATCGCAAGGTCGATTTTAGTCTGTCTAAGCATATCCAGAGTCTGACGCTCCACCAAAGCGCCCGGCAGTTTAAACTCCAAACCTTTGGATATATTTTCAATTAACTCATTTTCAATCCGCTGGCGCTGCTGATTCTCCTTAGTAATAAAAATCTGCCTTTCTACCGCCTTCTGAAGCTCTACTAAATTAGGATACCCCAAAGAGCGGCTAAATTGATCATCCAGTGTTTCAACTTTACGCGATTCTTTAACCGAATCAATCTGTCGCTTGACTTCGTCACTGGAAACCGAAACGGCCTGATAATTTATTAATTGATGCTTATAGTTTTTAACCGCGATCTGGGGAGTAACTTCAACAATAGCCTTAAAAGAAAGGCTGCCGCGCTCAAGCTTTACATCGGTAATCTGCGGCAACTCAATGACATCAAGTTTTTCTGCGGCAATCGCCTGGTTATAGACATCCGGGACTAATTCCTTTAAAACTTGCTCATGCGCACTAGAAGCATAATGTTTCTCTAAGACGTCTCTGGGCGCTTTGCCCGGGCGAAAACCCGGAACCTTGGCCTGTTTGGCAATTTGAGCAAAAACCTCCTCAAATTTATTTTTAACCAGCTCTCCGCTTACCGCAACATTAACCTCACACTTAGTACTATCCAATTTCTTAACTTCGGTTTTCATCTGTACCCTTTCTTAGATTAATTTTACAAGACACCCTCTGTATTTTTTTCGTTCTACGAAAAAATACGCCGGGGGCGATTCCGCATCAGCAAAACGATGGCAGAATCACATCCGAAACTTCTCACCCAAATAAACTTGGCGCGCCTGCGGATGATTAATCAATTCATGCGCCGATCCTGAAACAAGAATTACGCCCTCTGAAATTAAATACGCTCGGTCAGTAATAGCCAGGGTTTCGCGTACATTATGATCAGTTAATAGAATACCCAACCCCTTGGCTTTTAATTCTTTAATAATCTCCTGTGCTTCATTAACCACGATCGGATCGATCCCACTAAAAGGCTCATCCAAAAGTATAAAAGAAGGATTAGTTACCAGCGCCCGGGTAATCTCCAAGCGCCGTCTTTCCCCGCCGCTTAAAGTATAGGCTTTATTTTTAGCTAAATGCGCGATATTTAGCTCTTCCAATAAAAAAGCTAGCCGGCGTTTCCTCTCTATCCGGCTCAAAGATAGTGTTTCTAAAATTGCGATTATATTCTCTTGGACTGTCAGCTTGCGAAATATTGAAGCTTCTTGAGACAGATATCCAATGCCAAAACGTGCACGCTCATGAATCGCCATATTGGTAATCTCATGATTATCAAAAACAATCGTGCCCTTATTTGGGGCAACAATGCCTACGATCATATAAAAAGTAGTGGTCTTACCAGCACCATTAGGACCCAGGAGCCCAACAATCTCTCCGCGCTTAACCGTAATATCCACGCCTTTGACTACCTGGCGGCCGTCATAGGATTTAGCTAAACCTTTAGTTTCCAGAAGCTGCATTTACTGAGTCTCCGTTTGGTAAATAATTATTTGTGGCTTACCGGTTAAAGTTATTTTTTTATCGATAGCCGTATAAATTGCTTCCTGACTATAAGAAATATTTTCACCACGCAATATCCGCACATTTCCTAAAGCGATAATTTTATTTACGGAACTAGATAAAACTGCCGGCCCTTTAGCCAATACATTATTTTGTTGTTTAGCCGTAAAATAAACCTGCATTTTATCACTGTAAATTGTTAAATCCGATTTTTCTACTTTAACATTATTATTAAATATGGCAATATTTTTTTCATAATCTACATCCAGCGGCCCATCACAAGTAATCAGGATCTTTTCTTTTTTATTAACTTGTTTATCTAGGGCCTGGATATTCAGGCGTACATCTTTGCCAACCATAATCTGTTTTAATGCGGTTTGCCCTTGAGCCCCTTGGCCGGAAAGATTCATATCCGCACGTGTGAGATTAATCTTATCCAGCGTACTAATAATTTGCTGCTTGCGGTCCCAATCCAAAGTATCCGTAGTAAGCTGCGTCCCGCTAGAAGTAGTAATTACGACATTATCCTGTAAATGCACGACACCGCTTTTTTTGTTAAAATCACCATTATCCGCGGTCAAGTTAATTGTATCATTCTGCGCATAATTATTACCCACTACTTTTTTTAGCTTTACCACCTCGCTAAATATATCCGCAGATTTGCCGGCCAGATCCCAGGATTTTTTCCCTTTATCCCCAAATCCGGAAAGAGAAAAATCTCCGATCTGTTGATCAGATTCCTTAGTATCTTTAACGGCCAAAGGTGGTTTTATTTCTTTAACTTCAACCGCTGTCAAATGAGCACAGGCAAGAAATAAAAAACCAAAAGTTAAAACTATTTTTTTATGCCCCATAAAATTCTAAAACATCCTTCCACTTACCTTGCGATTTAAGGATTAACTCAGCCACCTCCCTGACTGCACCCCGACCACCCCGACAATCAGTGATATAAGCCGCCGCCTCTTTTACATCGTTAGAAGCATTGGCGACAGCTACCGGTAAACCAATTTTACGCATCAGCGATAAATCCACCAAATCATCGCCGACAAAACAGATCTCTTCCGCACTCACGCGATATTTCTTAAGAATTTTATCCAAAACCGCGGTCTTAGGAAAAATATCCGCAAAAACTTCAGCTACCCGCATATCTTTTGAGCGCGGGGGAATAGTTCTAGAATTTTTAGCAGTAATGATCACTGTTTTAATTCCGAATTTTCCTAAACAATAAACACCTAAACCATCATGTACATCAAAAAATTTAGAGTCCTTACCGCTAGAATCATAAATTATTCTACCGTCCGTTAAAACCCCATCCACGTCTAAAAGAAGTAGTTTGACTTTTCTAAAACGTGCAATAAGCTCTTCTTTGATCAATTCCCAAGACATATTTTTAGATTAATCCTGCCTTAAGTAAATCCTGCACATCCAATAAACCTATCGGATGCATAAAATTATCAACCACCGGAACCTCATCGATTTTTTTAGCCTGCAATATACGCATCGCCTCAGCCGCCAGCATATTTTTATTTACTACCGCGGGGTTCCTGGTCATCACCTCTTTAATCGGACGGTTAACTAAATTAATATCAGAAGCCAAATGCCGGCGCAGGTCTCCATCGGTAAAAATTCCTTTTAGTTTTCCGCTTTTATCCACCACAATAGCTGAGCCGGCCCGGGCACGGGTAATCGCAAGTAAAACTTCTGCCACTAATTTATCCTCCCGCACAATCGCATTAGCTTGCCCTTGACGCATAATATCCGCAACTGTTAAAAGCAATCGCCTGCCTAAAGCTCCACCGGGATGGAAAAAAGCAAAATCCTTTTCTTTAAAACCTTTACATTCCAATAAACATACCGCCAAAGCATCCGCCATCGCCAAAGTAGCAGTAGTCGAAGCGGTAGGAGCCAGTCCTAATGGACAGGCTTCTTTTTTTACTGAAACATCTAAAACTACATCGCTATATTTAGCCAACACGGATTTAGAATCTCCGGTAAGCGATATAATCGGAGCACCTATTTTTTTGAGTATCGGTAAAAGCTGCTTCATCTCTTCAGTCGCACCGCTATTAGAAAGAATAATTACGATATCATCGCCCGTCACCTTACCTAAATCACCATGAATTGCTTCTGCGGTATGCAAAAATAAACTCGGAGTTCCCGTAGAAGCCAGGGTGGCGGAAAATTTTTGCGCAATAATTCCGGTTTTTCCCATTCCACTCACTACCACCCTACCCTTACATTTAAGAATTAATTCTATTGACTTAATAAAACTCTTACCCAGTCGAGCTTTTAGTAATTTTATCGCCTGAGCTTCGATCTCTAAAACTTCTTTTGCCCGCTTAATTACATTTATCTTCATAACGCAGCCCTAATCTTTATTATTTGTTTTAAAAGATCTTCTAGCTCTTTAAAATTAATCATATTCAGCCCATCACAAGGCGCTATTTTAGGATCAGGATGCACCTCCAAAAATAAACCATCACAACCAAAAGCAACCGCTGCCCGGGATAACCCGGCGACAAACTCCTTTTGTCCCCCAGAGTGAGTGCCTCCTCCACCGGGAAGCTGCACACTATGCGTAGCATCATAAATTACCGGATACCCGAAATTACGCATAATCCCTAAGCTACGCAGGTCCGTAACTAAATTATTATATCCAAAACTTACCCCTCTTTCGGTGATTAAAATCTGTTTATTACCCACACTCTGGACCTTTTTAATTATGGGCAGGATATCCCAGGGCGCAAGAAACTGACCTTTTTTAATATTTACTACCTTGCCAGTCCTGGCGGCGGCTAAAACCATATCGGTCTGACGACATAAAAATGCTGGTATCTGAATAATATCCAATACCTGCGCTGAGGCAGGAATATCTTTTACGCAATGTACGTCACTTAAAATAGGGACCTTGATCCTAGATCTCACTTTCTTTAAAATCGCCAACCCCTTCTTTAATCCTGGCCCGCGATAAGAGCCTACGGAAAGCCGATTAGCTTTATCAAAACTAGATTTAAATATAAACGGTACACCTAAACTGGCAGCAATATTTTTGATCGACCCTGCCGCCTCCAAGCAAGAACTTTCTGATTCAATAGCGCAGGGCCCGGCAATTAAAACCAACGGATAACGATCACCAAATTTTATATTTCCCACATTAACCTGATGCATATTGAGTCCCCTTCTTTAATTCCCACAAAACCCTCTCTAAATCTTTAGGGGTATCCACGCCGATAGTTTCAAAAGTAGTCTCAATCACTTTAATTTTAAAACCTTCAGTCAAAACGCGCAGCTGTTCTAGTTTCTCCGTTTTTTCAAGATTAGAAACGGGAAGATTTTTATAAGTAAAAAGAAAATCCTTAGTATAACCATAAAGGCCGATATGCTTATAATAAGTCACCTGGTCAATCTCGGCATTCGGCGCTAGATATGGAATAGGGGCGCGCGAAAAATACAAAGCAAAATTATTTTTATCCACTACGACTTTTACCACATTCGGATCAAGCAGCTCTAAGACATCATCGATCTTTTTCATCAGCGTAGCCATATTCAACATTTTGTCTTCCAATAATGCCCGGGCCAGGCTATCAATCATCATCGGATGAACCAATGGTTCATCCGCCTGAATATTAATAACAATTTTTACGTCCATTGGATTAACCACCTCGCTAATCCGGTCGGTACCACAGGTGTGCCCCTTAGAAGTCATCACAGCTTTAGCTCCAAAATCAGTAGCCGCTTTTAGAATATCTTCATGATCACAAGCAATAATTAAATCATCCAACATGCGAGATTGCTTAGCCCGCTCCCAAACATGTTGCAACATAGGCTTGCCCATAATATCCGCCAACACCTTTGCCGCAAACCTAGTCGATGAGTATCTGGCCGGAATCACCCCAATCACATCCATTTAAGTTATCCTCTCTAAAAGTTCACGCACGCTAGTAACCGCCGTACCCAATTTACCCACCACAATTCCTGCAGCAAAATTAGCGATATGCGCTGCTTCTAACTTGGAGGCACCGGCACAAAGAGCCAAAGTAAAAGTGCTAATTACCGTATCCCCTGCTCCGGATACATCAAATACCTCTTGGGCCACCGTCGGTATATGCGCATTCTTCCCTTTTTCAAAAAGCCGCATACCACCCTCACCCAGCGTAATTAAAAGGCTTTCTAATTGTAAATACTCTAAGATTTCCTCTCCCGCATTAATAATGTCATTATCTGTAAAGAGAGTCTCTTTGTAAATTTTGAACAAATTTCCTCGGTCCTTTATCTTAAGATACCTAATAGCATTCTGGGCTTCTTTACGATTCGGCGTAATACAAGTAGCATGCTGATAGCAATCAAAATTATTCTCTTTAGGATCAACAGTTACTATCTTCTTATGGTATTTGGCATGCTTGATAATATCCGCCGTTAATTCGCGATCAAGAAGCCCTTTCCCATAATCTTCTATAATAACGGCGTCAAATTTTTTTATATTATCACCTATATATTTAAAAATTCTTCTCTTTATAACTTGAGAGATATTATGTACATCTTCCCAATCAACTCTTACTACCTGTTGATGACCGGCGATAATCCTGGTCTTAAGGGTAGTTCTACGCCCAACTTCAAAAAATACCCCTTTAGTATCGATGTTTAATTTTTTAGCCTCATCCTGGAATGTCTTGGTAGCAGGATCCTTGCTATCCCCCAATACTCCGCAGAGAGTTACCTTGGCGCCAAAAGCACTGATATTATTGGCTACATTAGCAGCACCTCCCGGCGCATATGTCCTTTTTTTTGCCCACACCACTGGCACCGGCGCCTCAGGAGAAATTCTATCCACTTCTCCCCGAATGTGCTGATCAAGAATTAAGTCACCCACGACCAAAATTTTTGCTTGATTAAATTTCCGGATTATATTTTTTAATTTTATCATATATTCTCAATTACGCTTTGCGCTAAAAGCGGAAGCATAATCTCATGGTGACCGATAATATAATAACCTTTACCCCCTGAAGAAGTAGGACGGCTAACCACATTTTGCGCCGCGCGATACTGATAAAGCATATCAAAATTCGCGGAAGTAAAATCACAAACCTTATTTCCCAAATTGCGGGCAAGATTTAAGGCCTTTAAAAACACCTCCGGCAACAATACTGCAGAACCAAAATTTAACGCCACCCCTCCCTGATTCAAAGAAGGAATTTTTTCTACTAAAATATGAAAATCCCGCAATGAACCCACGGCAGTACTAGCAGGGTCAAACGAAGGATGCTGATGAATTATATCCGTGCCAATTCCCACAAAAACACAAACCGGTATCTTATGTATATAGGCATTATAGAGCAAACTTAAATCTTTGTGCGCAAGCAACGCAGTCGCTATTTTATTTGCCACAGCATAACCTAATCCAAAACCCGCTTTAACTCCTTCTTTAACGGCAGAGTTTAGAAAATCCGCGGTTTCCTTACCCATACCAAACTTGCCATCTTTAAGATTGGCCGCGACATCTTCGGAGGTTTTCCCCTGATAAGCAATCTCAAAATCATGGATAATCCCGGCGCCGTTTAGGCAAACGCAAGTAATTATTTTTTTTCTAAATAACTCAATTAAAACCGGGTTAAGCCCGCACTTAATTACATGCGCCCCGGCCATAAAAATTACCCCTTTATTTTTTTTGCGCGCTGAAACAATATCCGCAGAAACCGCGCGCAAATCTTTCGCTTTTAGAATATTGGGCAAAGAATCCAAAAAAACAGAAAAACTTTTGCCTTTAGCCGGTTTAAGCGCAAAATCACCTTTATTCACCTTACTCAACCGCTCTTTAATTGAATATCTTTTTACTTTCTTTAAGTTAAGCATAGGTAATAATTTTAGCACAATTCAACCTTAAATCAAATAGAAATTTATAATCTCTACGCGGGTCCTGTCGAGCCTTGTCTCTCGCCGGGGCGCTTGTTTTGCCCCTGCGAGGCAAAACTGCGCTCGGGTCGGCTGCGTCGCTCTGCCGAAACATTTATTGGGGGCAACCGTGCCCGCTCCTTGCCTCCACGCCCGGCTCAAAGCCAAGGCTCGCCACCCGCTAAGAGCTTTACTAATTTATAAGCTTTCCGGCTTTTGCTGGAGGCACAATTAGAAGATTTTCGGCAACAGTGTGCAAGGAATTACGTCGAGCGCAGACGGTGTCTCTTCAGCGTAAGGAGCCGCGCCGTAGCGAGACGTAAGCCGCCGTACACGGCGAAAATCTTCGTGCCGGAAGCAAGAGCCGGAAAGCTAATGCGTAAAATCTATAGATTTTTCAAAATCGACTCTGCGGCCAAGAGCACATCTTCAACAGTAGTAGCCTTTAGACAAGCAAAATCTTTCTGGCAATTGTGCGCCAAACAAATAGTACAACCCACGGTTTTATGCAAAACCCTGCTCTTTTCTCCTAATGGACCCCAACGCTGCGGGCTAAGCCCTGCTTGACTGCGCCCAAAGATAGTAATCACCGGTACGCCTAAAGCTGAAGCAATATGCATCGGCCCAGAATCCGTAGAAATAAACAATTGGCACCTGTTTAATAAGCTAGCGAGCTGACTAATTGAAGTCTTTCCAGCCAAGTTCAGCGCTTTAATACGCATATTTTTAATTACCACCTCGGCCTTTTGAATATCTTTGTGCCCGGAAACAATGATCACCTTAAAACCGTACTGCCCAGCAAGCTTATCGGCAACCTGGGCAAATCTTTCTCCAGGCCAAATTCTGGAATGACAACTTGCCGCCGGATGAATCACCAGTAGCTTATCGCTATCCTTAATTTGCGCTTGGCTAAATAAAACCTCCACCCATTTTTCAGATTCTTGTTTTATCGGCATAAATAAAGTTTTATCAACAGGCACAATCCCTAAATATCTTACTAAATCTAAAGCATACTCTGATTCATGTTTTTGCCCATACTGTTTAGTATGCTTTATCCTATCGGTAAGCAAAAATCCGAATTTACGATCATATCCTAAGCGCTTAGGTATCCCGGCTAAAAAAGTTAGTAAATGCATGCGAATAGTCGGATGTAAAACTATTGCTAAATCAAATTTCTTTTTCCTTAAAAACTGAATAAACGTAAATATCGCCCACCAACCTTGAGAATTCTTTGCATCTTTATCAAATGTTATTATTTCATCTAAAGCTAAATTACCATCTAACACATCTTTGGTGTAAGGAGAAACCAGCATCGAAATATAACTCTGAGGGAAACTCTGCCTTAAAGCTTTAACCACCGGTGTAGATAAAAGCACATCTCCTAAACGGTCAGTACGCAGAATAAGTATCCTTTGATACTGCGGTCGAATATCTTTCGAAATTACTGCCCGCTTATCCGCGAACATAGATTCAACCCGGTTAAGCACATCAGCTGGCTTAATCGACGTTAAGCATTCCAAGCTAGCAAAACGACATTGGGCTTTTTCACAGGGCCGGCAAAAAATATCTTTCTTTACCACAATACTATTTTCTGACCAAGGCCCATATTTCTTTTCATCCGTAGGCCCAAAGATAGCGACTACCGGCACATTCAAATAGCTGGCTAAATGCATAACCGCGCTATCATTAGTAATTAAAAGCTGCGCTTCTTTAAGTAAAGCCGCCAATTGGCCAAGATTAGTTTTAGCGCAAAGATTAAGCATCTTTTCACCGGAAACCTGCTGCAGATAATTACATATCGGCTGATCAAACGCATCGCCGACTAGAACAATCTGATTGCCCTGGTTAATCAGCTGACGGCAAAGCTGACTAAAATATTGTTTATCCCAACACTTAAGCTGGCTCCGTGAGCCAGGTGCAATCACGATTAATTTAGCGCTCTTGGATAAATTTTGCTCATTTAAAATGCCCTGGATATAACCGACATCTTTAAAAGTAATATTTAATGACTGGTATTCTTTGCTGCTCTGGGAATAATCAAGCAAATTCGCCCAATAGAGATGTTTATCCTTCATATGCTTAATCTTGGAGGGAATCCAGCGCAAGGCGCCGAAAAACAGGCGGCTTTTTCTAGCGGGAAGAAAAGCACCGAAAAAACTGTTCCGCAAATCCACCACGATATCAAAGTTCTCTTCACTTAAAGCAAAAAATAATTTTATCTTATCGATTAACTTGGCATGCTTATCAAAAATAACCACATTTTCAACCACGGGATTATTGATAAAGATTGCCCCGGGACGCTCCGCTACAAGGCAAGTAATCAAAGCGTGCGGATATTTCTGGCGCAAGAAGTCTAAAACCGGTAGAGTTAAAATACAATCTCCGATATTACTTAAGGTTATAAAAAGAATTTTCATCTTTTAAAATATTTTCCTTACTTGCGCTAGAACATCATCTGGAGTAACTGCCTGCATACACCGATTATCCGCACAATTTACTTTGTAACAAGGTATCAGGCAGCCAATATCTTTTTGCAAGATAACCACGTTAGTAAGCGGATATGGCCCGGTAATACTTTGAGCTGTCGGGCCGAAAATTGCAATTATTTTTTTAGCTCCCACCGCATTAGCAATATGCAAAGGCCCGGTATCCGAGCTGATGAATATTTCAGCTTTCCTGGCCAGGGCCCCTAATTGTTTTAGGTTAAAGACTCCGCAAGCAATTGATGGAGACTCTTTCATCGCATCTTTAATTTGACCGGCCATTAATAAATCCGAAATACTACCCGTAATAATTACTTTAGCGCCAATTTCGCTAATCAATTTATCCGCCAAAAGCGCCCAATATTTCAGCGGCCAGCGTTTAGGCATCCAATTACCACCGGGATTAATAACCACAACAAAATCACCTTGTTTAATTAAATTTTTCTTAAAAAAATTATCCACCTGTTCCGCATCATCAGGGCTAAAAAAGAAATCTAGATACCTATCTTCAACACGTAAACCAGCTTTTTCAATCACATCCAGATAATAATCTATACGATGCAAAGAATCTTTTTTTGGAGGGATTATTTTTTTAGTCAAAAGGAACGCACGTTTCTTAGTGCAGTGGCCGATTCTTTGTGTAATTCCGGCAAGTCGACAGATCAGCGCACGGCTAAATGACCGGTGCAGCAAAAACACCGCATCAAACTTTTTTTTCTTAAGCAAGCTAACGAAATTAAGTTTATCCAGCACACTTTTATGCCGATCATGTTCGTCAAAAATAATTACCTCATCTAAATGTGGATTATCTTTTAATATCGGATAACAGCGGCTGGGAATTGCACAGGCAATATAACTATCCGGATAATTTCTGCGGATATTCCTAATGGTAGCGCTAGAAAATAGAACATCCCCTAACCAGTTGACGTTAAAAATAAGAATCCTTTCAGCTTTTAAATTTTGGCTCATTTATACTCCTTGTCTACCTAGACAACACCGGCGCAATTCCGCTTAGCGCCGGGTGTCTCGTCTACCTAGACAACACCGGCGCAATTCAGATAAGCGCCGGGTGTCCTAAGGATTGCTGATAAACAATTTCGGTTCTATCCACCATCTCTTCTTTAGAAAAATTAGTTATAATAAATTCACGGGCCCGGGCGCCTAAAGCCCGACGTAACGGGCAATCGTTAAGCAAGGTAATGATTGCCTGCGCCAGAGCCGGCGCATCAGCCGGCGCGACTAATAAGCCATTCGTCTTATCCTGAATTAAAGTCTTAATTCCACCTACGGCGCAACCCACTACGGCCATTCCCTGCGCCATCGCCTCCATTAATGCTAACCCTAATCCCTCCTGCAATGAAGACATAACAAAAATATCCATCGCCGCAAGCATATCTGGAGTATTGCTGGCCTGTGAAATAAATAACACATTCTCCTTAATACCTAAAAGATCTACTTCCTTGATCAACGCATTCTTCATTTTACCTTCGCCAATAATAAGCAACCTAGCAGTTGGAAAAATTTTTATAACTCCCTGCATCGCTCGAATAAGATAAAGATGGCCTTTGACATCGCTTAATCGAGCGATAATGCCAATGGTAAAAGCATCATTGAGACCTAAATCTTTGCGCATCATATCCCGAGCCGAAAAATCCCCGAAATTTTTAGTATCTATGCCATTATTGACTACGCTAATCTTAGATTCATCCAGTTTAAAATCGATAATTAAATGCTCTTTTACCTGCTGACTGATCGCAATTACCCTTTGGCCCCAGCAACCAAAAATTCGGCGTGATATTTTAGGCCTAAAAAAACCGTGACAGGTAAAAATATGCGGTTTAGCTAACCAACGGCCCAATAAATCAGCTAAGACTTGCGTCGTGCGACTATGTGAGTGGATTAAATCGATATTAAACTGGCGGGCAACTTTTTTTAGCTTCCAAAAACTAACAATTATCTTTACACTAATCTCATTCTTTGTTTTTAAGGGCACCTTAACCAGCGTTATTCCTGCCTGAATGAATTTATCCTCTAATTCCCCTCCGCTGGAAGCCAGATAAACCTGATGGCCTTTTTGAATTAACCCGCCAGCCAAAGTCAACAGGTAGCTGGAGATACCCCCGACATTAAGATGGTTAGCAATAAAAAGTATCCTCATTTTAGTCTAATTATTTCAGCAACTTCATTACCGCCGCAAACACTTCCGCAGGGCTAATCTGCACCATACATCTCTTACTGCGGCATTTAGTTTTATAACAAGGACTGCAGCGCAACTCTTTATGAATGACCACATAATTTTTCCCGGGTGGCAGATGCCGACGCGCATCAGTCGGGCCAAATAAGGCAATAAACGGAGTGCCGACTGCGGAAGCAATATGCAAAGGTGAAGAATCCGCGGAAATAAAAACCTGACATTTTTTAATTAACACGGCTAATTCGTTGATATTAGTTTTACCGCAGGCATTAATAACTTTGGCATTTTTTAAGGAACTAATCAGCATATTAGCCAATGCTTGATCCGCTTGCGTTCCAGTAATAATTACGCGGATATCTTTTAATCCCAATTCCTCAATTAAGCAAATCAAATATTCCATCGGCCAAAGTTTAGTACTCCACCTTTGTGAAGCGCTAATATTAATTCCCACTACCTTCTGCGCCTGGCTTAGCCATTGAGCATTAAGAAGCTCATCCACTGCTTTTTGATCTTCACTTGATGGCCAAAGCTCCAATGCATTATTCAATAAGTCAATTCCCAACATCTTTAATATCCTAAATTGGTGGGTTACCGGGTCAACCGGAGGCTTGAGATCATAAATAGCATGATTAAGTAAAAAAGCAAATTTCTTATTATTGTAACCATAACGATTAATACAACCGCTCAAATAGGCTAAGAGATGACTAGAGCGGCTGTTCTGTAGGTCAATCACCAGGTCAAAATTCTTTTTCCTTAGAATACGGCTGATTCCCCATAAACCCGCCAGACCCTTATCTTTATGCTTTAAATCGCAAACTAACAACTCATCAATATACGGGCTGCGCAAGAGGATATCTTTAGATTCCTCCCCAATAAGAAAACTTATCTTATAATTTTCTTGGGGAAATTTTTCCCGAATCGCCCTTAAGCCCGGCGTAGAAAGAATCACATCCCCTAAAGAGCTGAATTTAATCACCAGGATCTTAAAATTATTTAAGACTTCGCGATAGACATCCAAAGTATTTTTAACCATCAACTCTACGTTATACTTTTCTTTAACCTTGGTGTAAGCATTTTCTGCTAACTCCCGGGCAAGTTGCGTGTCCTTAAAAATACGCATAATCGCTTCGGCCATACTTTTAGCATCCGCCGGAGGTACCAGAAAGCCATTAACACCATCTTCGATAATATCAATCACTCCTCCGACTTTAGTCGCGACCACCGGAACACCCGCAGCTTGCGCCTCAACCACTACCCTACCGAAAGCCTCATGAGTAGTCGTAGCTAAAACCACCAAATCCAGATGTTCCAATATTCCAGGAATGTCACGCTGCGTGCCCAAAAACTCCGTGCAATGCCAAAGCCCAAGCCGGCGCACTAAAATCTGCAGTTCTTCCTTATACGCCTCTTTGGAAACCGGGGCATCTCCAACAATCCAGATCTTTAGACGCGGAACTAACCTAGAAATACGCGCCATCGCTTTAATAAAATGCGCATGCCCTTTTAAAGGAGTAATCCTGCCGATAATTCCGACATTAAAATCATCTTTTCTTTTATTTTTAGGATCCAAGTATTTAAATTTTTCTAAGTCTACGCTACGCGGCACAAGCTTAATGCGTTCGTGCGGCACGGAAAGATCTTCAATCATATGCCTGGCAATCACATTACTTAAAACAATCACTCTTTTTCCCCAACCCATAACCGTACTAAAAAAATGTTTTTTATAATAGCCATGACAGGTGGTGACAAATATTGCCCGAGTTTGGCGGCAGGCAAAATAAGCAATCCAAGCCGGCACCCTTGAACGGGCATGCACGATATCAATCTCTTCATTTTTTATTATTTCCACTAACTTAGGAATTAATTTAAACATCGAAATAATAGATTTTTTGTTTACGGATAAAGTGTAATGTTTAGCACCGCCTGCTTCCAGCTCTTTAACTAATACTCCACCGGCAGAAACCACTACAGTTTTATGCCCCAGGCGTACCAAATACTTGGAAAGATCTAATGTGCCAGTCTCTACTCCCCCCACATTAAGTTCAGGTAATATTTGAAGTATTCTCATAATATTTTATTTAACCCCTCGTTAACTTTAAAATTATCTTTTGGCAAAACTATATTAGGCTTATTATTCCAAATCTCTTTCATACTAAAAGCCAGATCTTGAATTGATTTTAAATATATATAACCTTTATTCTGGTAATTCCTTAAAAAAACCAAATGTTTCCTACTCAGTCCACCCATCTTAAATACAACCACGTATTTTCCACTGGCTACCGCTTCAGAGATCATAGAGATGCTCTCCGGAGAACTAATGATGATATTGCTTAAACCTAAAATTCCGCCAACAACATCAGGATAATTATTTTCATTAGCAATAACTAAAAGTTTACAGCGCGGATAATTAACCAGCTGACTTTTAACCACCCTTTCTAGTTTCTCGGTAGTACGCCGCGAAGTAGAAAATAAAATATCCGCATCTAGCTCCTGGGCTATTTTTTTAAGCTGGATGATAACCTGGATGATTGCTTCTATACTGATCGAAAAATTCTTGCTATTACCCCCGATTAACACGCCAATCGTTAAAGATGATCGCGGGCCTTTTATAAGGCCTGACCTTAATAATCTTTCTGCGGAGCTATTTAAATAATCCGGATCAATCAAATTAACTGCCCCCTCGGTAATCACAACATTACTTTGGGCAACTGGCTGGTCATGTTTAGGAATAATCTTAAGATCAAACTTCTTGAGTCTTGAGAAAACCGAGCGCATCAAAACAATGGATTTAGACTGATTTTCTTTAGACAAAAGGTAATTTATGGCGCTTAATTTCCCACCGGCAGAAATAATAATATCCGGTTTAGATCCCATTAAACCCTGCCAACTTTCGCCAGTTAGCGCATTGCGTAGCATAAACAAAGAACTTACGCCTGGATATTTACCGCTTAAAATAATCAATAAGCTAAAAAATCGCCTAAAGATGCTGCTGCGAAATTTTATCTCCTGAATATTTATAGTAGCCTTTATTCCCCGCCTGGCTAACTGCTGAATAACTAATTTAGCCACACTCTCCGACTGGCGCAAATGACCAGTCTTTCCATCCGCAAGAATCATAATCTCTTTTTCTTTGCCGTATTTGAATATTTTATAAGTCCAGAGATATTCATGCGGATATTGCCGGATATATTTTTCATAAATACTAATTAACCTTTGCAAATTCTGGCGCAGATCGTTTTGAGAATCACCGCTGGGAGTCACCGTAAAAACCTGATCCAGAATTACTTTGGTGTAGGGCCCTTTGATGCGCGTATAAAAAACAGGAATTATCGCGCAATCATATTTTAACGCCAATCTTACTGCACCCGTAGACATCGAAGCTTTTTTACCAAAAAAATTAACTAACTGACCATTTCTGCCCCCCTGATCTGTGGTCATGCCGATTGACTGATTACTTTTGAGCACCTCAATTAACTGCCTAACTCCAGTGTTTTTATGGATAATTTTTGCCCCCTGCCTAAGCCGATAATAGTTAAGCAACTCATTTAACCTGGGGAAGCCTTGATCGCGCACAAACAAAATAAAAGGGAAACCTAAATTTGCGCAAATAATATTGGAAAGCTCCCAATTACCCTCATGTACGATGAGAAAAATTACTCCTTTCCCCCGATCAAAAGCCTTCTGGATACAATCCTTATTTTCAATATGAATATACTTTTCTAGATAACGTTTATTTACCCGCGGAATGATGGAAACCTCAATTAAGTTTTGGCCAAAAGCCTGATAAGCCCGGCGTGTAATCCTAACGCTAGAAGCGCAATCCAAATTATCAGAAACGGTCTTTCTAATATTGGCGTGGGCAACCGCCCGGTGCCGCCGATCAAATAAATAAATCAGATCCCCTAGCCTACGACCTAAAAAAAGGCTGAAATTTAAGGGTAAAAAAAACGTAAAAAAACTTACGACCCTAAAAAGAATACAACTTAAGTAATCGGCGATTAAATTCTGCTTCATTTTTCGTTATGCTTAGTTTTATCTCCAAAACTAGTATGCCTGTTCCCCTAACCCCTAACTCTCTAATTTTAACTGCATCCTTCTGCGTGGTAATGATCGCTTCCAGATTATTTTCTTTAGCCTCTTTAATTATACGCAGAATATCTGCCTGCGTATAATCATGGTGATCCGGGAATCTAAAATACTTGGCGACCTTAATTCCCAATCCGCAAATGCAATTTTGGAACCCTTCAGGATTACCGATACCAGAGAATATGGCCACCGGCTTACCCCTAAGAAACTCCGGGTCGAGGAGCTCATCCGCTTGATCCAGCCGGCTAATCCCCTTAGGCTCATGCCTTGATTCTATGATCAAGGCATGAGAATTTATACGCTTTAATTTAGCCGTCAAATCACCCAGATTTTGACCGGAATAAACTTGAGTCAACACAAAAATATCCGCACGTTTTAAAACAAACAAGGGCTCACGTAAAAAACCCGCCGGAAGCATACGATAATTACCAAAAGGATTTTGCGCATCAATAGTCACTATTTCTAAATCTTTAAATATCTTCCACTGCTGCAGGCCATCATCAAGTATCAATGTGTCTGAGGCATAATCCCGAATTGCCGTTTGTGCTGCTTTTATCCTGTTCTGATCAACGACCACCTGCACCAACGGAAGATTTTTCCGAAGCATCGCCGGCTCATCACCCAGGCCCTGGGCGCCTGGGCGCCTGGAATCCCGTTTATAACCTCGGCTTAACACCGCAATTTTATTACCAGCCAAACTTAATTTAGCACCTAAATACTCCACCAAAGTAGTTTTACCCGTACCCCCCAAAGTAATATTTCCCACACTAATTACTTTGGCGTTAAAACGCGCCGGCTTTATTCTATAAAGGCCGGCTAAAATAACTACACTCAAACCATAAAACCAAGAAAGAACAAACAAACATCCCCTTAAAAACACCCCCAGGAGACCCTTTATTTTACCGGTAACTAAATTATACAGGTACTCTCTGATAGAAAACATAATTTCGTTTTAAATTACCTTAAGTAACATCAAAGCTCCAATACAGATAAATAAAGAAGCGCCAATATAACGGATCATTTCCGGCCGGATAAATTTTGCCATAATCGACCCAAGGAAAACTGAAATCACCGTAACAATGATATAAGCTCCTACCGAACCCAGCCAAACAGATATTGGTTTACCGGTTTTAGCAGCCATACCAATGCCCACCAGCTGAGTTTTATCCGCCAATTCTGCAAAAAACACCGCTCCAAACGTAGCCACAAAAACCTTCCAGTCCATCTTAACTCTCCTCTCTGCAATTCGGCTCTCTTTAAATAAATATAATATCATACCTGAAGCCTCCAGGCAAATGATTTTAAGAGCTAAAACCCAAGATTAGCAATAAGATATGTAATTAAAGGATGGTATACAGGGGGCAGGCATGCCTGCTCCCTACGAAAAAATAGAAGAAATGTTGCGGTCAATAAACTCAATTATTTTTTGCTGATTTGCCGCAGAAAGATTAGAAAACTCCACTCCGATTCCCGGATACTCATGCGGTTGGACCACTTTATCCGGAACCCAAACTACCTGCGCTTCTAGCTCCAATACCTCCGGCTTTGGCGCAAGTATCATTTTAAGGATTACTTCATCTCCAAGTTTAAATTTAACACAGCCAAATATAAAAGCCCCTAGCGCGCTTAAATTAAGCATTTCGACTTTAAGGCACCCTAAAGAACAATCCCGCTTAGATTTTAACTCTATCTTTAAATCAATCGGTAGGCGTTTAAACCTCCGGCGCAACCGCATCCTTTTAATCTTCTCGATAGCCTTATCTTCCTTAAAGCTATTTAAAGCCAAATCTTCAGAAGCATAAATCTCAATTACCCTGTCCATCCCGGAAACTGTAAATATGTACTTTAAGTGCACTGGAATATTTACAAACTTCATCCGGCCCTTATAATTAACCACCTCCCTATAAGCAATTACTACCACTGAAATGCCCATATAATCTACTGCTTGAATATCCTCCAGATTGCAAAGAATATCCAAGTAGCCGTCGCGTACGCATTGGCCGACAACCTCAACCAGATTAGCTGAATTCACATCTATTTGGCCGCCCAGATCCAGAACAATACAATTCCCAGATTCCCTTAATTTTATTTCTAACATTGTATTTCAAATTCAATTTCCGGATTACCCTTCAAAGTATTATGTGCCGGGCAATGCTTAATAAATTCCAACAGCGCTCTTTGCCGGCGCTCATCCAGCTGGCAAGCCTTTAAATCTATAGCTATATTGATCTGCTTAAAAGTAGCCGGCGATTCCTTAGAAAGTTCAGCAGAAACATTTATTTGGAAATTACTTAAGTTTAGCTTAGAGCCTTCGGCGTATTTACGGATGTATACCCCGATACAACTGCCTAATCCGGCCAAAAGCGCATCCAAAGGGGTCAGCCCCTTGCCTTTTGCGTCGATAGTGAATTCGCTTTCATTGGCCTTAACCGTAAAAGCTAAATCCTGATTATGAGTAACCTGAATCTTATACATTAATCCTCCTAATAAACCTTTGCTTTTTACCCTTCTTGCTAAAATTAAAAAATCGCAATATTTTATTTTACTGCTCGCTGCTTTAACTTTATATCTATTTTCTGCATTTTACCTACTAGATAACAATCCCAATATACAGCTCAAAGACGTCCCTAAATTTACCAGAATAGTCAAAGCACACAATTTTTCGAGCTGCTTACGATCATTATAAGCGCCTCTGAGCATTTGATAAGCTAGGCTTACGCCAATAAGTAATATTGGAAAATAAAAAATTGCACTTCGGATCGCTAATCCTTTAACCAAAGCTAAAAAGAATGTTCCCGCCCCACATGCCACCAGACAAGTATAAAGAACCGCCCCTTTTTCTTTTCCTATACGCACCAGTATATTCTGTTTAAACACCTGCTTATCTGCCGGATAATCCGGATATTCATTAATTAATATGATATTGACTACCGCACAGGCAATCGGTAAAGACACCCAGGTTGCCAACATATTAAACCGCGTTGCTTGAAGATAAAATCCGACATTTACCGCCAACCAGCCAAAAGCATAAGCAATAAATATTTCGCCAATTCCTTGCCCCGCTAAACGCAAAGGCGGCTTAGAATAAAAGTAGGCACAAATTATTCCTGAGATGCCCAATGGCAAAGTCCATTTTCCGGTTTTAAAATAAAACTGCAGGATTAACCCGGAAATAATTGCCAAAAAAATAATTACCCAGATTATTATTTTTACTTGCCTTATCTTTATATGATTTTCCACCAACACTTGGCTACCGCCAGTAAAAAAGTTTTTCTCTAAAGTTACGCTTAAGCGATCTTCGACAAGATCATAAATTTCTCCGCTATAATGCGCAATCAATTGCACCAACAAAGACCCAAATAATCCGATCCAAAAAATTAACCAGTCAAATATTCCAAAAGAGCGGTTAGCGATTAAAGCCCCTAATATATATGGAGCGATCAAAACACTTAAAAAAGGTGTACGCGAAAGTAAGAACCAGTATTTTATTTTCACATTATCTCTTTATAAAATCCTGATAAATTGCCAATGCTAAAACTACAGCCGAACTACTAAAAATAAAAAAATAATTTATCGCATCTTTATTCGACCGCAGACGGCAAAGCATTGTCCCTAAAAATTCTCTCTCCTCTGCTTCTAGAGGTTGGTTATCTGATAATTTACGATGAATTTGATGCTTTTCTAAACTCTGGCGCAGTATTTTATCTTGGCGAAATTTATAAAGAAAATAAAAAAAGAATCCTGCCACGCCTAAATACCAAAAAAATTTAGGCCAGAATACGCCAAAATGTAAAACCAGATTAACCACCCTAATCGAGATAGTCGCAATTACCCCGATTAAAAGAAAAATCCAGGAAAAAGCAGAATCCCGGCACATTTCTGCCGCCTGGCAGTTTGTGCATTGCTGTTTAGGTTTAAACATAACGCTTAAAATTCATTTTTACGATTACTCCTACGCAAGGCTTTAATCATGCGCGCGTAGGCCTCCTGCGGAGTTTTTCCTTCCGTAAGATGCTCAAAACAAACCGCGGCAAACCCTGACCTATTTTTAATCTTAAAGATCTCTACTTTTAAATGGCCGATTTTATTCAACATTCAAACTTTAGCCTACCTGAATCGTTGCCTGATGATCAAAAGGGTTAGTGCGCATAGCCAAAGAAAACAAATACGGGTAATCCGCCTTAAGATGCTTCATATAAAATAACCACTGGCTAATTAATTGATGATAAGCCCGCTTAAGATCACCAGAGATATGCTCATAATCTGTTGTCGAAAGATTTCTCAAATCATGCCGCCCCTCCAACTCCTCAGTGAGATGAAACACCGCCCAAAGTAAATCTGTAAAAGACTCATGCTCAAGAAGGTTCTGATTTTCCAATAACGCCAATAAAAAAGCGCGTTTTTTTACTAAAAAACGTTTTAATTCCTCCAGATCTCCCCTTTTATGATCAATCTTACAAGCATAACCAATAATCTCTTTTTGCAGATGCTTAAACTGAAAATCAGTCCACTCCGAACGTACAACTAATTTTTTCGCTAGAGTATCACTCTGCGCATCAAAGGCAATGCAAAATTTAATCAAATCCCTGCCTACCTCGCTGAAAAAAGCGCCAATCACCATATTCATTTTTTTAAACAACGCCTGCTTTTCCCGATGCGCCAGGAGACTATGCACCACCAGAGTAACCAAAAAAACTTCAAGAAACACAAAAGCAATATCACCGATAAGATAGATAAATATATGCCGGGCATCCCGAAAAATTAAAAAGTGTATATAATAAACCAACGCCGAAAGCATAATCAAAATACCGCCTAAAACAACCTGCCAACTAAATATCTTCTTTATTTTCATATCCTATTTTCTCTAGTCTTAATCACTTATTTTTTCATCGATCTCTAACGCGATATCTTAATTATTTTGTATTTTAGAATTCCAGCCGGAGTCTTAATTTCTGCAATCTCATTTTCCTTATGCCCCAATAACCCTCCCCCTACCGGAGAACTTATTGAAATTTTATTTTGGTTATAATCCGCCTCAAGTTCCGAGACCAAAATATACTCCAGCTCCTCAAGCGTATCCATATCCAGCAACTTTACCGTCGCCCCGATCAAAACTTCATCCTTAGGGATGTTCTTATCCAGTATGCGTACCCGCGCCAGCTTATCCTCCAGTTCAACAATTTGTTTTTCATTATGGGCCTGTGCATCCCTGGCCGCGTCGTACTCCGCATTCTCACTAATGTCTCCATGTGCACGAGCATCGCCGATAGCCTTAGAAAGTGCGCGACGCTTAACTGTTTTTAAATGCTCCAAATCATTGACTAATTTTTCATACCCTTCTTGAGTTAAATAAATATCACCAGACATATTTAGCCTCCTTGTCTACCTAGACCTGCCTACCGGTAGGCAGGCAACACCAGCGCAATACCAATTAGCACGGGGCGCCTAAATCTGAGCGCCTGAACTTAATTGTTTAATAATCTGAATATTCTTATTCGTCACGCCACGATTTTTAATAATTAACGCATAGGCACGCTCAACTAACCCCTTGGCCAAAAGATTGTTATTTAGGAGTTCTTTTACTTTATCCGCTAACTCTCGGCTATTAGTCGCCATCAGCGCAGCTTGGTTTGCCAGAAATAATTCGCTAATCTGGCGAAAGTTAAACATATAAGGGCCGAAAATTACCGGTTTCTTTAAACTCGCCGGCTCAAGAATATTATGACCGCCCTTTTTTACCATACTCCCGCCGACAAAAACAATATCCGCCGCAGAATAATAATTAAGCAATTGGCCGATAGTATCCAAAATAAATACTGGATTATTAATACAAGTTGGGCCCGCCGCGGAGATATTTGAAATGAGCATTGGCATAAAACCCCTATCCGCTGCCAATCTGGAAATCTTTTCACCACGTTCAGGATGACGCGGGGCAATAAGAAGTTTTAGCTTCGGAAAAACCAGCAAAAGTTCTTGGTAAGCGGAAAGAATTAATTCTTCTTCGCCAGGATGCGTACTGCCGCAAACTAATAATTTATCAAGTTGCCCTAACCAAAGTTTGTCCCGATAGGTTAAAACATTTAATTCCACAATCGGATCTAAGTTAATATCAAATTTTAAGTTTCCGGTTACCTGAATTCTTTGTTTATCTGCGCCTAGGCTTTCTAAACGTAAGGCATCAAGATTGCTCTGCACGCAAAATTGTTTAACCATCCTTAAGATCGGTTGGATAAAAAATCTAATTAATTTATATCCGCCATAAGAACTATCTGAAATCCTGCCATTAACCGTAATCACCGGAATCTGCAATTTATCCAGGCTGGTAATCAAATTCGGCCAGATTTCAGTCTCCGCAATAATAAACATACAAGGATTAATTTTCTTTAAAACATGCTTGACAATAAAACTAAAATCCAATGGCAGATAAGTCAAAAAGTCTCCGTCCTTAACTAAGCTTTGGGCAATTTTATTTCCGGTGGCAGTCACCGTGGAAATAACCAACTTTTTACCGGGATAGGCTAGTCTCAACTGTGCCAAGAGCTCTTTTATGGCGATCGCTTCACCCACACTCACAGCGTGAATCCAGATCGGCCGATCTAAATTTAATTGAGCCGGTAAAAAACCCAGACGCCTGAGAAATCCAAAGTTAAGTTTCCCGCGTAGAAAATACAACGGTAAATAAAATATTACGAAAACTAAAAATATTAGATCATAGACTATAAACATATTTTTCTGTCTTCCTACCTGCTAACTTCTATCTACTAACTACTGGTCTTCTAGGCATGCGGATGTGCTTTATCATAAACACTCTTTAATTTATCCGTGGTCATATGCGTATAAATCTGCGTTGAAGATAAACTTGCATGGCCAAGAAGTTCCTGCACCGTGCGCAGGTCTGCCCCATGATTTAAAAGATGCGTGGCAAATGAATGCCGAAAAGTATGCGCGGAAACTCCCGGCTTAATTCCGGAAGCATTAAGGTATTTTACGACTAAGTAACGTACTCCCCGCGTAGTAATGCGCCGATGGTGATTATTCAAAAATAAAGCATCAGTCTGCTTTTTTCTTTTATCTAAATATTTTCTCACCGTCGCCAACGCGGTTTCCCCAATCGGTACAATCCTTTCCTTTTTTCCCTTACCCCTT
>Ga0268280_1000140_pt1 | contig 67646 bp, 54 predicted proteins | sample saktaG_9_FD_190139 | JGI IMG/M metagenome (GOLD analysis project Ga0268280, IMG submission 190139) | Saline water microbial communities from Sakinaw Lake, British Columbia, Canada - sak_2011_5_24_40m | ecosystem: Environmental > Aquatic > Non-marine Saline and Alkaline > Saline ...
AATGTCGTAAATACTAAATCCGGTTTTATATTCTTTTTTATTCTTGCCAATAATGCTAATAACCCTTGCTTTATTTGTTCTCTTTTTTATGTAGTCGTGCAGACCTGGGTCTGGGACGATTACTTGTCCAAGTATTTCCAATGTGGCCACCGCCTTTCTTACGATCTTTTTTTCATCTAAAACGAAAATAAATTTATATCCTTTTTCCATTTTGTTTCCTCCTTTAGATAATGAATCCTAATTTTCTTAAATATCTTTTCGTTCCTATAGCCGCAGCTGTGTGTGCGTGAAACAGGTCGTTCTTTTTGTAAAGCCTTAGCCTGATGATTGAGTAGCCTCCAAAAAAGCCCAGCAAAACAATATATTTGTTCATTTTCCCTCACCTCCTTTACCCTTCATAATCGACGGCCTCTTCAAATGTCCTAAAAAAGTGAATGCCAGAAGCGCATGTTTTCTGCTCTTGGGAGAAACAGAGTTTTGGGAAAACCGTTTTTCCCACTGCTGGGTAAATAAAGCTGTTGTCATAGAAAGATAGCACCGTTTGGGCTGGTTCAATTTGAATTTCTTCATGATCCAACGTAAAATACTTGCTGACGACAGCCTCGGCGGCTCGACCCTTACCATCAGTAATATATCGGCTTATTCCTTCCAAGATTTTTAGTTCAACAACTACTTTTTCATAAAACCTTTGTTCTGCGGTATAGAGCCATGCTTTTTTGTAAACAGTTATTTCATCATGGAAAAAAGCTGCCTTTGCTTCTTCGTCTTTTTGGTGTTCTGCTTGTAAGAAAGCAATCAAAGAAGCATATCTTCTTTCAAATGTCTTTAAAGTAATCGGGGCTGGTTTTGCTGAGGGGCTTAGTGTTGAACATGCCATATAATGAGGCAAGTTGTCTTTAAAATCAATTAGAACATATCCGATAGTCTCCTGTGGTTTAAATTCTAAAGCCTCTAATCCTGTATACCATTTGAGTCCTATGCTTTGGGCAAGTTTCATCGTCTTCAAAAAGATTTGATGTGAATCTTCTTTTTTGCTGAACATCTTGATTACAACATAATCCATTTTTATTCCCTCCTTAGGAATCCTCCTTAGGTCTCTTGCTTCTGTAGTATAATATATATAAATATAGGTAATTCACAGTTGTAGTTATACAATAGTAGTCTATATGCTTTAAAGACTTATATAGGTAACTTGCAATTGTTAGTATGATACAGTAGTCTATATGCTTTAAAGACTTATATAGTATACACGCTAAAGACAGAGCCTTTAAAATAGTAAAGGTTTTATTCTTTACTTATAGCAAAAAAGCAAGAGGAAAAGATTGGGCAAATTCCCTTCTTAAAAATCTTTAGTTAAGTTAACTTGCTTAGACAACCCTTTCCTCTGCCGCGGGTTTTCCCTTAGTGTCAAATTTCGTTTCTAAGACACTTTAGGCTATACCCCTTACTTGGATACTGACTTAGTAGTAAAAATCGTACACGAGCAAATTTTGATAGCAAAACGAGCATGTTTTGTAAGTTCGCTATCTTTTATCTGCACTTCCTCCTGCAAGAGTCAGTAAATCTTCGTTTGCATTCATGATTTTTGCACAACAATCCCATTTGTCACAAATGATTGTGATAGACTTTTTCCCTGGTTGGGTAAATTCTTTTGTTGTTGCATAATGAGGGACGATGCCATTGATTTCTTTTGCCATTTTTGTTTTGTCCGTATATCTCCTTGAAAATTTTAGTACAGATTCCGGAGTTGAAGTCGGATTAAACTCTTCTCCGCAGAAACCACAGACGTACTTCGTTGGTAATTTCCTTTCTTGATCTAAATAATTAGCCTGAGCCACTCTTAGCTTTCCAGCCGCGGTCATTGAAACCTTGTTGGTTCTCATTTTTCTAATCCTCCTTTCTTGATTTGACTTAGTTTTCTACCTAGTGAGACTTTTTGAGCAGTTGTTAGCATTGAGAATAAATTGTCAGTAAGTTGGTTACTAACTTGCATTGAGACTAACTCTTCTGTGGAAAGAGATCTTGCTTTTAATCGGCCTAGGCTTTTTGAATCAATTTGGGCTCTTTTTTGTTTCCTATTTCTGCGGATGTTTAATAGTGTATTCGGCACGCGTTCTCTTGTTTCTTTGTTTAAAGTCATTTTTATTTCCTCCTTAAGGAAAAGATTCCCCGGTTGGGCAGGGTCAGTTAGGGCAACCCTTTTTTGTTAAAATACTTCTTGAGCGGTTTGTTTCTTGTAGGCATGTTTGCTGTGAACTTGAGTCTTTTGTGTTCCACGAACCATTTGTTTTGCTTGTTTAACTGTTTTTTGTTGATGTTGACATTTGTTTTTGCTCATCTTTTCGAATTTTTCTAAGCAGTCTGGATCATAGTAGTCGATATTTTTCATTTTCAATTCCTCCCTTCTTTTGTAATTGCAACAATACCTTGGGCTAACATGTTAATAAATTGTTTCTTTTCAAAACACAGAATGTTCTTGTCGTTCTTCTTGAATTCATAATGCACGAACGAGCCTGTTTTTACTTCTTTTGGGAGGCCTAATTCTATTATACTCTCCCCTATTACCATTGTAAAGCCTTTTTTGTTCTTTTTCATTTTATTCTCCTTTTTCGAATTTGCCCGTATGGTCAGTTGGCGCATCCTTGGGTTGCATTTTAGTTATTCGATGCCAAACTTGAATTTGATTACGCGAATAATTTCTCCAATATGGTATACTTCTTGAGTAAATCTTGTTGCAAATTGGACATACTTGCTATCATGACTATCGAAGCTTAGATAGATTTCGCTTATTCCTTTTCTTAAAGCAATGTGGTAATTGTAAGGAGAGACAAGCGCGTGAGTGTAATAGAGAGCGACGTCGTCGAATTTGTCTCCTAATTCAGCAATTAGTTTTTCGTATAATTCTTTCATGATTTCCCTCCTTTCTGAGAGATTTTGTTTTTCTTATTTAATAAAGACGGTGATTGTTATGGAAATATCTTGTCGTATTATGTCTTCATAGGATATTCCCCACATAGTTTGCATCATTGATTGGTCATATAATGGGCCTTGCTGTGGTATGGAGTTTATTGTTAACGTCCAAGCATTTCGGGATGGCAAAAATATGAAAGTACATTCTCCAAACGTTTTCCCCCTATTCGTCCATTGTGTATCAAATATATCTACGTTTAGGTTTAAAGATGATATAGTATTATTTGGGACAGCGGATATTACATATTGTGTTCTTTGTTTATTATCAAATGAGAAGATAAATAGTATACAAATTGCAAGTAGCATTAACCATAGGTACTTTTTCATGATTTCCCTCCTTTCTGAGAGATTTTTTTGAGCTATGAGTTGTGTGTGCTAGAATCCTTAGGGTTCTTACCCAGTTTGCCCCAGCGATTTATGTAAGCTCTAATATGTTACAATTAAAACGTCTTCCATGTTTTTTCTCCTTTCTTTAAGACATAAATGATACGCCATTAGAAACCACAAGATTTAATATACATCTTGTCTTTACTCAGCCAGTGAGCTAAGTAAGCTTTAGCACCACCGATGACATTAACATCGTTGGTAGTAGGATGGATGTTATAAGTCTTTGCTTTGATATCAACAGAGACAATATAACCGAAATGATTCTTGTCTAGAATCTTAATTGAGAATGGAGCATCACCTTGATACGCAGTAAAACCTGATGCTTGAAACCATTCTTCATATGTCCAATTCTTTCCGCACATATAACAGTGCTTTCTTTGTTTAGCATTCATCTTTTTTCTCCTTTCCAGGGGGTTGCCCTGATTAAAAAGCACGAGTTAACTCATGCTCTTTAGTCAGAGCATGGCCATAATGTCATTCAAGAAATTATAACAACAGTATCTGCCATGCCCTCTTAGCCTGCTTGCCCACGCTACCCTATTGATTGTATGCTATAGGAACATCTGTTCTATCTACTCGTGTTACACCGTGTGTAACTCTGTATCTAAGGTTAATAAGATACAACCAGGAGTACTGGCCGAATTCATCTGCCATTTAGTATGTATAGTTTACATTAGGAAGCAAGATCCAATCCCTCCGTTGTTGCTAGAGGGGAATCTCCAACTGATTCTCAAACCAGCTGTTTGTTCGTTCTGCTTGAGTTTAGTGCATCTCTTTCCTACAGTCATCAGTGAGGCTCAGTGAATTACCATACTTATTAGCATTGTATATAAGCATAGCTTCGTTTCTTTCTCTCACTCTATATTGCTTTGTAGTCGTCGTTGCTTGAAGTGATTAGTGTAGTTCCAAGATGAGCCTTTCTCGCACATCCTTCCCATACATACCAATGATTCGGTGTCGGTATTGCTTCGCACAATTATTCGCTTTCGCTATTCTTATGTCCGTTTACGTATCTGCCACGCGGACGCGGATATAGTATAACAATTGGTAAGCTAAGGGACGATAACCCCCCTCATACACCCAATTGTAGGCTAGCAGCTTCTTGGCTGCTTAAGCGCGTTCCCTTTATCTAACAAGAGTTTAGGCGAATCTTCGACCGTTTTGTCTCAGTCGGCTTCATTTCCTTCACTCCTTTGGTGGAGTGCTAGAGAGAGTCTTACATACTCTTATTTAATCAAGAGTAAGCAAGGAGCAAGCTCTCAGCTGTTGCTTTATCACTTGCTTGAACTAGTCAAGTAGTATGAGAATTCTTTACTATGCAAGTCTCCCACGCGCGATACGTGCGCGTCGACTCCTTCTTGCATGTTGTGGGAAGCAACTCCCTCTAGTCTTCAGCTAACTAGCAACTGTATACATATCGATGCCATTCAAGATCTCACGATCCCTATGCACATCTTGTTTACCTCATATCTCCTATATCTCAGGGTGGGATAACCCTTACCATTCGGAGCGAGAGGAAAGCCTCTGCAACTCGGCTTAATAGTAATTGTAACGCATTACTATCGAGAGCGTCGTATCTCATAGGCAAGCAGAGATACAAACTATTTACTGATCTGTTACTCATCAGAGAGCGTTACCTCAGAGCCAATAAGCTCTAGCTAACACACACTGTCACTGTGTGTTAAAACAGCTTATTCTATTTCTTTTGCATTGACACTAACAAGCTTATTGTTGGTGAATGCATGGTCTCCGTTAAAAGAAGCTTTAACAGAATTGATTGCTTCTTCTCTAGATTCAGAGAGTACTGTTCTTTCTTCTTCGATTACATCGAGAAGAGTTCCTTGTTTATTGCAAACTGTTTGCAATAACTTTACTTTAAACTTCATCTTCTTTCCTCCTTCTTTCTTTATTTATTTGTAGATGTCTAGAACTACCATAGCTACGCCCTTATTATATAGAACGTGTGTAGATGTACCTAGGTATGGTGGGGGTAGTTTCAGAACTTGCCGCCCCCGTGTTTTTACACATATACACTACACCATCTCTGACGATACCAGCTGAGGTTTGGGGGTTGACAAAGGGAATAAGAAGTGGTATAATAATGTCAAGCCGGGTGCAGGCATAATAGAGGACGCAAAAGAGGATGAACGGAGGCAGAAGAGATGCGTATTTTGGTTATGTCATACAGTGGTGGGAAATGGGCAGAATTTTTAAGCGGTGATGAAGAAGATTACCGTATTTTGATAACGGGCGGAGTGCGAGGGAGAGCGTACTTACGGAGGATATGGTCGAAGGAAGTGTACGTGGCGCAGGACGAGGCGGAAGCAAAGGAAATAGAGGAGTATTTACGGAGGGAGCTTATTTGGGATGATCAAACGCCAACAATTCACCTATAAATTTGACAGTGCATACCTACGGTTTCGGAAATGGGAAGTTGAGCTAGATTTCAGGACGGCGATGGCAAGCAACATGATTGTAGCGGTGGCGGATACGCAGGCATTTAAGACGGTGAGGGATGTTACTGGGGCGTCTAGCATAACGGACGCAGAAGAGATCGAGGCTTTATACAGAGCCAGGGACGAGCTGAAGAGTAAACGAGGGCATAGCAAAAGGGTTCGGGAATTACAGGATGAGATATACGGACGGTTGTACCTTTCAGAATATATTACGGTGGTAATGGATGGGGACAGCGACTACGAGTATTTGCATATAAACGGCTTCCGGTTAAACGGACGGAGATATAAGGAATTCAACAGCAGCGCCTCTCAAGCGAGGGTACGGACTGTTGCCTTTTTAGCAGAAGACGTTTTTGACGAAGTTATGGGGCGACTGAATTGCGGAAGAAGGATGGATGAGCCAATGGTACCGGCGAAATTTTCCGCGTATTTAGGATTGGCTTGCAGTTCGATTAGCGAGGTTACGTGGCCGCGGATTGCGATTGTAAAAGACTATACGGAGTTTGTGGAAACGGTCGTCGACTATGTAGTTGAAACGCCTGAGAATACGGACGATGAAATTGATAGACGAATGGAAATGCTTGAGTTCAACCGCTTTGATGGAAGTGGAATAGTTAGTCCGGCCATGGCTGAGCAGTGGGCACTAGATCTTGGGCTTGACTATGTACCGGCGCAATTTTGCATACGGTGCGCCTTTACCAAAGGAATGGTTACGGTTTTTGACTGGGATGCATGGATAGCAGACAATGGTTCTGGGTCATTTGTCGAGGATATTTACGGCAACACGGTAGACCTTAGAAAAGTAGACGCAATATTGACAGAAAGCCAAGTTAAGCTATGGAACAGCTGGGAAAATACAGAGGCTTACGTTAACGCTTGTGATATGAACGGAATCGTTTTTGGAATTTCGCTTTGGTCTCCAAAGGAAGATAAATCATACTTAGTTTTAAACTATCAGTTTATACAAACACTTCACATGGAAGACTCAGACATTGAACAGCTTTGTCAAGACACCGTCAATTATTTATCTGGGGTATCTGTTGATAATCTAGATTACACAAAATTATTTTTACTTGGAGAAAGACAAAACGAGGATTCAACCCTTGCTTTTTTACAGATGAGTGATGATTATTGGCTTAAAAGCCTAATGGTGGAACCGTTACTTTTTAATGACAAATACAGCAAACAGCGCATTAGAGGAACAATTATTAAAAGAATAGAGCAAGCCGCTTGTGGAAAAATTATGGTTCCTGGAAACTTTCAGGTCATTGTTCCTGATACTGTGGCTTTTATGGAAGCTTTGTTTGGCTTTAGAGTTGAAGGATTATTAAAACCTGGAGAAGCTTACAGTAATTTCTGGGATGAAAAAGGCTCCACAGTTGTTAATACTATGAGAAGCCCTTTGACCAACTATAGTGAACACTATTTACTTAATATGGTTAGCAAAAACGAGGATAGCGAACGAGGATATAAAATAAAGAAATATTTTAAATATAGTTATACTGGATTCATTGTTAACATTCATGATGATCATTCTTTACGATGGGCAGGTTCTGATTATGATTACGACATTATCGCGAGTACAGATTCTCCTACTCTTATTCGGTGCACACATGAAGGCCTTGTTCCTATTATTGGAAAAACTTTAAAAGGAAGTAAAATCTGTTTTACCGATGAGGATCGTTATGTTGCAAACAAACTTACTTTTGGGTCTAGGATTGGCCGGTTAACTAACCTAGCCTCTGCTATGTGTTGTTTAAGAGCGGAGTTTGAAGAAGACTCAGCGGAGTATAATTTAATTAACGGTCGTTTAAAAAGTTGTTGCAAACATCAGTCAAATCAAATTGATAAAGCTAAGGCTGGGGTTGAGATAAAAAATATACCTAAGATTTGGACGAGATACAATAAAATACTAGACACAGATACTGAGGAAGAAACTGAGGCTAAAAGTCTTTTTAATCGTTGCTTAGTTGACAAACATCCTTATTTCTTTAAATATATTTATCAAAGCGAAAAAATACGTTATAATAAATATATGACAGCAAAGGACAAAGTTAGTCGTATTAGGTTCAATATGCCAATTAAAGAATTGTTGTCTAGATTTAACAAAAATGAAGCATTGCCGAAAGACCAATTAGAGTTTATATCAATGTTTCATAATTATAACGGGTTTATTAATGCCAAAAGCGAAATGAACCGCCTTTGTTGGTATATAGAGGGGGTAGATTTCGAAATTCGGAAAAAAATCTCAGATAAGAGTGGGTTCGACTATAGTCTCCTTTTAAATTACGACAGTTTTGAGTTTAATAAAAGTGTCTATGATCAGGTTTCCGGGGTTATTGTTAAATACATTAAAGCCAGATCTACCACTGTCTGCGATAATTATTATAACTTCAGTGTTGACGAAATTAATACAAAGCCAGACATCAACAGCGAAAAAATGGTTTTAAAGGATGATTTATTTTCTGTTTGCTCAAGTTTACCGGCTTTGACGAATTATATGGTCAGATTCTTTTATGAAGATAAGCCTTCTTTTTCAAAATCTGTTTTATGGGATGTATGTGGGAAACAAATATACAAAAACCTATTAAAAGGAAAGACAGCCGTATCTATTCCAGAAAGAGATTTGGATGGAGATATTATGTTTATGTATAAAACGTACAAACTCAAGGAGGTAGAAATCAATCATGGCGAAGATTTATAACGAGCTGTCTTATGCGAGATTTTTGCTTAAAAATGGGCTAGTTGCGTATAAAGCTCGAGACATAACCATCTTGAGCAAATATTATAAAAGCATAGGGTGGAAGAATAAGGCAATTCAGGATTTTCTGCTTGCCAAATGTGAGAAAGAAATACCCGATTTTAATATTCATGTCTTATACCGCAGTTTTTTGTCGGCAGTTAAAAAAGGTTGCGATGAAAACAACAACCCTCTTGTTGTTGTTAGGCCTATTAAAATAACGAGAGACGAACTAAATTGGTTTGATAATCTACAATACGGAGACGTTGAAAAGAAAATTTTGTTTACATGGTATGTGTTGTGTCGAGTGAAACCATTAGAATATCGCAAATATCTTAATTTTTATAATTCTTTTGCTCAATTTAAGAGGGATGCCAATATCTCTAGCAAGACAAATATGAATGCTAAAATTCGTATGTTTGAAAGAGATAGCGTTATTGAGGTGACAAACAACAATGTCATCGTTGTTAAATACTTAGATTTGCTCAAACCTGGAGGAGAAGTATATTTTTTGTTTGATTTTTATAATGTCGGCTACTGGTTCGAAGTTCAAACAAAGCCGACAACCAAGTGTGTTATTTGCGGAGAAATTATTATAAAAACAGGCAATAAAAAGAAGTATTGTGTGAGTTGTGCCAGAGAACAAAAGATAATTATGACCATAGAGAAACGCAGAATAAAGAATGTTGAAAATAGAAAATCTTTGGAAACCTCCCTAAAAAGCGGTTCCACAGAAGAACCACTGTTAAATACCAATATGAAATAAGTAGTATAAATATTGTAGAGGAAGGATTATAGAATATGACAAAATTAGATATGGTTAGAGCAATTCAGGATAGAACCGCCAATTTAAAAATTACGCAAGTCCAAGTTAAGGCCGTTTTAGACGCCCTTGACGAAGAAATGATTGACGTTATTGCAACAGGAGATAGTTATGTTTTTAAATGGGCTTCTATTAGAGGTATAAGAAAAACAGCGCGTCTCGGCATTAATCCCCAGAACGGAAACTCAATCATCTGGCCAGAGAAGATTACCGGAAAATGTATTTTTGGTAAAGCTATCAAAAATTTAAACAATGAAGAACTTTAGTCTAGCAAATTTGGTTGAATCTCGTTTAAACGGGACACCCTATATCGAAAGGATGGAAAATGATCGATAAAATTTACACGAGAAATCCCGGGGATACAGATGAATTGCTTTTGTATCGCATTTATTCAGAAAGAGAAGAAGGTATAAATCATTTATCTTGTGATGAGGCTGGAGCTCTTATGAACGAATTAACAGGGAACGAGTTTACGGAAAGCAGATATAGAAAACAATATCAATCTTTTAAAAAATTATTAAATGAAGTAAAACCAAAGATTTTTGACAGAGATTTTTTAGAACAATTAGAACAAAAACAATTGGAATTTGAAAAGATGAAAATAAAAGCTCGAGACCAATTAAGAGTTATGAGAAGTGAGGTTCGGCAAGAGGCAAGATATGAGGAATTATTAGATGCATTAAGAGCTAACGTTCAAAATGCACCATCTCTCATTAGGCCATTTAAAGGAACCTTAGGAGGAACAAAAGAAGCTGTTCTGTTGCTTAGCGACTTCCATATTGGCAGTTTTATTCAAAATTTTGTTAATACTTATAATCTTGAAGTTGCAACTAAGAGATTAGAGTTGTTGCAAAACTATGTTATCGAGTATTGTACTCTTAACGATGTCAAAACATTGCACGTGCTAGGTCTTGGAGATTTTATTCATGGGTCAATTCATGTCAATGCCAGAATTCAAGCAGACTTAAACGCAGTTGAGCAAGTCAAAGCCGCTTCTTTGCTTATATATAATTTACTCATGAATTTGAGCGAATGCATCGAGATTGTAGATTATAGGCAATGTTTAGACAATCATTCTCGTTTTAATTCCTCTTACGACGAGCATATTGAGGCTGAAAATTTTGGTAATCTTATTGGCTGGTGGCTTAAAGAGAAGCTTGACGGAACAAGAGTTAAATTTATAGAAGATAACGTCGACGAAAATATCGGAAAAATTGAAATCGATGGAAAGATGTATGCGTTTGTACACGGACATCTGGAAAAAACAAATTCTGTTCTTCAAGATCTTGTGTTTGGAACTAGCATCCTATTTGAAGGGGTGTTCATTGGGCATTATCATGTTGATAAAATTAAAAACTTCCAAGGTAGAAAAGTTTATTTTAATGGAAGTTTAATGGGAACGGATTCCTATGCTTTGGGAAAAAGATTATTCGGAGACCCAACTCAAAAACTTTTAATTTTTGATAAAAAGAACATTATTTCAATTCCTATTATATTAAATTAAAATAGGGGGGTTGACAAGATGTTTAAGATAGTGTATTATATAGGGGATGGAGGAAATCGTCTGTTGGATTAAAGCTTAGGTTCAGTCGGCTGTATTAGTGCGCGAGGTAATGGGAGACTGTGTATGACCTGCGAAAAGGTGGAAGCCCTACACGCTTAAAGTAACCCTGAAAAATGGGCTCGCTAATACCCTTAATTCTACAGATTCCATTAGTAGAGGGCTATGCTCTCGGGTTAAGGCGGTTAACAGCCGCCTTATTCATGAAATTAAAGATGCAAGAGGGTCGTTGATGCCACCTCTCTAAAAACAGGTCGCCCTAATGTCCGGCAGGTTCGCAATAGGACATTGATTATGGGCTTTTAGCTCAGCTGGGAGAGCACCTGCCCTGCAAGCAGGAGGTCGCAGGTTCGAAACCTGTAAGGTCCACCACTTTGAATTTTTGCCGAGCCAGGGCTATAACTTGATTATAGTTTCACGCTCGGACTTTTAATGCTCCTATAGTTAAGTGGTATAACTGATGTCTTGTAAACATCTATCCCTCGTCCGATTCGGGGTGGGAGCAGGTCGAAAATAAAGGAGGGCTTAATATGGCCGTCGGAATTTATAGAATAAAAAATCTGATTACGGAAAGATCTTATATTGGACAATCTCATAATATCAAAAGAAGATTTAAGGAACATTATAATAGGGCATTCGATTTTAGCAACAAACAATATTATGATTCTTGTTATTGTGATATAAGAAGATATGGCATAGATAATTTCATTTTTGAAATTCTTGAAGAATGCTCTTGTGTGGATCTTGATGAAAGAGAGATTTTTTGGATAAACTATTTTGACACCTACAAAAATGGATATAATGAAACCAAAGGCGGAGATTCTGGGTGGCACTATACTGTTCTTGATGATGTAAAACTGGAAGAAATTATTTTTTTGTTAAAAGAAGGAAAATTAAACAATTCTGATATTGGGGCCAAGTATAACATTAGTGATCAAGCTGTTTCTAATATAAACATGGGGAAAAGTTGCGTAAAAGACGGTGTGTTATATCCAATTAGGCCACGGCATAAGAAAAAATATTTTTGCTCTGATTGTGGAAAAGAAATTACGAATAAAGCCACTAGATGTAGGGATTGTTCTTCTTTTAGACAAAGAAGGGTTGTTAGGCCTGACAAGGAAGTTCTTCATCAATTAGTAGAGCAAAAAGGATTTTTTATGGCTGGTGAACAATTTGGTGTTTCTGGAGTAACTATTAAAAAATGGCATTATAATTAAAAGAAGACCCGGTACGAATAAGCCTACCTTTTGATGGCACAATCATGTAATATGGGAGCTAATGATAACAAAGCTATCGCTGTCTAATAATTCTGGGTAGCCAGAATAACCTATACGTATTTGGAGGCAGAGGGAACGTATGCTCTCGCGATAGCTTGTTATATGTAATCGTGTTTGTATTTATGCTATTAAGATTATCTACGGTTTCGTTAGGACATCCGAAGAAGCTCTAAAAGATGATGCGACGGCATTGTGAAAAGAGTGGAAGAAAAAAATGACGCGAGTATTATCGACGTAAGATATCGATAATATGGAGACATGATATGTCGATAATAGCATACATATGAACACGATAAGGGTCCATACCTATGGACAATAGGCATCCTCCATTCGAAATGAAACAGAATAGCACGGGCGCGTAGGTAAGTGGTTAAAGCCAGCAGACTGTAAATCTGCTCCCTTTGGGTTCGGTGGTTCAAAACCATCCGCGCCCACCATAAATTTACATATGGGGATTCGCTCCCATAAAGGCGAAGCTTTAAGACAAAGCAAGGTCGGAACGAAGACTTGAAACTCGTTTCCATTGGGCTGTGGGAGGCCCTATTCTCCCATAACATAAGGTGCTTCCCACCTTCCTAAAGCGGAACGAAAAATAAACGAAGGAGTATCCCTGCCTAGTGGGAGCGATCAAACAGGTTGTGGGCTATCCTAAACCCTCACTATATCGCGGAATAGCTCAGCTGGTAGAGCTCCAGGCTCATAACCTGGTTGTCACGGGATCGAGGCCCGTTTCCGCAACCAAAAAATAATTATGGGTATAGAATCCCAACAAAAAAAGAAACGATAAGTAGATCGTTTTTTTTATTTTAGAAAGGAGGCCAAAATATGGCAACTGTTGAAAAAAAGGTCTGCGCTGTTTGCAAAGAAGAGCACAAGATAAAAGACGGATTTTATACACATCCAAAAACTAAGAAACTGTTACCTGTGTGCAAAAAATGCACAAATGCTCATGCCGATAACCAGATGGCAACGGTAGAGTTTTGTCGCGAACACAATATCTATTTTGATATGAATTTACATGAACGGGCTTTAGTCGCAGCTAAGAAGGACAACAGCATCATGTATTTTGGTTATTATTTGAAGTTGTTAAATATGAATAAAGGAGCCCATGGCAAAAAGAGCTTTAAAGATAGTCTTTTCGACATTACACCTGAAGTAAAAGAATTCCACGAAACTAAAAATTTTGAGATAAGATTAAGGTCTCATCATTGTAGAGTTTGTCAAAGTGATAAACCTGCAAGCGAATTTTTCTCATCTGCTAGTCCTTTAGATTCAAGTGGGCTTTTAAGTGTATGTAAAAAGTGTTCAAAAGAAATTTTCTTAAATTTCTATCAGTTACATGGGGAACTGCATAATGCAATTTATGAAACATGCGCTATCTTAGATTACGAATATTATCCTGCGGTTGTAGACAAACTAATAGCTGAAATAAACGAGGTCATTACAGTTCCGCTGGCGGATAAAGAGGCTGTTACTCCGGTCAATGCGGATATTTTGGTTGACACGGAGGATGCTTTTGTTCGTTATTTGGCAATATGTTCTAAGAACTTTAATGAAGTTAGAATAACACGGTTTGATTTTTACGGAGCTCGTCCGGCTGGATATGAGGATTATAAGAGTGCTTTATCTATAGATGAACAAATGGCCGTTAGAACAGCCGAGAAACAAGGCGACTTAAAAAGAAAATGGGGAAAAAGCTATGACGACGAAGAAGTTGCTTCCCTTGAATCCATGTATTCAGAATGGGATCAAAAAAAAGATTTAGAGGACCCAGCTGTTTCTCTCTTAATTCGCCAACTTTGTATGCATCAACTTGACATTGAAAAGAAAAGAGCGAGTAAAGATGACATTACTAAAAAAGATTATGAGTCTCTTACTCTACTCATGGACAAAGCTGGTGCGACTCCAAATAAATCAAAACTTGATAGTGAAAAAGGGGAAGAAGCCTGGGGGGTATTTATTCAAACAATAGAAAAAGGTACTCCAGCTGTGTGGCTTGACCAAAGAAAAGATAAATATTTTGATACAAATAATATAGAACAATATATCAACTCTCTTTTTGTGCGTTCTTTGAAGAACTTTATTACGGGCTCTAGAGATTTTAGTGTTTTAATTGACGAGACCACTGTTAGAGGAATCGAAGCAGAGGGAACTGACGTTAAAAATGAATAGCATTCAAGGAATATTAAAGCCAAAGAAAAAAGAAGAGGGAGCATATAACAATATTATAGAGTGGAATACATTTTTTAGAAGCAATATGGATGAATTTATTAGTCTATATTTTGGAATCAAATTATATGATTATCAAAAGGTCTTGCTTCACGAACTAGGAAATAAGATATCTTCTACAGTTCCAGCAAGCCGGGCTTCGGCTAAGTCGTGGATTGCGGCTCTCTTTGGATGTGGCTATTGTGTTTTATATCCTAATACCAAAGCGGTTATTGCTTCTCCTACAAAAGCACAATCTGCCCTAATTATTGGGACAATACAGGTTTTTAGGAGACAGCATCCAAACATAAATAGGGAAATCATCAAAGTAAAAGAAAACAAAGACGATTCAGAAGTTGTTTTTAAAAATGGTTCCACTATAGTCGTTGTGCCAATGACAGAGGGCGGTAGAGGATACCGCGCCAATTTAATCATTATAGAAGAGGCCGCGTCTGTAAAAAAAAAGATTTTAGACCAGATTGTATTACCTTTCTCTTTTCAAAGACCTGCTCCTTTTAGAATGAAAAAGAAGTATAGTCACATTAAAGAGCCTACTAGAAAGTTGTATATAGGTAGTATCAAAGAAAAAACAAATTGGTTTTATAAGCATTGTCTTCAACAAATGCTAGTTGCCGGAAGAGGAGATCCAAACGGAATCTTAAAATCAAATCAGGTTTCTGTTTTGACTTTAGACTATTTAACTCCTTTGTTCCACAACATTAAAACCAAAGAGGATATTATGACAGATAGAATTGCTTTTGATGCTATTACTTGGCAACACGAATATTTAAATATTCCAAGCAGCGATAGCGAAGAAGCTTTTTTTAGGAGAACTCTTTTTGAAAAAAATCAAAAAATTTCAGAGGCTTGGTATCCTTGTACTTCAGAGCAATATGCTTCTGGAAAATACGTCAGTTTGCCTCGAAAAGATAATGAAAGAAGAATTGTTGGAATAGATATAGCTCTTGCGATGTCTACGAAAACCGCTAATAATGACTTAACCGCAATTGAGTGTTTTCGTGTTTTTGAAAATGGGGTTATGGGGTTGCTGAGAAAGCAAGTTTATATGGAGACGTTTTCTGGGGCCAACACCAAGGAACAGGCAATTCGCATCAGACAAGTTATGGAAGATTTTGATGCTGACATTATTGTATTAGACTGCAAAGGCGTCGGAAAAGGGGTTTATGACGTTTTAACTGACAGTTTACATGATCCTATAAGGGGAGTTACATATGAGGCGATTAAGGCTATTCGTCATGAATCAATTTCAGAAGATGTTAGAATAGACCTTGAAGCCAGAGTAATATCTCCGGACGCAAAGGATATGATTTATCCTTTTATCGGAACCGATAAAACAAACTCAACTATGTGGTTCGCGCTTAAAGACAGATTGAGATCTGGAAAAATCCATTTTTTAATTAGCGATGTTGATGCTGAAAATATGATGGCAAAAAACATGCAAAGTAAATGGTTAGATGAATCAACGCCTAGAGCATGGTTATTAAAACCGTTTAAAGAAGAGGCCAGATTAATGTCAGAGGCCATTTCTTTAGATCAAAAGGTTGTTGGAGGTTATGTCAAATTAGTTGAACAACCGAAATCGAGAAAAGACCGGATTGTTTGTTTGGGAATGGCTAGTTATTATATTGATTTTTTAGAAACAGATTATTTAAAAAGTTTTAGCAATGAAGATATCATTTCCTTTATGAATAAATTAAATTCGGGAGGAAATCCTGGCGGGTTTGACCCCGGCAAGGCAATTTTCACCTAAATGAAAGGAGGAATTTGAACGAATGGACGAGAGCGTTAACGGTAAAAAAAAAGCCACAAAAAGGCAAACAATGATCATAGACACTTTTATTTCTGATATGACGACAGCTTATCAGTCTAAACAATATACAGATATGCTTCTTTTAGATTTAAGAAAGCTAGAAAGTGCCACTAGAAAGGCAATGCTTAGTTCTGGCTATACTCCTCAAGTTGGAGAACAAGTCATGGATGAATTCATGCCTACTATCGCTTTAACTAGCGCACAGATTCAAGACTTGCTTCTTAATCCTCGTCAAAACGAGGAGCAATTAAGACGCGTTTCTAGAACAATCCAAAGTAGCGTTATGGCGTATAATAGAGTTGTTTCGCTTTTGAGTGATATTAAGACTTTTAAATATTACCTTAAATGTGACACACCTTTAGATAAAAACGAAGCAAACTCGGCGGAATATATCGCGTCTAAAAAGAAAATTTATAAAAAATTAAAATCGCTTAACATTCCTTACCAGGCTCGCCTTGTCGATAGAAAGACTGTAGGAGAGGGAGTTTCCTTTTGGCTTTTGTACGAAGAAGAAGGTTTAACTAGATTTCTTAGCGTTCCAACGGAATATTGTTATATAACGGGGCCCTCTACTTTGTTTGGGTACACTTGGGCAATTGATTTAACTTTTTTAGACAGATTCATGTATTTATTTGAAAATCTTCCGGAGTTAAATTTTGCTTACCTTAAATTTTGTAAAATTAGGGCTGCATACCAGAGAAATTTAAAGGAATATATGGGTTCACCCATAAATTCTGACACAATTAGAACTGCCCAATATTATTCTGTGGCATTAGATGAAGGAGTTTGTGTTGTCTTTGACGAAGCTTCTGGTTCAAGAGTTCCTGTGACAGCAGGAGCTATGCCCTCAGCTTTGGATACTATAGCGTATAGGTCTCTTTTAAAGCAAAAGGCAACGGCTGATTTATACACGCTTGTTGTGCATCAGATTCCTAGAGATGAAAAAACAGGTAAGCTTCTAACGACGTATCAGGAGGCAGAAGCGGTTATTAAGGCAATTCAAGGAGTGTCTCCTACTTATATTAAACATGCGGCATCTTTGTTTGAGAAACCAGAGTCTATTAAGATGACAACGAGTGATGTATTGCAAACGTTAGACGGGATTGGAAACAGTCAGTTTTATGATAGTGCTGGACTTCAGTCGGGGTTATTTAGTGACAATATTAAATCAGAAAAGGCTCTTGAATATGCTGTTAGTGGCACATTTGGTTTTGCTTCTGCGAACATGTATACTTACTTATCCAATGTTTTTAATTTTCTGATTAATAAAGATAATAGCAGTAAGTACGAGTGGTCTATAGTTTTTTATGGTAACTTGATGATGGACAGCGAAGAAAAAGCGGATGCGATTAAATTATCTAATGTTATTAGTAATCCATATTTATTAATGTCTGCGTATGGAGTAGAGCCGTTCAATGTTGAAAATATACTTAGAGATGATCTTAAGGATGTTAAAGAGGATATGATTCCATTTACAACTTCTGCAACAAGGACGCCAGAAGACGGAGGCCGTCCTACGACTAAAGAAGCGAAGGCCAAACCGGCAAAAAGTTCGGTTGTAAAAAATAAGCAAGAAGAGGAGGAATAAAAATGAACGAGACATTATCAAAAACATTAGACCAATTACAAGCTCGAATGTTTTTTATGAACAAAAAAAGCGATAGAATCGCAAGTTTATTAAAACACGATTTTAGGTGTATTGTTTTTGCGGATATTTTTCACAATGACTATGCTCATTTTTGGGCCCTTAAAGCTGCCGATAAAATCGTTGAAATAAAGGATTTGACAGGAACTTCTAGTCTTTATCCAGCGGTAGAAGCGGGAGAAGAAATTTTTGAGACAATGACAGATATGTTCAGTTTTTTGTATGATATTACTGTTGAAACACAAGAACAACTACAGGAAGCAATCGATCTTGCAGAGCAACTGAATAATATGTTTATTAAAGTTGCACTAGAAGACATGATTGTGCGTCTTCAAAAAGTTGTTTATAGTGCCGAAGCATTAAAGAATAAAGCTATTTTATACAATGAAAACGTGATTTTATTTGACATGCACGCACCCGAATGGTATGTTAAAATCTTTGATGTTATGTAGGTGATGATGATGTCATATATTGTTAATTGGGAAAAAATCGTTGAAGAAAAGAAGGTTCCAATTTATGAGTGTGGATCTATTAATCTTTGTAACTTTCTTTTGATGCACGAATGCATCTATATTGATCATTATAAATCCACTAAATCGGGCAAGACAATCTGGGCTTTTGTAAAAACAAAAAGAGTAGAAGGATTGTTGACAGAGTGGACGGCAAATAATCCGAATAAAATAAAGAAAAAGGAGGAGATTCTACATGACAACGGAGAAAACAAACAATAGCATTAAGATGGAACTTGATTTTCATAAGCTTATTTATGAAAATAAAATGTACTCTGTTTATGAAGTGAGAGCTCTTCATTTTGGACGCAATGCCCATGGTTATGATGTTCCGCAGGCTACTATTGAAAAAGCTCTTCCGTTTTTTTATAATTTACCTATGTATGGTATTTTAAATCGAAAAAAAACAGATTTTGAAGAGCATTATCGTGGGCCTAAAGACGAAGCTCATGACGTTGATGATATTCGTGTCTTTGGTATTATTCCAGAGAGTAGTAAAGTTGAATTGCAGGAAGAAAACGGAAAAACCTTTATTGCGTTTGAAGTAATTGTTTATAAGACCCTTCTTCCGCATATAACTCAAATTTTGATGAATAGGGAGTTTTCTGTGAAATTAAGTATTGAATTTTTAATAGCAGAGGCTCATAAAGATGCCGCCAATTATATTGTCGTAGATCAACTTATTCCTCAAGCAATTACCGCTCTTGGCAATGGAATACCTGAAGGTATTAAGGGTAGTTCAATGAAGCTTGCTCGTTTCAAGAAGGATGAAGTAATTGAAGATAAGTGTAATACTCTTTATCTTTGTTTCAATTCTCAAAAAAAGTATTATTTACCGGAAAATGTATTGAATAATATGAAAGAGGGTTTGGAATTAAGAGAAAAACATAATAGGGGTGGGAACAAAAGAGCTTGCGTTATCGCAGAAGATGCGGTTCAATATGGGTTTATATTTGAGGATGAGTTAAACCTAATTAAGGAATATTTTAGTATTAATCCTTATCAAGCTCCAGGAAACATCGTAACAAATAAACAGATTCTTCATAAGTTATATGGTGGAGAAGAAATTATGAGTGTTACTAACAGCGAATCAGCTGAAAGTATAAATCTTTTAAAAGAAGGAGGGCAAAAAGTGGACGACAAACAAGTAGACGATTCTGCTGAAAAAGTAGAGAACAAAGAAATCTACGTTGATACTCAGGAAACGATTACGAAAGAAGTACATGTTTATGATCCAGAAGATGGCAAAAGCGCGGATATAGTTGAAACTGTTACTCGCCATGACGGAGAAATTATTCACGTTGACGAACCAGAGAATGAAATTGCAGAAAACACAGAAATTCAAGTTGCTGCAGAAGATCCGGAACATAAAGAAGAAGATAAAAAACCAGTTCCTGAGAAGACTGTTGAAAACGCTATTGACGAAAACGACCCAACTCAAGCCGGTTGTAGTGAAGGTTGTAAAGCCAAAATGGCAGAATTGAATTCACAGTTAGGAGAAAAAGATGTTGTAATTTCCGAGCTGCAAACATCGTGCAATGCATTAACAGAAAAATGTATGGCGCTTGAGACACAATTTCAAGGGCAACAAGATTCTTACAACAGCGCGATTATTGAATTAAAAGCTTATCAGCGGAAAGAAGAGAAAGACAAAAGTATTGCATTCATTGAGAGATTTTCTCATTGTTACGAAGAAACATTTAAAGAAGATCTTATTATGCAAGCTGAAACCTTATCTTATGTAGAAATCGAACGACAAGTTCAAGGAAAAGTCATGGATTTTGCAATCGGGAAAAAAGTTGAAAATGCGGAAATTAAAAGCGATAAAACAGATCACCCTAAAAATCCATATTTTCGCCCGGAAGTACCAGTGAAAAAGGAAGAAGCAGTTCCTTATCATGAGAAATCAAGTTGTGCCGTAAAATAAAACAAAAAATTTAAATAATAATACAAGGAGGAAAAAAAAGATATGGCAAATTATATTTGCAGACCTGCTGGTTTTAAAGTTCTAGACAGAGACGTTGTTAGTGTTCTCGTCCCAACTGGAGAAACTTATTACGCAGGGCAAGTCATTATGTTAGTAAACTTAGACACTTCTCTAAGCGGAAACTTAGAAGTTTGGGAAGCTGTCACACCTGCTACTGCTCACTTAGAGAAGTATGCAGCATTAATCGTTAATGGTGGAGAATTTGAGACAATGGCGGATGGTCGTAGACCAGAAGGCAATCCAGACTACAGCACTTTCGGTTATCAAGCGGGGGCAGTTGCTCCAGCAATTATCATGGCAGTAGGAAACAAATTCGAAATTTCAACTGACGCAATTTCCGGTTCAGCCGCTGTTGGTAAGTTCTTAGAGCCAACAAATGCCGTAGACTACCTTACAGTAGTTGACACAAGAACCTCAGGAACATTATGCGCAGCAAAGATTTTGGCTTTAAAGAAATTCCGTGCTGGTGGAAACTTCGGCGCTACCTTCCTGGACACAGCAGTTGTTCAGGTTTTGGAATAATTGGAGAGGGAGGATACTACAATGGAAAACGTTAAAGAAATGACATATTTCTCAGGAATTGAGAAAATTAGTGATGCGAAGAAAATCATCAACGAACAAGCAGACATTGTAAAACATGCTCTTTCCAGAGATTTTGGTGGAACGGGGCTTGTCAGTCGCTTTTCTCTAGGAGACGAAACTTCTTACAATGAGAAAGTGCAAGCGGGACGTAAAGATCGTTTAGCTTTCTGTGGAGAAAAAGCCGGATACGCTGAATTAACCGCAGATGAAGACATTGTTAATGCTTTAGATAATCCTATGTTCACTAGCGTTTATAACGCTATCGAAACGGGAGTTATTCGTCAAGTGTTCACAACTCTTGAATCAAATGCAATCAACGTGATTGCAAACGTAGACACAGTAGGCTTAGGTAATTCAAAAACTTATCGTTTAGATACAAAAGGGCTTCCAATTGCTCAAAGAAATAGTTATTTATCTCAAGTAACATTCTTGAATGGTGTTACAGCTCAACCATTGACTATTACTCCAAAAGTATATAGCCTTGGTGTTTCTATGGATCTTATCAGAATTCTTAAAGGAGATCTTGACTGGGCAAAAGAAACAGCAAAAGTTATCATGGGTATGCTTTACGCTCAATATAAACTCGTTGTTAACACATTGTTCTCAACCGCTCTTTTAACAAGCACAGTCTTCGCCCCTGTAAGCTATGATGTCGACGACCATGTTGCAATTATCGATATTCTATCAACTGTAAACAATGCCCCTGTTGTTGGTTATGGAACTATCAGCGCGTTACGTAAAATTGGTATCGGCGCTATGGAGCTTGCTTCAAGTGTTTATGGTGGATTTGCAATTCAAGATCAATACATCAAAGACGCGTTTGTCAGCCATGTAAATGGAATTGATTATGTGAAATTGAATCAAGCTTTTGATTACAGCGAACCTCTTAGCGGAACATTAGCTACGGCTATTGGTCAGTTATTGATTCCAACAGACAAGGTTTTATTAATGTCTGCAGCACAAGACAAACCGGTAAAACTAGTTCGTGAGAATTATGTTCGTGTTCGTCAAGTTGAACCACAAGACGGCGCAACTCTTACAAAACAATATGCGTACTTCATGAGTTTTGACGCTGGAATTGCAACAATGAGCCAATTCGCTCTTCAATCAGTTTAAGAGTAGCAACATACTATGCTGAAAAGAATAAGCCATTACAAGTAAGTTCTCTTTAAGAGAACACGCCACTTGGGGCAAATGATTGACATTTGCCCCTATTTGGGTGGATTTAAAATTATAGAAATCAAAATTATAGAAGGAGGAACAATGAAATGAGTACAAACAATGAAAATGATAATGTAAAAGTAGAAGGTTTAGGCGCTCCAGAGAAGCAAACACCAAGTCCAAAAAAAGATGGGTTGCAAGAAAGATATGAAAAGTTACTAGCGATTGCTGAAAAACAAGAAAAAGAATTAGAGAAACTTAGAGCTAACGTTGCCTCTCCCGTTTTCCTTGACGAAGTTACAATAGGATGTCTGGACATTAATGGAATTACTATGAAGGACAGACAGGGTTTATTGCGAGTCCCTGTTAAATACAGAGAAGAAGTCACTATTTCTCAACGGGAACTTAAGGACATAATTGCTTCTAATACCACTAAATGGAGAAAAATTTTCGAAAGTGGCATGCTTTACTTTATCGATGAAAAATTCTATGCTTTATTCAAAATGAAACCAAAATTTTCTATGAGTGAGGCTAGCATCAAGAAACTTTTAAATGCAAAAAAACCGGCAGATTTAGAAAAAGAAATTCTTGCTATTACAAATTCTAATCGTGATAGTTATGTAGTCCATGCCTTATGGTACCGCATTATTGATTTAATTGACAAGGGCGTTGTTGGGGAGTTTCCTTATGAAAATAGAAATCTTCTTGAGAAATATTTTGCTTTTCCAATTGATCAGGCCATTAGAGCTTTGAGAGAATACGAACGCGTCACAAAATAATAAAAATCTAACAATGGGGGTGAGGGAATGACAAGTTTTTCAACTATTTACGAGAGCAACGCGGTCATAAGGAATACGCCTTCATTCGGAAACTTTGATGAATATAATTTATCGAAAATAATGTTTGGGTACTTGAAGCACGCAGTTTCATACTTTATATATGACTGTGTGCAAGATCTCACAGATAGAACTGACCCAGTTTTTGATGAGTATCTAGTTACCGGAGATGGAACGGAAAAAGTATTTACTCTTCCTACGATACCTAGCTCTATTGAAAATATAGATATTTGGATTAACTCAGCCATTGTTACTGACTATGTATACAACAGCCTGGATAAGACTATAACATTTGAGACGGCCCCAGCAATTGGAGCCACCATTAAAGCACAATTTTACAGCTGCGGACATTTTCATGCGGACTTAGATGATCGTGAAATCCAAGTGCTCGCAGAGGGTATGATAGTACCTTATCTCGAGAGATTTAAAAACGATGAAAACGTTATGAAATATTTCGTTTCCGGAAGCTCGTTAAAATTTTATTCTCAAGCTAAACATATAGATAGTGCAAATACGAATGTTTCAAGTCAATATCTATCTATCGTTCAAGGGTTAATTTCCGAATATACTTATAAGAGAAACTATGGCGATTATAGTGCCCTAGTGGGGTGATAATATGGCCAAAACAATGAAGAAAGCAACAGATTGTGTCCTAAATCCTTTTACCTCGACTATGAGGGATTCCGTTGTAGAGACATTAAAAGATCGATTTGCAGATAGTCTTGATTATTTTGCAGTATATCGAAATTTTGTTTATACACAGTCTTACGATGCTTGGGTCTACGATGGAACAGAAGAAAAAGAGACGGTTGGATATAAAATGATTCAATCTTATCCATATGATACACCTCAGTTTTTAGAGGGAGATTACATACATTTCGATTATTTGCACGAAGGAAAGATGTCAACATTTTTGCTTTTAAGCTTAGACACAACTAAGTTAATTGAAGTTACAGGAAAAATGAGACCTTGTACTAATGAGTTAAGGTTTTATAATGATGCTGGTGTTTTATGTAGAATACCAGTTGTAGTGGATAATAAAGTCAGTAGTTCGAATGAATCCGAATCAGATATTATTCCTCTTATTAAAGGGGAAATGACGGTTTATTGTCAACTTAATGCTTCAAGTGCTTTAATTATTAAAAACATGAGATTTCTTCTTGGTCGTCCAGGGAACTGGACAGCATGGAAGGTTTCCGCCAGTGGCGTTAATAACTATATGAACAGATATTGGGACGATATTACTTCTGCCCGAGTTCTTGGTCTGACGCTAGAGGCTTCTGAAATAAATAGTGATACTGATGATTTAGTCAACGGAGTTGCGCATGGAATTCCTCTTGTTGTTCCTGACCCAAATCCTGGAGATTCTGGTGATGCTGTTTTCAGTGTTCTTATTACACCGGACGATTCTTCTATTTTACAAGGGTCAACTCAAGTATTTACTTGTGTATTTCAGGAAGATGGAGTAACGATTCCAGGAGAGTGCGTTATTACAAATATCACTACTACGGTACCAACGGCGAATTATACTTTTGCCGTAATTGATGGAAATCATTTTTCTATCACGAATAACTTGAAATATTTAACAGTCCCAGCCTCTTATGTAACAATTCTATGTGAAGCGGGGGAATCTGGAGAATATTATAAAGAGTTAAAAATCTTGTTGAAGGGGTATTTCTAATTATGGGAGAAGCATATAATTTATATAAAAATTTAGAAAATTTACCTTATAATATTATTGAACATCTTTTTACAAACACAGACGCAGAGATCATATGGAAACTGTTGAAATATACGACAGCTGACGCCTGGAGCAAAACAAATCTCACACCCGCACAAAAGGCCGAGTTGGTATATAATGGCGAAGATATCAGTGACCCTTATTGTGTGTTTAGAGATTCGTACGCAGATGATGGAACGAGTGAACAAAAAACATTTTTACGAGTTTATGTGCATAGCGCTATCCCCGAAAATAGGACGATTGGTTTAGTTAATTTATGTTTTGAGGTCTATTCCCATCCAAAGATTAATCATTTGGATAACTACAAACAAAGAGTAGACATGATTATTCAAGCGTTATTAAAGATTTTTCAGGACTCCGAAATTGGAGGAGCTGGGTCTTTTTTCTTTGATGCCGATAGATCTTATCAAAATATGATAAAACCGATTACTAGCAAGACTTACAAAGGGAAAGTTCTCATTATGGGGGTAAACATGTTCTAATGGCAATTCAAGAAAACGATATCAAAAGTTTTTTAATATTTGATACGCCCGTTCCGTACAAAGGTTTAAACATTAGATGTCCTACAGTTAAGGAGTATTTGGAATTTTATACATATGAAAAAGTTTTTCAAACAGAAAAAGATGATCCTTTGTTATGGGCTTCCCCAAAAGATGCTGAGGCCGTAAGTAAGATGGACTTCCTTGCTTATCTGTTTTATCTTGGTGAGAATGACAAGAAAGAGGCAATAACTGAAAGACCACATTTATTTTTACTTGACAAGTTATTGAAACTTGTATGTGATTTACCGGCCACTAAGGAAAAAAAAGACGCAAAGGGGAACGTTGCTAAAGACGGAGAGGGGAATGTCGTATTCGAAGGATATATACAGTATCCTATTGACAAGAAAACCGGAATTGGTTCATTGGTGATTGATGGGATACCTTATACTGGAGAAGATATTGACAATATATTGGCAATAATCGGTATTCAGAACGATGTTGAAATGATTGATTACAAGGTTACAAAAGAACTAAGAGACGCACTTAATAGTGCTCTTGATTTTAAATCTAAAGCATCTGGAAAAGAAAGTTCGGCTGATTTTGAAAATCAAATTACAGCGCTTGCTGTTGTTACTGGATGGGAAATTGGTTACATCCATAGTTTGAGTCTTAGGAAATTCAGGCAAGCGATTGCAAGAGTTGACAAATTCGAAACATGGAAAATATTTATGGCTGCGTCTATGTCTGGATTTGTTAAGATTCCAGCTGGCACACCTGGGCTAGAGCATTGGCTTTCTGATTTAAGTAACAAAGATAAATATTCTGGTGTTAAAACCAGTGTTGATACTTTGACTAAGAAGGTTAGTGGACAAGAGGCTTTAGATAAAGCAAGGCAAAAAACGGAAGAATTAAAAAAGAGATAAAAATAAGGAGGAAAAAATATGGCTAACAAATTTGCAGTCAGTGTTGCCGATGTTTATGTTTTTGATTCATGCGATTCTGGAGCGGCAGTATTTACTTACAACGCAGGTTCTGCGTCTACTTTGGCTTACGGAAACGCGTTATTTACTGCTAAAACATTAACAGACTCATCTATTGACACAACGATTTCTAATTCCGACACTCGTGGTGGATTTGGAAATCAACTATTAAACGTCTACTATCATAGTGCTGAAATGACTATTAACTTTACCGATGCTAAATTCAATATGCTAGCAGTGAAGGCCCTTGTCGGAGATGCAGACTATGACGAAACCACATCAGGAAAGAACATTATTACAATTAATGCAGACTATGTTCCAAAAACACTTGAGGTATTTCTTGTGGTGAAAATTGCGGGAGAAGCTAGTACTGGATGCACGGGAATTATTGGAAGCATGTTAATTTGGATTGAAAACGCACAATTAGATGGAGCAGTCAACATTTCATTGACAGCAGATGGCGTTGCAACGACTCCATTCAAAGCAAGAGCGCTAGCTTCTGAGAGTGTTTATGCAAAGATTTATGAGTTTGGAATAGTTACTGATACTCCAACAACCCTTAGTTTCGCAGTTAGAGCGTAGGAGGACGATATTATGGCTAATAAATTTGTCGTTAGTGTCGCAGATGTTTATCTTTATGATAAATGCAATGCGGCTTATGTCGCTCCATTTCTAGATGGCGGAGATGGGACGGCTTTATTAAGCACAGAAACCGCTCTTATGGTTGCTAGAACTCTTACAGACTCATCTATTGATACAACAATTTCCAACTCGGACACCCGTGGTGGATTTGGAAACCAATTACTAAACGTTTATTATCACAGTGCTGAGATGACTCTAAACTTTACCGACGCGAAATTCAACTTAGTGGCAATTAAAGCCTTAGTTGGAGATTCCGCTTATACTGAGACTGGAGCAACGAATATCCTTACGATTGCCGCGGACTATGTTCCAAAGTCTGTTGAAGCAATTTTAGTTGCAAAACTAGCAGGAGAAGCTTCTAATGGTTGCACTGGAATTATAGGCAGCCTTTTAATTAGAGTTCCTTTGGCTCAACTTGATGGAGCGATAAATATTTCATTGACGGCTGACGGCGTTGCAACAACTCCATTCAAAGCGAGAGCCCTTTCTTCTGATGGCATTTATGCGAAGATATACGAACTTGGATTGCCGACAGTTGCAGACGCATATGTTGAAGTCATTTTAGACGTTGATAGTTTCCTTGCGGACGTATACTACAGCCCTGAAGATGAAGCAGAATACTATTCTATAGCCGACGATAAGCTTTATGCTTATGATTCGATTACAGGGTGGGACTCAGGGGCCGCTCCTACGGCAACACCTACTAACGGAACTACGGCTCCAAGTGGTACCCCAACCATTGGACATACTTATGTGCGCACAGGATTTCCATCAGCAAGTCGTTTCACAAAGTATACCGCAACTACGACAGATTGGAGCGCTCCAACTTTATTAGAAATTGGAAGCAGTCCAGAGACCGCGAATATGGATGCTACGGCTGCCCCATCATTTGATGCAGCATTTTCATATTACCAAAAATACGAGATTAGTTACGCGGCTAGATAGAGATTATGGCTGAGGAGGAGTTTTGCTTGCATATTAAGCATCCTTTCCAGATCATTCAAGGCAAAGGGCATTTCGTATGCGATGTCACGGAGACCCATTGTTCTTATGTTCGTATGTGCTATTACAGACAAAGGCATGTCCACACGCTAAACTGGAAGACATGTCCACATCTTTTGCAACAAAGTAAAGAAAATAAATAGGGGGGTTTAACCGCCCCCCTCTCTTAAAAGGGAGGAAATATTATGGAGTGGTATTACATTGTACTATTATGCCTTGGTGGACTAGTTTTCCTTTCTTTATTTGTGTATAGCTTATTCAAAAATACTAAATTCCGTCAAGCTGTTTATAAGTGGGTTTTAGAGGCAGAAGAAACCATTGCTGGCTCAAAAATGGGCAAAGAAAAGTTTGCTTTTGTTGTGGCTAGAATCCATGAATGGATAGAGGGAATTCCAGGTGTTGGTAAATGGCTTCATTTGATTTTCACGGAGGCCGTGATTACCAAAATTATTGAGGAAGCGGTTGCTAAAATGAAGAAAATTCTAGAAAAAGAAGCAACTAAGATTTAATCTTAGCGGGGAAGGCTCTATATAATTGAGATTGATTTTATTGAAATAGACTAAAACCATATGCTAATGGGCGTCTGTAAAATTTTCATCTCGATTAATTTTTAAAAATAACTATAGTATGAAAAGGGAACTTATGGGAAAATATTATTCGGATAAAGAAGACGAATATATCAATAAAAAACATTCAAATAAAAAAACAGGATCTGGTAATTCAAAACGTAAAGAAAAGCCTGAAGAAGAATTTGTAGAGATACTTAACTTGGAAAAAATAAAAATGGCTATGAAGTTTGCCAGAGATAGAGAATACAAGGTGAAAAAAGGGCGTTGAGAAATTCAGTCCGTTTTGGAAGGGTAGGCGAGGCTATGTCGGAAACTATTACAAATATCTTCGCGATTGCTTCTGGAGTTGTTGCTATACTTACCATGGTCACATTGTTGTTTTCTTTTTTGAAACCAGTTCGAAAAATCCTCACTAGGTTTTTATTTAGTGGAACTATATGCTTATTGCGCCACGAAATAACAGGCATGTATTACGAGGTTAAAGAACGAGGGGAATTAAGGGATTACGAAAAATCTGATTTGATTATGATGTATGAAAAGTACGAGAGATTAGGGGGCAATTGCTATATCAAACAGCTATATCAGGAAATGCTTAAATATCCTGTTAAGACGATTTAAAACAAAGGAAAGGCCAGTTTACTGGCTTTTCTTTTTTGTCAAGAAAATTAACACTATTTTTAGTGTATATATATAAAAACAAGCTTTTATTGAGGTCTTATATTATAGAAAAGGAGAATATTTTATGAAAGATATTACGCTTGGATTAGATTTGGCATCAACTAGTTCTGGGGCCGTTATTTTAGATGGAGCTCAACTGATTCATTTTGAATTGATTCAGCCTGTGGACGAAATGAAAAACCCTCTGGAAAGACTAGCTTTTATTTTTAGAAGAGTTAGTGAGTTATTTGATGAATATGATATTCTCAATGTTGCAATAGAGGATATTGGGTTAAATGCTGGTATGCGGAATTTTTCTGTTGCCCAGACAAACTTGCTTTTAATTGGAGGGTGTTTAGCTCTTGCAAATTTGCACGGTTGCATTGTTCTATTGATGAAACCCTCTGAATGGCGCAAAGTTGTTGGAGTATATCGCGATCAAGTAACAAGAGAAGAAATGCATAGAGAGTTTCAAAAACAGAAAGGCATTGAATTAGCAAACGAATATTTTGGGTTTGGGTTTAAATGGGTTTCTGAGTACCAAGACAAAAAGGATCACCATTCAGATATTGCTGAGGCTTCTTTGATTGCTTTGGCTTCTTACAAGATTTTCAAAAAAGGAGGATAACAACGTGGGCAGAACAACAGCAGAAGATAATAAAGAGTTAGGAAGTATATATAAAGTTTATTTGCATAAAAACACGATTAGTGGGAAAGTATATATTGGTCTAACCAAACAACAAGAAAAAAGACGGTGGCAAAATGGGCTTGCTTATTATCGCAATCCTTATTTTTTTGCAACCATAAAAAAGTATGGATGGAACAAATTTGAGCATAAAGTTCTTAAAAGTGGTTTAACCCAAGCGGAGGCTATTCGGTTAGAAAAATATTTTATCAAATTGTTTAATGCTTGTGATCGTGAATATGGCTATAACTTGCAACCAGGTGGAACGCTTGGGTTTAATGGCGTTCTTTCTGAGGAATCTAAACACAAGATTAGTGAAAAGAACAAGGGACGGGCGAGGATTGGAAAAGGTGTTGCTCAATACAATATGCATGGGACATATATTTCGAGTTTTGAATCAATTAAGGCGGCTTTAGAACACTTAAACATAAAAGATAGAACGAACTATCAAATATCAAAATGTTGTAAAGGGACACTCAGACATGCCTATGATTTCCAATGGAGATATATAAAAAATATTTCTAGTCTCGAAGATATTGAGAGTGTAGAGAAATACTTAAGAGGAGGAGAATGTGCTTATTCTAGAGGTGTTTATTGCACAGAACTGAATAAAAATTTTTCTAGCATAAAAGAAGCCGCAATATTTGTTGGATTAAAAGATGCAGGTTCTTCTATTATTCTAAATTGCAAAAAGAAACAAAAATCTGCAGGTAAAAAACCTGGAACAAAAGTGCGCCTACATTGGAACTATAGAGAGGAGGGGCAGAACTGTGAGCCGAAAAGGAATATATAACCAAAGTCTTGTCACTGAAGACAAATGGGAGAGAGTCCTTCCTGAGAACAAAGAACTTTTAGAAGACTTTTTGATGTATAAAAGGGCTTCCGATAAATCAAAACAAACCTTGTATCAGTACGAAAGAATGCTTAAGATTTTCTTTGTTTGGAATGTTTCTAATAACGCAAATCTTTGTTTTGTTAAGTTACGAAAAAAAGGCTTGATTAAGTTTATTTACTATATGACGTCTGAGCTAAAGTATTCGTCCAATAGAATTGCGACAATGAAGAGCGCATTATCTTCTATGGGCAACTACATTGAAAACATTCTATCTGAGGAATATCCTAACTATAGAAATCAAGTAAGAGGATTGGAAAGCCCGGCGAAAGCAATGGTTAGGGAAAAAACTGTTTTAACGGAAGAATTAGTTCAGGAAGCTTTAGATTCTCTGGTTTCGAAAGGTTTATATCAAACAGCATGTTATCTCGCATGTTCTCTCGCAAGTGGTGCGAGAAAAGCTGAGGTATTGCAATTTAAATTGAGTGATTTTAAGGATGATAAAAGGGTGTTCGACGGATGTATGTGGAAGACCAGTCCCATTAGAACTAAAGGAAGAGGCTCGGCTGGAAAAGTTTTACAAAAATTCGTTTTTGTTAATCAGCTTAAACCGTATCTTGACCTTTGGCTTGAATATAGGACTCAAGTTGGAATAGACTCCGAATGGCTCTTTGTCAGCGATGGGCATCAGGCTACTATCAATAATGCAAATACTTGGAGTGAGACTATTTCTCGGCATATGCCTGTGGATTTTTATACTCACGCATGTAGACATTATTGGACTACGAATCTTAAAAAACAGAAATTGCCAGACGACGTTATTATTGCACTAATGGGCTGGGAAAAAGGGAGCGGCAGCGCAATGGTTGCAATTTACAATGACGTCAATATTGAAGATACTTTAGGCGAGTATTTTGATCAAAATGGAATAAAAATTATAGAATAATAGGAGGATAATATGGAAACAATTGGTAAAAACATAAAATTAAAAGAGGTATTAAAGATTATAGATAAATTTGAATCAAAAGAAATCTCTATTGATGAATTCGCTTCCTTTATTGGAGAAATTCAAGTTTTAAAGTATCTGCCATTATTGGTTAAGGCAACTCTTATTACAAACGTGGCTATTTATCAGACATTATTTGAAGGAAACATTGTAGAGCTATTGATTGCAGAATTGGAAAAAATAAAACTTTTTGGTCTTTTATTTGCGTATACAAATATAATTGTTGATAAAAACGATGAGACTTTTGATAACTACGATAAAGTTTCAAGAACCATGATTCCATCTGCGATACTAGAAGTATGCGGAGAAGATTATGAAAAATTAGAAAAAATGCTTGATTCCGTCGTATCTGTTAATAATTTAGTCTATGTCGGCTCAGCTTTAAAATCTATTGATCCAGAAGTTCTAAATAGTGAGAGACTGGCTTTATCTGAGATTATGAATAAATTAGATAAAAAGACCATTGATAGAATGGCAGATCTTCTGGCTTCAAATGATCCGGCCGTTCATGAAATGATTAAAACTATGCAAACAGACGCTATAGAAGAAAGCATGAAAAAAGAATAAAAGTTTATTTAGAGGTGAGGGGAAGGAGGAAGCAATATGGCAACAATGGGTACCGTTCTTGTCAAAAAACAAGGAAGAAGTAGGTATGTTCTAGATTTAAAGAATGTTTCTAATGACGGTAAGAAATACATTAGTTCTAATATTAGCAAAATGGTTGATAGGAATGTCATTTTAGGCGCTCAAAACCTTATGTTGAGAGATAATGACCATGTTTTTTATGACGCTTCCGACTTCAAGGATATTATTAACGTTAAACAAACTGGAACTAGTATTTCAGTGTGTTTCAACCGCCAAAATATTAGGAAGGCTTCCAAAAAATATCTTAGGGGAGACTTAGACTCTGAGACGGGGTTTTTGTCAGATTCTCCTGAATTTGATTATACGAAAAACTTTTTTAAAAACAATATTTTTTCAATCGAAGAATGGTTTAAAAAAGAAGATAAAACGCTTAAAAGCAAATATAGTATAGATGTAATTATCCGATAAAAAAGGGGGGATGATCTTTATGACGAGGCAAGAAGAAATAGCCTTACGCAAAGAGTTGGAGAAAGCAGCAAGACGGCTTGGTCTTAGTGGATCAGAAGCCCTTTCTGTTGTCGACCTTGAAACAGAACTGATTCAAGCTGGGTCACTTCCAAATCCGCTTCAATATGGGTGGATAAGAATCGACGCCCATCATGTGGTCAAGGTTGAATCGCATTTTATAGAACCAGAAGATAAAAATTATGATCCAAATTCTATATCTCAACGCATAATTGATTTCAAAACAGGCAAATCTATGACATTGCAAGAGATGACTACTATAAGTAAGAAATTACTTTTCGAGGACCCAGATAGAATTTCGATGAAGGAATTCCAAAAAATTGGGGTAACTAAAGATATTTTTATGGCCTTTAATGCCCATTTTGACGCAGGTGTTGTAAACCAAGCAATAAAGGCTGGCGGAAACAAGTGGAGTTCAAAACAAATTCTGGACGTCCAGACTTTGGTTTTAGACCTTTTTGGCAAAGAATTGTATCAAAAAGGGGTTATCACTGCAGATATTTATAGAAGTGGGCCTAAGGCCAGAACAAACCTTCTCAAGGGATATGATTTAGAGCGGATTGCCAGATATTTTAAGGTTATAGGCAAGACCGACGTGGTCGAGCATCTTGGCTTGCCCGATGCGATTGTTGCATTAAGAGTTTTTAATAAAGCTCTGGAAATTATGGATAAACGGGGTATTACTGTCGATGTCCGAAGATATATAAATAAGATACTAGACCAACCTTCATTTATAAGAACAATCCAAGAAAAAAGGCAAGTTGGGGGTATGGAATACAAAAATGTTGTGAATAAGAAAGGCGATATTAATTTTGCTGTTGGCCAATTCTTGCCGAAATCAGAACAGAAAAAATTACAAACTTATTATGAGAAACAAGAGAACCTTCTTGTGGCGAGAGAGTATAAAAAACTTTTAACCGCCCCTGGGGCTATAACTACTCCTGGAATGATTGGTGATTTACGGGACCTCATAAAAAAGGGACAAAACTCTTTAAAAAAAATAGACAAAGATCTTGCCAAATTAGATCCACATGGTAGAACGGCTATCATAGCGAAAGAAACTGCAAAAAAAATGTTGCAGTTAGAAAAAAAGAAACAAGCTATCGAAAACCAAATACAAATAGCTACATCCCGTATTGACGGCCTCGCCTCCAAGGGTTATGTTGGCCCTGAAACAAAGATGACTGTTGCCGAAATTCATGCGAGAAATCAGCAAAGAGATTCGTTGTTAGCAAAAGCAAACAAAGAACAAGAGAGCCTTCAAGACCAAATAAATAAGATTAATAAGGAAGAAGAATCTCTTGTTGCGGCAAAAACTGCCTACGCGGAGCGTCAGAAAGCTTATAAAAAAAAACTAGAGTATAAGCTCACTGATAAAGATTTGTTAGAACTGAAGGCTCCTATGGTTTTAGAACAAGGGCAAACACGATATCTTGATTTTGGAAAATTAGACACGCCTGCTAAAAGAAGGGCAGTAAGAAACCTATTTAAATCATATAGAGAGGATGAAGGGGCTTATAAGGAAAGCCTTGCTAAATTAACAGAAGAAGCTTTAAGTCTTACTGGGACAGGACTCACTGCTCCTCGACTAATAGAAATTCGGAGAGAAATGAAGAAGATTACACAAGAACTAAAACGAAGAGAGGCTCTTGTGAATCAGTACGTTAAGGGTGTACAATGGCATAGAACCGCGGTGGCTAGGATTGCTAACAAATGGGGTGTTTCTCCGAGAGAGATGAATATTCTAAATGGAGATGCGGAAACACTGGCTTCTTTTGAGAAAACAGCAAAACATCTAGCAAGACAGCAAAAGGCTGTCCCAACAATTGTTCAAAAAATATCTCAAGTTAGAGCACAGATATCTGAAATTGAAAGAGATTTTCCTTTGCTTAACGAGAAATATGCAAAAAGCAAATATATTTTTTCTCAAAACAAGAGTTACAACAAAGTAAAAAGAATTCAGGAGCTTCACCAAGGACTTTTAGGAAAAAAGGGGATTATGGGATATCTAGAGGGAGCACAACTTGTCCCTCAAGAAAAAGTTTCCTTTAATAAGACCAGACATATTTCTACTATCTCTGGGTACGGTTCACGGCCACAGATAGCGGTATCCATTACACAGCATGAGGACGATTTTTTCAAGACGCTGGTTCTTAAAAAAGGCACTCAGTTGATGGTAACGGAGGGAATTGCTTTTGATGACAATCTTGCTTCTGGAATCACTGAGGATATTGGAAGACAAAAACACATCTGGAAAGGACACGAAGAGGAGTTTTCTCCAAATTGGAAACTATATAATAAGTATAAAAACACCGTTGAGTTTAAAGTCGTAAAAGAAGAATATGAGAGGCTCAATGTCCAAGCCAAACTAGGTACGGCCTCGCATGAATTAAGACAAGATATAGAATTAGGTGTTGCGAGAAAAACTCTTGACGTTGGATATCAACCTTATAAAAAAGCCCACCCTAGATCTACAATAAGAACTTATTTAAAAAATATTATGGATCCTCAGCAATATAAGAACATGGGAGAAGCTTTTGCGAAAAACTATGAAGAGGCAGTAAAAAAGAATCTGTCGTTCAATAGGACCGTAGAAGATATTTTTAATAAAGAAACTGGAATCAAATATAATAATTATTCGAACCTTACGAGTCAATCTGAGAGGGTTCTTGGTATTAAAGAGAATCCAAATAGTTCAAATAATATTCGGCTTAAAGTGCAATATCTAGCTAAAGTCGTCATAGCTCACGTTGACAGTTTTGCTAAAAAAAAGATTAAACCCAACCAGCCTTCTCTACCCGAACTTCCTATCGCATTGCAATTAAAGGATGGGGGATTTGTTTCAACTAACGTAGATGCACTTGTTGGTAATTTTAAAAACATCACGCCTGGACATGTTGAACCCGTCGTGTTTGATTATAAGTCTTCGCAAGAGGCTTATCCGGGACAAAAAGCGCAAGTTACGATGGAGGCTTGGTTTGCCGAAAAGGTCGGAGTCGAAGGGGCAAAGGCCTCCTTAATTTTATTTGGGTCTAAAGGCAAAACGAGAGTGAAAGTTGTTGACGTAGATCGGTCTCAGAATCATTTTCAAGATTCTGGGGAAATGAACAAACAGTTCGAGATAACGGAGTCGTCATCCCGGTTTTTTAGTGAACAATTTAAAAAAATGCAACAGCAATCAGACGAGGATCCTACAGTTTTAACCTCATTTGCAAAAAACATTAAAGTTGTTCAATTTGCCGGAGTTAAGAGAGACGAGAAGACTGGGAATTTAATAAATATGGGGTCTGGCTGGGGAGTAGAATACACTCACCCAGGAGGGCAAAAAGCAACTATTTATTTAAAAACTTTTTTAAAGCACATGCCTCAACTGATAGGCCCACATGGGGATATTCTGTATGATGTGATTGTCAAACAGATTGAGGCTGCTCCTGAAATAAGAAAGGGCATCTTAAATAAAATATATGATCTTGGCCAAACAGTGGATCAGTATGGAACAAAAAATTCAAAAGCGGGTATTAGAGCCGCTCTCAGATTTGGGGCAAGGGTACTTGACGACGTTCCGGCAGAATATAAGTATGGAAAGACACCTCTTCTTTATAGAGAAAGAGAGGATTTGTTAGACAAAATCAGATACTCTCTTAAAAATGAGGCTGATGAATATATTTATGATCAGGCGCGAGAGGCCACAGATGAGGTTTCTCCAGAACCAAGCCTTGAAGCAAGTGCTAAGGGAGCTCGTCAGGCAGAAGAAGCTGTTTCTCAAATAGAGTCAGAGAGAGTTGGCAGAGCTTTTAGTGGAGCTCAAAAAACGATGAAGGGCTTGGGAATTATTTTGGATGGAACTGCTGAAAAGTATAATTTCAAATTTGACAAGAGTTCTCAAGACCCAGCGGTTGTATTTCATGTGCAAGAGGTTCTCGATCAGCTTCTGGATGACTTTAAGCCACCAAAAGGATCAGAAGATGCTTCCAATATGGAGGCAATGGGACGGAGCATCATAATAGGTTTGGCAGATTTTTTAGAAACTACCAAAAACCTCGGCCTAATTAGTAGTGGATTTACCGATGTTGCAAGGAAGATTCGTAATTTTTATGACGGATTTCGCATAAACCCTTTTCAAAAAGGGAAACAAATTGCCGAATATCTTGATAGTAGAAATATTCATGAACAACTGCTAAAAGCTGGAAGGAACCTTAGTGAAGCCGAGGTTGCCGAGTTTTTAGCCGCAAAGACTTTTGCAAAGTATTATGAGGAGGAAAACGGTAACGTTAATTTAGCTATAGATAAATTTCAGAAATATGCGCATTTTTCTCATCACGATGTTTTTCAATACGGAAGGGAAGTAGAAGAAGCCGTTTTTGGACATGCAAAAGTCCTAACTCCAAGGTTGGCAACTTCCCAAGAGGCAGCCGAGGCGATGAGAGAATTACCTCGCGTAAGGGACATTAATTTTGGGTGGCAAGCTACAGTAGAAGGCGAAACTGAAATTCCAGTAATATCTTATATAGATAAAGTTTCTGGAAAATTAATTGTTGTACCCCTTGAACACATATCTGGACATCTCGTTGACGCAAGTCCTCATTATCAAAAACAACTCAAAGCAGCTATTTTGGCTTATACAAAGAAAGATCCTGATTATGGAGCAGAATTTCGCAAAGTCATCGGTGATGCTGGAGGCTACTCCGAGTGGGCATCAAACTTCAAACAATCTTTTAGCCAAGGCGGAAAATTAAAAGATGGAACTGTGGTACGAGCAGGGGATGGGGGAATAAATTTCAAGGAAGAAAAAGGCACAACGTGGACTTTTGACACAGCTGTTAGCAAATATCTGAACCATCTGAGAATAAGTGAAGATGCGGACATTTCTGACGTTCAGATTAGTAAGGAATATAATATGTTGCCTATTGATCTTAATAACTATCCATTTTCTCAGTTAGAATTAACAGCTGCCGAAAAAAAACATTTGATGACAGGAAATAAAGGGAAGCCATTCACGACTATTTATGGTTTGAAATATGTTGGCACTCTTAAAGGATACGTTAGTGCAGGGCAGGTTTCTGCCAATCCGAACAAGGTAATAAATACTTTTATGCGCGAGCATCCGGTATTGCCAGCGGTTATGTTTCCTTTAACTGGGTATCACAAAGACATTTCGAATTATAAGCAATCCGATTTTTATGCACTTAGAAAAGAACTTACGGAGGACAGTTTCAAAGTAGGAGGAAGATTTTTTGGCTTTGTTAGGGAAGACGTATTAAACGAACTTAAAACACTCGAAGATCTTGTCTTAGTCAGAGGAAGAATAGGCACAACAAGAAGAAAACTTGGGGCGGTTAAAGCAACCTCCGAACAAATAGCTCTTATAAAACAAATAAAGGCAGAACGAGCACACTTGCTTTCTGAAATCGATAGGGCGCAAGGCATACAAAAAGAATATAACAATCTTTTTGAAATGATTGACGAGATTTTTGTGTATCAATCCAGAATTGCTGAATGGGAAAATTATGCCAAGAGTCTTCCCTCTTCTCTACGGGAGGACGCCCTAAACGATTTTAAGTATAAAGAAAATAAAAGAATAGTGCAAAGCTACCTCAATAACCATCCGTTGTTATCAACTGATGTAACAATGTTGAAAGCGATGGAGGAGACCAATCAGTTGGCACTTACACAAAGAAAGAAACAACTTAGAGCTTTAAATGCTCCTCACTCAGACTATAATAAGAGACTTGGAGAAGCAATGCGATTAATTTATGGTAATGAGGGAGTTTCTTATTTAGGAGAAGGAAAAGAAAGAGGTTCCGGCTTAATACCTATAACGTCAATAAAGGAGGATGTTGAAAAAATGGCAAAAGAGAAAAGTGCTTTAGATAAGATATTACAAAACCCAGAACTTAGCGTTCAAGAAGTGCTAGAAGCTGCAGTAACGGCTTACATGCGTTTAGCAAATGCTAATAGTATTATGGGAAAAGCCGCTTTCGGCACCAAGTTGTCGGAATTGAATGGTATTAAGGGGGCTGGACAACAGAAGATTTCGTTTGAAGGTGTTTTGGATGGAATATATAAAAGAGTTGGTTCCGAAGCTCAACTTCATGGGGCGAATGATACAGACGCTGTTTTTCGTCAAATAGTTGACAAAGGTTTTTCTGAACGTACTATTGAAGATTATATGGAGAGTAGAACAAAAAATATAAGCAAGCTGTCTAGGAATTTGACAAAAGCAAATAAAGCTATGACAAAGGCCTCTGTCGAATATGGAGGAAAAGAGGATCTGTACGCTGATGAGATTACTGCATATAACCAAGCTAGACTTGATTTGAATCAGTATACCCTAACAGGTGGAAGCAAGGTGGGAGACTTCATGGAGTATGGAGCACAAGGTGGGAAAAGTGCAGAGGTGATAGCGATGGCGCAGAAGAGGGAGCTATATACTGCAAATAAAAAAAAAACAGACGACTATTGGAAACAATAGGCGGTTGCCCAAAAGGCTGCTTATCATCCCGGAGTAAGCGAAGAGATACGGGGTAGGGTATATGCAGACGAGATTGCCACTGTTGATGCTATTAAGCAAAAACTACAAGATACCGGTTTGAAAGTAGATATGGCTACGATTCAGAAAGAGATGGCAGATAATGAGGCTAAAATGGCTGAGGAAAATAGAAAACAACAAACAACCACTGCCCTTAAAGATCATGCAGGATATTCAAGCAAATTATTCGAAAGTTCTCTTCAAAGAGCTGGCACGGAAAAAACTCCGTTAGACTTATATAATGAAGAGAAATTAGCCGAAGCAAGTAAAGTCCTAGAGGGGACACCTTATACCCCTCAAGATCTTGCCAACATGGAAGCAGAGGATAGAAAACATGCTCAAGCCGTATATGACACCGAAAAACTTCACTTCAATAAAAAACAATTAACTAATCTTAAAGAGGCTACTCTTGGGGCAGGAACAATGTCTGAAAGAAATGCTCTTCAAACTATGTTTGATAACGAGTTTAAGGCCGCTGGAATGAGTAAAAGGGTGGAAAAAGAGATTAACGAAGCCGCTCAAAAGGGATTCGAGGGAAGAGGCCCTGAATATGTAATGAAGACAGGCTTATCTAGATACGCAGATGCTTTAAGTCGTGGGAAAGCAAGTGAAATCACAGAAGAGAGATCTGCTTTAGAAAAGACGACTTCCAGATTATATAAAAATGATCTTGACGTGAAAGAAGCTATGGGGCGTATTCAAGAAGTGGATATTAAAGATGCGCTTACTAAATTTGTGGAAGATTTAGTTACCTTAAAAGCATTGGTAAACTCTGGGTTAACCAAGGATAGCGCTGAAGTTAAAAAGGCTCAAGAAAAGGCTGATAGGTCTGAGGCCAAAGCAAGGGGAATGGTTGCAAAAGAGTCTTTGGCAACACAACAAGACCTAGACGACAAGATTAGAAAAGTTAAAAGAGCAGAGCAACCTCGTAAAGACGAGCAACAACAAGCAATAAAGAACTTTCGAGAACAGTATACCGCGAAGCTTGCAGATCAAGCGACAATTGCTTCATTACAGAAAATGCAAGAATCTCAGACACCTGCTCAAAAAAGAGTAAGTCAAAAGTTAATAAGAGGAATGCAACTTTCTGCAAGCAAAGAAATCGGATACAACGAGGTAACTGGAGAAGTTAATATTGGTGGGAAAAAAACTCTTATTGAAGATGAGGGAGAGAAAGCAAAACTTGGAGAGTTTATAGGCTCTCAAAACAGAGGGTATTCTCGTAAAGTTGCAGAAATTCAAGGGCGAGAGCCAAAACCCGCTAACTTTATAGCCAAGGTCATGGGGAGTTTTCAAATGGCTATGGCTAGGGCAATTGACTACGGTATCGCATATGGAATGATTGCTAAATTTAAGCAAATGGTAACAAATATTGTTAATCTTACTAAACAATTGAATGTTGTGTCGACAAATATTGAAATTGTTACAGGAAAATCAGAAGCAAAAATTAAAGAAATGATTGGAAGTTATAGTGATTTAGCTAAGGCTCTTGGTCGTACTACCCTTGAGGTTGCGGCCTCCGCCAATGATTTCTTACGTATGGGATATGCGGGAGAAGACGCCGCAGAACTGATTACTCAAGCGATGACCTTATCAACGCTTGGAATGATTGATGCGGGAGAAGCGGCTAAGTATTTGACGGCTGCGATAAAGGGTTATGGAGTTGAAGTTAAAGACGTTAGCATGATTGTAGATATGGCTACAGCTCTTGACATGCAGTATGCGACAAGTGCTGGAGAAATTCTTCAAGCAATGAGCAGGACAGCCGCGAGTGCTAGACTTGCTAGAGTAGATATGGCTAGCTTACAATCAATGGTTACCGTGACTTTAGAAACCAGTCAAAAAAGCGCTCAATCAATAGGAGAGGCTTTTAAGACGGCGTTTGCTAGATATGGAAATGTTAAAGCAGGAAAAGTCTCCTTTTCAGATTTAGGGGATGAAACTGAGGGTATAAACGATATTGAGTCCGCGCTTTCTAAATTAGGAATCAGAATTCGTGAAAACAATGCTCAATGGAGAAGTTACCAGGACGTCATAGACGAAATTGGAGCACGTTGGGAATCTTGGGACGATATTCAAAGAAACTTAGTTACAACAGCTATGTTTGGAACCAGACAAAGAGAAGTTGGAACTATTTTGCTTTCAAATTTTGATACTTACAAAAAAGCAACGATGACGGCAGAGGGAGCAGAAGGCACAGGAGCAGAAAAGCTAAGAGATTATACTGACAGCCTTGAAGCCTCTATAAAAAGAGTGACAGTTGCGTGGGAAGCGTTAACTCAAGAAGGGGGCTTTTCAAGTTTATTGACGAAACTAAATAATGTTTTAGCCCAAGTTATTGATAATTTCAAAACATTTGTGATTGTATTGGGACTATTCGGTCTTGCAAAATATCATACAAGCCTAGTTACTACAGGAAGATCTTTGTTTTCAAAGATTGGAGAAAAAGTTGGAATGCCTCAATATGACGAAAATGGACAGCCTCTTTCAACAAAACAGGTTTTGTCAAAATGGTGGATAGGCAAGAAAGAGGACGTGAGCGAGGCATGGAATGAGGGGGATAAGAGAAGTTCTGGAAGACTTATGGACAGCATTGAAGGAAAACGCTCTAAGTCTGTTCTTGATGGTTTTAGTTCTAGTATTGTTACCGCTTCTACCGATCTTGAAAGATTTTCTGTTGTGCTTCGAAAAATAGAAATAGAGCATGGAGGTATTGGGACTGGATATAGAGGACCAACAACAGAAAGAGAAGCACAGGTTTCCATTTTGAGCGGTATGAAGCCGAGTGGGGACCAAGGAAGAGCTCTAATGAGCAAGTGGTTTGGCAAAGGAGATTCTCAAAAATCTTTGACCTCATGGCAAAAAGAACAGCGTCAAAACGTTCTGAATTACCTTGAAAAGAAAGCAGAAGATGTGGATGTCCGTCCGGGATTAAAAAAAACTATGGCCGATTTGGAACAAAAAGTAACAACTACAGGAAAACCATTTAAAGTTACCTCTTTGTCTGCAAAAGACCAGATGCTCTATCAAAACACGGAAAGACAATTAGGGGCTTTACCGACAGGTGATTTACATCAAAATCTACTAGATCGTATGGATCCTGCTTATTTAAAGGCCCTTGATTTAACAACCCCTGAGGGAAGAGAAAATCTTGTAATTGCTATCAAACAGAAGCAGGCTCAGGAAAATGTACAAATAGGAACAACTAACAAAAAACATACAATGGGAAATGCCGCGAGGGGATTAACTGCTATGGGAACAACTATGGTCGGAACAATGGCTGGAGCCAGTTATGGTGGGAAACTAGCTTCTAATCTTGGCGGAGATGCACAAACCGGTTCGATGATTGGGTCTATGACTGGTGGAGTTGCCGGCATGTTGGCCATAATTCCTGGTGGTTTACCATTCGCTGCAGCTTTGGCAGGGCTTACTTTAATTCTAACCGCGGCAACGACAGATTGGAAAAAAGTTATAGGAGACATGATTAATTCTGTTGGAGACTTAAAGACGATTTTCGTTGAATTTCAAGATTCTACAGATAAAATAAAAGAATCTAAAGACAAATTAGATGCTGGATTATTGTCGCTTACAGATACACAAGATGTTCGAGAGCAATTGTTCCTACAGCAGGAAGGACTTGTTGAAAAATATGGGACCCTTGCGTCTTCTTTGGATTTAATCAACGGTTCTTATCAGGACATCTATGACACTTTATTAACCATAGCTAAAGGAGAAATGGGAGATTGGGAAACCGACAATAAAAAAATAATTAGAAAATACGAACGTTTTTTACGCAGAGGAAATAACCCCGCCTCAGCCCAAAGATTGTTTTCTGAAAACCAAGCAGCCTTAAGTCCATATGGGGGCAAACAGCTGTTAGAACAAGACACAGAAGCCTACAAGAGTATGGTAGAGTTGAATGAACAATTGAAAGAAGCAACAACGAGTGGGAATAAACCTTTAGCAGAAGCAATTTCTATTCAAATTGGGACGTTAAGAGATACTATTTCCGAGGCTTATTCTGAGGAGTTTTTTGGAGATCAAATAGATAGTTATGTTAAGCAGTATACTTTTTATGCAGACACATATCTTAATAAACAAAAATTTTTGTCTTCAATGACTACTACTCCTAAAGTACAGGAGGCTTTGGGTATTTTAAGTAGTGCCGAAGGGGGAGTTTCTGCGGGTTCTACAATTGAAGAAATGAAAGCGGCTGGAGTTTATGATGCTTTCTCATACTTACAAGATGTTGCAAAAGAAATGGGAATAGAACTTGAAGATTTTACAAGTATTTTAGTTGAAAGCGGTTATCTTTCCCCAGATTTGGGCAACGCAACAGCGGGAACTACTTATAAGAGATACCAGGCTTTAATGGCTCAAGACACAGTAACCACAGCTGAAAACTCAGAGCTTAATATTCTTAGGTCTAATCTAAACACATTTTTGGAATTAATTGGAGCAACGGCCGAGGAATTTGACAAATTTTCAGATATTTTAGGCAAAATTAATTTAAACGGAACCTTATTTGCTTCTTTGGCGGACGTTGACACTTATATGTCTGTCTTTACGAAAATAGGGGAAGACTTAAAGAACGGATTGATTAGCGCAGAGAATTTTGACGCGGTCATGACTCAATATCCAGAACTTGTTGAGTATTTTCTTTCTTCTGTGGATGATGTTAAGGATTTAGTAGCTGATGCGGCTGGTGTAGCAACAATTCTGCAAAAAGCAACTATTAGGGGAATGTTGTCTAAAAACGCAACATATTCTAGTCGTGTCGCGGGAAATTATGCAGGTTTAACCACAGATGTTAATGGGGAACAAATGCCTTTGTTTTCTACTCTTGCAGATTTAGGAGAAGTGTATGGAGCATTAAACGGAAGAGCTGTGAACTCCAGCAATATTGGCGGAGTTAATGGCTTGATTGATGCAGAAACAGGAGAGTATGACGAAGATAAATTACATAGCTTTTACTTACAACACGCTGGGAACGCTTTTCTAGAAGCAAATCCAAATGCTTCGCCTGAAATAATTTCGGAATGGTATCAAGGTTATGTGGGTGCCCTTAAAATTTATGCTAAAGACATTGATTCTATTAATGGCGAGATTAGTGAGGATACCGATGAAATTTTTGCTAAAACAGAAGAAATGGCGGTTCTTAATACAGAAAAAACAGAATACGAAAAAGCTTATAAATATATGGAGAAACTCATTGATAAACAGATTGAAAAACTTCAAACTGTTAATGACGAAAGAAAAAAAACAATTGAGTTAATGAACTTAGAGGAAGCATTGGCAAAAGCGAGAGAAAACAAGGTCAAGGTATACAAGGAAGGACAAGGCTTTGTTTACGAAGAAGATGCGGATGCTGTAGCTGAAGCCGAGAAAAAGATTACAGAATACCTAGACGAACAGTCTATTCAAAATCAAATTGATGCTCTTAATGATTTGAAGACAACCTGGCAAGATTGGCTAGACAAAGCCGATATGGCCGATTTTAAAAAATCTTTTGATGCATTATTTGATACAGGACTAGAAGGTAGCCCACTTTTGAAAGGCTTGGATGATATGGCTCGTAAGATTGATATAGTTGGTCAACTCTTTTCTTATACTCAGCAAATTTTAAATGGGTCATTGGAAGACCCAAATCATGAAATATTTAATAGTATTATAAATGGAACAGCATTAGAAGAAAAAGGACAACTTCTTTCTCCTATTAGCGATATTTCTACATCTGGAAATGGAGGACATTCTGTTGAAGGGACAGGTCTTTCAAGCGCGGACTTTTTTAGAGGAGATCAAAAATCCGTTGTTAATCCAGCAATCGAAGAGGCTGTTACTACTCAGGACACTATGGCTAAATTACAAGATTTGGCAGACTGGGGATTATTGCAACAAGGCAAGGTTTATTATAATCCAAATCTCAAAAATGGTCAATACTATGTTTTTGTAAACAGCAAAGGGATTGTAAAAACCGTAGGGGGGGTCAACGATCCGAACCAAACTGATTTTATGAATACAATAAATGCCAAAAGTGGTTATGATATTCCGGACTTATGGTCTTCTCGAACTCGTTCCGCTTCTTTATTAACCGACGTCTACGAAGGACACACGTTGGAAGACTATGGCTTTGTGAATTATTGGAATGACCAAGACGGAGCGATAGTACGAACAAATCAAGGAGGTTATAATCCTGGAAACCAAACAGTTACAGCTACTGGCTCTCAGGGGCATGCATCTGGGCTTGTTTCAGCAAGCGCATCTCATCTGGCTTTAGTGGGAGAGAAGGGGCCAGAATTGTCTGTCGTGCCAAAAAAGGGAGGAATTCTTCCTGCCAATATCACGCAACGACTATGGGAACTCGGAAAAAATCCAGCTGGGTATATTTCACAGTATATTAACATGCAATCTGCGGCTCAAAAAGAGCAAGCAGGAAACAGCAATGAATTCGCTTATACTTTAAATGGGGTAACTGTTTATGCAAACAATGCGGATGAATTTATAGAATCAATTAACAGCAAATTTAAGAATATGGCAATTGGAAACGCGCACAAAAGAAAGTAATATTATTTAGATAAAAGGGGAGGAAACGCTTCTCCCCTTGCTCTAATCAAAAGAGGAGGGATTGCTTTGGGAGACTGTTCTTATTCATTTCTACAAAAACCGATTTTATTAAAAGTAGACTCTTTTATGTCTAAAGATGTGCCTATGATTAAGTTTTTAACGTCAAATAAGGTGTTGGAAAACGCCATAATTTCTGGAGTTGAAACGATTGGGGTATACATTAGTATTGAAGAAGTTATAAACAATAACAGAAAAGAGTATTATACTATCGCAAACGCATATAAGGTGAATGAAAGGGACGGAAACGTCTGGTGGGAACTTCCGTTGCCGCTTGTTAATTATTCTTATGTCGACTATAAAAGCGAAACAAGCATTCAAGGGTACAGTTTACCCAAAAACAACACTTATAATTTAAAAATAAGACTTTTAAATTCCTCTTACATCCAAAATTTATTAGCTATCGCTCCGTCTATTAGTATTGTTAGCACAACGGTAGATAGCGTCATTATTACTCTTCAAAACAATTGTCTTGGAGACGCAGACATTTATTATGAAATTGACGATGCAACTCCAGACTTAGCTCACATTTTATTGAGGGCTGGGCAAGTGTCTGAAAATATTGAAATTGGTGGTTTATCCACGGGCTCATACACAATTTACGCGCAAGCTCATTATGGCCTAGAAGAATCTACGGTAACGGAGGCTTCGTTTAGTATTAGAGTAACCGTCAATCCAAGCATTGAAATTACATTTTTTAATGGAACCGACACAGTTAAATGGCTGGTAACGAATGAAGACACGGAGGCCGTTACTGTTCTCACAGGTTTAAATGAGGCTGATCCACATAGTCTTCGTAGTAAAATTTTGCCAGGTGATAGTCGCATTTTCTCTTATACTGGTTCTATACAAATTCCAGGGACCGCCAACGCTAAAGCAACGGCTGTTGGAAGTTTCTCTTCCAGTGTGGTTTATGCGACATATGGAGGTGGAGCATAATGGCAGCTTATTGTCTAGAGATAATGGACAAACTGAATTCATCTTTTTTGAGTGATTTTAGCAATACAGTTCAGTTTGAATATGTCGATGATACAGTAGTTGAGGGATCATATAACAATGCAACAAATAATTATCTGCTTACAATGGATTTTGACACATACAACAGTATTTCTAAATATCAAATATATTTTATTCCTACGGCTGGGGTTGTAGATATATATAAAACAGACATTTTATATGCCCCTAGACTTACATATGCCCTGGTTGCTAATTTCGCGGCGTTGCCGGCATCTGAAACATATGGACATTATTACAAAACGGCGGACGATCAACAAATGTGGGGGTATGATGAGGACGGAGCCGAATGGGTTAACAGTGTTTTTATTCCAGTTTTATTGGAGAGAATACTTGGAGGAATAGAGTATATTCCCTATATAATGGTTTTGTTAGAAAATGGCATGATTTATGAGCAGTTTGGAACAACAAATATTACGCCGACTGCTTTAACTGGAACCGATTATGAGATAGATTCAGGGACGGTTTCTTGGGCTTATAATCAAGATTCTATTCCAGTGATAGAGATATCTATCGCATTATTCGGAGCGGTAACGGACTATCAGCTTGTTTTAAAAAGAAAGACCGTAAGTGGTTCATGGGAAGATGTCTGTATATATGACGAGGCTCTTGAAGATATTCAGATCATAGATTATTTCTGCCCAAACAATCAAACGGAAACAGACGGATTGATTTATGGCATTAGCGTAATAAATAATTTAAAAATAGAGGGAAGAGAGGGGGACATGGCCGTGAGTGGAACTTTATATGCAGCAACTGACATAAATTCAAATATGATAGCAGGCATTGGAACGGATGGAGTCCTTAAGGTTTATAGGCTGATTGCAAACGTCCAATTCGGACAAATGAACTTAACTGTAAACGCTGGAGTACAAGATACCCTTGGCGGAATGTATCCTTTTTATATTAAAAATTCAATAGCTGAATACTATAAGTCAAGCATTTCTGGTTTAGTTATAGAGAATTTTGACAGATGTGAAAATCAATTACTATATGAAAACAGAAGATTATTAGAGACAAGAAGAAAAGAGTTTCTTTCTTTCTTGGGAAACGGCCTTCCAAAAGTTTTAAGAACATGGAATGGAGACGTCTTGGTCATTTCTGTTTTAGAAGGAATTGGGTATGCTCCAAATAATGATTTAAGTGGCACGCTTGGGTCTGTTTCTTTTGAGTATGTTGAGGTTGCCTCCGCAGATGATTATGAAACGTTGGCAGATCTTGGTATTACGGAGGACTTGCTAGTGATAGTTGTCGAAGGAACTATGAATATAGGGCTCACTATATTCACAAAGACAGATTTAACTGAAATTACGGTTGGAGATGATCATCATCTTTATTACGATACGAGCACTGAAATTTACTATAGATGGACTGGAACAGCCTTTGTTGTTCAGTCTATGTAGTTTGCGCAATTGGAGGTAATAGTATGTATAATAACTTAACTTATCAGAACTATAAAATTACAACAATACCTATCCGAAGAAATTTTGTCAAAATAGAATTGATGGAAGTGCCGACGTTTTCGAGAGAAAACTCGGCTTCCGTTTTGACTAACATACAAGGCAAAAAAATCATTGCGGAGGTTTCTGGGCAAGCAATCAGCGGAAGCGTAACTTTTGATGCTAGCAATACTATGAGAAGATCTTGTAATCTAACTATGGTTGTTACAGACGACACATTGTCTGTCAGCAGCAAATCTTATATTTGGCTTAATAAAAAAATGAGGGTTTTTATTGGGATGTATGACAACGAAACTCAATCCATAATTTGGAACAATACTGGCGAATATTTAATTAATAATCCGTCTTACAGCTACAACGCTAATTCTCGCGTTTTAACCTTAAGTGGTCTTGATCTCATGGCAAAATTAACGGGAGCTAGAGGAGGAACTTTGGCCGGAGAAGAGTATGTTATAGAGGCCGGAAGTAGTATAAAAGAAGCAATGATTGCAGCCTTACATGAGGCTGGAATCGACAAGTACATTATCGAAGAAAATGAAACAACGAAGCTCGTTCCGGCAGAAATCAGGATTCCGGTTGGAAGCACTTATGATAATTTAATACAAAAGCTTGCAATAATAGAGGACTTTCATGAGACATTTTTTGACGTGGACGGAGTTTTTGTCTATCAAAAACTACCGGTAGACGATACAGAAGTCGCCGTGGTTGGAGATGAGTTGCTTGTTTCTCCAGGGAGGATGATTATTAGTGAAGGGGTTTCTGTTAACTTCGAGGATGTTAAAAATTCAATTGAAGTTATAGGAAAATCTCACGATGTTTCTTATTTCGTTCCCCAAAATAGTGTCACACTTAATTTGGGGAGAGGCCCTAGCCCTGATCCTGATGACGACATTTGGGATATTGCTACTAATTATTTATATGGAGATAGGGTTAAATGGAGAGTGACGAGTGATTTCCCTTTTCGTTATTTCAAAAAAACAAATAATGCTATTGACCATTATGAACCTTATTATTTAGCTGAAAGCTATCCTACTTGGGCAACTTTATCAGAATCTTGGAATAGTTTGATAAATTATGATAAATATTATTTGGTAGACATGTCTAACATTGTTGAATTTGTTTTTGAGTTGACTTCTTATGACGTCGCTGGAACAATCCTAGATAAGGCCGTTTTTAAGGAACGGTGGGATATATTTTCTAATACATTTTCTGAAACAAAAACTTCTGGAGAGTATTCCTTCGAGAGAGTTGGAACAGTATGGAAGCTAAGTATTAACGGCATTCTTCAGACGGCTCAAACTTATACTTTAGCGCAACTTAGTACCACTTGGGGAATAGAGTACTCTGGCACTCCGGTTGAGGGGGATATCATATTAATTACGTTGAACTTAGATTCGGAAGTTAATTCTCCCGTGATAACATATAATGAAATTGTAGATAATTATGGGGTGTCCCAAGGAGCAGTCTTCAATATTTATTGGCAAGATGTTACAAATATATATTTTCTTAATATGATTTCTTCACAAACTAAAACCTTTAGAGGAGATGGAGAGACACTGGAGTTTTATCCAATTCCTATTTCTTCGACCAACATAGAAGCCTCTGTTTTAGGGCAGACAATACCTTACACCTCAAGCGATTTCCTTTTTTCTCACGACTGTGTCATATTTGTCAAAGGGGATGTGGTTGATATCGAGATAACAAAACAAAGTTTATTCGGAGAACGTTTGGAAACACTCGATCCTTTTTCGGAATATTACTTGCACGGAAACGCTTATGGAAGGATACTGGATTCTGAAAATTATATGAGGAATAACATTTACATGTTGACAGATGAAAATGGAGAACCTTATTTAAAAGGGGATTCCGTTAATCAGTTTAAATTGTACCTTCAAAGGCAAGAGGTTCGACAAAACGAGGATAGTGTTTATTACTTTTATTATTATCCAATTTCTTTCTATTTTACGGATAGCACCCGCCTTTATAGTGAAATTGTTCCTAGCGAAACCAATTTATATATTCATTGGGAAGGAATCTCTAAAAAAATTATTTTTTCTGTTGCTCCTCCGGCTCCTATAGACGACACAGATAATATTGTTGTCGATTATTATAATTCCTTGGTTGACACGACATTAGCACAAACAATAGGTTTTTCTCTTGCTTCGGCTAGTATGGTTGCCCCTTCTATAGCCGGATTTACCGGTACTATAGACGCCTTTATTTTGAAAGGAAAAGTTGGCAACATCTCTGGGGCTTATGTCTTTACATATAATTCTTCAAACTGGATGTATGCCGGAAATATTGTCACGCTTTTAGACTATGGTATTGTCATTACGGCGGGATCTCCTACAAATGGGAATACATTAACAGCAAATTTAACTGCAGAAGTTTCGGAAATAGAACAATCTTTTGACCATTTTCCAAATAAGATATTGTCACTTGTAGTTGATAGGGAAGCCGAAGGGTTTTTTATTCCTATTAGCGGAGGAGAATATCGGGACTCAAATATTGTTACAACTATTATCACTACCGTTAGTTTAGGAGAAGTCTCCTTAAATGTATTCCAGTTTCAAACAAGTATTCCAAGTGCTATGGGGGAATATCTGTTCACCTACAATGCTGATCATTGGGAATTGAATGCATTAGAAGTTGTTTTAGCTGATTATGGTATTACTTTAACGGGAACAGCTATCAATAACGACACTATTACAGCTTATATATGGAGCAAAACAGTGTTTCAGGACTTACTTATTTTGGATATTCCAGCTAATAGGGTTATATTTAAGGACGCTATTATGGTAAATACTTTGTTGGAGTTTCCTCCGACTCCATATGCAGATATGGTTGTACATGTTTATGCGGACGATACTTATTGGTGGTATTCTGGTCGATTTAATTCATGGGTAAGAGATATTGATGCAGAGCATATTCCAATTGAAGGGGAAACCCCTGATTATGTCCGAATGACCACCACCTTTATGGACCCACCCGCCCCAGGAACCGTATATCATTTTAATGGTATATCGTATGATATAGTGGGATATGATAATAGTTATAAATATTTTATAGATGGGGACATTGTGACTATTAACTATGACTACTATGCTAATTTTTTATATTTACCTCCGATGGAAAAAATGGGATTTATTACGCCGAGCTATCAAGGAGAAGATATTATTGATGCAAAGATTTCTATTAATAATGGAGTCCCTTTAGATTTAAAAGACTCTAATAACGAGAAAGCGACAGTCCCCGTGAAAGATATTAGTGAAGACAACAAATATGGGGATTATTTCATTTTCGAAAATAAAATCACAGTTTTATTGGACAATGATGCAGATAGAGACGCTGACTATGATGTTTTTGAGTGCGTTGATAATAAGTTTAGATATGAGCCATTATTTTTTAAAGAATGGTATCCAGACAAAAAAATCACAATTAAAACGCCATTTTTAAGCGTTGTGGCAAAAGACACTGATGCTACAAAGTACTTTATTTTAGATCCATCTGCCACTATTGAATCCACGGTTACTTCTTATACGGCCGAAATTGACGCTATGGTTTTTGCAGAAAGAGTTGGTAGAAATTCTGGAATTTATGTTTTTACTTACAATGGGGCTTGGTATTATAATATCGCTCAAATCAGTCTTTCTGATTATGGGGTTACTTTTACAGGAAGTCCTAGCTCTGGAGATACAATCACTATCATACTAGACTCTTCGTATTCAATTCCAGCTTGGGGAGAAAGTTTGTTTATATTGTTTGACGCGAACGGATACTTTATAAGACAGGCTTCTGAGCCAACAACTTACTTAAATCTTCCTATCAAATCTGTAGATCAGTTTAATATGCAAACTGCCTATAACACCTTTGAAGATGGGGTTTTTTATGAAATCATTATGCCTTCCATCAATTATGCCCCAGGCATATCTATCAATAGTTTCAATTCTGTTAAAATCGTTTTAGCAACAGGAACCGCTGGGGATAATTATACTGAAACAACATATTTCTTAAATAGGGCAAATAAGGCATATTCGTTTAATACCGGAAATTCGTTATATTTTATTGGAGAACAACAACCTCGGGCAATCTTAAAAGACGAGGACGAAAACAGTCCGTTTAATATAAATTTAAATGGAGAGTTAAGACAAGTTTTATCTGGAGGAGAGTATGATAATATTTATACGACCGATCTTGCTGAACAGAGAGCTAAATACGAGCTTTGGTTAAAGACTCGGCTGAATGAACAACTGTCTTTAGATGTTGTTCCTATTTTATGGGCAGACGTCAATGCGAAGATAAATCATCCTCAGATTAAATTTTCAAAACCAGAATACGTCAATTCTGTTGCAACGGCAACGGATTTGCTTAATTTGACTGGTGTGGCATTGGAAGACATATATCATGTTAACGATGAAGACCTAAATTATGTTTGTTATAGTCTTGATGAAAATGACGATATTTTTCCGACAATAGCTGCCTCATGGAGAGTACAGGATAATCAATATATTATTAAAAGCATCAATTACGAGCTTAAATCTCTTACATCTATGAGTGTTTCCGCTATTAAGTTTTATGAAAATTATTTGGATGATCAGCTAGCGTCCCCATTTATTCGCATTGTTGGAGATGTTATTTTTTGGGATATGGTTGATACTACCAATAAGGCCTGCAATATATACGTCGTGGTAAACGGAGAACAAAATTATGTCGATACAGTTGACGCCGGAGTTGTGGGGCAAAACTACACATTAGATTTTGCTGGCAACGACACCCTAGCATCATTATTGGGAAAATATCCAGATGCAAATTATTATTATTTTGTCGCGAACTTTGTTTATGACAACGAGCAATCTGAGGAGGATACTGTTTGGAGGCCAAGCAATTATAGCAATATGGTTTCTTATCTTGTTTTACCCCCAACCGTTGTGGAAGCAGAAGAATTAATTTGGCCAACTCCCGATAGTGAAATAAAGATTGCGATTGGAGATTCCGTAGTAGTTAGATATAGATTTACACCGTCTCCTTATTTTCCATATTTAAGCGATGCACTATACGACGACCAAGCTGCATATGTTGAACTTGATAGAGTTTCCATTGTGGGAGAGGACGGCCTTTTACATTATTATTATTGTATTGATTCAGGAACAGGATTTAGTCCACTTACGGAGCCAGACTATTGGACAGAGGTAGAAGAATTGAGATATTTTTCTGCCATTGGAAACGTCTTGACTCTTTCATCCGAGTGTGACGCAGCTAGGGTTGACAATGAGGGAAATTTTGTTATAATAGAAGTGGCAACATCGCAAGAAGCATATGAGACTAAGCCCGAAGATACAAAAGAGTTTTCTGTTTATATCCTTCCAGATGTTGCTGAGTTCAGAAACACATTTTTAGATAAGCTTTTATAGGGCCTTGACAAACCCTTCCTATTGTGGTATAATTACCCCGAACTAGGATTGATGTTAAAAAATTTAATTATAGAGAGGAATTATTGAATGGAACCAGCACAAAAAGGCTTAAAAGAAAGAATTGTAATAATTGCAAATGAGGCAAAAATAGTCAAGACGGGAGAGAATACTTTTTCGGACTACGAGTATATTAAGCCGGGGTTATTACTGAATGTTTTAAAACCATTACTTCTTAAATACCACGTGTTTAATCACTTTGAAGGGGAAGAGTTGGAAGATGGGAAAACTAAATATACCCTTCGATTGGAAGATTTTGATTCTGAGGTCGCAATTACTTATACTATGACTGTTGAGGCAGTAGTTGTTAAGGGCGCAAACGCAGTACAAGGTAAGGGAGCACAAAGAACTTATGTGTACAGATACTTGCTTATGACGGCCTTTGACATTGCTGACGACAACGATGATTTGGATAGTGATCACATGTCTAAATTGACTAAGACGGACGAAGATGTTTCAAAGAAAGAGCCTTCACAAAAGAAGTCGAAAAAGAGCGATACACCGAAAAGCGATCCTCAAAAGGAGGCAGAGTCCGAGTCTAAAGAAATAGGGCACAAAGAAGTAGAGCCCAGGGAACTTGTTTGCGAAGAATGTCACTCAACTATCATACCTACAACCTCAAATACCATTGAGGAAGTCATCGAGATTGGAAAGAGTAAGCACGGAAAACAACTGTGTGCTAAGTGCATTAGAACACTGAACAAGAAAGTGGCCGAAGCGGCTAAAACACCAGAGACTAAATTAGCGGAGGATGAGACGGATGGCAATTAGAATAAACGGAGATAATCCCGCTTTTGGAAATGTTTTTGATGTTGAAATCAAAGACAAATATGTTAAAGCAAAATTAAGCACTTCAAGAAGAGACCAGAACGATGCTTATGTTAATTCTTCATGGTTTGTGAAATTTGTTGGGAAAAGTGTGACGGACGCAAAAAATCTGGAAGACAGAGATCGTATCAAAGTAACAAGTGGCTATGTTTCCAATGAGACGTATATGCCGGCAGGTGGAGACAAACCGAAATCGTTTGCGAGTATGACTATTTTCGAGTTTGAGCTTTATACTCACTCTGATACCTCTAGTAATAAGCCAAAACCAAAACCAAAAAAACGCAGTGAGCCGGACGAACAAGAAATCGACGAAGACGATACTCCGTTGTAGAAACCGTTGCCCCAGTAATGGGGCAGCTAAACTATAGCTTAAAGGAGGGTACAATTAGGTGGCGAAAGTAGAAGACTTAGTCGATATTCAGTCAGAGGCCGGTGTTATTGCATCCATTATTCAGAAACCTGATTTTTTGCTTTTTAGTGAAAACTTAAAACCAATTCATTTTTCTGATACGGCTAACGGAGCACTATTTGATGCTATTTCTCAGCTTTATAATAGCGGAGTTGAGAGGATTGATTCTTTCAATTTAATTGGGGCTATTAACAGAAGCGCAAAAATAAAAAAGATTATTGAACGAGAGTTCACTGATGATACAATTACGGAGTTAATTAATACCAGCCCAATTATCTCAAGAACCGAGACGGCTGATTATGAGCTCCTTGTTAAGCATGTTATAGGCCTTTCATATCGAAGAGAAATGTTTAAAAGCCTTGGCCTATTAAGGACTAAATGTTTAAACGAAGACGTTAGTGTGGAAGATTTAACTAAAGACATTAATGACCGAATTGATCAGTCCGTTATGGACTATGTAATATATGACGAACCTGTTCTTTTGGCAGATATTTGTGATGACCTTTGGGCGAAAACCCAAAGCAAAAGAAGAAAAGGGGGCGTTTATGGATTTCCTAGTGTTATTTCTGCATTTGGAGACTATTTCAGTTATGAACCCGCAGAGCTAGTCCTTGTTTCAGCAAAACCTAAAAAAGGAAAGTCTATCTTTTTAATGAACGAGGCCGTTAATATGGCTTATAATCACGGCCTAAGCGTTTTATATGTAGACAGTGAGTTGAGTACTGAGCAGTTTCAACTTAGGGTTATGGCTCATTTAAGTGGCATTCCTGTCCACATGCTGAAATCCGGAAATTTTGATGAACTTTCTCCGTACAAATTAAAAACAGTGGATAAAGATATTCAAAACGCTGTAAATATGATTAAAAAAATGAAATTAAGGCATATTTTTAAGCCTACATATGATAAGGACTGGCTTTTGGCTACTTGTAAAAAGCTTAAAAAAGAAAAAAAAATAGACGCTCTTGTTTATGATTATTTCAAAGGCGTGGCTTCCAAGGGGGACGATGCAAGTTCTATCTATATTGGGTTGGGAAGAGCAATAGATGTGGTTAAGAATCTTATTGTTGGCGAATTAGAATTAATTGGGCTTGCCGCATGCCAGAGTAATAGAGAGGGAGAAGTTGCAGACAGTATAAATCTTGAAAGAAGTTGTAGTACATTAATTTTTCTTGAAAATAAAACTAACAAAGATATTGACAAAGATGGGGATCAATGTGGAAACACGAGATTTAGGGTTGCCGCAAATAGAAACGGTGGGCAAATGGATAGGGATGAATGGATTGACGCGTCATTTGATGGGGACGGTTGTAAGTTTTCAGACTGCGAACAGCATGTGAACGACAGTTTCATATAGGAGCCTAAAATGTGTGTAGAACAGTTTGACACAGAATCTCTAAAGGAAAAAATTAATATTGTTGATTACATAAAACAATATGTTAAATTAAAAAATAATGGTAAAAACTATTTGGGGTTATGTCCTTTTCACAAAGAGGACACCCCAAGTTTTGCCGTTAATGAGGACGGACAATATTGTCACTGTTTTGGATGTGGTATTACATATGACGTAATAGGATTTGCACAGGAGTATCATCATGTTTCTTTCAAACAAGCGGTTCTTGGCTTGTATGGCTTTATAGGAGAAGATGCCTCCAGATTAGTTGTTCCTAATGTTATGGCTATGATAAAAGAATTTACTCCTAAGCACAAAAAAGTTATTCCTTTTGAAAGATGGACTTTACAAGAAACGTGTTTTGATGGAATAACATTTGAGCCTATCCAAGAATGGATAGATGAAGGAATTACACAAGAGGTCTTAGTCGCGCACAAAGTCGGTTACGATTTGGTATCTAATTCAATTGCTTTTCCAATTTATGATTCTATTGGCAATATTATTGCGATCAAGCATAGAACATTAGATCCTGATTTTAAAAAAAAGTTAATACCAAAGTACATATACAATGTACCCATTGGAATATTGGACACCTTTTATTGGTACTATCAGAATATAGAACACATTTATGACAGTAATGAAATAATTATTGTTGAAAGCGAAAAGAGCGTCATGAAGCTGGAATCTTGGGGTGTTAAAAATGCCGTTGCCTCGATGACGAGTAATGTCTCACCAGAACAGCTAGAATTACTTTTAAAGACAGATGGAGTTAGAGACATTGTTGTGGCTTTTGATAACGATAAAAGTATGGATCATGTTATAAAAACTTTTCTTCCTCTTCGGAGTTATAAGAATTTTTATATTGTTAGAGATTGGGCTGGGACAGATGCTCTTCTTGGTGTAAAAGACTCCCCTTGTGATAAAGGGTACGAGGTATGGAAAGAACTCTACGAAAACAAAGAGAGGATTAGAAAATGGTAAATATACTTGAAAAACTGCAAGTGTTCAACAAGTTCAAATTTAAAGAAGATGTTCATAAATATTATTGTAATGAGAAAGAAATGGAAACCTCTGTTACGAGGTTTATGGAAAGATTTTCAGAGCCCTTTGATGAACAATATTGGGCAAAAAAGAAAGCAACAGAAGAGGGAATATCTGTAGAGGAAATGTTAGAGAGATGGGCATCAAAAGCTCGAATTTCACAGATCCTTGGAACATCATTGCACGCTACGGTAGAATTACTTTTTCATAATAAGTTATTTTCTTTTGACAAAAAAGCAATAAGGGGCCAATGCAGAACAGACGAAGAATCGGAAACCGTTATCAATAACTATTATAGCATGGTTGGAATGGTAGATAAATATTATAAGGCTGCTGAAAAAAAATTAATTCCGGTAAAGTTGGAAATGGTTGTTGGAGACGAAGAGCTAGGGATAGCAGGATGTTTGGATGCATTGTTCTGGAATAAAAAAACAAAGAGTTTAGAAATATTTGATTATAAAAGCAATGAGACGTTTAAGCTTGAAAACGCGTATCAAAATCTTAAGTTTCCTTTTGATAATTTGCAAGAGACGTCTTTAAACAAATATTCTATACAGTTGTCTATATATAAATATTTCATTAAAAAACATACTGGTTTAGAAATCGGAGATTGCTGGCTTGTTCACTTTGACCGAACACAATTAAAATATGTATTTTATAAGTGCTTGGACTTGACCAAAGAGGTCTCTATGGTTTTTGAACATATGCTTAAAGAAAGAGAGGAAGAAGAGTAAATGAAAAAAACGTTATCATCTATCTTGTATGTTTTCTTGTATGTTTTCTTGTTCGTTTGGATGCTTCCAATGAACATCCTTGGAATTGGGTGTTGGCTCATTTATAGGCCAAAAGAAAAAAGAAAATTTGGGCACGTTACTTATTATCACTTTTCGTCAAAGCTTGGGAGCATAAGCTTGGGCAGATTTATCTTTCTATGTGATGGACATTGGGATGACGTGGAAACGCAAAAACATGAGTATGGACATTTTATACAGGGATTGATTTTATCTTGGACACAATTATTCGTTACTGCCATCCCGTCCATTATCTGGGCTGGGTTGTTTGAAAAATGGAGAATAAAACACGGAAGATCATATTATTGGTTTTATACCGAATCTTGGGCTAATAAACTTGGCAGAGTTACAAGACAATAAAAATTAAGATACAATAGGAGACACATTATGTTTGAAGATAAAATATTGTTAATCACGGGTGGAACGGGTTCCTTTGGAAACGCTGCCGTTCAATACTTTTTAAGTAGGAATGTTAAAGAGATTCGCATTTTTTCTAGGGATGAAAGTAAGCAAGACGCCATGAGAAGAATATACAATAATCCAAAATTGAAATTTTACATTGGAGATGTGCGGGACATTAATAGTCTTAGAGAGCCAATGAATGGTGTTAGTTATGTGTTTCACGCCGCGGCCTTAAAACAAGTTCCGTCTTGTGAGTTTTTCCCTTTGGAGGCTATAAAAACAAACGTTCTCGGCACGGAAAATGTGTTGACTGCGGCCATAGATGCGCACGTCTCCAAAGTGGTATGCTTGTCGACGGACAAGGCAGCTTATCCAGTCAACGCCATGGGAATTTCTAAAGCAATGATGGAAAAGGTTTTTATAGCGAAGTCTAGAAATTCGATTTTTACGGTCATATGTGGCACTAGATATGGAAACGTTTTGGCGTCAAGAGGTTCAGTCGTTCCTTTATTTGTTGATCAGATTAAGCAAGGAGAACTATTAAGCGTGACGGACCCTAATATGACGAGGTTTATCATGAGCCTTGAGGAAAGTATTCAGCTCGTTGTTTTTGCTTTCGCTAATGGCAATCCTGGAGATTTATTTGTTCAAAAAGCCCCTTCTTGTTATATCGGAGATTTGGCTAAGGCTTTGAAAGAATTGTTTAATAGTCCCAATGGAATTAGAATTATGGGAGACCGTCCTGGCGAAAAAAAATATGAAACCCTTTTGACTAAAGAAGAGGTATCTCGTGCAATCGATATGGGCAACTTTTTTAGAGTGCCTCAAGATGATGGGAGCCTCAGTTATAAAAAATATTTAGAAGAAGGATCAATTAAAATTGGATTAGCGGAAGAGTATACGTCCAATAATACTCATATTTTAAGTGTAGCAGAAATTAAAGACAAGCTTTTAAGCTTGACCTATATTAAAGAAGAGTTGAGGGGGAGACTATTATGAAGTTTTTGATTTTAGGGGCCACAGGTATGGCAGGACATGTGATAGCATATTACCTTCAAGAACAGGGGCATGAGGTCGTTGGATTTAGTAGAACGCCATTGCAAGGGATTAAAAGCGTTATAGGGTCAATCAATGATGTGGCAATACTGGAGAACTTGATACATAATAATAGTTTTGACGTCGTTGTGAATTGCATTGGCATATTGAACTCCGCTTGCGACAAAGACATAAGACAGGCTATATATGCAAATGCTATTTTCCCCCACATTCTTCTAGATATTGTGAAAGGAACAGCAACGAACATCATTCATTTAAGTACTGACTGTGTTTTTTCTGGAAACAATGGCCCTTATTTAGAAGAGAGTGTTTTAGATGGTTCTTCCTTATATGCCATCACAAAAGGTTTAGGGGAAATAATCAGTGAACAGGTGCTTGTGTTGAGAACATCAATTATCGGCCCTGACATGAGAAAGGCCGGCATTGGTTTATTTAACTGGTTTATGGCGCAAACGCAGGCAATTTTTGGTTTCACTAATGTGATTTGGTCTGGAGTCACGACTCTAACATTAGCTAAATCCATAGAAGCGGCCTCAGAGCACGATGTTTTTGGGTTATATCACCTCGTTAATAATTATGACATCAGCAAATATGCTTTGTTGGACTTATGCAATAACGTTTGCAGAAAAAATCAAATAGGGATAATTAAGAAGGATGAGCCTTTTAACAACAAGATGCTTTTGAATACAAGAGAAGATTTTATATTTGAGGTGCCGGATTATGAAGAAATGGTAAGAGAAATGCACGAATGGATTAAGAAACATCAATATTTATATAATTATAAGGGAGAAATAAAGTAATGGCTAATGATAGAATTCCAACGAAGGCATATATACTAAGAGTTGCAACGCATCCCATTTCGGTTGAATATGCAAAAGGAGCGGCAGAATCCTGCTCCGCCCTTGGTATTGAATGGGAATATTTTGATGGATTTCATGATATGATGAATGACGAATTGTGGAATTATGGTCAAAACGATCTTGGCATCACTTCATATTTAAAAGAAACGATTGCCCCCGTTGCTTCCTCGGCTGCTAGCCATATAAGAATTTGGCAAAAAATAAGAGATAATCACGAAACCGCGATCGTATTAGAGCATGACGCTTTAATGCTTCATAAAATTAATCTGGCAATACCAGATGACACTATTATTGTGTTAGGATATAATTTAGACGATTATACAAAATATGACCACATGAGCGCCGGTTGTCCAAAGCATATTGTTCCAATCACATCTCATTTTGGATGTTATGCTTATGTTATAAATCATATAACCGCCCAATCTTTATTAGAAGAATTAAAGATAATCGGAGTTCCAGTTGGCCTTGACAATATGTATTTTATAAGAGATGACAAAAAATACACCTCGTCTATTCCTTTGGCTATAATGGATCCGACTCCTGCAATCGGCTGGCAAAGAGCTTCGACCGTCTGGAGTCCTGAATATGCTATCGCGCGAAATACTCCGTTTATTGATTCTTTTAAGAAAAACCTAAAAGGAGAAGATAAACACTTGAGTTGGAAAGAAGTTTTAGAATTTGAGGAGGAAAAGATGAAAACCCATGCAGATAATAAGAATAACAAAAATGATGCTAAAAAATTAAAAATTGCTTTTTTGGATACCGTTGGATTGGTTTATAATGGAAGCACATTAGAACAAAAGGGGCTTGGTGGATCCGAGTCTGCAATCATTTTTTTGGGGAGAGAGTTGAGTAAAATTGGTTTTTCTGTAACCGTCTTTAATAAATGCGATAAAGAAGGGGTTTATGACGGAGTACAATATTGGGATTTAGCTAAAGCCAGGAACGAACAAACAAATTTTGATATTGTCGTCGTATCTCGAACAGTTCTTCCATTTTCCCCACCAAGATTAGGTCAAGAAATATACGACAAGTATCATTATGATATTGGGCCTTTTGAGACATTGGTAAAAAACGCTAAACACAAGGTAATGTGGCTTCACGATACGTTTATTCTCGGAGAAGATTATGTTGAAAAATTTTTGGCCGACGGGTTTTTGGATGAAATTTTCACTCTTTCTGATTGGCATACACAATATATTGCTAACGCTAGACATGGGCAAGAAGAAAGACATTTTGAATTAATAAAACACCATAATTTTCAAACTCGAAACGGAGTTACAAGCTATATTGAAGAGGTTGATATTAATGCAAAAGACCCAAATTTATTTGTTTATAACGCCTCTACTACTAAAGGATTGGTTCCTTTGTTGAGACAAATATGGCCTCGAGTACAAAGGGAGTTTCCCGATGCTCATTTAACTGTCATTGGTGGATATTATCAAATTTCTTCTGTTCCAGATGAAATCGAAGAAATGTATTGGAAGCTTGTAAAAGAAAATGAAGGCAATTCGAGGATTGTATTTACAGGAATTATTAAGCAACAAGAAATTGCGGAAATTTTGACCAAAGCTTCTTATTTCATATACCCTTGTGCTTTCCCAGAAACGTTTGGGATTTCTGCAACGGAGGCTTTGAATTATAATGTTCCTTTAATCACAACTAGATTTGGGGCATTAGAGGAAATCGCCCCAGAGGACACATCTTATTTGATTGAATTCCCAATTACTATGACTATGAATAACTATGCAAGGGTAGAATCTGTTGCAGACCTCAGCCAAGTTGAACGATTTTTGGTTCAAGTTAGAAAAGCCTATAGCGATTCATATTTAAGGCAACAAAAAATGTATTCTTGCGAAAAATATAAACCATTTTTAGGGTGGGATGTTGTCGCGCTTCAATGGAAGCATCATTTTTATTATACACTCGGATTATTTCTTCCTGTGGAAGAAATGAAGAGGGTCAGATATTTAACTGGCAGATTACATGCATTATATAAAAGAAGATTTGTTAACCCTGAAGATTTTGTTGAAGATTATGGTCAATATGAACAACACAAAATAGAAATTATTAGTCCCGTCTATAATGCGGAAAAATATATTGAAAACAATATTTTGAGCGTCAGTTCTCAAGTTTACAATAATTATACTCATTTTATTATTGATGATATGTCTACTGATAACACTTTCGCTATAGCTAGAAAAACTATCGATTCATTACCATCGTCTATTAGAGATAAATTTGTTCTTATCCAGAACAAGGAGAAAAAATATGCTTTAGGGAATCAGATTGATCAAATTGCTTCCTGTGACAAAGATGTTATTATTGCCTTATTAGATGGGGATGATTGGTTAACAAATGATCCCGATATTTTTAGCAAACTCAATAGAGAATATCATCTTGGAGCTAGATTTACATATGGGAGCTGTTATTCTTTGGCGGACAAAATTCCCTTGGTCGCCCAACCATATCCTTTGGCTGTTAAGAAAAATAAAAGCTATCGGAAACACATGTTGGCTTGGGGAATACCCTATACACACCTCCGAACATTCCAAAAAAATCTTTTTGATGAAATAGATATTGCTGAATTAAAAGACGAAGATGGAAATTATTATAGGGCGGCTGGGGATAGCGCGTTATTTTATGCGTTGATTGAAAAATGCGAGCCATCACAAGTTTGTGCAATACAAGAGATTCTCGTGAACTATAATGACATTAATCCGCTTAACGATTATAAGGTTAACGCCTCAGAACAAAATAAAAACAAATTTGAAATTTTAAATAAAATAAATCCTGAGATTACTGAGAAATTTGAAGCGGAAGAATTGTGGCCGCAAAGTTTAACCATAGCTTTGCGAGAGGGGAAAGCTTCTGATAGTGATATTTTGGACTTTAAGAAAAGGTTGGCCCAAAGACCTACTGGGGACGATCAGTTAGACAATGTAGCCGCTGTTATGTTAACGTCTAGATTTCAATGGCTTAAATATATGCTATCAATGAAAGCTTCAATAAACTCCTCAATTTTAGATATTGGAGCATGGACTGGAGGTATTGGGGCAAGTCTATATAAAATTGGCTATCACGATGTTACTTGCATGGAAATTTCTAAATCTATCTATGACATAGGTTCCCAAGCGCATCCTTATTTAAAATGGGTAAACGGAGATATTGAAGACGGACATATTTACAAAAAATATGATATAATTTTTATGGGAGAAGTCTTAGAGCATTTGGTTGATCCTGCTAAAACAGTTAAAAAGTTGGTAAAAGACAATCTTAACGATGGGGGAGCCTTATTGTTTACGGTTCCCACGGAAGCCTATGTTTTTGAAAACCAAGACGATAATTTTAATTTTCATTATGAGCACATCAGATCCTTAGATAAACAAATGTTAGAGAGTTGGGGGGCCCATGTGGAGATCTTATCTGAGCCTTATATTGCATGGTATACGGGGTGGATAGATAAAATTCCGACTTCCCAAAAAATAGAAGACGCTAATAAAATTAACATTTTAATTGCACTGCCTACGGCAAAAAACATTGAAACTGATACGTTTCTGTCGATTTATAGGCTTGATAAGCCAGATAATGTTCACATTCATTTAGAGTGTTTTTATGGGTACAACGTAGATCAAGTGAGGAACCTAATCTCATATTTTGGTATTCGGAATAATTTTGATTATGTTTTCTTTGTCGATTCAGACATTGTTTTACCACAAGACGCTTTGACTCAACTTTTAGCTCATGGAAAAGATGTTATTACTGGAGTATATATTCAGCGCAAACCAAATCAGTCAATTCCAGAAATTTACCCAATTTCTGGAGGGCCGAACATTGTTGATCCAAGTTTCTATAAACAAAAGAGTATTGTTGAAATTGGCAGTTGTGGATTTGGGGGAGTGCTTGTTAAGACTAACGTTTTGAAGACAGTTGGGTATCCGCAGTTTTATTATCACGACAGTCTTGATTTCAAGTACACAATTTCTGAGGACACTGATTTTTGTCGTAAAGCGAGAGACGCTGGTTTTAAAATATACGTGGTCCCATGGCTGAGATATGAGCATATAGGGACAACAAGATTTATACTATAAGGAGGAATTTTATGGGCATAAAATATAATTCAAATGTTCTCGACGAGTCTAGGAATCTAGAAAAACAGGGGCTGATTTCTTTTCTTTTGGCTCATTTCTACGAAGATCAGGAAACTGCCCTATTGTCGGCATTTGAGAATCGGGAGCCAATATTTTTATCAGACATTTATAAAGATTTTGAAGGCGATTTACTGGAGGAAACCGTAGCGTTGAACATATACGAAAGCGCTTATTTACGCCTACTTCTAGACTTTGGCTATATAAGAGCAAGAAATTTTAATGAACCAGTTTCCCAAAGCCTATTATATGCCCTTTTAAATAAAGGGCTTTTTTGTGTTGCGGTTGACTTGGTTATGTCACTTACGAACGAAGAAACAAACGTGTTTTCACAAGATTTAAATCTTCTTGCATTTTTAAATAAAAAGGAGGAGGATGGAAATATAATCTATTTAAAAAAAACTATATTTAAATAAAAAGGGGGGATGAAAAATGTCTAGTCAACATAAAAACGATATTGCTTTAGCGCAATTACTTGAAGGAATTGGCATTATTGTTGACGATTCTATTGCAAAAGCAGGTTTTGATAAAACGAAAAATGGGCGTGTCATCTCTTTACCTTCAGACCAAACAAAAGTTGCAGCTAAATACGAAATCATTATAGACAATGTGGCTTACAAGTTGCCTAAATATTCAGGCGGAACTATTCAAGTTGGGCAAGTTGTAAAAGTTGTGATTCCTCAGAGTAACATGAATTATGCTTATTTCATTTCGCCTCAGGACGATATTGTGGGATATACTGGCTCCGCCTCAACTGTAATCGGATATACTGGGTCACAAGGCCCAATTGGTATTGATGGAGAAAAAGGATACACTGGTTCAAAAGGAGACATTGGTTACGTTGGGTCTATTGGTTATACTGGTTCGCGAGGATATTCTGGTTCTGTTGGTTATACTGGTTCTGGATTTGCATGGAGAGATGCATGGGCTACATCTACTCAGTACTATGTGAACGATGTGGTTCAATATAATGGAAATTCTTATGTTTGTAATGGACAACATATCTCCACAGATTTTTCTTCTGATATTACATACTGGGATATCCTGACAGAAAGGGGTTACGTTGGGTCAAGAGGTTATACTGGTTCTGCCTCGACTGTAATTGGATATACTGGGTCTCAGGGATACACCGGCTCCGCCTCAACTGTAATCGGATATACTGGGTCACAAGGCCCAATTGGTATTGATGGAGAAAAAGGATACACTGGTTCAAAAGGAGACATTGGTTACGTTGGGTCTATTGGTTATACTGGTTCGCGAGGATATTCTGGTTCTGTTGGTTATACTGGTTCTGGATTTGCATGGAGAGATGCATGGGCTACATCTACTCAGTACTATGTGAACGATGTGGTTCAATATAATGGAAATTCTTATGTTTGTAATGGACAACATATCTCCACAGATTTTTCTTCTGATATTACATACTGGGATATCCTGACAGAAAGGGGTTACGTTGGGTCAAGAGGTTATACTGGTTCTGCCTCGACTGTAATTGGATATACTGGGTCTCAGGGATACACCGGCTCCGCCTCAACTGTAATCGGATATACTGGGTCACAAGGCCCAATTGGTATTGATGGAGAAAAAGGATACACTGGTTCAAAAGGAGACATTGGTTACGTTGGGTCTATTGGTTATACTGGTTCTGCCTCGACTGTAATTGGATATACTGGGTCTCAGGGATACACCGGCTCCGCCTCAACTGTAATCGGATATACAGGATCTGCTTCCACTGTTATTGGTTATACTGGCTCAAGAGGGTATACGGGTTCTAGTTTTAATTTAAGAGGAGCTTGGGTTGCTTCAACAACTTATAATCTTTATGATGTTGTTGAATATGATGGAACGACTTATATTGCTACGTCAACGAGCTCATTTGCATCTCCTCCTCCAGCAAATATGGCCTACTGGGATATTCTAGCAGAAAAAGGATATACTGGGGCTCAAGGTTATACCGGTTCTAAGGGTGACCAAGGCGTTATTGGTTATACCGGTTCTGCCTCAACTGTAATCGGTTATACTGGGTCAAGAGGTTATACCGGTTCAGCTTCAACTGTTATTGGTTATACTGGTTCTAAGGGTGACCAAGGCGTTATTGGTTATACCGGTTCTGCCTCAACTGTAATCGGTTATACTGGGTCAAGAGGTTATACCGGTTCAGCTTCAACTGTTATTGGCTACACTGGCTCTAAGGGTGACCAAGGCGTTATTGGTTATACCGGTTCTAAGGGTGACCAAGGCGTTATTGGTTATACCGGTTCTAAGGGTGACCAAGGCGTTATTGGTTATACCGGTTCTGCTTCAACTGTAATTGGATATACTGGGTCTCAAGGTTATACCGGTTCAGCTTCAACTGTAATCGGTTATACTGGTTCCAAGGGTGACCAAGGCGTTATTGGTTATACCGGTTCTAAGGGTGACCAAGGCGTTATTGGTTATACCGGTTCTGCCTCAACTGTAATCGGATATACTGGGTCAAGAGGTTATACCGGTTCAGCTTCAACTGTTATTGGCTACACTGGCTCTAAGGGTGACCAAGGCGTTATTGGTTATACCGGTTCTAAGGGTGACCAAGGCGTTATTGGTTATACTGGTTCTAAGGGTGACCAAGGCGTTATTGGTTATACCGGTTCTGCCTCAACTGTAATCGGTTATACTGGGTCAAGAGGTTATACCGGTTCAGCTTCAACTGTTATTGGCTACACTGGCTCTAAGGGTGACCAAGGCGTTATTGGTTATACCGGTTCTAAGGGTGACCAAGGCGTTATTGGTTATACCGGTTCTAAGGGTGACCAAGGCGTTATTGGTTATACCGGTTCTGCTTCAACTGTAATCGGTTATACTGGGTCAAGAGGTTATACCGGTTCAGCTTCAACTGTTATTGGCTACACTGGCTCTAAGGGTGACCAAGGCGTTATTGGTTATACCGGTTCTAAGGGTGACCAAGGCG
>Ga0268280_1000142_pt1 | contig 67032 bp, 62 predicted proteins | sample saktaG_9_FD_190139 | JGI IMG/M metagenome (GOLD analysis project Ga0268280, IMG submission 190139) | Saline water microbial communities from Sakinaw Lake, British Columbia, Canada - sak_2011_5_24_40m | ecosystem: Environmental > Aquatic > Non-marine Saline and Alkaline > Saline ...
TTTGGTAATAATGGTTCTATTATAGACCATTGTATGTCAGATAGTTCTTCTCGTTTTGCCATGTACGAAAAGTACATGACATTTTTACAAAGTACAAGTCATTTTTTCATTTTTGAGATAGCTTCTACTCTTTTTAAGAAGACAGCTGTCAGTGGCGGCAAGGTGAGATTAAGCGAAAATTCTCTGGCATGGGCTGGAATGGATTCGGCACGAATCTCTCCTGCGTTACCGACATTACTTCCTTGATAAAAAGACGAATCACTATTCAAGATCTCCCGGTAGAGTCCGTCATCCGGCACACCAATACGATAATTAGCACGCGGTACCGGCGTGAAATTGCAGGCAACAATGATTTTCTCGGTCCCGTCGTATGATTTGCGCAGAAACGAAATTACACTGCTCGCTTTGTCCTGGAAATCTATCCACTCAAATCCGGTATAATAAAAATCCACCTGATGGAGGGCTTTCTCATTTCGATAGACATGGTTCAGGTCTGTGATCCATTTCAGAATCCCGGCATGAGGTGCATACTGCGTCAGATGCCAATCAAGCGACAGCTCATGATTCCACTCGTTCCGCTGACCGAATTCACTCCCCATGAATAATACCTTCTTCCCAGGGAATGCAAACATGAGTCCATACAGCAGACGAAGATTGGCAAATTTCTGCCAATCATCTCCCGGCATTTTATGCAGAAGTGATGACTTTCCATGGACAACTTCATCATGCGAGAGCGGAAGCATGAACCGTTCAGAGAATGCGTACAGCAGGGCAAAGGTCAACTTGTTATGATGATGTGTCCGGTAAATAGGATCCTTTGAAAAATATTCCAACATATCATGCATCCAGCCCATGTTCCACTTCAAGCTGAATCCAAGTCCACCATATTCGGCACCGGTAGTCACTCCAGGGTACGCCGTGGATTCTTCTGCAATAGTGAGGATTCCCGGATAATATTTTTGAATAAGGCGTGTTGTATCTTTTAGAAAGGTAATGGCTTCGAGATTTTCCCTTCCTCCGACTTCATTCGGGATCCATCCCCCTTCTTTGCGGGAATAATCTAAGTACAGCATGGAAGCCACTGCATCGATACGAAAACCATCGACGTGATACTTTTCCAGCCAGAAAAGTGCATTCCCGATAAGAAAATTTCTCACTTCATTCCGGCCGTAATTGAAAATAAACGTCCCCCAGTCTTGGTGCTCGCCCTTTCGTGGATCGGCATGTTCATACAGGTGTGTTCCATCGTATTCCCCCAGGGCATATTGGTCTTTCGGAAAATGTGCAGGCACCCAATCGAGGATTACACCGATGTCATTCTGATGACAATAATCGACAAAGAACATAAAATCCTGAGGTGTCCCAAATCGGCTGGTAGGGGCATAATAGCCAGTCACCTGATATCCCCATGAAGCATCAAAGGGATGCTCCATAACAGGAAGCAGTTCAATATGTGTAAAGCCATGTTCAAGAACATGCGATACTAATTTCTGCGCCAATTCCCGATAGGTGAGCCACCTGTTGTTCTCTTCAGGCACACGCGCCCACGAACCAAGATGTACTTCGTACACAGAGATCGATTCTCCCAGATGATCAGACTCTGCACGCCGTTTCATCCATGGAGTATCATTCCAGTCGTGTGCTTGAAGAAAATTGATTTTTGAAGCTGTCCGCGGACGCAGTTCCATTTCTGTCGCATACGGATCAGTTTTATCCAAGATGAATCCAGATCGTGTCTTCACCTGGAACTTATAGAGTTCGCCTTCTGCCAATTCCGGAATAAAGAGTTCCCAGACTCCGGAGCCGCCCAGGACACTCATCGCGTGGCACCGCCGATCCCAATGATTGAAGTTGCCGATCACACTGACACTCCGAGCATTCGGTGCCCAGACAGCAAATTGGACACCCTTTACTCCATTCACTTCAATTGTATGCGCACCCAGCTTATCATAAATTCGATGATGATCCCCCGCATTGAAGAGATAAAGGTCGTAATCAGTCAGCGTCGGAAGAAAGGAATAGGAATCATAAAATATTTCCACCCTGCCATCATATGTCAACTTTTTCAGTTTGTACGAAAATACCTCGGAATAATCGGGGAGGACTATTTCGAAGAACCCCTCGTCCATGATCTTTTCCATCTTAAACTCTGTTTGTGATGGATCATTCTTAACGATAAAGGCATCTTGTGCATCCGGCAGAAATGATCGTATCGCGAGTATCTGCGACCCTTTCCGCTTGAGTACATGTGCACCAAGCACAGAAAAGGGATCATGGTGCTCTGTGTAAATGATTTGGTAAATATCATTGCTATGGGCGGTGGACTTAGGATTTGGCATGAGGATTACTCTTTGTATAAAGAGAATGATGGTTGATATAATTGCCGACCGGCAGCGGGACGAGTGACTGAACAGGCAATCCCCGAAGGATCCGATTCCTGATATCAGAGGACGAAACGCGAAGAAAGATCCCTTGGATTATTTCGAAGGGAATAGAGAGATTATTCAATGACCAGACAGATCCATGCCGCTTGTAGACAGCCAGTGATGCCAGCTGAAGAATTGTTTCAGGTTTTTTCCAGGAATAGAACTGTTCGTAATTATCAGAGCCGAGGATGAGGATCAACTGTGCATGGGGAAATCGTTTTTTAAAAACGGTGAGAGTATCGACCGTATACGATATTCCACCCCGTCTGAGTTCAATGTCGGAACACTTCATAAATTTCTTATGCGCGATAGCTCTCTTCACCATGGTGAGCCGTTGAGCTGACGTCGTGAATGACAATGTTGTTTTATGTGGCGGTATATAAGCCGGAACAAAATACACTACATCTAAATGTAACTGTTTTATTGCCTGTTCTGCAATAACAATGTGTCCGTTGTGTATAGGATCGAACGTTCCGCCGTAAATGCCAACGCGATTCACATGACGTCCTTATAAATTTGATATGTTTGTTCTGCGCATCTTTCCCATGAGAACCTTTTTACATTCGCGAATCCATTTTTGACGAGATGAGACCTGAGATCCACATTATGGATCACCTGTTCCAAGGCATCTTGAAGTTCATCTGCGGACCGGGGATCGAATAGGATTCCTCCCTCCCCCATAACTTCTGGGATCGAGCCTGCACGCGCACCGATCACAGGAATGCCGGAAGCCATTGCTTCTAGAACAGAGAACCCAAATCCTTCATAGAAGGACGGCAAGACCGCAACAGTAGCAGCACGATATGCCAGAGCAAGTTCCTTCTGTGATAAGTGTCCGAGTTCAACAACATTATTGACGAGACCTTTTCTTTGAATGAGATCCCACAAAATCCTGTTTTGGGATATAGATTCTCCGGCAAAGATAAGTTGAAACTCAGATCGTTCCGTCAACCGAGCGAACGCTTCAATAAGCACCTTAACATTCTTATGACCTTTGAGGCTTCCCGTGTAAAGAATAGCGGGTTTATGCAGGCTATACTTTACTCGAAACTTTTGCAGATCATTTTCCGAAAAGGATTGAAAGTACATCGGGGAGATTCCAAGATGAACAACATGAATATTCTTATGATCGACGGGGAAAAGTTCGAGAATTTCTCGCTTTGAAAACTCTGAATCAACAATGATCGCATCTGAAGCTTTAAACGCATGCGCAAGACTCATCCGCGCATACAACCTCTGGGGAAGTGAAAAATACTCAGTTCCTCTAACGTGAAGAACATCATGGATGGTTGTTACACAGGGCATCTTCAGTCCGAAGGGGATTGTATAATGCGGTGAGTGAAATAGATCAGCCTGCAGTGAATTTGCATCTCGTGCAATGGATCGAAGCTCACTCAGGGAATATTTTTTTGAGGAGTTGGGATGTGTGCGTATTTTTCCAGGCAGCTCAATCTTCAAAACATCATCGGGAGCGACGAGAATTACCAATTCTTCTCGTGCGGCAAGGTAGGGCACAAGATTTTGGATGTACGTGCCGATACCATAGTCGAAATATTTACGGGCGTCAAGAACGATGCGCATGATATGTCGTCGCTAATTTTATAATGGAAAATACTTTCGCTCGGTTACTCTTTTTTTCCCCACGAATCATAAGTGTGGCATATTTTACAAAGAGAAATAAACGAAGCCCCAGCGTTTGCCAGACTGAATGGTGTTTCGAATAGTAGAGTAATTGCGATCGTCGATATTCATAACGTATTGTGCCTGCATTATTTTCCGACCAGCTCGATCCGCCGATGTGTATCAGTGAATATCTGGGATAATATATCGTTGTATATCCTTTTTGTTTGAGACGCTTGCACACGTCAGCATCTTCAAAATACATAAAATATCTTTCATCGAATCCTGATATATGCTCAAATACTTTCCGTGGGATCATCACTGCCGCGAAGGAAATCCAATCTACCGCTTTTGGTGACAGATCGGTTGGAACGGTTTTTATCCGACGTGCGTCCTGCTGTACTTTCCACTCATTGAATATTGAAGGAAAATACCCATGGGAATGCTGATATGTATGATCAGCGTTCAGTAATAATGGACCTATCGCTCCACATGAAGGATGTTCTTGCAAGAATCGACTCAGCGGTGTAGCGAGATCTTCTATAAAGAGTGTATCGTTGTTAACGAAAAAAAGATAATCACCGGTTGATGCAGATGCTCCCAAATTGTTAGCCCTGCCAAAGCCATAATTATTCTGCTGCGATAATATTGTTACCTGCGGAAATTCCTTGCGTATCAACTCCGCGCTTCCATCTGTGGAATTGTTATCAACGAGAATAATTTCGCAGTTGTTCAGGTGCGAATGAAGGATGAGAGATTGCAGGCATGCGCGAGTATGTTCCATCCCGTTATGATTGACTATGATGATCGAAATCATAGAAGTACACTATTCACACAACGATCTACAGATGATGATTATTTTTCGTATGAGAGGAACGATATCAGATACGATGGCGGTATCCACCGTCGATGAATCGCATTCGATCCCCGCAACTTTCCATATCCCAATAAAAGAAGAGTCCTGAAACGAAGAACGGACTTTTTTGAAAACACACTCATGAGAATCAGCCAGCCAAGAATTTTCATTCGTGATACTGTCGACGCCGACTTCCAGAGAGTTTTCAATTCTCGAAAGCCGTTTTTAAACTGCTTTTCCATGATATACGCGATGGCGAGGCGTTCACGAAAATGCTGGACGGTCCTTGCATAGTCTTCGTAGTATTCGATCGACTTAGGATGTGTTCGATATTGTTCTATCGTCTTCAGTTTCGCCGAAAACAAGTTAATCCCCTTTTGCGCTAGAGAGTCTTGAGAATACCGATAGACTGACAGAACATTATCGAGATAGACAAATCTGGCACCTTCGAGCGCAATTCGGATCCAGCATTCAGTATCTTCCCCATGGGAATGAAGATTCGTTTCGAACTTTTTCGTCTCAAAAACCTTGCGCCGAAAGAGGAACGAATGAATCAGGATAACAAAATTGATGTCCATCTGGAACATAAAAGAACGAACAGTGTCCGTAAAAGGGATTCTTGAAGGTAAGGCCTGGATAAATCCATCTTCTGCACTATAACAAACGTAATCGGAATAAACAACATCTGCCTTTGGAGATTTGTCAAATTGTTCAAGACAAAAATGAAATCTTTCCGGCAAAATAACATCATCCGCATCAAGAAATTGTATAAAATCACCTTCAGCCACCTCTAATCCAAAATTCCTTGCGGCGGCCGGTCCTTGATTTGTTTGAAAATAGTACCGAAACCGGGAGTCCTGGTCTTTATACGTCTTGAAGATTTCCGCACTTCGATCGATGGATCCATCATCGATCAGAATACATTCCCAATGAGGATAGGTCTGCCAACGAAGGCTTTCGAGCGCTTGAGTGAGATAGCGTTCACCATTGAAGCACGGCATGATCACAGAAATCTTCGGATTACTCATTAATCAATTTCATCCTGCGCAGGATCACGGCCAAATATTTTTTTACGATTTTTACAAGCCATATCTTTGTCTCCATATAGCCATATCGATGCTGAATTGCATATGTTTCCATTAAGGTCTGTTCAATGTATCGGGTTGTTGTCCCGCCGTCTGAAAAATTAGCAAGTATTTTCGGAATTTGAATAAATTGAACCTTCCCGCTCGCATAAAGCCTCAGTAAGTATTCATAATCTGCAGCATAGCGATAGTCGGTAGAAAATGTCCCATACGTTGAATAATAGGTTCGTGCAATAAAACAGGTTGGATGAGGAATGGTATCCTGCGGGAGAAACTGATGATGGACCGAACGCAGCATTTTTTCTTTTCCTTCGCTCCAATAACGGAGGATGCCGTAGAAAACGGCATCGCCATGCATCCGAAATGCCCTGCTGATTGTTTCTACTGTGTCGAGCTCATACCAATCATCTGCATTCAGGATGCCGATCAGTTCTCCTTTTGCTCGCGCAATGCCCTTATTCATAGCATCATACATGCCATTGTCGTGTTCAGATATAACGTATATTCTACTATGAAACTGAGGCTGAAGCTGTTTTACAATGTCCAGCGTCCTGTCTGTGGATGCGCCGTCGATGATGATATATTCAATATGAGCATAGGTCTGGTGAAGAACAGACTCGATCGTTCTTGCGATTGTACGCTCTGCATTGCGGCAGACCGTAATGACACTGATGAGCGGTTTGCGTCTGCTCATGCTTTGAGGTTTTTTTTCGAGTACAGAACTTTTTATTTTTGTTTTCATATCATTGACTCTGAAGAACTCCAAGTCTGATGGTCATGTACTAAACGACTGATTTATAGACGTCAAGCGTCTGTTTGGCTACAGTCTGCCAGGAGAAGCATTTTTCACGCTCTATTCCTTTTTCCCGAAGTTCTCTTTGAAGATCCTCTGACATAAGCAGTTGATTGATTATTGTTCTGATGGAATTCATACGAGATGGATCAATATACAGAGCTGCATCTCCCGCGACCTCGGGAAATGAACTTGTTCTGCTGACAATGACCGGACATCCGCAGTACATGGCTTCTAAAATGGGCAATCCAAATCCTTCATATAATGAAGGAAACACGAGGGTTTTCGCATGGGAATAGAGATGAATTAGCGTATCATCGGAGATCGCCTCAACGAAATGAATTTTATGAGATAACCCGAGCTTATCATGGAGATGAATTTCCTCATTCGAAAACTTTGGCCCGGTGCAGATAAGATGCAAAGAAGGACGCTGGTGGAATATTGGCGCAGCAGATTGAAGAAAAAATGAATAATTCTTGTATCCGCTTCTTGCTCCGACAAAGAGAAGATAGTCGTCTGGTAAGGGGATCGAAAAAGGAGTCTGTTCTTTTCCAGAGGCACGTGCTAGGGTGTTTGCAAGCGGAATAACGACGACGCTACGAGGATCGAGCCCATATATCCGGCAAAGGTCTTTCTTTGTTGACTCTGAAATCGCAATTATTTTTTTGGCGTGCAGTGCTACTCTTTTTTTCTTTTCCAAGATACCTCGTTCACCCAATGGAAGAGATGATGTGAATAATTCATGGATCATATCATAGACTGTCAGGACATAGGGAGTATTGTGGATATGAGAAAAGTAATAGTCCTCGAAATACGTCGGGTGGAATATATCTGCTGTGCCCGACTCAAGAGCATGTGTGATGAGTATCTGCTGCATACGTTCCCTGTCCTGCGATGGAAAAAGAGAATAAAACAACTTCTCTATTCTCTTTGCGCCTCGAAACCGGAACCGCTGGGAGATGGGAAGTGTCCTATCGACATGTCCAAAGAAAGGCTGTACATGGGCAATCTCTTTATTTGCACTCCATCGCAAAGGCAATGTGATTGTCACTTCACCAGTGCTGTTCAGCGCGGGAAGCAAGTTTGCATAGTATCTTGAAATTCCTCCGAATTGCTGATAATGGAATATTTGATAGTCGTACAGAACCTTCATGTTACCTGCTTTGTACTTTTCGTTGATGAAAATGGAGATAATCGGATTCCGTTTTACTAATGAGTTGTGATTTGATATATCGCAAGACACCCCAGTTGCTTGCACGCAAAAGAAGGTTCACCCATGTTCCATTGATAGGTTCTTTTGAAAACATGTGGAGTTCATGAAATGAATAAAAGTGCAATCCGAGTCTTTTAGCAATCCGTTGGCATGTTTCGCGGGAATAAAAAGAGACATGCTGGCCATGATCTGATCCATAATACCACCATTGGTTGAGGTCTGGTGTGGGAAATGGAAGGAATTGTGTTGAGAAAATAATCGTGTGGGATATCTGCAGCATTTTTTCGAATTCTGCAATAGGTTCAACGAAGTGTTCGAGTGCTTCAAAAAGTGTCACGAGTTCAACAGGCTGATGCAATTGCTTATTGAATTCCAGGCCACACGACAAAATATTTTGAGCATACGGATCATACCAATAGAATTCAAACCCGATATCACGCATCAGACGCGTGAATAATCCGCACCCACCAGCATAATCGACGAAGATACCGTCTTTTTTGAAACTCGAATATATCATTATTGCAGTCAATTCTGAAAAACGTATGTTTCGCTGCACTAATCCTGTATCTTCCAGATTGAGGACTCTGGCATACGCTTCTGCAAGCCAGTAAGGTGTTTCTGTTTGGAGAAATCTGCATTGCTCGCATTGATAGTATGCGACATCATAGCGCTGGAGGATCATTCCTCGAAAACATTCCTTGAATTCTGCGTTGCATATTGGACACTGTTTCATTTATTTCGCCCAGATACCAGTAGCGGTTTTATTCATAAGTTTGAACGACTGCACAGGAGCCCAGAAAGCACCTACGCAGAGACACACACACGAAGCATAGACGACACCTGCGATTCCAAGTCCAAGATATTTCCCTAACAGAATAGAAAGCGGAATGTTCATAATACCTATTGCTATCGCACTGTACAGTTGCAATCGTATTTTTCCGGTTCCATTGATAAAACTGGCAAAGATATTGTTCCAATTGCTAATAATAACATAGCAGGCCATGGCAATGGATATACTGGCAGATATTTCAATCGATGGTCCCACCCAGAAGAGATAGACTTTGTGTGCAACCAAGACCATGAATCCAGCAGCAACAACCGTCAGCGCCCACACAAGAATAAGCCGTTTTGTAGCATGGTAAATCCACGGAATATCATCACGGTAATACGCGTCAGCATATGCAGACCAAAATGGAGCGATGACGATATTAAAAGCCATAGTGATAATGCTGAAATATTTAAATGCAATATTGTACGAAGTTACTTCTTTCGGCCCAAATAATTGTGCTATCACCATATTGCTTGTCATAAAAATAATGATAGTGACAATTTGGATAATAAAGAATTTGAAACCAATATCCATTAATTCCTTTGCCGATCTCATATTCACGGAGCTCAATGCAGGGGCGTAACATTTATAACTTCTATTGAAATACCAAAAGGAAGCAAGAAGTGGAATGAGGGTTGTTGACAGTCCAATGGCAAGACCTAAATAGATCAGTGATCCTTGTGTTTTTTTGATAAGAACATAGACCAGACAAAGAGTAAAAAGATTACTGAGCACTTCTAGGAAATTTGCAGCTGCAGGTTTTTGATCGGCGACCAGGATCGTATTCAAGAGACCGGCAATAAATCTGATACAGAACAATGTGAATACAATGATTGCGAGTATACGAAGCTCCCCTTCCATGGTTGTTTCTGTGTTGAGAATAGTTGACCACGAAAGATGGGGACTGACTAACAAAAACAACGCAAAGACAATCCCTATGATAAGTGATAGAATCACGTATGTTGTACTCACATACATGCGTGCCTGTTCCACATTTCCTTTTGCCAAAGACTCAACGAATTTGTTTCGCAAACCATTTCCTAGCCCAATGTCAAAAAAACTGAACCAAGCAATAACTGAACTGAGAGTGAGCCATATGCCATATTGCGTGAGTGTAAGGTATTGGAGAGTCATCGGTACAAGTATGAAACTAATGGCAATACTGATTCCCTTGAGGACGACAAGTGCAGCAATGTTCTTTTTCGCCTGCACACTGCGCTGATGACCTGCAAAGAATCGCTCAAGTATTCTATCGAAGCTCACGATGATAGCTTTCAAAGAGATAGTTCATGAGGATCAACATGGACAAAAATCTTCAGAAGCGTTTGATCCTGGAGCATTCATACGGGTGGTTCTGAAAAGAAAGGTCATCATCATTCCTCTGAAGGAACCGGCTTCAGAATCGGGCTAACTTTTACATGCCGGATACGTCGTGCACTCTTTGTAAGAATCGTAAAGATAAAATCTTCCGTCTTTATTTCTTCATTTAAGTCTGGAAGTCTTCCGGTTACCGTTTGAAGGTACCCCGCGAGTGTTTCGTAGTCAGGAGCTTCCGGCAGTTTATTCCTGAACTGCAGGTTGAAATCAGCGATGGAAAGAGCTGCATCCACAATCACGGAACCATCGCTGAACTGCTCCACGGATTTCCCAGCCTCATCGTATTCGTCAAGAATGTCGCCGACAATCTCTTCCACAATGTCCTCCATCGTGACGATCCCTTCGGTACCCCCATATTCGTCAACGACAATACCCATGTGGACTTTATGTAACTGAAATTCATGAAGGAGTTGACTGATTTTTTTTGATTCGGGTACAAAATACGCAGGGCGAATGATATCCTGTAAAATGATTAGTGAACGATGCTCCAGCAGGCTCAACAGATCTTTACTATAAATCACACCAATGATATGATCGATCGTCCCTTTGTATACCGGCATCCGGGAATAGCCTTCTTCGATAACCTTTCCAAGCAGTGCATCACGTGAGATGGAGATATCGAGCGCTACAATATCCGGACGAGGTACCATGATCTCTTTTGCCGTTATATCAGAAAACTGCAAAATACTCTTGATGAGTTCATGTTCTGTCTTATCAATGGCACCGCTCAGGGATCCTGCATCAATGACCTGCTTCAGTTCTTCTTCCGAAAGCTGTGTCCTGAGTAAGCCGCCTTTAATCAGAAAGTCCCGTAATATTTTTTTAATAGATCGCATCATATTCACATGCCATTTCGTCTATCGTTCGGGCAGTTTATGGATCCTGCGTGTCAGGAATAGCTGATCTCTTCCAGGAACAATCCTTTTGCCGGAGCGGTCATGCCGGCTGCCGCGCGATCTTTCACTTCCAAAATTTCTTCGAACTTTTCATAAGGGGTATGTCCCCTGCTGATATTAACCATCGTTCCGACAAGCGTGCGTACCATGCCATGCAAAAAACGATTCGCGGAAATCTGAAATATCAATGATCCATCATGCTGGCTCCACCCTGCTGAAGTGACCGTACATCGATGACCGTGAAGATCGGATTCGAGTTTGCAGAATGACCGGAAAGCATGTTCGCCAATGAGCTGATGTGCACACTTCTGCAATAAGGAAACATCTAACTTTTGATGTACATGCCAGCAATAATTCCGGCCGATTGCTCTCGGCTCTTGTGCTATATAATATTTATAGCGTCTGCCTTTCGCACTATGACGGGCATTAAAATCCAAAGGCACCTCACAAGCTTCAAGAATGACAACATCGTGCGATAAGACAGCATTCAGACTTTTCACCAGTGAGTACATATCTACAGTGCTGGGGGTAAAGAAACTCGCCACTTGCCCTCGAGCATGAACTCCAGCATCCGTTCGTCCTGCTCCCGTTATACGGATATCAGATTGCAATATTTGTCGAATTGCTTTCTCCACCTCTTCTTGCACTGACCGCCCATTTTTCTGGAACTGCCAGCCTACAAAATCCGTACCGTCATATTCCAGAGTCATTCGGATTTGAGGCATAACTAAAATGATGTTGTGAGACTGAGACCTATGCCATCGAAGAGATTTCCAGTATTCAATGCATAGGTTCGAATCTGAATATTATCAGAAGACGAGAGAGATTGATTATAAGCAGCGGCTTTTCGCCCGGCAGAAAATGCTGAAAATATATGATTCACAACAACCGCTGCAATAACGAATTTTGCATTGTTATTTATTCCGGCGCTGCGGATCCGCAATTCTCTGAATCGCAGCCGATTTGCCTCGGATCCTCCCCAATCCCAAGTATAATCAGAACTTTGATACATCAAATTGTATTCCCTATTTCTTGCCTTTGCCTGATTATATTCTTTCGTTGTGTTAAAGTTGCCTATATTTACCGAATATTGATCATCTTTGTTGTTGAAATCTGCTTGCGCATTTTGGCTGGCAAAGTTGCGGGCATCCTGTCCTATCCAATTAGAGTATCGTCGAAATCCGGCATACGTAAGCCACAACCCACCCTCAGCAAGAAGATGATACTTCCCGGATTCAAATGAGCCTGCATACAATTCTCCCATACCGGGGATGAGAAGTGAGGCGACAACAGCAAGGAGAACCGATTTCTTTGATTCTGCAGGGGACACTAGATCATAATCAGAAGAGATCCTTTCAGACATTGAAACATCCTTTTTCACAAATGATGAAAGTACTTTCTGCTGTGAGAACCCTTGCTGAAATGTACAAAGCAGCATCACCATAATCACAAATGACTGTTTCATCGTTTTATCTCCTGTTAAATTGCAATGCGAATGGTTTGAGAAAGAAAGGGTTTCGAGAGTGTTCCAATACATTTATCCCCGTGTACTTCCGTAAGGATTACAGGAAGAATTTGATTGGACAAACTCACATTCGTTTTCAATTCAACATGGATGTACTCCTCTGTGAGACCTGTTGTTGTTCCGTTGGGACGATGTGCTTCAAAAAGCACGGGAACCGTCTTACCAATAAACCGTTCATAGTATGCTTGACGCTTTCGCAGGCTTAAAGCATGCAATCGTGCGTTTCGCATTGACTTGACATGCTGATCTACTTTTTGAACAAATTCGGCAGCAGAAGTATCCGGCCGCTCGGAATAGCTGAAAACATGAAGATAAGATATTGGCAATGCTTCTAGAAAGGCATATGTCTCGTCAAAGAACGCATCACTCTCCCCAGGAAATCCGACGATCACATCTGCTCCAATACCTGCATCAGAAATGTGTGAGACAATTCGTTCAATACGATTTGCATAAACATCCCGCCCATATCTTCTTCGCATACGGTGAAGAATGGTCTCAGAGCCGGATTGAAGCGGAATATGCCAATGATGACAAAGCTTATCCTGATCAAACCAGAAATCGAGCAATTCATCGGTCAATAAATTAGGTTCCACAGAACTGATACGAATTCGCTGCAGTCCGTCGATGGTAACGAGCTGCTTCAGAAGCATGAGCAAATTCTCGTCATGATTTCTTCCATAATCTCCCACATTGACGCCAGTTAACACGATCTCCTTATACTCTTTCTCAACAGCTTCCCTTGCCTGCCGCAGAATTTCTCTGACTGGAATACTGCGGCTTTTTCCGCGCGCGAACGGTATCGTACAATAGGAGCATGTATAATCGCAGCCATCCTGTATTTTGAGAAATGCGCGTGTCCGTTCCTCAAATCCTACAGAGGAGGCAGATTCGCAATGATCGAGATCCTCGATACACGATACAAGGATATCTGCATGAGTTTTTTTCTTACGCTCTTGGATAAGACGGAAAAGAGAATGCTTTTGCTGTGTTCCTACGACGAGATCGACACCTTGGATTTCTGCAAGTTGTTCTGCCTGCATTTGGGCATAACACCCGACAACGGCTACAAATGCGTCCGGAGAATGACGCAGAGCGCGCCGAACCAACTGCCGGCATTCGCGGTCCGCCTGTGATGTCACGCTGCAGGAATTGATCACGACAACATCAGCTGGATCATCAATGCCTACAACGGTATAACCATCACTGATAAACTGCTTACCGATTGCAGCTGTTTCAGCATAGTTCAACTTACAGCCGAGAGTATGGAATGCAATGTTCTTCATAAAGAAAAAGAGTTGCCCGAGCAATGTCAGACAACTCTTTTCTTAAATGCTTCAGGAATTAGTTCGAACCTTGTAGACTCGGTTCATTCTTATCCTCTGCAGATGATATACTTGCTGCTTTTTCTTCACCGGCAGGGGATGAAACGATATCCTTCATCGTCATCGGCGACAGTTTATGCCCGGTGACATAATCGTCAACAAGCTTTTGCTCTTTGCCGAGAAGATACTCGAGCGCTGAGAGAACGATCTTCTTGCTCTCTTTGTCGAACTCGATCACTTTCAATGGCAAGGAATCGCCTACCTTGAAGGAATCTGAGATATTCTTCACGGGAGTATGTGACAGCTGAGATAATGGGACAAAGCCATCGACTCCGAGCGGCATCTCGACGATAACACCTTTTTCGATGATGCGGACGATCTTTCCCTCGACATCGGTACCTACCTTATATTGGGATTCAAACGCCTCCCAAGGATTATCCTGAACTTGTTTATGTCCAAGAGAAATCCGGCGCTGATCGATATCAACGGACAGCACGATGACTTCCAGCTGATCGCCCTTTTTCACGACTTCACCCGGATGGCGAATTTTCTTTGTCCACGACAAATCAGAAATATGGACGAGCCCATCGACGCCCTCTTCCAGTTCGACAAAGACGCCGAAGTTCGTAAGGTTGCGCACGGTTCCTTGATGTTTCGATCCAATCGGATATTTTTGCATTAAGGTTGTCCAAGGATCCGGTTCGAGCTGCTTCATACCAAGAGATATTTTCTTACCGTCTTTATCGAGAGAAAGAATAATGGCATCCACCATCTGTCCCATGGAAACAACCTGTGAAGGATGTTTAATATGCTGGGTCCAGCTCATTTCTGAAATGTGAATAAGACCTTCGATCCCTTTTTCAATCTCAACGAATGCACCATAATCCGTCAAGGAGACAATCTTGCCGTTAATTTTCGTACCGACAGGATACCGCTGATCAATGTTCTCCCACGGATGCGGCTGGAGCTGTTTCATACCGAGCGAAATACGTTTCTTCTCCATATCAAAATCGAGAACGACAACATTCACCGTTTGATCGAGTTTCACGATTTCCGATGGATGGTTGACGCGTCCCCATGAAAGGTCTGTGATATGAACGAGACCATCAACCCCGCCGAGGTCAACAAAGACGCCAAAATCAGTGATTGCTTTGACGTGTCCTTCAAGGATCTGACCCTTTTCGAGACTATCGAGAATTGATTTCCGCTGGCTGGCAAGTTCTTCTTCGACCAATACCTTATGACTGACAACAACATTTTCTGATGGATGATTCACTTTGACCACACGAAAATCCATTTCACGTCCGATAAAGGCATCGAAATCACGAACAGGACGAACATCAATTTGGGATCCCGGAAGGAATGCATCGAGACCCATGAGGTCCACAACAATTCCTCCTTTGGTTCTGCGGACGCAGCGCCCTTTGAGTACTTCTCCGGTATCATGCGACTTCACAACCCGTTCCCAAATACGCATGAAATCTGCCCGCTTGCGCGAGAGGACCAGTTGTCCTTCCTTATCTTCGATGCTCTCAAGAAACACTTCTATCTCGTCGCCGACTTTCAGCTCCTTCAAATTCGGGAACTCACTTACCGACACAGTGCCTTCTGATTTGAATCCTATGTCGACGGCAACATTGGAATCGCCAATATGGACGACGCGTCCTTTGACAATTTCGCCGGCATTGATTTTGCCCATCGTACCGGCATAGAGTTGTTCAAGTTCTTTATATTCGGCTTCCGAATACCCGCGTTCCTCGAACTGTTGCGCGGTATCGTTTGCTACTGACATTCAACCTCCAAAGTTGTTTCCCGTTATTCAGGAAACGACCGACGCACACCTCCTCCATTGTCAGCCATCCAACATTGGCGAAGAACATACATCGGCTAATGATTAGTGTGTGATGAGTTCGTGAACTACCGATGGCTGTGTAACACTCTTTGAATTATTTTGTTCTTGCATCTGCTCGATACCATTCTTCACCTGCTCCATCAACCATTGCGGCGTTGAGGTGGCACCGGTAATGCCGATAGTCTCAACACCTTTGAACCATTCTGGTTGAAGTTCTCTGGTTTCTTCAATGAACTGAACATGAGGATTAGCAGATTGCACAATATCATAAAGCACTTTTCCGTTGGAGCTATGCCGGCCCGCAACAAAGATCACAAGATCATTCGACTCGGCAAACTCCCGGATCTTTTTTTCCCTGCCGGAAACCTGACCACAAATAGTGTCCTTTGCATGAAATTCTAAGGCAACTTCTTCCATAGAACCAATCACGAGATCGTGTATGCGTCTCGATAATTTATCTTTCAGAGCATAGAATGTCGGCTTATCCATGGTTGTCTGCGAAAATAAGACTGTCTTTCGGTCCAACTTTACGGAATCGATCTCCTCCAATGATTTAATGACAACTGCTTCATCGTTCGTTTGGCCGACAAGCCCGATCACTTCTGCATGATCCTTCTTACCAAAGATCACTACTTGATAGCCATCCTCATAAAATCGTCGAATTCGTTCCTGGACTTTTGAAACGACAGGGCATGTTGCATCAATGAGTGTGATGCCAAGTTCCTGAGCGCGTGCGAATGTTGATGGCGGCTCCCCATGTGCGCGAATGAGGACGCTTGCCCCACGAAGATGTTCCAAATCTTTATGCGTCACTGGTTCAAGCCCCTGATCTCTTAGCCGGTCAATCTCAACCGGATTATGGATGATCTCGCCTAACGAATACAATTTATTCCCAGCGGCGAGTTCCTTTTCTGCGATGGCTACCGTCCGCACTACTCCCCAGCAAAACCCTGACGATGTATCGACAGTGATTTTCATATGTGTTTTTCCTGCCGGAGAATATTCTTTGCACGTTCAACGATAAATTCTACCTGTTCTTCAATAGTCATGTGGGATGTGTCCAATTCGACTGCATCCTTTGCTTTTTGCAACGGACTTGTTAGCCGAGTAGAATCCTTCCGATCTCGATCTGTGATTTCATTTACCAAATCTTTTTCCTCTGCGTCAATTCCGCTTGTAGCGAGTTCTTTCTTCCGTCTGCGAGCACGTTCTTCAACACTGGCAACCATATAAATTTTTAACTCTGCTTTTGGCAGAACGACGGTTCCAATATCACGCCCCTCCAGCACTACCCCGCCATGCGATGACATTTTTTGTTGTTCATGCACCATGAGTTTGCGTACGCCTTCATAACTGCTCACCGCACTGACAGATCGGCTTACCATTGGCGTCCTAATTTTTTTTGTTACTTCTATGCCATTTAAAAAAACTTTTGTTATACCGTCTTCCACTTCCAGACGAATACTGCATTTCTGTGCAAGTTTTACAATGGCTTCTTTCGCATTCAAATCTAGCTTTTCTTCCAGCACTTTTACAGTGATTGCGCGATACATTGCACCGGTATCAATGTGTAGATATCCTAATCTTTGCGCTACAAGTTTAGCGGTTGTGCTCTTTCCCGATGCTGCCGGTCCATCGATGGCTATTGTTATCTTCTTCAATATTTCATTTGGCATTTTGGAATAATAATATACCAAATTAAACACTGGAGAGCAATGAAGAATTCCTGCCATTCTTTTCAAGCACATGTTCATGGACAGTCGCGATTTAACTTCTCCTTCGAAAAGAGCGCATTAAAACCGAATATTCATTTGAAGGCTAAAAGTCCTTAGTGTATTTCCTTCGATTTCATCAAATCCTGTCCCGAAAGAAGAAATACCATCTTTGATTGTCTGTGAGAACTTACTCGAAATTTGCACGTTTGAAAATAGTCTATATCGAGCGATGAAATACCAACGCATCCCTCGACCAAACAGTGCTGGATTTGAATAACTACCAGGAAGATCCTCTTCAAACTCATAGATACGTGAATCGTAGGAGTTCGTCTCAAACACAGCGATTCGTGCCTGAAGCTTGAGAGGGGGAAGTACTGTCCATTGTATTGCTTGTGATGCTAGGAATCCTTGCTCTGATACCGGCTGGCCGATATACGTTATGACTGCAACTTCAATTCTATTTGACGTACGGAAGCAGGGGGAAGAAATAAAATCACTCGTAAGTCTATAATTCTCTTGTACTCGCTCTCCTGTGTGCAAAATGATCCTCCCATATACATCTTCTGGATTCATTGGTGATGCTGTTTCTTTCCTCTTGTATCTCAACTCAAGTTCATACTGTTCTCCAATTTTATATTCAACAAGCGCGATGAAATCATTACCTTCCGATGGAATAGGATGAGCTTTTGTTGCTCCAGGGGATCTAAACTGATCAAAATATCCAGAAAATAATAATCCGCTCGACAGTTGAATTCTCAAGCCGACATAAATCCCCTCTTCATTTTGAATTTGTCCATCTGATTCACCAAATGCATTTCCATGAACACCCAAAAATGTTGTCGGGTACTTCCTTCCCAAACATGTCAGTGCAAGCATGGAAGTTGGTTGATATGTTATTCCTCCAATCACAGCAACCGAAGATTCCTGATCCAGAGAAATTTCAGAGAACACGTCCAGGTTCTTGTTCGTATAGGACATATCAACTCCCTGTACCGACAATTCGGATACATTTTGACTCGTTCTGCCGTTCATGATAAGTGGTCTACTAAAATGCGTACGATAGCCTGTTGTCCCGATCTTCCATCCGTCCAGAAATAAAGCAGTACCATGAAACCCTATCATCGTTTCTCTTGCGGCATTTCCTTTTTTCAATTCGTCCGCTGTGCGGAATAAACCAGAGCGATCAAGACTTAATATTTCACCCATAGAATCGATAGTCGCATTTAACGGCATGCGAGAGAACCACAGTTGGACATTCATCGTGCCTATATCGATGGATGCTGCTATTCCTTTCAAAAATGAATTCTCATTCGTAGAAAGGTAAGGATGTATTCCTCCCCCATTCTTGCGGACAGGTGAAATGACGTTACTTCCCTTCGAAAACGCAGAAGCTCGCCAGAGCACCAATCCTTCTCCAGCTTCTACTTGAAAATCTCCAAGAAGCACTTGTCCTGAGAGTGCTGGTATGGAGAGTAAGGCATATCCTGCAGAAAAGTTATCCAAACGTTGTTCTCCTGGATCTTTCTCTGTCAATACTCCTAATTCGACATCCGAAAACACAGAAGAGATGGGTGTTTCTTTTCTGCCAAGGATCACGTTGACACGATTCAATGTTTTTACCTTTGAACCAGGATAACGTCCAGAGGAGAATCCCTTGCGATCTTCTAATTCCTGCGATACTCGACTGAGATACGTTCCTCGGACTTTAGTTGACCTGTATTTATTTTCCACTCGTACAAAGGGGCGAATGAATGAAAAAAGTTCTTGTGAAATCCCCTCGATCATTAAGAGATCTTCGACACGAGAAAATAAAGCTACTGCTCTTTGGGAAATTATCCTAAATGCGATAAGTTGTGTCATTCCTGGGATTCGCTGGAGTTCTTCCTGGGATGCTCTATTCAGGTTGACCGGATGCTCCTCAAGGAATGTGATCTCATCAATGAGAGTACTTCTTTCCTCATCTTGAGAAATTATCTCTATGAGTTTATCCCACTCAATCGAATTCTGCGCATCTGATGATTCCTCGATCTCTCGTTCTTGTGCAATGCTGATAAACGAAATCGCCAGGATCGATACTATGGAGAGATAGCAACGGTTCACGGCTCTTCATTCAGTGTATATCCAAGTTCAATCTGATGGGTCCATCCAAGATCGGCATGGCTGTAGCCGGCGTACGCAAATTCAACAGATGAACATCGAACAGCTATTCCTGCAGAGACCTTATTCGGATTATTTGCCACTCCTCCGCGAAGTCTTAGCATTTGAAAAATAACCTGCTCAATACCTGCTTTGATACTAAGCGGATATCGAATATCTTTTTCAAGTTCCACTGACAATGTTAAATCCTTATGGGAAACCAACACACACCGAATGCGGCGACTTGCGAGTAACGATCTCCCATGGATCCCAGGATCGTTTGTACGATGTTTTGAAGGTTGAAACCTATGGAGATGCGTTCAGACACCTGCGCGAGAATACCTCCATCTAGCGAAGCGCATCGAGAAAACCCATACTTCAAGATTTCGAGATAATGAAGGTTGAGACTTGCCCCGATCGAGACAGATCGATCAACCTTGATACCAACTCCTGTTCTCCACTCCGTTTCTTTAAAGAGATCGAAACCAAACTGTTCAATTGTACATCCCATCGTTGCAAATGAAAGGGGGATCGCTATTCCCAATGCTCCTGTGCGGAGCTCTGCTAATCCGAATTGCTCTGGAATAACGAAGGCTGACGCCTCAATTCGATGAAGGCGTGTAAGTCCTGCAGGATTATAATCGATTGCCCAAATATTATCTGCAAATGCAACGAAGGCATTTGCCATTCCTATTGCCTTTGCACCTCTCCCATTATTCTCCATAGCGAAAAGAACTGATGTAAATGTTATGATGGATGTAAGAAGAACTTTTCCGCTCCTTTTTGCTTGCTGAGGCAGTAGTTTTTGGGTATATTTTCTGTACACACACATGGAATGAGCCTCCTATGAAGTACGTATTTTCATTTTTGATTTTCCTTAGTTTGGTAGGTACCTCCTTGCTTATTTCACAGGAACTTGACTGCAAAGTCACCATCAACACGGAAAGCATACAATCGGGTCAAAGGGATTATCTCCGAAATTTTTCTACCGATATCGAACGTTATATAAATAATACGCACTTTACCAACGAAGATCTCGACGGTGAAAAAATCCAATGCAATTTAGAAATCTTTGTCAAATCGGCTACCAGTGATAACCGATTTCAGGCACAAGTAGTCATCGCAAGTCAGCGTCCGATTTACGTCGGTGATGAGAAGTCTGATCGTACGACACTCGTGATAAGAATTTTAGACAACAATTGGGAATTTCCCTATATGCCCAATCAACGGATGAATCATGATGAAATGATTTTTGATCCTCTGACGAGTTTTCTCGATTTCTATGCGTATCTCATTATTGGATTTGATCTCGAGACGTACATTCCCTTGTCAGGCTCCCAATGTTTTCGAAAAGCATCAAACATTGTCCAACTGGCATCAAACTCATCGGTAGGTAAAGATTGGCAAGCGTCTTCTGCCAGTTACAGCAAATTCGGTATTACGGAAGAATTATCTGGTATGAAATATAATTCTTTCCGTACAGCTTTCAATAACTATTATTTTGATGGTTTGGATTTACTTGACACACAACAGCAAAAAGCCTTAGAAAATATACTAAAAGCCATTGAAACTATCAATGATGTCCGCCGTCGCCAGAATCCTACAAGTGTCCTTGTAAAACAATTTTTTGATGCAAAATTTAGAGAAATTGCGGAAATATTCCAAGGTTACCCAGATCGTCAGGTATATGAAACACTCTCCACATATGACCAGGAACATCGTACAACGTATCAAGAGTGGAAATTGAAACCTTAGCCGTTCATTTTCATCAATGTTCCAATCGGACAGACTGAATGGTGTCTCCAATTTGAATTTGATCCACAACTTCCATCCCTTTGACGACTTTTGCAAAAATCGAATAACGTCCATCCAAATGCGGGGCTACAAGATGGGTAATAAAGAATTGACAACCTTCGGTATCTTTTCCCGCGCTTGCAATACCGCAGCTTCCCTGTTCAAAATGGACTAATCCGACCTCTGTTCGTATAGCATAGCCAGGTCCACCCCAACCATCTCCACGAGGATCTCCTCCTTGAACAACAAAATCTGGTACGACGCGATGGAAACATAGACCATTATAAAAACCTCTCTTTACAAGTTTAACAAAATTTAAGACTGTGAATGGTGCATATTCTTTCATGAGCTCTATAGTAATTTTCCCATGGTTTGTCAGGAATTGAAGTTTCTGCTTCGGATTGATCCTTGCAAGCAGGTCCCAATCTGACTCTGAAATTGGAGATATTCTGTGTACCGGAACTTGAGCAGAATAATCCTTCCCTGTAATCTGACGTAGAGAAACGGCTGCCTCGTTTGCGACAGAGGGATTCGAATCGAGGACTGCTTTTTCAAGGAATGACACAGCTCGAGTATTCTTGAAACTTCCCAATGCTTGAAGAAGAGATTGCTTAGCTTCGGAATCATCGGCACGTGTGAGACCTTGAAAGGCCGCAATGAATTCATCAACAACTTGATCTGCATATCCATTCCTGCTCAACATCGCGAATATCGATGTATCAGCAAAAAGATTCGCTACGACAGTGGTAATACCCATATCATTCCTTGCAAGTGCGATTTTCGCTTTTCCCAAAATGAAATATGGTAACTCTGCTCGAGTTGTTGAATCGAGTCCAATTGCCTGTAAAACCGAAGGTGAGAGCATCTGCCTGATAAAATCCCATGCTGCCATGGAAACACGGACTGATTCATTATCCAGATTTGCAAGAAGAAGATCGAGGTGGGATCGATTCTTTTCCTGAGATATTCCCTCCAAAAACTTTGCTTTTAATCTTGCTGATGTTTCAGTATCAGCGATCCAGTTTGAATACCGATCTAGCTCTCGAGGGAAATGTATCCCCAGCGCTACAAGAGCTTCTCCTCTAACCGATTCAGTCTCCTGGTTGTCTCTGTTTGTAAACGTTAACAATATCTGTTTTATAGAATCACATACCTCACATTGGGCAAATTGATCTTTCGTGAACGTCGTTAAAGCCTGCAAGGACGCAATTCTAATGTGATTATTTTTCATAAGAAGATATTTCGGTAGCTCCTGGAGTATTTCCTTGTCTATCGCTGAGTAAAAGACACAGGCACGGATCAGCTGAATCCATACGTGCCAATCATTATACTTCTTCTCCGATTGAACCAGTACATCTAAAATATCTTTTACATTCTTCGATTTCGACTTTCCTAGAAGAATTGCTAATTGCATACGAACATCTGCATGAGCATCTTGAGCGAGTCCAATGAGATCATTTGTCATTTTTGTGATTTCTAAATCAACTAATCCGCTGGGCGACGATCTCCATAAAGCATAAAGTGCAGCAGATCGTACGTCAGGTGCTTTTTCGCTTAAGAGTTCGAAACATTTCCAAATCGATCGTTCTGTTTTGATTTGACGAATCGCAAATCGAGCAATAGTCAAAGCCAGGACTTTCTTGGGGAGTTTCCTGGGCCATGCAGTACTGAGGCCTATGAGAGAATCAAGGCTTTTTACAGAACCGCACTTTCCGAGCGACTCCATAACCACGGCAAGTACTTCTCCATTCTTTTCTCTTAATAATGAAATGTAGAGAGTATCCTCTGCTTGACTTACACCGAGGGCTCCTAATGCAAAAGCAGATGCTCTGCGGACATCGACATTGAGATCCTTTAAAGAAGCCGATAAGGCGGCAAGCGTATTCGGATTTTGGATGTTTGCTAAGGCGATCGCGGCTCGATAACGCAGGTGAGGATTCTTATCCTGCAAATAGGTTACAAGCTTTCCATCACCTAACGAACGCTGATCCTGCAATTGAAGAATATCTCTTTCTTTAGGGGGAATCGGCTGCGAGAAGAGATGAGCGGTCGTTTCAGCAATAAGAATGACGAATAGTAATTTCTTCATGCTCCATTACTCCATATTCACAATTTTGTTTTTTCAGCTACAATCAACAACCCATTTCCCGTACGATGTGACCCGAGGAAATCAATGAGCATAAGCCCGACCTGAATCGGAAGAATGAGGCCTGCATAGAGGATCATGAAAACAATTGATATCGATAACGGTGATTTCTTTATAACAGCCAGAAGCATGGAATACAATTCAAATGCAATAGCTCCAGATGCCCCATAGGCATAATGCCGACTACGGATGGTAAATCCTTGATTCCCTAATTTTCTCAGAATTTCATCCGTTGTGTACTTATGCATCAAGAACTCATTATGATATCTATAAAAGAAATCCGATAAATATTTCTTCTCCAACGTTTCTGACCAGGGGAAATAGCGATGATAATGTACGGGCACGTAGAGAAGCAATGTGCTAACGCTATTCATAACCGCAAAAAGACGTTGGAGAGCCTTTTCGTCTTCTTTGATAAACTGTAGTGTTGAATTGCAGAGAATCAAATTATACTTCGCATCGGAGAGGAATGTCGTTAGATCTGCCTCAAGAAATTTGATATTCGACAAGTTCATCGATTGTGCAACGCGAATCGCCAAGGGTACATTGGTGGCTGTGTAATCTATACCCGTGACATACGATTTTCTCTGACGTTGTGCAACACCGATGGCAAAATCTCCCATTCCGCAGCCGGCATCAAGAAATGAAAATCCTTCATTCTGTTCTTTCTCCAATTTTCGTAGAATCCGGAACACATACCAATTCCGAAGCGTAAGGATAAAGTTTATGATATAGATACAACGGACCAGAGCCGGATAACGATAAAGAAATTTGGGATACTTATGGAGATCCAAGCATTGTGTAAGTTTATTATCTTTTTCCATGAGAATCTGTTATTCCATTTCAGGTGCATGCAGTGCAAGGTTGAAAAGGTATTCAAACGATAATCCTGCCCCGAGATATAGTTGGAAATATTCTGGATGAACTTTCACCAAGCCGGTACCAAGTTGTTGAATCAAACCAAAGCTTTTCACATAACGGGCACCAAAGTCCAAATTCCACCGATTATGGAAATTGAGATCCACGCCGAATGTCATATCACAACCAACGATGGTTTTTCCTTCTTCACTCACCGTCTCCCGCGAATTATCCGAATAGATGAGATCTGTGCTTATGCTGTATCGAACGATGGCAATATTGAGCCCTCCATGGGGACGTAAGAATTCTTCTCCGTATCCACCGATTTGGAATCCTGCGATAAACCTGAAATAGTCCTGCGTGGTTTTTTGTTCGTAGTCATTGAAATCCATCGAACGCATACGCAGATTGACGACTTCAACTCCCAGCGTGAATGAACAGATTCTATCGATCGGTGATACAGGAAGAACTGCTTGGAATCCTATTCCTATACCGGGATCGCTGAAGTCCGTCGACGCAGATCCATAGGGTGCCATATAGATGAAGTTGATCCCAATTTTTCCACCTCCGTATGCACGAGTACTGTTCAAGGAGAATACGATAAAGAAGATGAAGAGTCCGTTTTTAAACATCGCTGAATTTTTCATGAAGACCGAAGAGACGAATCGTATTTTCTGTGGTTCTCTGAGCTACCATTTCCTCTGTGACGTTGAATGTCTCGGCAATTTTTCTACCGATATAAATAATATTCGCTGGTTCATTCCGTTTCCCGCGCAATGGGACCGGAGACATATAAGGAGAATCCGTCTCAAGAAGAATATTCTCTATTCCTACGTGCTTCAGCACTTCCAGACTTTCTGAGTTCTTAAATGTCACAATCCCTGGATAAGAAATATAGAAACCTTGCTGAAAGATACCGACAGCTTCTTCCGCCGTACCCGGGAAGCAATGGAAAACTCCCCGCCGAGAGAAGGCAGCTCCTGCTCTCCAATGGGGATACCGGGAGATTACCGCATTCACTATCGAAAATGCATCACGTTGTGATTCACGTGTATGTATTACAACAGGAAGATTTCGCCGAACTGCGACTTCCATCTGCGAAATAAAAACAGCACTTTGCCGGTCGCGCGGGGAGAAATCATAATGATAATCCAACCCTATCTCCCCAATGGCCACAACTTTTGGATGCCTGCTTAATTCTTCAATAGATTGAATATCAGCATCCGCAGCTTTTGCCGCCTCATGGGGATGAATACCGACACAGGCAAAGATGCAATGATATTTTTCAGCTAAATGAACTGCTTCTTGACTCGATAATAGATCAGTTCCCGGAACAATAATAAATTCCACACCAGAATCTTTTGCACGTTGCAGTACTTGTTCAAAATCTTCCGCGTAATCGGTATAAAACAGGTGTGCATGAGAATCGATATAGAGCGGTGGCTTCATCGGGTTCATATTCATGTGATGCAATGATACTGTATTCTTTCAACGGATTCAAGGTTTCCCGCCGAACCCAACATCGGTTAAACGTTGGAATTCTTAGCTCTCTTGCTTATATTTAATTTACAATTTGGAAAATGTATTGACCTTCGAATCGCTGCCATATCATGCGGCACTTTTTATGAAGAACAACCGGCGAACCTATGAGCAGCCTTATGTGCGTGCATTATTTGATTCTATCGCTCCTCAATACGATTTCTTAAATCATGTATTGAGTTCTGGCGTAGATATTCTATGGCGCAAGAAAGCCATCCGTATGCTTCAATCAAAGTGTCCTAAAGATATATTGGATGTTGCGACAGGCACGGCTGATTTCGCTATTGAAGCAATGTGTCTGCATCCTGATCGGATTATCGGGATCGACATTTCCTCGAAGATGCTGGAAGCCGGACGGGAAAAGATTCGATCGCGCCAACTCGAAGGGACCATTGTCCTTGAATCCGGAGAGGCAGAACATTTACGCTTCGAACCGGAATCATTTGATGTTGTGATGGCGGCGTTTGGTGTAAGAAACTTTGAAAACCTTGAGCTTGGATTAAGGGAATTCCACCGCGTGTTGCGCAAGAAAGGAACTGCATTGATTCTTGAATTATCTCAGCCACGATTATTTCCTGTGAAACAGCTTTATCGTTTTTATTCGACGCATCTTCTACCATGGCTGGGCGGCATCGTTTCGCGCAATCGCAAGGCCTACGAATATCTTCCGAGCACTGTTTCGGAGTTCCCGGACGGTAACAAATTTTGTTCCCTTCTGTGTTCCGCGGGATTCACTTCCGCCGTATGGTATCCTCAAACCTTTGGGATTGCAACAATTTATCTAGCAACGAAAGAATTATAACAGTATGTCACATGAGAAAACTATTCGTGTTGGCCATAGTCCCGATCCTGATGATGCATTTATGTTTTATGGACTCTCATCAGGAAAAGTCAAGCTTGAAGGCATCATCATCGAACATTTGATGGAAGATATTCAGTCGCTCAATATGAGAGCGATGAAGGGCGAGTTAGAGGTCACTGCGATTTCTGCACACACATATCCATCGGTTGCGGATAAATATTGGATAATGGCAACCGGTGCAAGCATGGGCGAGGGATATGGGCCAGTGCTTGTCTCGAAGAATTATCATACCCTGGAGGAACTCAAGGGCAAGACCATTGCTACTCCCGGCGCATTAACCACAGCTTCCCTCATCTTTAAAATATTCACGGAGGGCATACGGAATATCGATATTCCCTTTGATCAAATTATGGAACGTGTCGAGTCAGGTGAATTTTCAGCCGGTGTACTGATCCACGAGGGTCAGATCACCTATGCTGATCAAGGATTCCATAAAGTTCTCGACTTTGGCGAATTGTGGAAAGCCCGTTTTGGGAATCTCCCATTGCCGCTTGGCCTTGATATTGTCCGGAAAGACCTCGGTGAACCTTTGGCAAAAGAGCTCTCTGGGGGATTAAAGCGAAGCATTCACTATGGATATACACATCAATCAGAAGCTATCCCATACGCATTACAGTACGGACGCGGCATCAATACGACACTCGGTGAACGGTTTGTCAAAATGTACGTGAGTGAACTCACTGTCGATATGGGAGAACGCGGCACAGAAGCCCTAATGAGGCTTTTCCAGCTCGGAGCTGAACGCGGACTCATTCCTTCCGTGGATCCTATTCGATTATTTTAGCATGATCGGACTTTATAAAATATTTGATGCCCACGTTCATTTCTACTCGAACTCTTTCTTCAAGTTCCTGGTGAAACAGAAAACGAACCGGGCAGATATTAATACCGAGCTTCGGAATTTAGCTGCGAAAGGACACATCGAAATTCCGGGTGAAGATCCGGAACAGCTGGCGAAACGATGGATTGATATTATTGATAAATGGAAACTTGAACGACTCCTCATTTTCGGCAGCATGCCTGGGGATGAGGATTCTGTCACGAGAGCGGTCCAGTCCTTTCCCGCTCGGTTTAGCGGTATGTTCACGATTGATCCAAACTCGAATGTGTTGATGGCCAACGCGACAAAGCGAATGAAGGAAGACAAATTGAAAGGGGTCTTACTCTATCCCTCACTCTATCAAATCAACGTCAACGATGAGTGGCTGTATCCTCTGTATAATCTCATACAAGAATGTAACGGGATTGTTTTCACGCATTTTGGCAAGCTGGTGATGCGTACGCGTGACTATGCCGGTATTCCTACGATTACCAACGAAGAGTTTGCACATCCCAAGGATCTTATCCCCCTCGCAAAAAAATTCTCCGGGATCAAGTTTATTATCCCGAATTTCGGAGCTGGAAAGTTCGAAGAGACATTGGCGGTTGGCAGAGAATGTCCCAATGTGTATGTCGATACTGCGGGTTCAAATTCATGGATAGCTGAGCATCAGGAAAAACCTGATATGCGTCGCGTATTCCAGCGATTCCTGGAAGTTTTTACAGCTAACAGGATATTATTCGGATCTGACTCCGGTATGTTGCCCCGCGGCTACCGCTATGACATTGTGGATAATCAATTAAAATTAGTTCAGGAAATGCGTGTCCCCATACCGGACATTAAAAAAATCTTCTACGAAAATATGGCAGGACTCGTCGATAACGGCTAGCAGCCTTCTAGAGGCCGAAGAAGTATTTCTTCTTCCTTGAGAAGGTCATTTCATGCTGCAGCATCAACCTCATCGACTTTGAGTATCTCATACAACGTGGTTCGTTGGGCTGGAATAAATCCTGATTCACGTATCAACCTTTTACATTCTTCTGCATTGGTTGTGTTGACAAAGTTTGCCGCTGCATGAACATTTTCCTCAAGTAATATCCCGCCAAAATCATCAGCACCGAAGTGTAGGGCAATTTGGCCGATCTTCTTCCCTTCTGAAAACCATGACGCCTGAATATGCTGGAAGTTATCAAGATGAATACGTGAAAACGAGATCATTTGAAGATACCGGGTAGAAGTAGCATAATGAGGAATGATTTTTTCTAACGGTGTGTTGCCGGGCTTGAACGACCAAGGGACAAATGCGGTAAATCCACTGAATTCATCCTGCAATTGCCGGATCACTTCAAGATGCTCGACAATGTCCTCATCGGTCTCGAGATGGCCGTACATCATTGTTGCTGTTGTTTTATATCCTATATCGTGAGCGACACGCATCACATCGAGCCAGTCGGCAGATGTCCCCTTATTGCTGCTGATTTTCTTCTTTACACGATCAGAAAGGATCTCCGCTCCGCCACCGGGAAGGGAGCGTAATCCCTTTGCCCATAATTTCTCCAGCACACCTCTGATGGATAGACCTGAAACTTGCGACATAACAATAATTTCAGAGGTCGAAAAGAAATGCGGATAGATCTCAGGCACTTCTTTTATCGTCCGCTCGACAAGTTCCAGGTAATATTCGAAAGGAATCGTTGGATCAACACCCCCCTGGAGGAGTACTGTGGTAATTCCTTGCGAAGCCGCATCCTTAAACTTTTGAATCAAATGATCGGGTGACAACCTGTAAGCACCCTCCTCGCCAGGGTGACGATAGAACGCACAAAAAATACAATCTACATTACAGACATTTGAATAATTCGGGTTGGTATCCAAAAGATAGGTCACCAATTGCTTGGGATTTTTCCGAAACCGTATTTCATTTGCCAAGTCACCGAGATCCAATAGCTCGGCATTTTTAAAGAGGAAAAGACCTTCCTCGCGCGATATCCGAACGCCTTCCCGTACTTTTTGATATACCGCCTCTAACGTCATCACTGCACTTTCTACAAATTTATTTGATATCCCTGAGCTTTAAGATCTTTGAGCAGTCCGAAGCTCGCTTCTTCTAATTTGACCACAATCGATTTTGTGATAACACCAGGAATGTTCTTTGGGACGTTAACATCGGACATATGCAATACACACACACGATTCTTCCCAAGCTTGCCAACAAAATGCCCGATCTCAAACATCGCATAGGCAAGATCATCTGTACTGATAATGAAAAAGGCAAATCTAATTCCGGCATCTACCTGTAAAGAATCAAGGGGTAGCATTTGTCCATGCTGCCGGACAATTCCAACTTCGTTGAGTCCAATCTCATTGAGAAATTGTGATAATTGGGCACGCAGGGGGTCATTCACATCACCAATAATGTATACCTTATCACTTTGAGCAGAAGCCTCTCCCGTTGGAGTTGGTTGCGGTGGTGCCTGTGGTGCAGGAGGCTGCGGTACAGACGCAGCTGGTTTCGGAGGCGGTTTGAGTACTCGTGCGCCTCCGCTTTCAGTCGAGGTGACCTGAGCAGACGCTGGTGGGTTTACACTAGTGGAAGAAGATACAAGATCCGGCGTCGATTTTAGCTTTTCATATAATTCGCGAATGCAATTTAGTATCAATTGTGCTGACGCCTGGAAAAAAAAGCCGCTATTGGCATCCCCGAGAATCTTTTGCTTGTACGGAAATCCAATCGGGCCGGACAACTCAAGGATTTCCAGACAAGCTTTACGCCATTCGAGATATTTATTCTGCAATCTTGCGTTATACCCCGAGAAATCAAACCCACCCAAAGGGGCGAGTTGACTTCCGGTTGCTATGAGTTCTTCGTATCGTTTGATGACCTGCTCTGACATATCTATTCCTGCACTTGATTCCCCAAGAATGAAACACTACTGTCGTTCCACTTTTTCAAGATCTAAAAGAAGACCATGGAATTCCTCAATGGCTATCCGTTCCCTTTCACCAACGCGAAAGTTGAAACCAGTGAGATATTCCACAGCCTCTTCTCTGGTAAGATGAATTCTCTTTGCATGAATCTGCCCAACAAACGCATAATCTTGTTCCGCGATTGCGAGAGAATGCTGGATGATCCCGCGCAGTTCCTCTTTCCTCTCAGGAGGAAGCGATTTCCGCACAGCCCATAGAGCGAAGACAAAGGGCAGCTTCTTCCAATCATACCACTCTGTTGCAAGATCGTAAACAAGTTCGAAATCTGCTAATCCAAATTTTCTCGATTTCAGAGCCTCATCGCCAATGAGTAAAACCGCATCGAATTCAGCATTATTATTCACGCCGGAATTCATTCTCTTGAAGACCGCCTTCACGCCATACCGTTTTTCTAACAGAACACGAAACAATTTCACAGAGGTTGCTGTATCATCAATTATTCCAATAGTCTTATTGTTCAGATCCCGCCATCCATGGTTCGAAAAAAGAAGGACACTTTTCACCTGATCACGTGTAGCTATACAATATTCTAACGGCTCTAATTGATCCCGCTGCTGGAGATAGTCGGCTAATGAAAACAATCCTGCATCCAGCTTCCCTTTCGCAGAGAGGACACCCATTCTTCTCGGTGAGACGGGAAGAATTCTGAATTGCCGCCGCTCCATATTTTCATAGAACGGTACTGAATTTAGATATGGAATTTTTCCGACGACATTATCAGCATAGAGAGTCATGGGATTGTAATAAATATCACGTTCAACAGGAATTTTTCCGGCATCCCGAATGATTTTGATGAGGTGATCTTTTGCCATCGTTGAGGGGCTGATTGCTCCGGCATCATGGGCGATCCTCTCGCCTCCCACCGTCCCATCCATATCGTCCGCTCCGAAGTTCAATGCAATAGAGGCAACCTCTTCTGTCAACATAACCCAATATGCTTTGATATGAGGAAAGTTGTCAAGCATTAAGCGTGATAGAGCGATCATCTTGAGATCATCGATGGCAGATGTGAATTTGTCGCGGGGTTTAATACCTGTGTCCCCCGGCTGAAATGCCAGGGGAATAAAAGAAAGAAATCCGCCGGTCTCATCTTGAAGCTCACGGAGTTTGATAAGATGCACTAAACGTTCCTCGATTGTCTCAATGTGCCCGTACAGGATTGTCGCGTTCGAAGCAATACCCAATTTGTGCGCTGAACGATGAATGTCTAACCAGCTCTTCTCACCAATCTTTTGATGGAAGAGTTCTTTCCTTACTCGCTCAGAAAATACCTCCGCACCGCCCCCAGGCATGGTGCGCATACCTGCATCCTTCAGCTGCCTAAGAACTTCATCAATAGAGATCCTAAATTTTTTATGAAAATAGTCTATCTCGACTGCTGTAAATGCTTTGATGTCAAGACCAGGGAAACGTGTGCGGATTTGTCTCAGTAAATCCAGATAAAATTCCCACTTCCAGTCAGGATGTAATCCCCCGGTGATATGTACTTCGTGAATATCCGGAGTCAGTTTGGAGAGCATGTCATTAATCGTCATTTCATAAGAACCATCTTCACCTTGCTTCTTCGCGAAGTCGCAAAATTTACAAGACAGTACACAGACGTTGGTCGGTTCGATTTTCTGGTTCAACACAAAATAGACAGCATCACCGCTTCGGCTCTTCTGAACAAAATGCGCCATTTTTCCCAGCGAGATGACATCCTGCGTTTTAAACAATATTCGTCCGTCATCCAAGCTCAGACGATCGCCCCGCTGCACCTTCTCCCAGAGTGGTTGAAGGTTCATATCACGAAAATGAATATATTTACTCACTGCTTTCTGTTCTCCTACTTCCAAAAACTCTCCCAGCGTTCATCGACATGCTGCACGACCCTTTGATCCATCGATAAGGGTAACGGATATCCTTTTTTCCATGTCGCATCAATTCCCAAGACACCTGTATAGATCGGAGAAATACCAACGATACGTTGGTCGCTGAATATCACATCGCGTTCACAATCAAATCTGGTAAATATTCCCCAAATGTAGCTTCCCTGATTTCGTAAATCAACATCCTCACTAACTGCTGCAATCATCTTTAGACTCTGTAATTCTTTTCGCTTAACGAGTTTTTCGATCACTCCACGACCATTATTTTTTACTTTCACAATAAGCAAAGTATCTTCGATAACAACGGCATCGGAGATTCTCCTATCCACAGATTTTGCTCGAGATGAAAATGAACTGCGTTTATTCTCCGATCTCTCTTTCAGGACGACATCTCCCATTCTCCTTGTCTTTTGTGTTGCATCAATAATCATCTTGCTCCCAAGTTCCATAGAATAACTGGTAAAATCCAATGTATCCATCGGAACTTTAGGCAGCAATACGAAATCAAAATGCGGATCGAAATTCTCACGTACCTCCCGCATGACAGAAATCCAATCGCGTGGATTAACCTCTTGTGAAACCAAGATAAGACATTTTGTCAATGCTAATTGACCAGTGCCCAGGAGCCCAAGGGCAGCTTTCATTGCTTCTTTTTTATATCGCTCTTCGACGGAAACAACAAGCAAATTGTGAAAACCGGCTTCATAGTACGCCCAGACATCACGTATCTCATGATGTACCAATCGCACGAGCGGACCGAGGATCTGCTGTGTCGCATCTCCAAGGTACTTATCTTCCATCGGCGGAATGCCAACGATGGTAGCCGGATATATTGGATTTCTTCGATGTGTTACGGCACGTATTCGGAACAGCGGAAAGGGGGCCACCGTGGAATAGTGCCCAAAGTGGTCTCCAAATGGTCCTTCTAACCTTCGTTCTTGTAAAGGTACCGTACCTTCAAGTATGAATTCAGCATTTGCCGGCACATGAATGCCAATTTTCTTCCCGCGCACCATCGGGATACGTTCTCCGCCCAGAAAAGAGGCAAACATCACTTCATCGATACCTTCCGGCAATGCAGAGATGGATGCGAAGAGCAACAAAGGATTTGTCCCAAGTGCAACGGCTACTTCAAATTCTTTTTTAAATTTCTGTGCACGATGATAATGAAATCCGCCCCCTTTTTGAATTTGCCAATGCATTCCGGTAGTAGCATTATCATAGACATGCAAGCGGTACATACCAACATTACGTTTTCCATCCAGCGGATCGTATGTAAACACTTGCCCTTGCGTGATAAAGCGCCCGCCATCATCCGGCCAGCAAGTCTGGATCGGCAATGCATCAAGATTGGCAACAGTCAGTACTTGTTGTGAGTTCCCCCCAGAAATCATCCGAGGTTTCGACTTGAATATTTTTCCAAGAAAGGTCCTATTCTTCCATACTGAGAGCATCGTCGGTGGCATTAATTCCTCGAAAGACGCTCTCAACTCTTCGCCAATCTGTTGAGGATGCCTGCCGAGCGCCAGTTCAATCCTTTTCTCTGATGCATACACGTTTATCGCTAATGGAAAGGTCGATCCTTTTACTTTTTCAAAGAGCAACGCTGGCTTCTTTTCCCGCAGAGCACGTGACGCAATTTCTGTTACTTCAAGAAAGGGATCAACCTCAGCGCTGATACGCTTTAACTCGCCGACGGATTCTAGATATTCCACAAACTCTTTTAATGCTGGGAATTTCATACGCCAATGTTACTCCAACTCCTCTGCCCGCCATCCAGGTGTGGTCGTGAGACCAAGCACGCCGAACACTTTCTCGACGAATGCACTAATATACTCCTCTACTGATTTTGGCAAAAAATACATCGGCGGTGAGATCGGCATGATTACGACTCCATCGCGAGACAGTCGAGCGCATTGCTCCAACGTAATGGTCGAAAGCGGTGTCTCACGCACACAGAGGACAAGCGGATAGCGCTCTTTCAATGCCACTTGTGCTGTCCTTGTGATAAGTGTATCACCGATACCAGATGCGATTTTACCGAGCGTTGAGGTCGAACACGGCAAAATAACAAACGCATCGAAATCGTTTGTACCTGAAGCCGTAGGCGCTGTAAGATCATCATCTGAAAATTGCCGCTTGATATATGGTGCTAAATCATGATCACTGATGCCAAGTTCATCTTTTAATAATACTTTCCCCCACTTGCTGACAATAAGAAACATATCAGCCTTGCATTGTTTTAAAAATTCTCGTGCATATACGGCCCCGGAAGATCCGGTGATACCGACAACAATTCTCATGGGAAATAGACTCCGACAACAACCATAGCAAGAATAGCAAATCCTAAGATCGCATTTATTTTAAAAAATGCTAATTCCACATCTTGGGATTTTTTTTGTTCGAGATAGAGTAAATACCCTGATACAAGCAAAAACGGGAGTGCTGCAAGAGCACGAATCTGAATGAAGAATAACAGAACAAGAACGACAAATGCCGCCCCATGGAGGATCCCTGAGAAATGCAAAGCTTTTCTTTTACCAAACTGCGAGCTGAAAGAAAATAGATTTTCACCTCGATCAAATGCCTCATCCAGCGTCGAGTAGATAATGTCAAATCCTGTAACCCAGAGAAGTGTAAAAAGCGAAAGCAACAGCCCCGGCAAAATATCATGGAATGAGCATTTTACTGCAAACCATCCGCCCAACGGAGCCATCGAAAGTCCAAGACCGACTCCGAAATGTGCATAGGAGGTAAATCGTTTCATATATGGATAAATGGTAAAGATGAAAAGGGGTAACGGAGCCAGCATCAGGCAAAACGGCGAGATCAGCGCTGCACTGATAAAATAGAGGCCTAACCCAGCAAGGAGTATGATAACCGCATCGCTCAGGGACATCCTGCCACTTGGTAATTCTCTGCCAAGTGTCCGGATATTTCGTTTATCAATTTCACGATCGATAATTCTGTTGAGCGCAAGAGCGGCTGTGCGTGCACCTGTCGCACCAAGAAGGATCAAAAGAATACTTGCTAGAGCTGGGGGTTCTTTTGAAGCAAGGAATACGCCACTGAAAATCAATGGGAGAGAAAAAAGTGTATGTTCAATTTTTATGAACCGCGCTATACTGTGTATCTTTTGCACCGATATTCCGTTCCTTTACTGCAATTCATCGTGCCTTAAGATAGATCACTCTGGTCTGAGTTGTCACTTCACTGCTGCACCGGATGATATTTCTGACTGCACGCCAACCAGTGTCAGCTTACCGGACTCATCGCTTGCTGCAAGAAGCATTCCCTGCGACTCCTGGCCCATTACTTTTGCAGGCTGGAGATTCGCGACGATAATAATCTGTTTTCCAAGAAGTTCTTCTGGTTTGTAATGGTGTGCGATACCAGCGATCAATTGGCGTTTTTCTCCGCCAATCTCAACTTGGAGCTGAAGAAGTTTTTCCGACTTTGGAACTTTTACCGCCTCCACAACTCGTGCAACACGAAGGTCGATTTTCTTGAAATCATCAATTGTTATCGTTGATTTAAGAGGTGCCATTGTCGCTGCAGGAGAAGATGTCTCTCCGCCTTCGAGGAATTTCACTATCTCATCAATTTGTTCGTCTTCGATCTTCTTGATAAGTATCTCTGGTTTATTCAATTGATGTCCTTCGTTCATACGGGTTTCTGATGCAGAATCCCAGCCGTCCTCATTCAGCGCTGAAGTACTGTTTAAAAGTTTCCATATTTTTCCTGAAGTAGCTGGAACGATCGGTTCCAGTAAAATAGCCAGCGAACGCACCACTTGAACCGCACAGTACAGCGTAGTGGCACAGCGTTCTGGATTAGACTTGAAGGTTTTCCAGGGTTCATTATCATTAAAGTACTTATTCGCTGATCGGGCGAGGTTCATTACTTCCATCAGTCCCTCGCGAAAACGATACCGTTCATACAAGTCTCCGATCGTGACCGGAGCCCGGTTCAGAGCTTTCAGCATTTCTTCGTCTTGAACCGACAATGTTCCACGGTGTGGCACTTTCCCTTGAAAGTTTTTCTCCGTGAAAGCCAACGTACGATGAACAAAATTTCCGGCAATATCAGCCAGTTCATTGTTGATCCTTGCCTGAAAATCTTTTAGATAAAAATCACTATCGCGGGTTTCCGGCAAATTCACTGCTAAAGCATATCGCAGCAAATCGGCAGGGAAGAACTTTATGAAATCCTGCACGTCGATGCCCCAGCCACGGCTCTTGGAAAATTTCTGCCCTTCAAAATTCAGGAATTCGTTTGCCGGAACATTCTCCGGAAGAACATATTTTTCGTCATGGGCATCATTCCAGGCCATGAGCATAGCCGGAAATACAATGCAATGAAAAACGACATTATCTTTTCCGATGAATGCCACATATTTCGTATCGTTCTGCTGCCAATACTTTTTCCACTCTTCCGGACGATTGTGCACTACCGCCCATTCTTTTGCTGACGAGATGTAACCTAACACAGCATCAAACCACACATAGATGACTTTATCTTCATATCCCGCGACCGGAACATGGACACCCCAGTTGAGATCTCGAGTGACAGCGCGGTCTTCCAGACCATTCTTAAACCAGCCTTCACAATATCGAAGAACATTGTCCTTCCATCCGTCTCGCTTGTTTCGTTCTTCAATATACGCTTCAAGCCGCTGTTGATACTTCCCCAGCGGGAAGTACCAATGCATCGTTTCTCGAACAACAGGTGTTGTGCCGCAAAGTTTACAGGTAGGATTGATCAGCTCTGTTTGATTGAGCCAAGAGCCGCAATTTTCACACTGGTCTCCGCGAGCCTGGGTTGATTTACAGTTGGGACAGGTTCCTTCTACATAGCGATCGGCAAGAAACATCTGATTATTTTCGCAATAAAGTTGGAACTCCTTTTTGTTAACGACAATACCACGCTGGTGAAATTCAGAAAAAAATTCTTTTGCCGTCTGGTGATGTACCGGTAGAGATGTCCTTGAATAATTATCGAAACTCATTTCAAAGGCTTCAAATGCTGCTTTATTCGCAGGATGGTATCGATCAATGATGGTTTGAGGTGTTGCTTTTTCCTTCTCAGCCGAGACTGTTATTGCAACTCCATGCTCATCTGAACCGCACAGAAAAAGCACATCTCTTTTTTTTAATCGCTGGTATCTCGCATAGATATCTGCAGGTAAATACGCGCCTGCCAAATGGCCAAGATGCAGATAGCCATTTGCATACGGCAATGCCGCAGTAATAAGAATTCGCCGAGATGGTAACTTCATGATGCTGCCGTTTCTGTCATCGATTTTCGCAGTTCTATTGTCAGTGTTGTAAGAATAAGAGGAAGATAGACATTTTTGTCTAGATGAGCAATTGCCTCCTCGATAACGTGGAGAGCATTGCTGAGATTTGCATGCGTAAACTTTCCCACAAAGTTTTCCATGCTTTGCCTATCATCCTCTTTCAGCGGCGACTGTATGTTGTGCTGTAAAAGCATTGCATCCCGAATCCAGGATTGGAGAGATTGAAACCATCGTTCAATGCCGATGCGATCTGTCGAAGATGCAAGCTCATCGATGGCATCAAGAAGAGGTATTTTGTTCTTCTTTAAAATGAGGCGCATAAATTCCACAACTTCGTTGCGCTCATTGGCCATATCCAATGAGCACAACCTGCGTGCGGATATATAGCTTCCATGGGCTAGTTGTCCAATGATTCTTGCGAGAGCACGTTCAATCCCCTCTCGTACGACGAGTGCATCTTCTATCTCCGCATCAGAGAGCGGATCACATTGAATAAGTTGACATCGAGAAACGATGGTTGGCAGCAATTTATCTTTTGCAGAAGTTGTTAAGAGAAGCACCGTCCCGGATAATGGTTCTTCAAGCGTTTTTAAAAGAGAATTACTGGCTTCTGCATTCATCATATCTGCATTGAGGATAACGAATATTTTCTTCCCCTCCTCGGTTCTGCTCATGGAAGCTTCCCGCTTCACCCCACGCACGCTGTTGATTTTTATGAAATGTGCTTTTGTTATTGCGATTCGATGATACGGATCGAGCGCCTTTTGATGGAGATGTTCTCTCACTTCAGCAACCTGGGGTTCCGAAAGAACGGCAACCGGATCGTCGCCGTTCTTTTCACCTTTTCCTACAGGAAGGGCGAAGACAAGCTTAATATTGGGATGCTGGAATGAATCCATGCGCCGGCAATTCTGGCAGATACCACACGACTCCGATCCACCTGTGCGGCAGATAAGTGTTCGAGCAAATTCTAGAGCAAGTGCATCTTTTCCTATTCCTTCCGGTCCATAGAAAAGATACGCATGAGCAATCTGACCGCTCTTCACTATTCTCTTCAGTAAGGTCTTTACCCTCTCTTGTCCAACGATGGATGACCAACTCATAGAAGATTTGCCTTAGAAGGTATGACCGACCCCCAAGTGGAGTACACCCTGGGTAAAGGTCTCAGGAAAAAATCTCTTCCTTGTAATCCAAATCTGATTATCAGGATCGTACAATTTCATCCCGAAATCGATTCGAATTGGTCCTGCTATTGTATTATATCGAATGCCAAATCCGAATGCCATCGCAACCTCAGATAATCTCATTTTTTCTGGTGCAGCCCAGACATTACCACAATCATAGAAGAATACCAGTGATATTTTTTCGAGAATTGTCCCAGCCCCTTCCAAGAGATTCCATCGTGCCTCCAAATTTCCTTCAAAGAATGCATCACCACCTTGACTTTTATCTATGCCGATGCCAAGGTTCCGAGCTGACCATCCGCGGACGCTTCCACTTCCACCGGAATAAAACCGTTGCGTGAGAGGAAGAACTTTCAACGGTGAATCGCCATAGAGAAGTGCCGCTCCAACGCGCCAACGTGTTGCCCAAATATAATCACGCTTTGCACCAGGATCCCAATACCACTGTTCAATAAACGTCAATTTTACATATTGGGAATATGGAAGTTCAACCCCCAGTGTGTTGCCGAAATATCTTGGAAAGAGGCCTCCTTCTTCAAGTGTAACGGATTGAAATGTCCCCTCCGAAGGATAAAAGATATCATTGCGCTTATCCCTCTGTAATGTTATCGTTATAAACGAGTTGAACTGTTTTTCAAATCCTAAATTTTTTATTATCGCAATAAATGCCGAATCCTGCTGTACCCCGACAGTTTTTGGATCGCTGAGTTGAAGATTCCAATCAACGAAAAGTTTGCTGTGCAGTGCTGTTTGTGATTGTGTACCAATGCGGCTGCTGAGACTTGGAATATAGTAAGTAGCTTGTTTATCCACCATCGCAGATAAGGCGACACTGATGCTCGTCTTGTTATTAAAGAAATAGGGTTGAGTAAGCTGCACTGTAAAATCCACTCTTGAGACAAGCGAGCTATCTCTCAGTGCATACCCGGTAAACAAGGATTGTAACCCCAGCGGCTGGAGATTAAGACGAAGCCGCGTGGAAAAATTCCGTGCACCGCCAAAAAAATTCCGATGATTGTACCCAATACCGAACGAAACGTTAAACGCATTATTTTCGTCGTTCACACCAACTTCCGGAGTGAGTTCTTGAAATGACCGTGCCCGAACAAGAATACGTACTGGAATCTGAGTAATATCCGAGGAAATACTTGGAATAGCATTTTCTATTTTTGTTGCCTCGAAAATGCCAAGCCGATTCAAATTACGTTCACTTTCAATTTTTTTCTCTTCACTATAAAATTCCCCCTCTGCAAAATCAATATGCCTGAAGACAATTGCCGAGTCAATCCACTGCGATGTCGTCGTGTCTTGTTCAACGCTCAACGTACCAAATGTATATCGCTTTCCAGGGTTAAAAATAAATACTATTGAAAAGTTGTCCGACGATGCATAGTGCCGAGCCTCAGAGGAAACAACTTTTGCATTCACATATCCATTGTTTGCAAGACTACCCACAATACGTCTGAATTCTGCTTCTACCTTGTTGAGAATATAGGGATCCCCCACCTTGATCTGTCCATTTGCCAAAAGCTCTGCTTGCACATCTGATGGCAGAGCTTCAAATCCAACATAGCGAACCGTGTCCAGGTGTGAACGTCGTCCTTCGGTGATGATCAATGTGATATTCACTTTATCAGAGAAAAACATCATCGTCGTATCTACCTTTGAATGGATAAAACCATTCTCTGCATAATACCGTTTCAGCTCCCTGTAATCTGCGGCAAATGTAATTGGATCGAAGTATTCTGGCTTTTGCCCACCCAGGATTTCTTTATCAAATCTATGATAGATCCATTTCCAGACGACCCAAGGGGTCTCACGCGTTTGAATCACACTCAAGAGTTGATCCGTGGTGAGTTCTTCATTACCCACAACGTTGAGCTTACCAACTTCATATCGTTGTCCGGATGGCTGTGCATGTAACAGTGACACAGACAAGAGTGCAAGAACTATGGAGGGAACATATATTCGCATGAACATTCAGAAATAAAAAAACCCAGCAGGAAATTGCTGGGCCTTACTTATTACAACCAATCCCGAGGTACCCTGATGTCTCAACAATGATATTGTGTTTCTAATATTCTTTCTCGTCTTCGAAGAAGAAATCTTCGTCTGTTGGATAGTCTGGCCAGATTTCCTCTATACTTTCGTATGGCTCGTCTGAATCCTCTAGTTCTTCCAGATTTTGGATTACCTGTGTCGGAGCGCCCGTTCGAACTGCGTAATCGATCAATTCTTCCTTTGTCGCAGGCCATGGAGCATCATCCAGATATATCGCAAGCTCGATGGTCCAAATCATAATTTCTCTATCCCTTCAATTACCAAAAAGTAGTTATTTCTGAAAATCACTCGCCCGTACATCATCGAAAAAATAATCGGTTGGATTTTGTGCGACGCCATTCAACCGTACTTCATAGTGTAAATGCGGACCATTGGAGAGACCTGTATTACCACTTCGCGCTATCAAATCTCCCCGTTTTACATGCTGACCTTCATGAACGAATGTTTTTGAAAGATGCCCATATAACGTTTTAAATGAATAACCGTGGTTGATCTCAAGTGCCAATCCATATCCGCCCTGGCGTCCGGTGAATTCAACAATGCCCTCAGCAGATGCAAAGATCGACGTCCCTGTCTCGTTAATAATATCAATACCTTCATGTTTCCGAAAAATATTGAGGATAGGATGAAGACGCATTCCAAAATCATGCTTTGAGTAAAAGCCATCCATCGGTTTTATTGCAGGAAGATGAGAGAAACGAACTTTATTCTGATCGTACCTTCTTTCGATTTCTTCGTAGCTTACAGCTTGTAAATGTAATTCCCGTTCAGCTTGCGATGCCGTGGTGCGCAAATTATTGAGAAGGCTATTCACACTTGAGGATCCGGTAAAATCAATACGTTCTTCAGTCCCACCTGTTCCAGCTTTCCGTAGATCTTCGTCCAACTTTGGAAGATCTGCAAGCAGACGCATTTCATTCCCTTTATCGCCTATTAGATTTAGTTTCTTTTGAATAACATCAAGACGCCGCGTGAAATAGAGAAGCTGATTTTGTAATACTCTATTTTCATTCACCAAAGCATTTTGCTGGATAAATCCCAATCCCAGAACATTACCGTATTGTTGATTAACGAGTATGAGGGACCACAGTGCCACTCCGCCAACGATGATCCCTGTCAGAATCAATCGCGTCCGGGTCCATCGCGCTTCATGGAAGCTTAATAATTCCGGCGAGAAATGATAAAGTTTTGTTTTACTCATGTATTCCAATTCGAATGACTGCTGGGAGAAAATAGGAAATTATCGATTCTTTGTCAAGAATCGTCTTCTCCTTATTCGAAATCATGCTCAAAATAATTAATTGCCCGTTTTTCTTTGGTTTTCTCAGCAATAGCCGAGTCTAAATGTTTCGCAAATTCCTTTGCAGCGTCATATCCATAATGTTTCAGCAAATAATCAAGGGCAATCACTTCTACAATCACTGTCACATTTTTCCCCGGGAAGATTGGAAGTTTGATGTGTGGGAGATTGACACCTAAAATAGAAATATCTTCACTGTCTAACCCTGTACGAGTATATTCAATGTCATTCCTCCATTCCTGGAGCTCGACAATAACCTCAACACGTTTTTGGAAACGAATGGCACGAATGCCAAAAATGGAACGTACATCGATCAATCCAAGTCCACGAATTTCCATATAATGCTTCACCACATCCGAACCCGCACCAAGTAAGATCCCTTCCCCTTTTCGAGTTACCATAACAACGTCATCAGCTACGAGGCGATGGCCTCGTTCAATGAGATCCAATGCAATTTCACTTTTTCCGATACCGGAACGTCCAGTAATGAGTACACCGACACCATAGACATCCATGAACGATCCATGGAGAACAGTTTGAGGGGCAAAATGGTCATCGAGAAAATCGCTTATAAAGTAAACAAGTTTTGTTGTTTCAAGCGGGGTCAAAATGATTGATATTTGGTGGTCTGATGCAATAGCGATAAGTTCATCATCCAGTTTATTCTCACTTGTGACAAAAATACACGGCAAATCAAATTGAAAAATTGTTTTGAATGCTTTAATCCGCTCTTCCAACGTGAGATGATTAAGATAGCGTATTTCCGTATTACCAAAAATTTGGACACGGTTATAGGTAAACAATTCTACATATCCTGCCAGTGCCAAACCAGGCCGATGAATATTCTTGTCCCGGATTTCCCGGTCAAATCCGATTCCTCCATTTGCCGTCTCTAATTTGAGACGCTTCTTGTTCACTTCAAATAAAAATCCAACGGTAATACAATTTTTTTGATTTTCTTTACTATGTTCCGGTGTCATGACTCGCCTCTTGGGGTTATTATTCTTTTGATCGTATTTCCCTGACCCCTTTTCTGTCTTTTGCATGAAGCTTCTCTTTGTACTTCTTTAATCTGGTTTTTAATTTCGAAATTGCCATATCGATGGATTTTTCATAGTCTTCACTCTTTCCGATGCCCGTCAAAACGTTACCATAAACCGTCAACGTGATTTCCGCAATCTTCACACTATTCCGCGACTTCTCATATGAAAATATCACATCTGATTTTATTATGCCATCATAGAAGTGCGATAATTCTTCTATTGATCTCAGTGCATATTCCGAAAGCGAATCATGAGATTTAAAATGCCTTGATGTGACTTTTATGTTCATGTGTATCCTCCTTCCATGTCATGTTATTGATAGACAAACGGGTCTTTGTTGATTATGCTTTTGGATGTGCATCCTCGTAGGCTTTTTTCATCCGAGATGACGAGACATGCGTATACACCTGTGTCGTCGATAGACTTTCATGGCCGAGCAATTCTTTTAGAGCGCGTAAATCAGCACCATGGTTCAGCATATGCGTAGCAAAGGAGTGCCGCAAGACGTGCGGGCTCTTTTTCTCAATTTCCGAGACTGCCCCGATATACTTCTTTACCAGTCTCCCGATTGCCTGGGGGTAGAGCCTTTGACCTCTTGCGCTTAAAAACAGAGGGCGTCCTTTATCGCTCCTGGTCCCTGACAAGTGAATATCCCTTTGCGCTTTAAGGTATTCTTTAACCGAAGCCAACGCTTGTCTGCCCATGGGAATGATGCGTTCTTTGCGTCCTTTCCCTGTTACCTTGATCAACCCTTCATCTTGCCTAATGTCGCCGACATTAAGTCCTATCAATTCACTAAGTCGAATACCTGTCCCATAGAAGAGTTCCAGCACTGCCCGATCTCGCTTACCCAGCAACGATGACGTATCAGGAAGTTCAAGAAGATGGTTCACCGTATGTTCATCTAAAAAGGCTGGAAGGTGCTTTCCTGCTTTTGGTGTGATCAAAACCAATGCAGGATTTCCTTCCTTAATTTTTTGTTTGTAGAGATATTTGAAAAAAGATCGAATTGAAGCAATTTTTCGAGCAACACTTTTTTGGCTGTACCCTTTATCGAGCAAAGAACCTATATACGCTCTCAACACATTTTTCTCCACCTTGACGATTGATGTTATTCCTTCAACTTGTAAAAATTTTATCAGATTCATCAAATCTGTTTCATACGACAGGATCGTATGAGGAGAATAATTGCGCTCAACTTCTAAATATTCCAGGAATTTTCTGACGAGTTTTTCCATGATCGTATGTTCGCATATTCGACGGAGATCAGGCGGTCGCGGCAACTTCTGATTGTTCCACTTCTTGCTTACAAGCTGGACAGATCAAATATTCACCTTTCGCCTGAGAATACTTTGTGACGATAAATTCATTTTGACAGAATGGACATGGTTGAGCGACCGGTTTATCCCACGACGCAAAATCACAATTGGGATATTTTGAACATCCATAAAATGTCCGTTTCCCCTTTTTTGTCTTCCGCTCAATGAGATCGCCTTCCTTACATTTTGGACATTTGATACCCATAGAAATCGGCTTTGTATTTTTACAGGTTGGATAATTTGTACACCCAAGAAACGCCCCGAACTTTCCACCTTTGACAATCATATCCCCGTCGCAGAGATCACATTTCCCACCAATCACATGTTGATGTTTCTCCGCGTCTTCGGGAAGAGGCTTGGTCATCTTGCAGGTTGGGTACCCCGAACATGCCATAAACCTTCCATTCCTCCCCCATTTAATCACCAAGGGTTTTCCGCAGAGTTCACAGGGCTCCTCTGTTGTCTCCTGCAATGATTTCTTAATCGCAGAGGCTAATCCCGATGCTTTCTCAACGGCACGATGGAATGGACCATAAAAATCCTTCATCACATCGATGTACTTCTGCTTTCTCGAGGCAATCGTGTCTAGCTCTTCTTCCATCTTTGCCGTGAACTGCACATTAAATATATCGGGGAAATTGCCCACAAGCAGTGTGTTCACTTGCATGCCAAGGTCATTCGCGTATAATTTCCGTTCTTTTTGTTCAACATATTTTCGATCAATCACCGTTGAAACGATCATGGCATATGTACTAGGACGACCAATGCCCAGGGATTCCAATTCTTTAACCAAACTTGCTTCGGTATAGCGGCCGGGGGGTTTTGTGAAATGCTGCAATGGTATAAGGTTGCTCAATTGTGCTGGTTGACCCTTCGTAAGATTCGCTGGAAGTTTTGAGGTCGGATCTTCAACGTCCAGGTCCCCAACATTTTCTTCTGCAATGTCATCATACACCTGAAGAAAGCCACGGAACGTCGGCTGCTGATCGCTTGCCCGAAAAAGATAATCTCCCCCCGTCACTTCGATTGTCAATTGTTCGAATTCTGCAGGTGCCATTTGGCATGCGAGGAACCGATTCCATATCAGTTCATATAATGCAAACATATCCTTATCAAGGTACTTCTTCACGATCTTCGGTGTCAATTTAATCGATGTCGGGCGAATCGCCTCGTGTGCATCCTGCGACGCCTTTCCTTTCTTGAAGAGTTTTGGTTCTTTCGGCAAATATTCTTTGCCATAATTTTCATAAATATACTCTCTCACATGGGCAACTGCTTCTTCGCTGAGACGTGTCGAATCAGTACGCATATAGGTGATCAGGCCAGTTAAACCTTCTTCACCGATTTCCTGACCTTCATACAATTTTTGTGCTAACATCATGGTTCTTTTTGACGACATGCGGAGCCGTTTTGCCGCTTCCTGCTGCAGCGTGGAGGTGATAAAGGGAGGAGGTGAATTCCTTTTCACCGGCCTTCGGGCAACATTCGTTATGCTGTATTCTTGTTTCTGGATGTCAGCGATGTACCCATTGGTTGTCGTCTCATCCGGAATGCGTGGATCGCCACCCTCAACCTTGACAAGCTTCGCAAGGAATTTTTCATCCCGTAACGTTGTAAATTCCGCTGTTAAGGACCAATATTCTTCGGGAATAAATTTTTTAATCGAGGCCTCCCTCTCACAAATCAGTCGTAAAGCAACAGATTGAACACGTCCTGCCGAAAGGCCATAATACATCGTTTTCCAGACAAACGGCGTTACTTTATATCCCACGATTCGATCCATTGCTCGCCGGGCCTGCTGCGACATCACCATATGCTCATCAATCTTTTTTGGATGCGCCATTCCTTCTTTGACACCGCTCTCCGTGATTTCATGAAAGAGTACACGACGAATATGTTTATTAGCATCCTTTATTTCTTCAGCAATATGCGCCGCGATCGCCTCTCCCTCTCGGTCCGGATCGGTCGCAATGAACACTGCCTTTGCTTTTGATGCTTTCTCTTTGATTCGACTTACGACGTCTTCTTTCCCCGCTATGGTCTCGTAGACGACAGAGAAATCATTGTCGATATCAACACTGAGCTTGCTTTTAGGAAGGTTTTTAATATGGCCGACTGATGCTTCAACGATATATTCCTTTCCCAAAAATTTGTTGATGGTTTTTGCTTTTGCTGGTGATTCCACAATTATCAGTGATTTTTCCATACTTCCCATTCTTCAGTGAATTGTGTCATTCATACCTAGTGAGATCTGGCCATTGCTGTTGTCCCTGTCGAAAATGAATCCCGCAACAATGGATTTCATCTCCGATAAGCCGATAGCGGCAAACCCTGCCATCATGATCCGTTCGATAATCGCCTCAACATCGGTATTGGCTAAAAGTCCGAGCTGTTGGCATTGAATCAAATAACCGTATGCATGTGCATCGAGAATCATTTTTTCGGCATCGTTCAACATGCGGTGTGATGTGCTGGATCCGCCGGTGGTGTCTGTCAATGGCTGACCAAGAGAAATACGTTCGAATAACCATGAAAATGCAGAGGATATTTCATTTTGTGTATACCCATCGCGTGTCAGTACATTCACATCTACATCATTGAGACGTTTATTTGATCGAAGTTCATTAACAAGAAAAAGTATTATTTCGACAATCCGTTCGTGCATGAAGCTATTTCCTTTTCTTTTGACGCATTAATGCGATATATGTTTCCTCCCGTGCCTCCATGATTTTCTTCTTGTGTGTTGTGTTATCGCTATACCCGAATACATGAAGTGCAGCATGAATTATGAGCCGAGTCACTTCCTCTGTATATGTCACACCATACAGGCGAGCCTGTAAACGTGCTGCATCAAGATTGATATAAATTTCCGCTCCAACACCTCCATCATCTCCTAAAGGGAATGCGATCACATCAGTCGCATAATCATGAGCGAGGAATTTTCTATTGATTTTTCGAATGAACTTATTCGTTGTACAGATGACTGCGAGCGCCGGCAGATCTTTCCCTTCTTCTCTTTGTACAACATGCAATGCTCGACGAATATTCGGACTGGGAAATCTCAGATATGGGTGGTTGGTGAAAATGAGAATCATTCGTCACGTCATCTCCGCTTCTGACTTCCCCCACGCACCTGTGCCGAAGCACGCGTCTGGCGATGCGGCGGGAGAATCGATTCGGTTAATGACAATGCTATGCCTGAGAGCATTACTTCTGGCCCTAACGTGGTAAAATCACCTGAAAGGATATTCCGATCAACATTCGCATACAAGGAACATCCTCCTTCACGTTCAATAGTCAAACCGGAAAGTTTTCCATTCGCTTCACCTACAAACGTGATTTCACCCAGCATTTTGCTGACAACAAATCCTGTACAAAAATGCAATTGCAGATGTGCAGCAGCCGTATAGACGGAAATGAGGTTTCCTTTCCGGCTGCCGATATCAATGTTGGAATATATCTCGAGTGCCAGCTTACGTCGATGATCCTCGTTCTCAATCTCAAAACGCACACTATTCCCAACATGTTTTGGTTTGATTCCCAGCACCTGAGCCAGTTTGTCGATATCTTTTTTCTTGAATTTAAATTTCATGTGTAATCTGCCAAGAGAATGAACAGCCCCGACTGCTCCACGTTGTATCTTCGAATTGTGTGGGTGGGGGGATGTGTTCTACCTTTTCCGATATCCAGCACCGTTATTTTTTTTCTATCCATAGAGCGAATGAGCGCGGTAAAAGATGTTCTCTCCCGACCGTTCCTTGAACATTTCCACTACACACTCACGCAAATATACAGTCCACAGCAGTGAATGTCAAGTTTAGATGATAATCGTTGTATTTTCAATTGCTGCATCACACTCGAATTTATATCCGCGGCTTCGGATTTCCTTTTTACATTTCTTTAAAATGTCATCCACTTTTTCATCGCTATGATTCTGATCATGATGGAACAGGAACAAACGCCGTACATTTGCTTCAGCGGCTAATCGCAGCGTAAAGAGATAATCAGAATGACCCCATCCTACTCGATCAATATATTCTTCAGGGGTATAGGTGGTGTCGTGTATTAAGATATCTGCACCTCGACAAAAATCAAAAATACGCTGATTCGGATCACCGGAACTGCTAGTCAAGAATTTTTCTTTTACTTTCTGCTCAAAATTACTCATGGATCCTGTGGCAGCATTATCGAATGGTTCATTATCGCTGATATACAGGAGCGATTTTCCTTTGTACTCGACACGGTATCCGAGTGTGAAGCCGGGGTGATTCACGTATATCATTTTCACCACGGCATCATGGACATTCATTTCGCATTCATCTGTAATGGGCACAAATTTAATCTTCGCCTTAAGGTCATGGAGCTGGACCGGGAAATAAATGCGGTTCATTTGCTCTGAGATAATTTCACTCAGCGATTTCTCTGCCCGTTCAGTGCCGATAATGGTCAAATCATTGCCTGGAATAAATGCAGGTTTGAAAAATGGAAATCCCTGGATGTGATCCCAATGAGGATGGGAAATAAACAAGTGCGCCTTGACAGACTCGCCATTATTAATGAGATAATCACCAAAGCTTCTAATACCAGTTCCTGCATCAAAAATGATTAACTTATCATCATCCAACCGCAATTCCAAACAAGGTGTATTGCCGCCATACCGTACTGTATGTTTGCCAGGAGTGGGGATTGAACCTCGGACACCCCAAAATGTGAGTTTCATCGTATCTCTCTCCGGTTATTCATAATTTATAGTTTCTCGCATAGCACACGTAATCTTGTGCTGAATGCACTTTCGGTTTCGTCCCCTGATACTCCATGAGCCCATTCATTGCTGCGGTCCTTCCATGGGCGGCATCCAATCACCGCGCTTCCATTTCCTCAGTTCGACACGGACACTTCCAAGAATAACCTTCATACGCGCAGTAATAGGAATGCCCGCAATGTCACGACTAAAGACTCCTTCAAATCCACCGGTGAGACCAAACACACCGACAAAATTTGCTTGTCCATCTAATTTGACAACACCAATGGGATACTTCACCGCATCAATTTCTTCGCTTAAATTTTCTTTGCCAAAGTTGATATTCGTTGTTACTTCGTTGGTATCCACGAACGTCGAAATTCTCACACTTTTCTTTTCCTGCGCATGCGCACGGGCATAATAGAAAAGTGACAAACCATCCTGACAACTCTCGATAATGGTGATGGTATCTTTTCTGATAGATTTTCGCTCGCCTGAGGGAATTTTTATTCCCGACTCATAGTACATTTTGTGATTTGTGTAATCAAACACCATATTGCGATATGAGACTTTCTTACTTGTACTGTCCTCGCTGATCCATCCATAGGAGAAGGCCTCTTGATCAATATCACTAAAGAAACGGACATGGAGGTCGACAAGCCAGCTCAGCGATGGATTGGAATCCATGAAAGCTTGAGCCCGATAGACGATACGTCCATTTCGCTCTTCCTTCCCCGTAACATTGAAACGAATTGTACCAATATTAAAAAACGAATAATGTACACTATACTCCAATTCCTCTCCGACCCGGAGTATATTTCTTTCATCCTGATTGACATCAGCAATAGATACTGAAGAATAGAGCATAGACGCCGGAAAAAACGCAAAGACGCCAGCACAAATGAACTGCACAAGGTTCATTCTAATTTACCTCTCTTTAATTCAGCTTGGCAATCTTTGCTGCTTCCGGGAAAAGGGTTAACGCCTTTTGAACTTGATTGTCGACACCTATCATAACGCCAATATATCCTTCGAGTCCGAAGATCATCTGTGCAATCTGGGCTTTTAATCGGGCTTTTAAAAAATCGATATCCTTCGTATACTCTTTATCGTCAACCTTAACTTCTTTCGTTTCGATGAATGTCCGGAACTCCGCCATAAGTTCATCAGATATCGTATATTTTGTTTTATAGAATTCATAATTCTTGCCGTATTTATCGCGAAGGATAAACCCTGGACCTTCCATATAGGTTTTACTGAAATCATAGAAGAGGTTTTTCCTCCACACAGTCTGGACCAAGCCAGTGACTCTTTCGGATTTGACCACATAATCCGGTGTAATGCCTCCGCCGCCCAATACCGTACGGCCGCCATCTGTTTTAAAAATGGGAATCGTCGAATCAGGCGCAGCATCATGCTTGTGCTCTATATTGTCCCCCTCTTGTTCCTCTCGCCTGAAAGCTTCCATCTGATATTCGTCTTTATCCTTTCCTTGATATGATCTTTGGATGAGGCGTCCGCTTGGAGTATAGTAGCGTGCAACGGTCAATCTGAATGCAGAACCATCACGGAGCGGCCATTGACGCTGGACGAGTCCCTTTCCAAATGTGGTTTCACCTACGATTAAACCGCGGTCCCAATCCTGAATTGCTCCTGCGACGATTTCACTCGCACTTGCTGAAGCATTATTCACAAGAATAATTATGGGAAGCTTTTCATACGCATCCCCCGTCTTTGCAGAATAGGATTCTTCAAACTCTGGTTTTCGCGCTTTTGTATATACTACTCGATGTGGATTATCGTGTGTTCCTCCATCCAGAAACAGATCTGCCATGCGAACCGCTTCTTCGAGATATCCTCCGCCATTGTCACGGAGATCCAGAATGAGTTTGCCCATTCCCTCTGATTGGAGCTTTTGCAAAGCTTTATCCATCTCAGCGTGTGTCGTTTCTTTGAATTGATTTACCCTGATATATCCAATTTCCTTGGATATCATAATGGCTGCATCGACACTCGTGAGAGCGATCTCATCACGTATGATGACGAATTCAAGAATTTCTTTCACGCTTGGCCGAACTATTGAAATTTTTGCTTTCGTCCCCTTCGGTCCACGAAGGCTGCGCATGACTTGTTGATCCGTCCATTTAATAGAAGAAGTATCGTTGATTTTCACTATGCGGTCATTCGAAAGCACACCCATGCGCGCAGATGGACCGCCTGCAATTGGTTCGATGATCGTAATTGAATCGTTGATCACACGGAATGAAATACCGACACCTTCAAATTTGCCTTTAAAGTCCTCGACCACCTTTTCATACTGTTTGGGAGGGATATAGACAGAATGCGGATCGAGCGTATTCAGCATTCCGACAACCGCGGCATCTGTAAGCTTACCGGTGTCAACATCATCGACATACGATTTCTCTGTCGCACTCAATACATCCCCAAATTTCTTTATTTGTTCATAGATATTATCTGCCGAAATCAGCTTATTGATTCCCATTCCTGCAAATAGGCTCACGACAACGATTGCCGCGACTGTCACCACAGAATACCTCTTTTTCATTACCATATTCCTTAATAAGGTTAACACAATATTTTCAATTTAGCATTTCTTATTAAAAATACTTGTAATCTTTATCACTCGACACTAACAAGGTACACGAAATAGGCCGGAAATCAAATCCTGTGCAACCATGCCTTTCTAAAGAAAATACGATTGCCCCTCCAGAGAGTTACTGATATTCCTGATTCCATCGGTTATTTCACACGTCATCATTTTCTTATTCAGGTTTCATCTGCGGAAAAAAAATCACATCCCGAATAGAATCCTGACCTGTCAGGAGCATGGTCAGTCTATCGATCCCTATTCCGAGACCTGTCGTTGGCGGCATACCATATTCAAGTGCGCGAAGAAAATCCTCATCTAGTACTTGCGCTTCTTCATCACCGCGGGCACGAAGCTTCATCTGATCTTCAAATCTCGCCCGTTGGTCGACTGGATCGTTCAATTCTGTAAATGCATTACATAATTCCTGACCGTTTACAATTGCTTCAAATCGCTCTACGAGGCCTTGCTCTGTGCGATGTTTTTTTGCCAGAGGAGACATTTCAACCGGATAGTCCGTGATAAACGTCGGTTGGATGAGATGGGGCTCTACTTTTTCCCCAAAGATTTCATCAATGATACCGCCCGATCCAATCTTAGGATCAATTTCTATATGTAACTCTTTTGCGACTTGTCTAAGTTCCCCTTCATTTTTGCCTCGCAGATCTCTATCTGAATATTCTCGAATAGCTCCGAACATTGTCATACGTTTCCACGGCGGGGTAAAATCAATTTCATGCCTTCCCAATTTTGCTCTTGCCGACCCGTTGACAACCGTTGCAACGGTTGAGATAAGTTCCTCCACAAGCGTCATCATCCAGCGATAATCTCTATAGGCGACATAAAGTTCCAACATCGTAAATTCAGGATTGTGCGACCGGTCCATTCCTTCATTTCGAAAATCTTTCGAAATTTCATATACACCATCATAGCCACCCACGATGAGTCGTTTCAAATATAATTCATCAGCAATGCGTAAATATAATTTCATATCTAATGCATTATGATGGGTAATAAATGGTCGGGCAGATGCACCGCCATAGATCGGTTGAAGAACGGGTGTTTCGACTTCCAGATAACCGCATTCATCAAGAAATTTACGAATGGCACTTATGATCCTCGTACGTTTTACAAAGACCTGCCGGCCATCGAAATTCACAACAAGATCAAGGTAACGCTGACGATACCGCAATTCTTTATCAGAAAAGGGATCATAGATAACCTTGTTCCCCTGATCATCTATCTTTTCTTTTACAATAGGCAAAGGACGCAACGATTTTGAAAGAAGTGCGAGCTCTGAAGTATGAACAGAGACCTCTCCCATCTTCGTGCGGAACACAAATCCTTTTATTCCGACGATATCTCCAATATCCATTAACTTGAACGCATCATACGCCACACCGAGGTCATCGCGTTTTAAATACGCTTGGATGCGTCCCTGCGAATCCTGAACATGACAAAACGAGGCCTTCCCCATCCGCCGGATAGACATGATGCGTCCGGCAATAGAGACAGTCCTCCGAGGTGCTTCATCTCGGAATTGCGCGATAATCTCATGCGAGTACGCATCCCGAACAAATTCGTACGGATATGGATTGATGTCGAGCTTTATGAGATGATCCAATTCTTCACGACGTCGAAGCATAAGCACGTTTAAATCTTCCTGTTCATGGTCGTGAGATGGAATTGTTTTTTCGTCAGTCATAATTTTTCCTCGAAATCAAAGTTTTTACAGTAGATTAAGCCGGTCTGGATTACACCGTCCAGAGAGTGCTGTTAATTCGTAGAGACGGTTTGATAATCCAGGACCGACCTGATCCCACGTAAAACGCCATTCCCAATTTCCCTCGACCGTTCCGGGGAAATTCATCCTTCCTTCACTTCCAAGTCCGATGACATCTTGAAACGGGATGATCGTGAGATCTGCAATTGAATGCTGAGCCAGTTTGATCAAATCCCAATTAATTTCATGACCGTCTACCTTACAGTACCGGCGCACAAAATCACGTTCATGTTCTGAGGCTTTTTCATACCAACCGCGAGTCGTGTCATTATCATGCGTTCCTGTGTACACGACACAGTTTGAGTTATAACGATGTGGTAAAAAACTGTTTTCCGGACCGCCATTGAACGCGAATTGAAGGATCTTCATCCCAGGAAATTCCAATTCCTCGCGAAGTGCATGGACTTCCGTGGTAATGATTCCGAGATCTTCAGCAATGATGGGCAACGACCCTAATTTACGCTGGATTGAAACGAAAAAATTCTTACCGGGCCCCTTTACCCATTTACCATTTATTGCTGTCTCTTCTTCCTCAGGAATTTCCCAATACGATTCAAATCCGCGGAAATGATCAATGCGAAGGATATCAAACAACTCAAATGTTTTCTTGAAACGCTCGGTCCACCATGAGTATCTCTCTTTTTTCATTACATCCCATCGATACAATGGATTTCCCCATCTCTGTCCGGTTTTACTAAAATAGTCGGGTGGGACACCAGCGACAACCGTAGGCAGCCCCTTGTCGTCAAGGTAGAACGCCTCAGGATTTGCCCAAACATCGGAGCTGTGATGAGCTACAAAGATGGGAATATCTCCGACCAGTATTACGTTTCTCTCATTTGCGTATTTCTTCAAAGCCATCCATTGGCGGCTAAAGCACCATTGAACAAACTTGATGAAATCTATGTGCTCCCGGAGATCAACACCAGCTTTTTCCACGGCATATGGGCTTCGCAAGGACAATTCCTGATCCCATGAAGTCCATTGCTCGCCCTCATACTGTTGATTCAAAGCTTCAAAAAGTGCATAGTCATTTAACCAGTTCTTTTCATCATAACAAAATGTCTCATACGTTTCTCGATCTTTTTGATTTCCCTCCCTAAAAAATCGAATCGATGCTTTCTTCAACATTGTTACGCGCAGAGCGTTAACTTCTTCAAAATCAATACAATAATAGGAAACACTTTGAGTTTCTGAAAGCTCCTCTTTTAATAACCATCCATGTGATATCAACTCCTCAATATCAATAAGTATTGGATTGCCAGCGAATGCCGAGAGGGACATGTATGGCGAGTTAGCTGTTCCGGTTGGACCCAATGGGAGCATCTGCCAGAGCGACTGTCCTGCCGCAACTAGCCAATCGATAAAATGATATGATGTTGCACCGATATCACCACAACCGAAAGAATCCGGTAATGATGTAGGATGAAGGAGAATACCGCTACTGCGAGGAAATCTCATCGATTTCTTTTCTACTTGTTGACCCGGCGAGTTGCTTAAGATAATTTACTTCGTTTCGATTGAGGAACCTCCATGCACCGCGTGGAAGCCCTAAAGGAGTAAGACCGGCAAATGAAACACGATCAAGCTGCCGCACATCATGCCCAAGAATCTCAAACATTCTTCGTATCTCGCGATTTCTTCCTTCGCGAAGTGTCAAGAGAACCTTTTTCCGCTTAGAACCGTCGATAATCTCAGCAGCTTGTGCCTTGGCAGGACCATCCTCGAGTTTGACTCCTTTACGCAGTTTTCTTAAATCTTCGTCGCTCACCTGACGGTCTAAGGTCACTCGATAGAGTTTCTCTATTTCAAACTTTGGATGGATCAGCGCATTGGCCAGATCGCCGTCGTTGGTGAAGAGCAATACACCTGTTGTATTTCTATCCAGCCTTCCTACCGGGAAAATGCGCTGTTTGACGCGAACGTATTTCATGACCGTAGTGCGCCCCTTCTCGTCACTCAGCGTTGTAATTGCATCTTTCGGCTTATTCAGAAGGATATAAACAAGTTTTTCCTCTAAATTGATCTGCTCGCCATTGATGGAAACTCTATCCTTGCCGACGCGCACCTGGATACCTAATTCTTGGACAACGCGGTTATTTATACTCACCGCACCGGAGAGAATTAATTCATCGTTCTTCCTACGCGAGCCAATGCCTGCCATGGCGAGATAACGGTTCAGACGAACAGTCTCTTGATGAAGCTCTGAATTTTCTCTTTCCACACTTGCCAGCGTTTTGGCTTTAGTTGAGGTTCGGTTTCTGCCGTGTCTGTTCTTGGAATCCGTGTTTTTTCTAGATCTGAAGATAACGGAGCTCCCTTAATGATTTCTTTTCCTTCTGCCGATGAAGGTTCAAGATTCTTTTCTTTTAGGCCATGAATTATTTGATGTTTGGACTCTACCGAAATCATCTGTGAAGATTTATCAGTAATTTTTTCTCGGAGATGAGTATCAGGTGCTATCATAATGGCTGGTTCTTCTGTTATGACCCCCCCCGGATGATCCTCGGGTTCCTTTTTCTTCGCTGCATCAGAGAGTTCGATATCCTCCTGGTCTGTTTCTTCAAGAAGTTTACGATCTTCCGCAGGGACGAGGCGTATCTCTCGAGTCTTTGTTTGCGGAACAATCTCGACTTCTTCCTCATCGAGACCAGATTTCTTTTGGGGAATATGCGGCAGCCTTGATTTAAAATCGTCCTGTTCCTTTTTCATCTGTTCGGCACCTGCTTGCGCCTCGAGCATCCTACGTTCAGTTTCAAATTGGCTTTCGCCAAGGATTTCTTCGATTTCCCTCGGACGAGGAAGGTCGGTAATATCATTGAGTCCGAAATGTTTGAGGAATTCTTTCGTCGTTCCATAAAGCAGTGGACGGCCTACGCTTTCCGCACGGCCAGTAATGGCAAGCAATTCTTTTTCAAGAAGCGTCTTCAAGACATAATCGCAATTGACACCACGGATTTTTTCCACTTCTGCCTTCGTGATTGGCTGCTTATAAGCAACAATCGCAAGCGTTTCAACTCCTGATTGTGACAGCTTTCTTCTTCCCTGTTCTTTGTAAAGCTTTCCAAGCCATTCAGCATAGATCGATAATGTTGCGAACTGATACCCCCCGGCAATCTGAACGATGCGGAAAGGCCGATGGTCTTTTTCGTATTCCTTGTTCAGATCTGCTACAAGCCGCCGGAGCGTTTCCGGCTCCATTGAACGTGACTCGTCCTTCCGGACACCTTCACCCTGATACACTGCACGAATTTGGTTAAGAGAAAGAGGCTCCTGAGCAGCAAAGATTAGTGCTTCTACCAACGCTTTCAGAGTGGTGGGAATCCTTAATTCTGGTTTTTCTATAGTTGTTTGCTCTTGCATCAATTTACGTTTCGCATGATGGAAAGCTCACCGAAGGGATGGAGTTGACGAATAATAATTTTCTTTGCACGAATCACCTCGAGTAATGCTAAGAAGGTGACAACGATGCGAATTTTCTCCGTGAATTCTTTCACAAGATCATAAAAGGTGCCTTCGGACCGTCTTGAAAAGAAATCTTCAATATAGGCTATCTGTTCCTCAACAGTGACGTTTATCTTGACGATTTCGTGAATAAACTTTTTAGGCATCCGGTCCATGGCGAATTTAAACGAAGCAATGAGATCAAAAAAAGTTACATCGCGGATGTTGTTTTCACTGGTCTCTTCCGCGGCACTATGTTCATCAGCGGAATGATACCCGCGATACGATACTTTCATCTGTTCTTCTTCTTGCCGTTTTAATTCTATTGAAAGCTCTTTAAAACGTTTGTATTCAACTAATCGCTGAACCAAAAAAGTTCGAGGATCAAGGTCGTCTTCCTCTCCTGGTTCGGGAGGCAGGAGCATCTTTACTTTTATTTGCATCAACTCTGCTGCCATCACCAGGAATTCTCCGGCTATCTCCAGATCAAGCTGCTGTATATAATGCATATAATCCAAGAATTCCTTTGTAATCCGTGCGATAGGAATATCATAGATATCCAATTCATCTCTCTTGATGAAGAATAACAGAAGATCCAGCGGGCCTTCAAAGTCATGAAGTTTAACTGTGTACATTGCACCCCATGCATTTTGAAGTGCGAAATTTTATGTTTCCTCTTTTGGATTGCATTACTTCCTCATTATCCTATCTTCATTGCTTCATGAACTTCCCGCATTGTCTGGACAGCAATGGATTTCGCCTCTTTCTCTCCTTCAGCAAGAATGTTCTTTACTTCATCCATATGGGTTTCGTAATAGGAGCGTTTATCACGATGAGGTGCGAGCGTCTCGGTAATCTTTTTCGCACAATTCATCTTGCAATCAACACAACCGAGAGTTCCGCTTTCACAGTTCGTACGAATCCCGCTCACCTCGTTCGGATTAAATTTATTATGATATGCAAAGACGAGACATATATCCGGATGTCCAGGATCCCCTTTGCGAACCTTTTGGGGATCCGTTATTGCTGATTTCAGCTTTTTTGCGATCGTTTCTGGAGGGTCTGAAAGAAGGATTGTATTTCCAGCGGACTTACTCATCCGCTTGCCATCAAGGCCGGGTAATCGTGGAAATTTAGTAATTTTTCCTTCAGGTTCCGGGAAGACAGGTGCATATTGAGTATTAAATCGCCGGGCAATTTCCCGAGTGATCTCTATATGCGGTAGTTGATCTTCACCGACAGGAACGACGTCGCCCTTATACAGCAAAATATCCGCTGCCTGTAGCACCGGATACCCGAGGTGTCCATACACGATACTTTCGATTGCCAGATCACGAACTTGTTCTTTTAATGTCGGGTTTCTTTCGAGGCGTGACGTGGTGATAAGCATTGAAAAAAGGAGGTGTAACTCTGCATGTTCTTTGATCTGTGATTGACGGAACATCGGACTCTTCACCGGATCAAGACCTGCAGAAAGCCAGTCGATAAGCATATCAATGGAATTCGTATAGATGTCTGATGTCTCAGGATTCGTCGTCAACGCATGGTAATCGGCAATGAGATGATAATTCTGATATTCTCCTTGTAGTGCCACCCAGTTTTCCAAAGCACCCGTGAGATGCCCAAGGTGGAGCTTCCCTGTAGGGCGCATTCCACTGAGAATAATTTTTTTCTTCTGATTCAAGGTCTATGAGTTTCCATCGGACTATACTTACCGCTTTCTATTCTTTGCTTCACAGAGGCTCCCTCGTTGGGATCAAAATAATAAATCCAACAATATTCAAGAAAAGTATTTCTTGCACTTTCAAGCTGAATATCTGCTCATGGATCCTGAAACTCAATTCATAAACAAATACGGTTTCCAATGATCATCCACAGAACCAATGAAATGTCGGATGAACATAACGTGGTTGGGGCGAATCGGTTTTCGGAGAAGCCTCATTTGTGCGTCATGAGGTGTTCTATCCCCTTTCGAGTTATTACACTGCACACAAGCCGCGACAAGGTTTTCCCAGGTATCGGGTCCTCCCTTTGCTTTTGGTATGATATGGTCAATAGTGAGCGTCGAATCAATTCTCCCGCAATATTGACATTGATGGCTATCGCGGCGTAAAATATTCTTGCGCGAAAGAACTATTTTTTTAAAGGGGACACGAACGAAAACAGAGAGGCGAACGATGCTCGGATACGGCATCGACGTGTAAACAGAACGCAAACATTTTCCATCGCACGCTGCGATTAATTCAGCTTTGCCTAAATACAAGAGAATAATAGCTTTCTTGACATTACAGATGCTCAATGGCTCATAATCATGGTTGAGCACAAGCACTTTTCGGCTCAATTTCCCATTTGCGCCGACGGTTTCATAGTATTGACTGAAGACCCACGCACCTCCTTTGGAGACACCTATGTTATTAACTATTCTTGAAGCATTCCCTTCTTTCTATTGAAAATATAGCTTATTCCACGACCAGAGTCAAGAAGCTGAGCCAAATCTGGGCTGAATTTCAAGGATTAAAGCAATCTCTACCTTTTAATGAATCTGTTTCTAATTTCTCTCAAAGAATCTCCACCAAATTTCTCTAGAAATGCATTGGCCAGCACAGGAGCAATCACTGCTTCACCAATAACCGAAGCAGCAGGAACCGCACATACATCTGAGCGCTCATATCGGGAATTCACGCTCTTCCTTGTTGCTAGGTCAACTGACTTCAATGGTCTAGCGAGGGTAGCAATTGGTTTCATTGCTGCTCTCAGAATTATCATTTCTCCATTAGTCATACTACCCTCTATTCCACCCGCCCGGTTGGTTTTCCGGCCGATAATTCCCTCCTTGAGTATAAATTCATCATGGACTAGTGACCCGACCTTAGTTGCATTCAAAAAGGCTTCACCAATTTCAACTCCTTTAATTGCCTGAATTGACATTAATGCCTGAGCAAGTTGTCCGTCAAGTTTACGATCATATTGGACATAACTCCCAAGTCCAACGGGTACACCAGTAACAATAACCTCAAAGATACCACCAAGCGTATCACCGTTCTTTTTTGCTTTTTTTATTTCTGCCAACGCCCTGATTGACGCGGATTTATCGAGAATGCGAACCTCAGATGCATCCGCCTCTTCAGCCACCTTATACGCAGCACAGGAAGCTGTATGAACGATTGAAGCGATTCGTTGATCGATCTTCTTTTTATCCTTCACTGATGCGGATCCTATGCTTACTACGTAGCTTCCAATAAAGATACCGTTGTCTTCAAGGAATTTCCTGACGATAGAGCAAAGGGCAACCCGCATAGCGGTTTCTCTTGCGCTGGATCGATCGATGACATTGCGAATATCATCAAACCCGTACTTCACTGTTCCGGCATAGTCTGCATGACCCGGGCGAGGGACGGAGATTTTCTTAATTCCTGAACTATTTCCCTCAATAGACATCTTATCGGACCAATTTTGCCAATCTTTGTTCTGGATCACGACTGCAATTGGAGAGCCGAGAGTCTTTCCGAATCGGACTCCTGAGAGAATTTCTACCTGATCAGTCTCAATCCTCATTCGACCGCCCCGTCCATACCCTTGCTGTCGACGCCACAGTTGATGATTGATATAGTCTGAGCGTATTTCGACTCCCGCCGGCATACCTTCCAAAATGCCAACGAGTGCTTTTCCGTGAGATTCTCCTGCAGTCAGGTACCGTACCATAATGTTCACTTTCCTTCTTGAAAAACCGTACTGGAATAATGAAGAATCAATTCCCTTCTATTAAATAAAGTGAAAATTCGAAGGATATTCAATTGACAGTACAAACAAAAGCGCAGCTGACCACATCAGCTGCGCTTTATGATTTATCAGCGGAAAAGCCGAGTTTACTTAGGCATTTCGATCGGAACAAACCGCATCTTCTTATCCTCACCTTTCACCCGAATCATCACCGCATCACCGGGATTCATTTTTTTTATCGCTTTTTCGAATTGTTCCGGGGAGGTAATTTTTTGGCCGCCGACATCCGTCACAATATCGCCCTTTCTGAGACCACGTTCTTGAGCCTGACTGAGATCTTCGATATCAGAGATTATCACTCCTTTGTCTACATCGTACCGTTTTTTCAGTTTCGCATCGACCGCTTTCACTGTCACACCAAGTTCCTTGACAGAAACAACCTTCTCGGCATCAACATCTGAATCTGATTCGTCTTTTTCGTTTTTGGCTTTTTCTGCAACTGCCGTCCCATCTTCATCACGAGAGCCAAGGATGACTTTTTTCTCAAGGTTCTTTCGATCTCTCCAGATTTGGAGTGTCACCGTCTCGCCGGGATGGATACTCGCAATAGTGGTTTGTAATGCTTGAGTCGAGTTGACTTCTTTTCCGTTGACAGTAAGAATAATGTCGCCATTTTCGACACCAGCCTTATCGGCTGCAGCATCTTTCGTTACTGATTCGACAGCAACACCTCTTGTTTTATCGAGGCCTGCTGCTTTTGCATACACTGCATCTACGGCTCTGATTTGAACGCCAAGGAACCCGCGTCTGAACTTGCCATATTTGATGATATCGGATGCAACTTGTTTCGCCAGATTGAGGGGAATAGCAAAGCTATAACCCTGATATCGGGCATTAGTCGTCGCTATGGCAGAATTGATTCCGATCACCTGCCCATTGATATCAACCAAGGGTCCGCCGCTATTGCCGGGATTCACTGCTGCATCTGTCTGAATAAAGTTCTCAATACCATATTCATCACCAATAATTCCAATATTCCTCCCCAGAGCACTGACAATTCCCTCCGTCATTGTTGACTTCAGACCAAGCGGTGCACCAATTGCAAAAACAATATGTCCAACTTCTACATCATCGGAATTTCCGAGTGCTGCGGCCGGCAGGTTATCCGCATCGATCTTTACCACTGCCAGATCAGTGTATTTATCCATTCCAATAACTTTTGCCCTATATTCCCGAGTGTCTGAAAGGATAATTTTTATGCCATTCTTTTTGGCCCCGGAGACAACGTGATTATTCGTGAGGATATACCCATTGGACGTAATGATTACTCCGGATCCTGCTCCAATTTCCGGCCCTCGTTTCGGTATATCAAATTTAAAATCCGGACCAAAGAACCGATGGAAGAATTGCCCGCCATCGTCCTGGACATCCGTTTCCGGTGTCATTTCTACCTGCACATAGACAACAGATGGAGTCACGGTTTTGCCGACATTATGGAAGGCTTCATTCAACGCCTGGAGTGTGCTATTCGGTTTCACCGGTGATTGTTGAGCACCTAGCTTTATGTCTTCTCCTGCAAATGAGAAGTCAACACCTTTGAAACTCGAGACAAGAACAACACCGAAAATAATACCGAGACTTATGAGAAAAACAGCTGCAAGGATTGACTTGGTTGACATATGTTACCTCCGTTATACAGTATTCATTTTATGTTGATGAAACAGTTCAATTGATTTTAATGGTTTTAATCCATCAAAGTGATATCGTAAATATAAACGCAGCAATTCATCGATTTCGTTCCCGATATGAAAATCGCATTCTAGGTTTCCCAGGGTAGACAATTGCGCTCCAGCGAGTCGACGCGCAACCTGCAATGCCGGAGCTGAAAATGATGTGACCATAATATTCCTATTGGTGGAACTTTTTTGTGCGTCAGCCCCTGGAATGCATCTGCTGCAAAATACTGCACCTCGCGCTATTTGGAATGAAAATGTTTTTTCTTCATTGCCGATGATCAATGCTTCTCCGCATTCTCCGCAGAAATCCAAATTGGGCGAAAATCCAAAAAGGTTCACAAGTCTCAATCGAAATGCCTGTAAATACGTTTTGTAATTTTTCGTACTGGAATCCAATGCACTGAGAGTTTCGGCAAGCAAATTAAACAACCCTTCATTGCGTTCTTCATTATGAACGACCTGATTAACCAGCTCTAATACGGCCATGGCTATCGCCATCCGACTGAGGTCCTCCGCTAGATTTCTGAACGGATTGATCGTATCGCATTGAGAGATGAGATGCAGATCCTGATGTTCCTTCTTATAAAGAACAAGCATCGAATATGACATTGGTTCTAATGCCGCACCGAATTTATTTTTTGCCGATCTTGCCCCTTTTGCGAGTCCTTTAATTTTACCGTAATTCTTGGTATAAAACGTGACAATTTTGCTCGTGTCACGATATTTCATCGTTTTTAAGACTATTGCTTCGGTCTTTGTCAGCATAAACTTCTTTTCTTTTACTGTATACTTGTCAACGATGAGTGCATTGAAGCAAGCGATATCGAATACGGCGGATATACAATCCCCTGATCTGTCACTATTGCCGTCACAAGTTCATGCGGTGTCACATCAAAGGCTGGAGAATAAATGTTTACCGTTTCCGGCGCAATCCATCTGTCAAAAATGCGTATCAATTCTTTTCCGTCCCGTTGTTCAATAGGAATATCTTTCCCGGTCTTCAATTGAAAATCAATTGTTGAGAGCGGTGCTGCTACGATAAAGGGAATTCCGTGATGATGTGCCAACACCGCCACATTATATGTTCCGACTTTATTTGCCACATCTCCATTCATAGTAATTCGATCTGCTCCAACCACTACGACATCTATTCTTTTCTGCTGCATCAACACTGCTGCTGTATTATCCGCAATCAATGTTGCCGGGATATTTGCCCTGTTCATTTCCCACGACGTGAGTCGAGCACCCTGCAAGAGCGGTCGTGTTTCGTCTATATAGACGTGTTTGAGCTTTCCAAGTTCCCATGCTTTTGTTACGATGCCCAATGCAGTTCCTCGTCCGCCTGTTGCAAGAATTCCCGCATTGCAATGAGTAAGGATGGTACAGGAAGATGAAAGGAGTTCGGCGCCGAGCGAACTGATCCGTTCACACATTGCTTCATCTTCCCGATGAATTCGTAAAGCTTCCTCTAACAAGGATTGCTGTAAGGCTTCAAGAGAATTCGAATCCCAAGACGTAAGAATCGCGCGCTGCCGTTCTAAAGCCCAAAAGAGATTCACAGCGGTTGGTCGAGTAGCGGCGAGAAGAATGAATACTGCCTCAAGTCTATTTCGAGTATCCGTGGTGCTGCAATCTTTGAAAGAAAGACTCGCGAGAGCGATACCATAGGCGGCAGCAATCCCTATTAAAGGTGCTCCGCGAATAGCGAGACGCTTGATCGCTTCTGCAACGATATGTACATCGTCCGTCTCGCAGAAACACTCTTCAAGAGGAAGTTTTGTTTGATCGAGAAACCGAAGTCTGCCGTCCACCCATTCTAACGGCTTCATAACATTCACTTTTCATCAAAACGTGATAAATCCCGGAACGCGTGGAATCGGTCTTGAATTTTAAGATTACTTAAGTCGCGTAAACAGTCGACACTAAACTTCTCGACACAGTAAGAAGCAAGGGAACTTCCATAAATGACGGCACGCTTGAGGTTTTCTGTTGAGAGATCATCAGTGCGCGCCAGCCAGCCGATAAATCCACCGGCGAAAGAATCGCCTGCTCCGGTTGGGTCAAATATCGTTTCTAACGGATATGCGGGAGCGCTAAATATTGTTTCCTCTGTCACCATCATCGCTCCATGCTCACCTTTCTTGATGATAATGACATGGGGTCCCATGCCGATGATTTTCTTTGCCGCTTTGATGAGATTGGGCTCCTGGGTCAGCAAGCGCGCCTCAGAATCATTCACAATGATGACATTCATCGATCTCATCGTCGCCATTAATTCATCTCTTTTGGTCTCGATCCAATAGTTCATCGTATCACCAACCACAAGGCGGGGTTTCTTTATCTGATTCAACACCTGCAATTGGAGAACCGGATCAATATTTCCAAGACAAACATATGTAGAAGATTTAAAGCCGACAGGGATGATGGGGTCGAACTTTTTAAAAACGTTTAATTCTGTAAAGAGTGTATCACGGACATTTAAATCATATTGGTACCTTCCTCCCCAACGAAACGTCTTTCCATCTTGAATGATCTGCAGTCCATCAAGGTCAATTTGACGAGATTCCATGAACTTGATATGTTCTTCAGAGAAATCACCGCCCACCACACCCACCAGACGAATGGGAGTCGTAAAATAACTTGCCGCCGTAGAAATATATACTGCCGATCCTCCCAACGCTTCTTTCACACTACCAAAAGGGGTTTCAACAGTATCGAGTGCGACGGAACCAACTACGAGTAAACTCACAGTGACTTTCCTCCAAAATTGACATTCTTCAATTCTAATAATGTTGCAGCTTCTGCATGAGAAGAGATAAATTCATGAACCACATCTATGACCATCCTTTGACCCGGCCATACAAGCTTATCCTTTGCATCATCACAGCTCAGCCACTCGTGTTTCTGATGCTCTCCAGATAACCGCACACTGTTTCCAGGATCTATTTCAGCGGCAAAAACCGGGACAGCTTGAATAACATCCTTCGTGGAATCATAATATGAATCCACCCATGGTACCGTCCAAAATCGCCTGACAGTGAGATCAGTTTCCTCTTTCAATTCCCGCAGTGCAGCTTCTACAGCGGTTTCACCAGCGTTGATTGTCCCGGTTACAATTTGCCAAATATTCGGATACAATTTTTCACCGGAAGCCCTCTGAAGCAGAAGGTATTGCGTCGCCCCTTCTCCCCTGCGAAAGACACATACCTCTATAATTTGACTTTGAACATCTGCCAATATTTTTCCTTTTTGCGTTAAGAAAATAAGAGATAATTCAATGAATTCAAATCAAGAGAACAATTCACTGGAAATTTACCGAATTGAACTCTTCCGCCATTGAGCAAGAATAATTCCGCATGCGACTCCCACATTCAGCGACTCTGCCTGACCGAAACGCGGTATATGCAACACTCTCCCTGCCTTTTGTACAAGATCAGCATGGACCCCATGAGCTTCGCTCCCCATAATGAGAACATTTTTTTTTGTCCATGTCGAACCATTCAGCGGTTCCCCCTCCATTGCTGTAGCAATTACGGAAAATCCATGGAACCGAAGGTCCTCGCAGACTGATCCCAGATTTATATGTTCAAAAATATTCAAATGGAAAACAGACCCTGCAGTAGCACGAAGTACTTTTTCATTGTATATAGAGACACACCCTTCACCGAGGAGGACAACTTGAACCCCGAACCAATCGCACGTCCTGAGGATAGTTCCGAGATTGCCGGGATCATTGATTCGATCACAAGCCACGATAAAATCCTCAGATTGAATATCCGCGTCCCGAAAGGTTTTTCTTTCCTGGTGGATAAGAGCAACAACACCCTGAGAATGCACAGTATCTGAAATTTTTTTTATCTGAACTTCTTTTATCTCTTTCACCTGAATACCTCGCTTCTTTGCGAGAGCAAGAATACGTTGAGGTTCAGGTTTGGCAAGGGCTGGCAGTACAACGGCAATCATTTCGATGTGATATTTCGATTCTAACGCATCACGAAGCGGACGCCATCCTTCAAGAAGAAATTTGTTTTCACTCTCCCTCACTTTCTTCTGAAGGAATGACCGGAGATATTGTATTTCTGACAGGTTCATTGGCACGTTTAAATATAGAAAAAAAGGAAAGGAGATACAAAATCAGAGCGTTACCTGGTTGCATCCTTTTTAGTGGGGGGAAGGGCATAGTCTGAGATGTTGAGATTGAGCATTGAGATATTGGGCTCGCAAGACAAGAAGATTATTGGCACCTTCACGGGACCATCTCATTCCCTGTCGCT
>Ga0268280_1000144_pt1 | contig 66574 bp, 72 predicted proteins | sample saktaG_9_FD_190139 | JGI IMG/M metagenome (GOLD analysis project Ga0268280, IMG submission 190139) | Saline water microbial communities from Sakinaw Lake, British Columbia, Canada - sak_2011_5_24_40m | ecosystem: Environmental > Aquatic > Non-marine Saline and Alkaline > Saline ...
AGATTTAATATACTATTTTAGACTGAAATAAAAAAGATATTATTGGGAAAATTAGATTTCTATTTATTTTTATTGTTTTAGTTACTCCTATTAAGATACAACACAGTCGAAAGATTTATAAACCTTATTTTTGTATAATCCTCATGGCAAACGGCGTACCTTTAGAAGTGAAAGAATCTCCTTATTTAGATTTTCCGAGAGGAAAAGAACTTTTAGGAAAATATACTGAAAGTTTTGCCAAATATGGCGATAAAGCAAAACAAGTTTTAGGAAAATTATCTTTTAATGGAGATTTGATAACTGGTTCTAGCCCATTTATGGCAGTTCAATTAGGACAATTTGCAGATTTAGCAACTCCTGCACAAGTTATGTTTGCGTCAGAAAGACAACCCGATTTTTTTAGAGGAACATATTCTGATATGGGGCTCGTTTTAAGAACAGACGGAGACGATGTTAGTGCTAATGATTATATTGCTAAAAATTTATTTACACAAGTAAAAGCAAGAGGATTAATTGCTACTTCCGAAAATCCCGTTAGAATTTCTCTTAAAGGTGCAAAATTAAAAGAAGACGCAAGTTCTGCGTATGGCTTAGTTTTTGATTTAAATGATGCAGAAGTTATAGCAATTCCAGAGTTTGCACATAAAAATAATGGCAAATCATTCATGAAAGCAGACGGAAGAGGAGTTCCTATATTTGATAATTCTGGAAGCAGAAATTTTTATTCAAGAAACTCCGGTTTGTCTGGGCTCTGCCTGGACAGGTGCTTGGATTTGTGGTCTGATGATGGTAATCTTGCTAGCTCCATTTCGGATGGCAGGGTGCCGTTAGTAGTTGCCAGCGCAGCTGGCTCAGCGCAAAATTTAGGAAATTATACTCCAGAACAAATACATGTAGCACTTGAAGCATTAAAATTTAGTGGACTTGAATCTGCGCTTTTAACTGAATTAAATAAGCAGAGTAAAAATTAAATGGTAATCAAAACAGAATTTAGAGGCACACCTTTAGTTCCAAAGGATATAAAATTCCCCGAAGTTGGAATGCTTACTGGTAATTTTGGAAAAGAAGTTTTAGCAGAATATGCTGGAAGAGCAAAAACCGATTATGGAAATCTTTCTGCTTTAAATGTTTTAAATTATTCTAATGATGTTGTAAATGGTTCAAATCCATTCGCAGTAGTTTTAGTTAATCAAATTATAAGAGAAAATGGAATGAGAACAGTGACTCCTTCTGATATAGAAAAAGCACTTCAAGCAGGTGTTAATTTAAGCGGAACTTACGAAGATACTGCTCTGGTATTAAGAAGTAAGGATGACCCTAATTCTTACTTAGCAAAAAACGTAGCAGACCAAATATCTTTAAGACAAAAATTAAAATCTCCCGTAATGGTGCCACTCGCGGGATTTGATTTAGTAAAAGATGCTTCTTCTCCGCATGGTTTAGCATTTAAATTAAGAGATGAAGCACAAATAATTTACGCTCCAGTTTTAAATAAAGATGGAAATTTTACATCAGAAGATATTGATTTAGAAACAGGTTTACCTAAAAAGGTAGGAACTAAAGGTAATAGACATTTATATGTTAGAGATTCCGGTTTGTCTAGGCTCTGCCTCTACTGGAACTTGAATTTGAGGTCTGATAATGATAATCTTGCTGACTCCAATTCGGATGGCAGGGTGTGTGTCGTTAGTGGCGGAGCCACTTCGCCGAAAATTTTGAATGAGTATTTGGCAAGTCTTCAAAGCGGAAGAGATGCACAAATTGCACAAGTTCAAGAAAGATATGCAAAAGCAGAGAAAGTATTACTTGGGAAATAAAAAGATTTTAAAAGAGTTCTTATTTGATTATTTTGCTTGGTTTGAAAACCGAGCCACAGCTCATTAATAGTTCTTATTTAAAAAATAAGACATGAAATTCAAAGGCGACATTAAGTAAAATGACTATTAGTTTGTTTACGAACAAATTAATTTGATGAAATATGAAGCTTTGGTGATTTACTTTTAATTAATACAGATGACTCTGTCACTAAATAAACTAGTGGAGCTAAAGCTGTCCGGTTTGTCTAGGCTCTACCTCAACAGGAACTTGAATTTGAGGTCTGATAATGATAATCTTGCTAACTCCAATTCGGATGGCAGAATGGCTTGGTTTCCTAAGCAAATTAATAAAGAGTGCCTAGACATGAAAAAATTTAAACATCTATTTGAAAAACTTTGTAGCTGGCAAAACATTATTCTTGCGTGGCGAAAAGCACGAAAGGGAAAAACGAAAAAAGAATACGTTTTAGAGTTTGAAAGCGATATAAAAAATAATTTATCCTTAATTAAAAAAGAATTAGAAAATCTAAGTTACTATCCAAAACCATTAAAGCGATTTATTGTTCAAGACCCTAAAACGAGAGTAATTCATTCTTCTTCCTTTAGAGATAGAATTGTTTATCATGCAATTGTGAATATTATAGAACCAATTTTTGAAAAGATATTTATTTATGATTCTTGTGCTAGTAGAATTGGAAAAGGAAATTTATTTGCATTGAAAAGGTTTGACGAATTTAAGAGAAAGGTTTCTAAAAATGGTAACGCAAAGGGGTGGTTTAATAGTAATCAAATAAAGGGTTATTGTTTCAAAGCAGACATTAAACATTATTTTCAAGAAGTAGACCATGCTATTCTATTCACATTATTATCGCGTAAAATAGGAGACGAGAAGATTCTAGAAATTATACAAAGAATATTAAATAATTTTGATTCTGAAACATTAGGCAAAGGAATGCCTCTAGGAAACTTAACTTCTCAATTCTTTGCTAATGTTTATCTAAATGAATTAGATTATTTTGTAAAGCACAATCTAAAAGCAAAGTATTATTTAAGATATGTTGATGACTTTGTTATTTTGCATGAAAGTAAAGAACAACTAATAAAATGGAAAATAGAAATCGAGAGTTTTTTAAAGCTAAATCTAAAATTAAAATTACACTTGCAAAAATCTAAAATACTTTCTCTTTCAAATGGGATAGATTTTGTTGGCTTTAGAAGTTTTTATTATTTTAAGTTGTTGAGAAAAAGAAATATAAAGAAGATTAGAAATAAAATAAAGTTATTTAGAGAAGATATTTTATCTAAGGAAATGATACTGGAAATTTTTCAAGGATGGGAAGGTTACTCTAAATGGGCTAATAGCTATAAGTTAAGGCAAGATATACTAAAGAACATAGGTAAGCCCTGCACAGCCCCCTAGGCAGTATGAAGATATTCAGAGCAGGCATTTTGGGGGCGATTGCACTATTCTATATTCGATAAAAACACTTTTCCATGCTAAAAACAGCATGTCTATTTTTGGCTATCTTCTAACAACTTTTTTAACTTTTTATCCATGTCTTTTCTGGTAGCAGTTAAGCCAAATTTATTATATTTTGAGAGCAATTCTTTGTTTGAAACTAAAAATATCCATCTATCAGAATATTTTCTTTTAAGATATCCTATTTTCTCTTGTAGTTGGTCTTTTTTCCTTAAAAGATTTCCAGTTTCTACTTCTATTGCAAAATATTTTTCTCCAGATTTGAAAGTTATGTCTGCATCTACCGAAAGATGCTCATCTAGGTGAGAGATTTTTCTATTCTTTTCAAGTAGTCTTTTTACGCTCCAAACTAAAAATGTGTGATGATTAGAATGATTAGTTGGAGATTTAATTAAAACATTTATTCTCTTTTTTTCAAAAACGCAGAATTCATTTTCAAGAGAATATCCATCTGATTTTAACGCTTCTATTTCTGAATTACTCAACTCATCTTTTTTAAAGACATAATTATATGAGCTTTCTAGTCTTCTGAGAATATCTTCTCGCTTATCTTCCAATTTACTTTGTTTTTCTTTTTCAATTTTTTCGTATTGTTTTATTTGTCCTATTTTTTCTTCTTCCTCTTCTTTTAACCATTGTATTCTTTCTTTGTGAGTTTCTATAGTCATTCTTCTTGTACATTCTCCCCATTTTTCTCCTAACCTTTCTTTATATTCTTCTGCGTAAGAGCTACTCATCAAATTCTTGCTTCTTCTAAGCTGAGATAATAGATTTTTCAGTTGTTTTAAATTCATAGAATCAACATCTGCATCTGTAAGGTCTTCTAGCCAATTAATATTTCTTTTAATTCTTTCTGCCTCATTTCTTCTTTTTTCTTTTATGGCTCGAATTTTATTATGAATAGTTATACTTGTTTTGTAAAAGGTTATTAGTATAATTATTGTAAGTAAGCTAATTATAATAATTTTAAAATAAAGAGTATTCTCAAATGGGAAAACTTCAAAAGAGTTATAGAAACCTAAAAGTTTACTAATCAATAAATCAAATTTCATTTTAATAAATCTCCCAATAACTATTAATACAAATCCAGTAACTGCTCCGAAAACTAACCATAAGAATAATGATTCCTCGGTTGTTAGTGAGTTTGGGTTATTTTCCATTTTTTGCGTATTTTGAGGGTTTATAAATTAACAGGTTAAAAAAATAACTACTTTTTTTGTACTATTTTTTGCACTTGTTAATTTATAATGATTAAACTTTTTATTTAAACATCCTTTATAAGAAAAACATAAGGTTTTCCATATGGTTTCTTTTCAAAGGGGATATTAAAACAATAAAGCATCAAAAAAATAATGGAACCTGAAACAAAGTATGTATATGATTTAGGAGAAAAACTGATTTTACAAATGAAGGAGCTTAATCTTTTCTTAAAAAGAAAAATATTGGAGAAGCAAAATGAAAAATAATGTAAGGTTATATTTTCGTATAAGCAGTGATTTTTATGTGGAAATAAAGAAAGAAGCTCAAAATAAAGGCATTTCGGTTGCCCAACTTTGTAGGCAGAAATTAAAGACTTCTGATCGATTAGAAAGGATGGAATATCTTCTTGAAAAGCTATCATGTTCAAAAAAGTGATTTAACCCCCCACCTCTGCTAGTTGCAGACTATTAGATTTTATTTGTTTGAATTCTTCAGACATGATTTTTATTTGCATTCTTAATGATTCTAATTCATCTTCCATCAAATCTTTCTCTCTATCAGATTTTTCCAGTTTTCTTTCTATTTCTGTTTTTGTGACATCAACTAACATGTCTTCTTCATTTATTGTATCTCTCATTCCTAAAAATTCAGAATAGTAATGAATTTCTTCTGACTTCTTCCATCCAAATCTATATTTTAATGCAGATTCTGATTTGTATCTTGGAAGCCAATAACAACAAGAGTTGTGCCTAAAATCATACATAGTAAGTTGAGAGTATTTTTGCCCTGCAGGACTCATTCTGTCGCCTAGAACTCGTTTAGCCAGCCTTTGCAAATAGCGATTCACAACTGGAGGAGTTATCTCAAAAAGGTAATCGTCAAATTTCAACTCTTTTCTTTTTACATAATCTTCAATTAAGCTAGAACATAGCATAATTTTTATCCTTCTACCAAAAGTCTTGCTTATTTCTTCTCTTACGTGTAATTCTTTAAAATCTTTGGAAAAATCAGAAACTTTAATATTCATCATTTCGGTAGGTGCTCTTATTCCAGTGTCAAATATAAACATCATGATTGTTTTGTATTCATATTTGGCTTCATCACATAATTCTTTTATTTCATCTTCTGTTAAATAAACCCAATCGGGCTTATCAGATCTTGAATCTAAATCTACTGTTATATCTGATATTTCCACTCCGTTCTTTTTGTTTAGCTTTTGATACCAGTGCCAAAACGCCTTGAAAGCCTTTCCTTGCGTTTCTACGGACTTATAATTGCCTCCTCCGCATTTCTTCACGTCTCCGTTTCTCATGCCAGAAAAAAATGTAAGAAGTCGTTCTTCATCAATGTCTGTAATTTTATCTAGCCCAAAATTTTCTTTGAATCTTTTGGCAAAGAATATCATTTTTTCTTTTAATGTAAATAATCTCTGAAAGCTTCTAGGTCCTCTAACGCTTCCTCTGGCAATGTTCAAACCTTTTTCCATATCTCCTAGATATTTTAAGATGATATCAGAATTTTCCTTTGAAATGTTAGGAATTTCATTTCTAGTTTCCTCTCTCCATTTCAAGTATCTTTCTTTGTGTTTCCAAGGGTCGATTTTCATTTTATATTTTAATCGCCCTTTCTTTATATTCTTAGGGCGTTAAACTGCCGAAATGCCCGAAAATCCTTAGAATACGTCAAAAGTGTAGATAGCCCCTCCAGGATTCGAACCTGGGTCTCAGCCTTCAGAGGGCCGAATGCTTGACCACTACACTAAAGGGCTATTTTTAATTGTTTAAGTCTATCTTTATGCTTCTTGTTTGAAAAACCTATCTCTTTTAAATACTTCGATATTTCATTTTGTTGTGAAAGATAGATATCCTGTAAACGTGAGTAGAAAGATATAAATACTTTAGAAATATATAATTGTATGGATAAAAAGAAAGAAGTGTCTATTCTAGAATTAGCTGAAAAATTAGAGGGAGTGAATGTTCATATCAATAAAGATTTCTTGAGTCATTTGCTGATAGGGGCCTCGGGAAATCAGAAGCCGCATTGCGATTTCAAATTTATTTCTAAATTAAGAATGAAGCCAACGGATAAGTACCTTTCTAATACTATTTATGGATGGGTTAAATATGGAAAGTCAATTCCCCTAAAAAAGCTGAGTATTTTAATTAAATTAAGTGGTGTCGGTGTCGAGGAAGTGGAGAGGAATATTAATTTTATAAGCACAGGAAGAACTAAGTTGCTATTTTGTTCTCCTATAAAAATAGATGAAAAAATGGGATCAATAGTTGGGCACGTGCTTGGTGATGGATCGATAGATAAGAAGTATAGGCAAGTATTCTTTTCGAATTCTAATAAAGAGCTACTGAAGGAGTTTGCTAATTATATGGAATGCATATTTAATGTTAAACCTAGAATTTGGATGCAAAAAGATCCAGAGTTTGGCAATACGCACTGGGATAAGAGACTGCTCAGTATTGACGAATTAGCGGATGGGAGGAATGGGGGATTATTTTACCCAACTATCTGTGGTCTTATTTTGAATGTAATCTTTGATAACTTCGCAGTAGGTAAGGATAAAGAGATGACGTCTAAGATAATAAAATCTTCTAAGGAATTTAAGAGGGGGCTGATTAGAGCATTTTATGATGACGAGAGCTCGGTTGGAAAGAAAAATATAAGACTGTTTCAAGATAAGAAAGATATGTTAAATATATTTAGAGATATACTTGAAGAGTTTGATATATTGGCAAGTAATGTAAAGTGTTATATTAAGAGAGATAAAAAAAGATTTTATTTTGATATATTCAAGAAAAGTAATTTTTTAAAATTTAGGAATGAAATAGGGTTTACTTCTTCTCAAAAAAACAAAAAGCTTAATGATTTATGTATAATAAAGAATTTTAAAAATAGTAGGTAACTTATTTGATTTTATCTAAAATTTCTTTTTGTTCTCTTTTGTTGTATAATTGACCAAAACTAACAACGATATAATTAATTTTATTCCAGTATCTTTTTGGAAATATCTTTTGAAGGTCCATCTCTATTTTATATGGATTTTTATTTTTGCTCCATTTTAGATATTGAGAGACGAATGAAAGATGCGTATCTACTCCAATTACAGGAGCATTTCTGGCTTCAACTAAAAATACATTAGCTGTTTTCCTCCCAACTCCTGGAAGTTTAATTAATTCTTCAATGGTTTCGGGCATTTTTATTTTAGAAAGAATTTTTGCTGTTTCTTTAATGTGTCTTGCTTTTGTTTTGTAATAGTTTATAGATTTTATTTCATTTTCTATTTCTTTTATATTAGCATTTCCTAATTTTTTTAGAGTTTTATATTTTTTGAATAATTTATTTGAAACTTCTATTGTTTTTGTATCTCTTGTTTGAGCCGAAAGCATTATTGCAATCAGTGTTTGCCATTCTTCTTTCCATCCTTCTGCAGCTAGACGTGGACTTTCCGGATGTTTAGAAATTAATTTTTTTAATTCTTTAAGTTGTTTAATTGCTATTTCAGAATTCATTTTATTTTTTTCATTTCGTCTAATCTTTTTTTAGAGTCTATTGATGAAGAAAACATTTTCCAGAATATTCTCGAAAGCCATTCAGTCCATTCTTTATTTTTTATTGTATAAAACATAAAAACCTTTTCTGATAGTTCGTTTTTTCTTCCAGTTGGTTCTTCTATTTCTTTTAGATTTATTATTTCACTGTCGATTATTGTTGCTCTTAAGGGTTGTTCTCTGTAGTGAATTTCAACTAATTCTTTTCCGTATTTGAAGTTTAGTGCAAGAAGTTTTTCTACATTTTCTCTTGCTGCAAAATCTATTCTGCAAACTACTTTAATGGAAATTCCCCTTTTGACTAATTCTTCAAGTACATCAAATAATTTTATTTTTTTATCTTCAAAGTTTACAAATGAAAGATTTCCAGAAAAGAAAAGAATTTGTTTTTTTGCCTGCATTAATAGGTCTCTGAATTCATCTAATCTTCCCGCATCGCTCTCGTCTTTTCCCTTTTTTATCCAAACGTATTTATCCTTATCTTGTACATATTGAAAAATATCGAATGGTCGAAAATCTTCTTTTTTATGAAATTTTAAGATGTCTGCTTCCAATTGCTCTTGGAAAACGGTATTGGATAATTTCTCGATACTTGCCCAGTAAACTATTTTTAGTGCACCTCTTGTTCCTTCACGAAAAACTCTGACTTCTAATGTTCCAAAATTCTTTTTAATTTCTTCTATATATCTGTCTGCAGTTCTCCAGTTTTTTTTAATATGTTCTGCGATTTCTTGAATACTTCGCGGTTTTGTGTATACAAAATCTTCTATTTTTTTTATTTCATCGTTTTTTAGCATACTTTTTATTGGATAATTGGATATTTAAGCTTTGTGCAACACTGTGGACAACTTTTGTACAGAAAAATGTAATAAAAGTACAAGTCTAAGTATAAGTATGAAAAAGAAAATACAGCGAGTGGTTTTAACAGGAGGGCCTTGCTGCGGGAAAACGACTTTGCTGAATAATTTAGCTGCACGATCCTATCAAGTAGTTCCAGAAGCTGCTAGGATGGTTATTGAAGAGGAGCAAAGAAGAGGGTCTAACTGTTTACCTTGGAAAGATCTTTATGGATTTCAAGAGAAGACTGCTGAAAGAATTTTGGATTTGGAACATTCCTTTGATGGTTCCTTATTATTTTGTGATAGGGGTATTGTAGATGGGCATGGGTATGCAATAAATGGCAAAGTTAGTACTCCGGAACTAATCGTTGATTTGGGTGCAAAAAGATATGATCTGGTCTTTATTTTAGAACCTGTTCCAGTTTATCAAAAAGATGAATCAAGAAAAGAGAATTTAGAAGAGGCAAAAAAAGTGCATAGAGCAATTTGGAATGCCTACAAGGAATTTGGGTATACTCCTATTTCAGTTCCTATAATGGGTATTCAAGAAAGAGCAGATTATTTTGTTAAATTATTGGAGGGGATGGTATGAGTGATATAATTAGTGCTATTCATGATGATATGGACGATTATGAGTTTTTATGTGAAAAGTATGGTGAGAGAGTTCGGATGAAAGATTTTGAACCTGATTGTTATGGTGCTCATGCAAAAAAGTTGGAAAAAAGAGAACAAAAAGAGACTCTTAAAAAGCAAGGAAAAAAAGTTGAGATTGAAATAGAAGTTAAACTAAGAGTAAATGAAGACGTTGTTTGTAGGCTTGAAAAGGAACTTAGAGATCCATGGGATGATGACTTGTGGAAAAGACAAGAAAATATAATTTATAGAACGGGTGAGGGGTTTGTTAGGTTTAGACGCGAGAATGGAGAGGTTACTTTAACTATAAAGGGTAAAAGATTGCCTGGAAAATATAATGAACGTCCTGAAGCAGAATGTGAGCTTCCCAGGGCTTTTTTTGAGACAGTGTTAAGTAATGGAGTGGTTGGAGCCATTCTCTATGAAAAACAAAGAGCTTCTTTTGATTATGAGGGGTGTACTGTTTGTTTAGATAACTTAGATGGTCAATATTTTGTGGAAATTGAAGGGGCAAGAGACAAAATTGAAAAAAGTATTACGAGCCTTCGTCTTAATAGATTTCCTCGTGTGAGAAAAGACTATTCACAAATTGTAGAAGGGATGCAAAAAAAAGATGATAAAAAGAATTCTAATTGAAGGTCCAGATTGTTCTGGGAAAAGTACTGCTTTAGATAGGATAAAAAATGCTCTTAGATGGGATGCTAAATCCTTGCATCATAGGGATGGTGATCAATTTCAAAGATACCTTAAAGAGTATTGTTCTGCTGAAAATATTGTTTTTGATCGAGGTCATTTATCAGAGGCAGTTTATGGGCATATGTGGCGAGGAGGAAATCCTTTCTCTAATCAAGAACTGAGTTCTTTGAATTTTTATTTACAGCGAGAGGGGCTTATTATTTTTTCTTTACCTTCTGAAGAAACTTTGTTAAGTCGCTATCGTTCAAGAAATTTTTCACAACAAATAAAAGAAACAGAATTATCCTTAGCTAGAAAACTATTTTTAGAACAATCTCAAACTATTCCCCATATTGTTTATACCTCTTCTTCATTTAATGAACTTGATGATTTGGTTGAAAATGTTTTAAGGAGAGTTAATGGTTAAGTTGTATGTAATTCCGGTAGAATCTGCATGCAATGCTCATTGTCCGTATTGTATTAATCAATTTAGAAATCTGGGAAATTCTTTTTTATCTATTGGTGATTTAGAAAACTGTTTGGGAGAAATTGGTTTTTTGGATGCAATTGAAATTAGTGGTGGTGGAGAACCCACTTTACACTCGGAAATAGAAAAAATTGTTAATGTATGTGCTAATAAAGCAAGAACTCAGATGTATTCCAATGGTTCTCTTTTAGACTCTTTTTCTCTCGATATATTGAAGAGATTAAATCCTCTTTGTATTTCTAGAGCGCATTATGATTCTGAAAAGAATGATTCTATTATGGGTGTTCGATATTCAGAAGATATTTTTTCAAGAGGACTTAACATTAAACTATCTGCAGTTCTTTTTAAGAGAGGGGTTGATTCTCCGGAAGAGGTAGAAAAATATATTTCTTGGGCAAAGGGAAAGGCTAGCAATATTGTTTTTCGACCATTATTTGAAGATGTTAACTATCTTTCTGAAATAAAAGACAGAATAGTTTCGCTGGATTCATTTGCAAAGTATTTCGGGTTCAGTATCTTGGAAGGAAAAAATTTCAAAACGATTATTGATGGCCTTGGTGTGGAATTTGAAGTTCGTTCGTGTAGTTGTGAAAATTTGAATCCTATTTTACATGCAAATGGGAAATTAAATTATACTTGGGATTGAATGATACTTACTGGAGAAGAGATTAAAAAACAAGTAGCTCTTGGGAGGATACACATTTATCCATTTATTGAAGAAAATCTAAATCCTAACAGTTATAATTTTAGACTTGGGAATAAATTAAAAGTTTACAAAAGTGATTGCTTAGACTCTGCGATTGAAAATGAGTTTGAGGAAATAACTATTCCTGAAGAAGGTTATATTCTTGAGCCAAATAAGCTATATTTAGGACATACTATTGAGGAGATGGGTTCGGATTTTTATGCTCCTACAATGCAGGCAAGGAGTTCTGTTGGGCGATTGGGGTTGTTTATCTATCTTAATTCTGGATTGGGCGATATTGGCTTTAAAAAACAGTGGACGCTTGAATTACAATCTATTCATAGATTAAAGGTTTATCCTGGTATGAAAGTTGGGCAAATGTTATTTTGGCAACCAGTAGGAGACATAATTTTGTATAATGGAAAATATAAAAATTCTATTGGACCTCAAACAAGTCAGATATGGCGAGATTTTAAAAAATAAATTTAGGCTTTTATTTCTTTAAATCCTGTATATTTCCAAAGAACTTCAGGTATCTTAATTGAACCATCTTCTTGTTGGTTGTTTTCCAATATTGTGACCATTATTCTGGATGTTGCTAAAGCAGTATCATTAAGAGTATGCAGGACCCTTCTATTTCCTTGCTTATCCATACACTTTATATCTAATTTTCTTGCTTGATATTCGGTACAATTTGAAAGAGACATAACTTCTCCATATGCTCCTACTGTTGGTCTCCACACTTCTAAATCAGCACTTCTATATTTCCAATCAGCTAAGTCTCCTGTGCAAATTTCAATTACTCTATATGGTAATTCTAATGCTTCGAGTATTCCTCTAGAATTGTTTAGTAATTCTTCATAAAGTTTTATTGAATCTTCAGGTTTGCAGAATACGAATTGTTCTATTTTATTAAATTGATGTGTTCTCCATAGTCCTCTTTCATTTATACCATGGGCTCCGACTTCTTTTCTAAAACACATTGAATATGAAAAATATTTTTTAGGAAGTTCGGATTCTGGGATTGTTTGTCCTGTATGCATAGCTAATACTGATTGTTCAGAAGTACCTATTAATCCTAAGTCTTCATTTTTTATTTCATAGACAGATTGTTCTATAGCTGCTTTATCCATAGATGCATATATTGATTTTTCATTTAACATTAATGGAGGCTCTATATATTCATATCCTTTGTCTCTCATAAAGTCTATTGCGAATCTTATTAAGGCTTGATTTACAATTGCTAGTTCTTTCTTTAAATAATAAAATCCTGTTCCGGATACTCTTGCAGATGCATCAAAATCAACTATTCCTAACGCTTCAGCTAGTTCAACATGATTTTTTGGAGTAAAATTAAATTTTGGAATTTTTCCACCAGTAATATATTCTACATTTTCACTAGAATCTTTTCCCTTAGGCGTTTCAGGAGATATAAAGTTTGGAATTTTATACATCATTTGTTTTATTTCCTCAGCAAGACTATTTTCTTTCTCTTCCAATTTTACAAGTTCTTCTGGAATTTCTTTTGCTTTTTCAATAAGCTCTTTTGCTGCTTTTTCATCTTTATTTTTCTTAGCTTTATTAATTTCTTCAGATATCTTATTTCTTGAAGATCTAAGATTATCTGCTTGTCCTTTTATATTTCTCCATTCTTTGTCTACTTCTATTATTTTATCTACTAAGGGCAATTTTTCATCTTGAGCTTTCTTTTTGATGTTTTCTCTGACCAAATCTGGATTCTCTCTTAATAATTTAATGTCTATCATCCTGTTTTGATTGGAAAACATTATTTAAACTTTATTGTGGCTCTGTTTTCTAATAGCGTCTATTTAAAAAAATTAATTCTTTAGTGAAAAATTTTGTATCTACTATTTATGGACGAAAAACTCCAGTAAAGCTTAAAAGCAGGACACAACTACAATATATAGGTTACAACCTATATATTACAATGGCAGACCATGAAGATAACTTTGATTTGTTTTTCAGAAGAAAACCTGCAATGATGTTGCTGGCTCTTAAGAAAATGAACAAGGCAAAATATGGTTCTGTTCTTGCAAAGGAAGTTGATTGCACTTACTCTCACGCTGTTAAGATTTTACAAATTTTAGAAGAAATGGGTTTAGTTGGATTTGAGAAAAAAGGAAGAATAAAAATTATCAAATTGACTAAGAGGGGAATCCAAATTGCTGAAAATATTGAAGCAATAAAAGAAGTCATAGATATGCGTTAATTTTCCAATAAACAAAAACTTCTTAAACCAACTATTTCTTAGGTTTTTACCAGTGGCTCTATTTGGGTTGAATAACTCATAGGGTATTTACGATGGCCTCGTAGCTCAGCCTGGTCAGAGTACCGCGCTCTTAACGCGGGTGTCGAGGGTTCAAATCCCTTCGGGGTCATTTATTTTTAGATATATCTATTTTACAAGATAAATCTTTAAAAAGAATTGTTGATCTAATTTCTCCGATGAAGTTTACTAAAAAGGTTTTGTCTAACGGATTAGTTATTTTGCATGAATATAGAGATGTTCCGGTTACTTCTGTTGCAATTGCAAGTAAATTGGGTGCAGCCTATGAAGACTCTTCTGAAAAGGGAGTCAGTCATTTTCTAGAGCATATGTGTTTTAAAGGGACATCTACAAGGTCTGCTAAAGAACTTTCTGCTACTCTTGAGAATTCAGGAGGACTCTTGAATGCGTTTACCGATGAATGTGTGACTTCTTATTATGCTACAATTCCTTCAAGACGAGCATCAGTTGCATTAGATGTTTTAACAGATTTGTATTTTAATCCCCTATTGGATGCTGCTGAAGTAAAAAAGGAGGCGAACGTTATTTCTGAAGAAATTAAAATGGTTAAAGATGATCCAGAAGAGTATGTTGATGTTAAGTTAAAACAAAATTTATATGCTGGTTCGTTAGGATTGGATATTGCCGGAGATGTGAAAAATGTTTTAGCTGTTACGCGAGATGTTCTTGTTAAAAAACATTCAGCTTTTTATCAACCAGCTAATTCTATTTTATGTGTAGTTGGGAATACTCCTTTAGAAGAAGTTGCAGGGTTTTTTGATAACTTTAAGTTCCCAAATAATTCTCCTTCTGTATTACCTCCGATTATAGTGAACAAGACTACTCTTAAATGTGTAGAGTCTAGAGAGGGGATTGAACAAGCTAATCTAGCCATAGGTTTTCATTTTCCAAGTAAATCTTCTTCTCAGAGATATACTGCTTCTCTTTTTAATACGATTCTTGGGGGAGGCATGTCTTCACGTTTATTTTTAAATATTCGGGAAAAACTCGGGCTTGTTTATTCTGTTCAATCTCAGTATTCTGCAGAGAAGGACTTTGGCTTGCTAGGTATTTTTGCAGGAGCAAAAAAGAAAAATGTTCGGAAAGTAATGGATTTAGCATTGAAAGAGTTTCAGGGTATGGTATCAATTTCAAAGGAAGATTTACAAAATGCAAAGGAAAGAGTTTTAGGTATTTGGGAAATTGGGCAAGAGTGCAGTATGGATTCTGCTGAAAGGTTAATTAGGGCTGAGTTAAATTTGGGTGTTGAGCAACACTATCTTTTCCAGGATAATATCAATGCAGTTAGTTTGGATGAGGTTAGGGCTCTTGCGAAAATTGATGATTTTGCTTCATTCACGTTGATTCCTAAGAAATAAAACTATTTTTAATATATCTAATTAATAAGATAAATCTTTATTAACACTAAAATTTTAAATTTTTTATGAAAGAAAGAGGTTCGGTAAATTTATTTCTTGGGACGATGTTTTCCGGGAAAAATAAGAGGGCAATGAAAGCAATGAGTCCTTTGATTACAGGAGATTGTGCTCAAGATTATATTCTTTTTCAATCTTCTTGGAATAAGCGAGATGGAAATGTTTGGAAATCTAGAGGTTTAGATTATACTCTTCCTGCGCACGTAATTGATGTTTCAAATCCTAATTTCTTAGTAGAGATGGCCGAAATGGCAAAAGATAAACCTATTATCGGGATTGATGAACCTTTTTCTTTTGTAAGTGGTGATCCTAAGGATTTTGAGGAGAATGCTAAGAAATATTCTGAAAGACTTTGTGCCCTTGTTCTTGGTTGGCGCGAAGCTGGAAAACAAATTTATATTCCTTCTATTCATGCTTTTTTTAATAGACGACCCGTTCAATTCGTTTCTAGACTTTACGGTGATGCAGATCGTGTTGAGTTTTGTACAGAGGCTACTTGTAATATATGTAAGAAACCTGCAAGTCTTACGCAAAGAACATTCAATGGGATGCCTTCAAAATATGATGAGCCTTTGTTGGTTTTAGATGGTTCACCTAGTTGGAATTATTTTCCTGTTTGTGCTGATCATTTTCTTGAATAACTTCCAAAAACTACTTTAGAATAGCAAAAACGAAAGGTTTAAAAGGCAACTTTTTTTATTGTTTTCATCTAAAACTATTGATAGTAATTAGTATGCACATTCTCCAACCAAAACACACGAAACTCAAACAAGAGGAAGTAGTTAAGATACTTTCCAAGTACAATATTTCTTTGGCTCAATTACCCAAAATTTCTAAAGAGGATCAATCTGTTTTTGATTTAAATCCTCAATTAGGTGATGTAATAAAAATTGAAAGAAAAACTGAAGAGGGCAGTGAAGATTATTTTAGAGTTATTGTTTAAAGATGGTTGCTTCAAAATCAGTTACAGTGGATAGAAAGCATATTCTTGTTAAAGAATTTTTGAAAAATCATTCGATTGTCGAGTCTAATATTACTTCTTTTAACGATTTTATTGAAAATAGGATGCAAGAAATTATTAATGAAATTAACGAAGCTATGCCTAAAGAAGATTTCGAAATAAAGCTAGGCAAGATTACTGTAGAAAAGCCTAACATTGTTGAAGCAGACGGATCTATTAGTTTAATTAGCCCTTCTGAAGCGAGATTAAGGGGTTTAACATATTCTGCTCCAATAAAGATGGAATTGACTATTAGATATGAAGGTCAAATAGAAACAGCTGAAGTTCAGTTGGGTAGAATTCCGGTTATTGTAAAAAGTAGTGTATGTAATTTACATGGGTTAAATAGGCAAGAGTTAATTGATAGATATGTGGATCCTGCTGATTCTGGCGGTTATTTTATTGTTAATGGTAATGAAAGAATTTTAGTTATGGCGGAAGATTTGGCATCTAATCAAGCATTTTTGGAAAACCAGAAAGTTAAAGGATTTGTTTTAAGATTATTTTCTCAAAGAGGAGCTTATAAGATTCCTATTTCAATTAATGAAAACAAAGAAGGGATCTTGGAAATTTCTTTCTCTAGATTTAGAAAGATTCCAGTGATGGTCTTGCTTAAGGCATTGGGAATGGTTTCTGAGGCTGAAATCTCTAAAATGATTGGTAAACAATCAGACGGTTTACTTGTAAATTTATATGAATATGCGGCACTTGGTGATTCTGAAGAAGCTTTAATGAAAATTGCTGAATTAACTTCTTTACAAGGAACAAAGAAAGAAGTTCTCGATAGAACAAAGCAAAGAATCGATTCTTATTTATTACCTCATGTAGGTTTGGACAAAAATGCTAGAATTGAAAAAGCAAAAACTCTTTGTAAATTAATAAAGCAATTCTATCTTTCAAAAGACCATCCAGAAGATTCTTTAACAGATAAAGATCATTACGCTAATAAGAGGGTTAGATTATCTGGCGATTTATTGGCTGATTTGTTTAGAGTTAATTTAAATATATTAGTTAGAGAAGTACAGCATTCTTTACAAAAAACAGTTAAGAGAAGAAATTTCTATTCTATAAAAACAATTGCTAAGTCTACTTTATTTTCACACAGGATTGAATCTGCTATTGCTACAGGTTCATGGATTGGTGAAAGAACTGGTGTAACTCAGAATATGAAGAAAGATAATTTCTTGTCTATGATGTCACAGTTACAAAAAGTTGTTTCTACATTACCTGGAGAACAAGAAAATTTTGCAGCAAGAACAGTACATCCAACTCATTATGGAAGATTCTGTCCAGTTGAAACTCCTGAAGGTACTGAAATTGGTTTGAGAAAGAATTTAGCAATGTTAGCTAGAGTATCTACTAGATGTCAAGTTCCAGAAGAAAAGATTGTTAAAGTATTGTTAGAAGAAAAAATGGTAAAAGAAAGTGATAATGGTCTTGATGTTTTCTTGAATGGAAGATTTATTGGTTCTGTTCAAAATGGAAAAGAATTTGCTCTTGCAGTCAAAGACAGAAGAAGAAAGGGCAATTTACCTATTGATTTAAGTATAAAATTTGATTCTTTCTTAGAAGCTGTTTTCTTGTCAACTGAAGTTGGAAGAGTTTTAAGACCTTTAGTTGTTGTCGAGAATGGAGTTTCAAGGTTAAAGGATGATCATTTGAAATTGGTTGAATCTGGTTCTTTGACATGGAATAATTTGGTTGAGCAGGGTATTATTGAGTATTTGGATGCTTCAGAGGAAGATAATTGTTATGTTTCTTTATATAATGAAGAAGTTACAAAAGAGCATGATTATCTTGAAGTAGATCCTATTGCATGTTTAGGAGTTATTACTTCAATTGTTCCGTATGCAAATCACGATCAGGCTCCTCGTTTATTAAGAGGTAGCAAGACACAGACACAGTCCTTGGGTATTTATGCTGCTAATTATCATGTAAGGATTGATACGAATGTTTCTGTTTTACATTATCCACAAAAACCTTTGGCAAGAAGTTTTACTTATGACACTTTAAATATATATCCGGCAGGGCAGAATGTTATTGTAGCAGTTATGCCTTATGATGGTTATAATATTGAAGACGCTGTTATTTTGAATCAAGGTTCCGTTGACAGAGGTCTTGCACGAAGCTCCTACTTCAGACCATATACTTCTACTGAATTGAATTATGCCGGTAGATTGAAAGATGAAATTTGTGTTCCAGAAAAAGATGTTTCTGGTTATAGAATGGAAACTTCTTATAAGTATTTAGAAGATGACGGTATTGCATATCCTGAAGCTGAAATGAAAGAAGGCGATGTCGTTATTGGTAAAACTTCTCCACCTAAATTCTTATCTGAAGCAAGAGAAATCTCTATCCAAACTAAAAAGGAAAACTCTACAGCAGTTAGACAGGAAGAAACAGGTATTGTTGATGGTGTTTTCGTTACCTTAGATGGTGATGGCAATAAATTAGTTCAAGTTAGAATGAGAGATTTGAGAAAACCAGAAATTGGAGATAAGTTTGCTACACCTCATGGTCAGAAAGGAGTTATTGGATTTATTGCACCAGAGTTGGACGTTCCATTTACTGCTGGCGGAGTTAGGCCTGATTTAATTTTCAATCCTCACGGTATTCCATCTCGTATGACTGTGGGTTATTTATTAGAAATGCTTGCTGGAAAAGTGGCTGCTTTATCCGGTGTTGTAAGAGATGCTTCTGCGTTTGCTGGAGAAGAATTAGATACTTTGGAAAATAATCTTAGGAAATTAGGGTTTAGATTCGATGGTAAGGAAGTTTTATATCATGGAGTTACTGGTCAAAGATTGCCTGTAAAAATATTTGTAGGTAATATGTATTATTTGAAGTTAGGAAGAATGGTAAAGAACTTGTTGCATGCAAGAGCTTCTGGTAAAATTGCATTATTAACAAGACAACCAATTGAAGGAAGAGCTCGTGGTGGTGGTTTAAGACTTGGTGAAATGGAGCAACAGGCATTAGTTGCACATGGTGCATCTTTATTGCTAAAAGAAAGATATGATTCTGATAAAGTTATTTTGCATATCTGTGAGAGATGTGGTTCTCTTGCAACAGATGATAAAATCAGAGATAAACAAATTTGCCCAATGTGTCAATCTAATAAAATTGAACCTGTAGAATTGTCTTATGCATTCAAATTATTATTGGAAGAATTACAAGGCATGCATTTATTAACTAAATTTGAACTAAAGAATAAATTCGATCAATAAAATGGAAAAACCAATAAAAAAACAAATTAGTGCAATTAAATTTAGTTTGTGTAGTCCTGATCAAATTAAAAAAATATCTGTTGCTAAAATTGTAACTCCTGAACTTTATGATGTTGATGGTTATCCAGTTGATGGTGGTTTAATGGACTTAAGACTTGGTGCTATTGATCCTGGAGTAAGATGTAGAACTTGTGGCGGTCACTTGAAGGAATGTTTAGGTCATCCAGGTATGATTGAATTAGCAAGGCCTGTTTTGCATATTAAGTACATCCAAATTTGTGAGTTAGTTATGAGAACAACTTGTGAAGCTTGTGGTAAATTATTATTAAGTGATGAAGATTCAAAGAAAGATTTAAAGACAAGATTAAAGAAAGCTAAAGAAGCAAAGAAATGTCCTCATTGTAGTATTATTCAAGAAAAACCTAAATTTGAAAAGCCTTCTCAGTTCCATGTTGGAAAAAGAAGAATTTTCCCTTCAGAGATTAGGGAGCGATTAGCAAAAATCCCTGATGAAGAATTGAAGTTAATTGGTATTAATCCAAAAACTTTAAGGCCTGAATGGTCTGTTTTGACATATTTGTTAGTTCCACCTGTAACTGTTAGACCTTCTATTACTTTAGAGTCTGGTGAAAGATCTGAAGATGATTTAACACATAAGTTATCGGATATTATTAGGGCAAATCAAAGATTGTGGGAAAATTTAAATGCTGGTGCGCCAGAAGTTATTATTGAAGATTTGTGGGATTTATTACAGTATCATATTACAACTTTTTTTGACAACTCTGTTGCTAAGATTCCTCCTGCAAGACATAGAAGTGGTCAGCCTTTGAAAACGATCAATGAAAGAATTAAAGGTAAAGAAGGGCGTATTAGAAAGAACTTAGCAGGTAAAAGAGTTAATTTCTCTGCGAGAACAGTTATTTCTCCAGATCCATATTTAAAATTAAATGAAGTTGGTGTTCCATTTGAAGTTGCAACTATTTTAACTGTTGCTGAAAAAGTTACTACCTTAAATATTGAAAGAATGAGGAAGTTAGTTTTGGCTGAAGGATATCCTGCTGCAAATTATATTATAAGACCTGATGGAAAAAGAAAAAGAATTTCTCCGGAGTTAAAAGAAGATTTGTCTAAGGAAATTGAACCAGGTTATACTGTTGAAAGACATTTAGTTGATGGCGATATTGTATTATTTAACAGACATCCTTCTTTACATAGAGCTTCTTTGATGGCACATAATGTAAGAGTTTTACCTCATAAGACTTTCAGAATGCATCCAGCTGTATGTTTCCCATACAATGCAGACTTTGATGGTGATGAAATGAATATCCACGCTCCACAAACTGAAGAGGCTAGAGCTGAAGCAGAATGTTTATTGAATGTTAAACAGAATCTTATTTCTCCAAAGAATAATACTAATTTATATGGATGTACAGATGATGCTTTGACTGGTAATTATGTTATGTCTGAACAGGATGTTGATAAAGATGAAGCTATGCAGTTAGTTTATTCTTCTGGACTAAAATTATTTAATGCTACAAAAAAAGTTTCTGGTAGGGAGTTATTTGAAAATGCATTACCTGAAGAATTAAGAAATTCTAGAATTAAATCTGAAGGTTTCATCACTGAAGAAGGCGATGATATCAAGAGATTAGACAAAGAAATTGGAAGAGACAGAACAATTGAAGTTTTGAAAGATGTTTATACTTTAGGTATGACTTTCTTATCTAGAAATGGGTTTACAATGTCTATTGCTGATTTGGATGTAATTGATGCAGTTAAGAAAGAAACAGCTAGAATGATTGATGTTGCAACTAAGAAGACAGAAGAAATTATTGAATCTTATCATAATAAAACTTTAGAAATTATTCCAGGTAAATCTGCTGAACAAACTAGAGAAATCAAATTACTGCAGGCATTGAATGGCGTTAGAACTGAAATTGGTAAGCATGTTAAGGAAACTTTCCCTAAAGACAATTTAGTTAATAAAATGATTTCTGCTAAGGCAAGAGGTAGTATGTTGAATGTTACTCAGATTGCTTGTTCCGTAGGCCAACAGGTAATGAGGGGCCAAAGAATTAATTTTGGTTATACTGGCAGATCTTTAAGTTGTTTTAAGAAAGGAGACTTAACTCCTGCAGCTGGTGGTTTCATTAAGAATTCATTCATAAATGGTTTAAGACCTGATGAGTTTTTCTTTGGTGGTATGACTGGAAGAGATGCTATGATGGATACAGCTCTTAGAACTCCTAAGTCTGGTTATCTTTATAGAAGATTAGTTTCTGCATTACAAGATTTCATTGTTGAATATGACGGAACAGTACGAGATGCAAATGCTGGGATTGTTCAATTTGCATTTGGTGGAAATGGTTTAGATGTTTCTGCATTACATACTGGAAAGAAATTAGCTCCCGGTGAAGCAATTGGTATTGTTACTGCTCAATCTTTTGGTGAATCTTCTACACAGATGGTTCTTAACGTATTCCACTCAGCTGGTGTCGCTGAAATGCAGGTTACGCAAGGTCTTCCAAGACTTATCGAAATTTTAGATGCAAGAAAGAAACCATCGACACCTACAATGGAGATATTTTTAGACAAAGACCATAACAATGAAAAAGATGCAAGAGTTATTGCTGAAAAGATTAAGGAAGTTAAATTGAGAGAAATTATGAGTGAAATTAATGTAGACTTTGGAAGTAAAAAGGTTGAAGTTGTTATTGATATGGGTTCTATTAAAACAGTTCATATGGGATTGGAGAAAGTAGTTGAAGTTTTAGATGAAAAAGGGATGAAGGCAAAAAAGAAAGGAGAAAATGTTATAGTTTTCGACTTAGGTGAGAGTGATTTCAAGACTATCTTCAAGTTTAAACAGAAAGTAAAAGACACAATTATTTCTGGAGTTAAGGGAATTGAAAACGTTTTGGTTGTAAAGAGAGATGCAAATTACGTTATCTTAACTGCTGGTTCAAACTTAAAAGATATCTTATTATTTAAGGGAGTAAACCCTGAAAAAGTTTCTACAAACGACTTGCATGAGATTGCATCTTTATTGGGTATTGAAGCTGCTAGACAATCAATCATTAATGAAATCAATAAGGTTTTGGTTTCACAGGGTTTAGATATTGATCAGAGTCACTTGCAACTTGTTGCTGATGCTATGACTTCTTCTGGAATTGTTAAGGGAGTTACAAGAGTTGGGATTATCTCTGATAAATCTTCTGTACTTGCAAGAGCTTCTTTCGAAACTCCAGTCAAGCATTTCGTAAATGCCTCTAGAACAGGAAAGAAAGATAAGATGGCTTCCGTTATTGAAAATATTATATTGAATCAACCAGTTCCAGTTGGAACAGGACTTCCAGGATTGCTTGTAAAAGTAACTGGCCCTTTGGCTAATCAGAAGACAACGAAGAAGTGATTGGATTTAAATGAGCGTTATAAGTACTGAAATAAATTGTCGAGTAGGGATATTTTCTAAAGGTGTTATTGATTTTAAATATTCTTTGTGTGAGGATTCCGCACCTTTAGTAGAATATCATACAAATTGTCAAGATTTACTTTGTCTTGGAAGAACTGCTGGAAGAACATATTCTTTTATTCCAAATAGAAAAGGGTTATATGTTGACGTCGTTGGTAAACATGTGGAGGAAGTTTTAAATCCTGAAACAATGCAAGCATTAAGAGATTTTGCAAAAGATTTACCTGATAAATTACGAGAAGCGTTAGGATTGTAAAATGAGCGTTGTTGAAGATTTAAAAAATTTACCCGTTAATTCTAGACAAAAGATATCTGTTTGGTCTAATGCTGCTCGGAAAAAAGTTACTTTAGATTCTTTATTTGTCGGAATAAATCCTAATGAATATGCGAGAACTGGTGTTGTTAGTGTAAATTTTTTAGTTGCTATTTAATCTAATTTAATTTTTTATTAACCTTTTAAATAGGATTTATTGTTTATTTTTTGGTTATTTCTATATAACAATCTTTAAAAGAGGTTGTAAATTCGATAAATTTGAGGAGTAGCATGTTTGAAAAATATAAGTATCGAAAAAAAACAAAAGGATATTTTAATCCAGAATCAAATATAGATGTCTCTCGAGAGCAATTTCTGCAAATTTTAAGTGGAGATATTATAAATCCTCATATGTTTCATTCTTCGAAAAATCGTTCAGATTACTCTTTTATGATCATTGGTGTTTCTGAAGATTCTTCTTTAAAATCTTTGGCTGGTGAAGTATGGGGTAAAAAATGGTATGAAAATGTTCAACGTTCTTCTGATTGGTATGCAAAAATTTCTTGTAAACATGATGCACATCTTGTTTTTCATAAAGAGAATTTAGTTTTTTATTTTGATCCTATTTCAAATTATATTCGTGGTAAAAAATTCGATTCGAAACATGATTTAGAGACTTCTTTATTTGACGGTCACCCTTCAGCTTCTCCTGAGAAAGATTTGAGATTTTTGATTAGTACTCTTGATAGGGATTATGTTTTAAGGTGTATGCAAGATTATAAAAGAAGATTTACTCTCAAATAGATTTCTCCGACGGAAAAGCTACTAAAACACTTTCTGCAAAATAATAAAGTTTAAATACCTTCTAAAATGGGATTTAGTATGAGCTTAAGAGATTTAGTTGAAGCAGACAAGAAAGACAAAGTTAGTTTTGGAATCAAGCAGGTTTTAAGATTAGCTAAAGCTAAAAAATTGAAAAAAACATCAAGAGTTTTTGTTGCTAGAGATACTAGAGAAGAGACAATCAAGCAATTAGAAGATGCAGGTGTCGAGTTTGAAGTTCTTAAAAATAAAGAGGATATCACTAGAGAAATGGGTATCGACTTTGATTCTGAGGTTTTTTTAATTAATTAAGTATGGCAAAAACAATTGATATGCAATTAATGAGATATATTAATCTTTTTGAGAGAGTTTCTCGTGTTTCTACAACTGATTGTTTTGTATATAATAATACTATTTATTTTGCAGTTCCTAAAAAATTAGTTATGTCTGCTGTCGGAAGAAATGGTGAGAATGTAAAGCACATTGCAGAAACTCTTGGTAAGAAGATAAAAATTGTGTCTATGCCTAATGAAGCAGATTTGGATAAAGACATGTTCAATGCAGTTAAAAATTTCTTGACTGAAGTTGTTTCGCCTATAGAATTTACAGGTTTTGATCTTAACGACGGAGTTGCTACTATTTCTGGAAGTAGAGAAAGTAAAGCAATTTTGATTGGTAGAGATAGAGTAAAGGAAAAGGAATTAGCAGAAGTATTGAAAAGAACATTCGGAATAAAAGAATTTAAGATTGCATAACGTAATCTTTATAAATAGACATTTCGAGGAATTAATATGGGATTGATGAACGCAAGAAAATTAAGAAATCAAAGAAAGAAAAATCAGATGAATCACAAAAGATTCAGAAAGAAAAAATTAGGTATTACTTTGAAGTATGCCGTTATTGGAAGATCTTCTCAAGCTAAAGGTATTGTGGTAAATAAGTTCCAATTAGAAGCTAAGCAGCCAAACTCTGCTATGAGAAAGTGTTGTAAAGTTCAGTTAACAAAAACAGGTAAGCCTATTGGTGCATTTATTCCTGGGAATCTAGCTCAGAAGTTTATTGATGAACACGATGAAGTTATTATTGAGAAGATTGGTGGTAAGATGGGTAAGACTAAAGGAGACTTATCTGGTGTACGATTTCAAGTTATCAAAGTAAATGATCAGCCTTTAAGCTTATTGTGGAGAGGAAAGATCGAAAAGGGTAGAAGATAATGGTAAACATGAAATTATTTGGTCTTTGGGATATTTCTGAAGTTAAAGTTGAAGAGCCAGGTTTGAAAAAAGTTATTAATTTGGATGACAAGCTTTTATTGAAATCTCATGGAAGAATCAAATATGATCAAGCTAAAACAAGAGTTAATGTTATTGAAAGAATTATCAATTTATTACAAGTTCCTGGAAGTAGGGGTAAGAAACATAGAATTATTACAAACTGGATTTCCGGTAAACAACAAAAAACAACTAAGATTGTAGTTGATGCTTTAAAGATTGTTGAAAAACAAACTGGTAAAAATCCTATTGCTATTTTAGTAAAAGCTATAGAGAATGCTGCTCCTAGAGATGAAGTTACTGCTATTGAATATGGTGGTGCAAGATATCCTCAAGCTGTTGATATTTCTCCAAGAAGAAGATTAAATTTAACATTGAGATTTATTGTTAACGGTGCTTATGATAAAGCTTTTAATAAAAAATTAACAATAACAGAATCTTTGGCTAAAGAATTAATTGCTGCTGCAAATAATTCTGGTGAAAGTTATTCTATAACAAAGAAGAACGATATTGAAAAACAGGCAGACGCTGCGAGATAATTATAATTTATAATTCTAGGGGTGATAAGGAGATAAAATGAATAAAGCACCATCGTATATCTGTAAAAGTGAAAGAGAGTTTTTGGCATTAAAAGGTGATGGTAGTGAAGTTGTTAAATTAACTATTGATTTTTCTAAGCCTAGTGATTTGAATGGATGGTATTTATTTTTAAAAACAAAGGGAAATACAAACCAGTTTGTAAAGCAAAGTCTTAGTCATCTTCCTTTAATAGACAGGGTTTTTTGTGATACTCAGTATTTTCAGTTTGATAGTGAGAGGGGATTGCTCCCAAATAATATACACTTTAATTATCAGCCTTTAAGTGTTGAGATGGATGGCAGTAAGGAAGAATACCATCGATTGCAAGATTTATTAGAAGAAGTTGGTGAATGGAAAGCGATTAGAACTGTTACAACATGGGAGTTTGTTAAATAAAATGGCGAAAAATTTAGATGATGTTGTGGATTTTACAGGTATTACTAATGTCAATGGGGCTATTAAAATGTTAACTTTAGCTGTTACAGAAATTGCTCGACTTGAAAATGAGAGACATAGGATTGGAGGACATTCTGCTCAATTGATTGCAACATTAACAGAAGAGAAGAATAATGCTATTCAGCGACAATTAATTTTTTATAAAGATTCTCGAGCAGTTTGTAGTAGGTATCATGGTTTAGATTGTTCTGGTTTCGATTCTGCATTAAGGTACTTATTACCTGCATATCTTAGTAAGATCCTAGATGAATAAACTTTTTTAGTAATTTTTTAATTTCTGTTTGTCCGTCGTTAAATCAGGGAAGCTGAACGCAAAACTTTATAAACCATCTTTTTTAATCAATATTAATGGCAACTGAAGAAAAGAATTTTGATAAGATCAAGAGGATTATTAAGAATCAGAAAAATATTAGAAACATCGCTACGTCTGCACATATTCACCATGGTAAAACCGCTTTTACAGATAATTTGTTAGCTGCTGCTGGTAAAATGTCAAACAAGTCTGCTGGTGATTTGGAAGCAGGTATGGCCACATGGCAACATGCAGATGAACAGGAAAGATTAATGACTGTGGATGCTGCTAATGTATCTATGGTTCACTCATATAAAGATGAAGAGTATTTAATTAATTTAATTGATACTCCTGGTCACGTTGATTTTTCGGGTAATGTAACAAGAGCAATGAGAGCTATTGACGGAACTGTCGTATTAGCTTGTGCTTCTGAGGGCATTATGCCTCAAACTGAAACAGTATTAAAGCAGGCATTAAGAGAGAGAGTTAAGCCAGTTTTGTTTATCAATAAAGTAGACAGATTAATCAAAGAATTGAAAGTTACTCCACAACAAATGCAGGAAAAATTTAAAAAGATTATTGATGAATTTAATACATTAATTGCAAATATTGCTGAGCCAGAATTTAAATCTAAGTGGCAAGTTAATGTCGCTGATGGTTCTGTAGCATTTGGTTCTGCAAGAGATAATTGGGCTTTGACAGTTCCTTTTATGATAAAGAAGAAAATTACTTTTGCGGATATCTATAAAATTTACGATGAGACTTTAACTGAAGAGGCAAGAAAAGAATGGGCTTTGAAAAATGCTTCTTTATTCGAAGTAATGATGGATGTAGCTGTTACTCATTTACCTTCTCCACTTGATGCTCAGAAATACAGAATTGGAAGAATTTGGAAAGGAGACAAAGATTCTGAATTTGGAAAACAATTATTAGCGTGTGATGATAAAGGAGAGCCTTCTTTTGTTATTACTAGAATTGTTATTGAGCCTAGATCCGGTAAAGAAATTTCTGCAGGAAGATGTTTCTCTGGAACCATTAAAGTTGGAGATGAAATGTGGTTAAATTTAGCAAAGAAGAAACAAAGAGTTCAACAAGTTTTAGTTTATGACGGTATTAGACCCGAGCAGGTAGAAGAAGCTGGAGCTGGAAATGTTTTTGCAGTTGCAGGTATTGTTTCTGAAGTTGGAGAGACTTTAACAAGAGAACCTCAAACTCCATTTGAAGAAATTAAGCATATTTTCCAACCAGTTATTACAAAATCTATTACTGTAGAAAAAGCTATCGACTTGCCAAAATTAGTTGAAGTTTTAAGAAAAGTAGCAAAAGAAGACCCTTCTATTAAGATTGAAATTAATGAAGAGACTGGAGAAAATCTTATGTCTGGTATGGGGGAGTTACATCTAGAAATTGTTGAAAATAGAATTAAAACAGAAAAGGGAGTAGAGATTAAAACATCCAATCCTATTGTAGTTTACAGAGAATCTGTCATGAAAAACTCTGGTCCAACTGAAGGAAAGTCTCCAAATAGACATAATGCATTTTATATGACTGTAGAACCGTTGGACGAAAATATTGCTAATGCAATTGAAAGAGGAGAAATTTCAGAAGGAAGAATTAAGAAAGAAAAGAAAGATGAGAATTTAATTAAAGGTTTATTATCTCTTGGTGTAACGCATGATGAAACGAGACAATATAGGGATATTTTTATGGGAAGTGTTTTCCTAGATAAGACAAAGGGTGAAGTTCATATTGGCGAAGTTATTGAATTAATATTGGATTCATTTGAGATGGTTATGAAGGCAGGCCCGTTAGCTAGAGAACCTTGTCAGAAGTTGAAAGTTTCTTTGGTTGATATGAAATTACATGAAGATGCGATTCATAGAGGTCCAGCTCAGGTTTATCCAGCAATTAGAGAAGGCTTACAGGCTGCTTTTAGAAATGCTTCTCCAGTTTTATTTGAACCAGTTCAAGTTCATGTTATTGAAATCCCAACAGAATTTATGGGTGAAGTTTCAAAATTAATTACACAGAAGAGAGGTCAGATGATTGATGCTAAACAAGAAGGTATTGTTTCTTTCATTAAGGCAAAGATGCCTGTAGCTGAGATGATTGGCTGGAGTTCTGACTTGAGATCCTGTACTGGCGGTAGAGGTATTTCTAGCTTGTTAGACCAGACTTTTGAGAGAATGCCTAATGAATTACAGCAAAAGGTAATTAGAGATACTAGAAACAGAAAGGGCTTAGCTGAGAACCAATAATTGAAGTACAATAATTTTTAAAAAGCATTATATAAATATTTTTTTATGGAAATTAATTGCAGTAATGACCTAGTTTCTGGAGATGTATCTAGAAATGTCTATTTTGTTTTTGAATATTATCATGATAAAAAATATTCAGCACTTATTCCTTTTGTTTCTGATATGAAAAAAATTCGAGAATTAGATGGCTTTCAAAATGTAGACCTAGAGGGGAGTAATCAATGCGAAATTGTGACTCAAAGATGTTTTGAAGCACTTGTTGCTACAGGGACTAAAGAAGTTTTTAGTGTTCGTTGTAGAAATTCTATGAGCGATACTTTTCTAGGATTTCTTTTACATTATAGTGAAGGAGATGGTAGATATTTTTTTCATTATGATTTTGTAAATCCACAAACAGAAGGATATCGCTTTAAAAAAATAGGGATTGAATTAAAAGAATTTAAGAGAGAATAATTAAAAGTATTATAATTATCTTGTTTCAACCACTCTTGCTTCGTTGAATTTTCCCATTCGTTTATAGTAGTCAGATAATTTTTTCTTGATTAAATTTTTCTCTAGGTCATCTATTTTTAATGTTAAGAGATGTTCATAGAATTTTGTCGCATTTGTCATTCTTCCTCTTTTTTCTAGATCGTTTGCAATTGATAGATAAATATTTTTTCTTGCAAGTTGTATTTTTGTTTGTTGCTCTGAATTTGCTTCTCTGGATGCTCGTGAAAACATATCTTCTGCCCCTAGGACATTAGCAGCTTTTGCATAATATTCAGCAGCTTTAAGATAAGTTTCAACTTTGTCTTTAAATGTTAGATCATATCCGGCTTTTCCAAACATTGCTTTTGCAGCTTTATCAAACATCATTCTTTTTTCATATAATTCTGATAACATAGTCAAAGCAAATTTTTTTACATCCATATTTACGTCGGAAGTTTTTAGAACAGATTCTAAATATTCCATTTTAGTCAAGTCTGTGTTTAAAGTTTCGAATTTAGATTTAACATCTTGAAATAAATGCTCTTTTACTTGTACCATCTTTTTTATAATGTCTGAAGATTTAGTCTCTTTTTAAATATTATTGTTGTGATTTGAAATAAGACTTATATAAAACTAAAAAATAATCCAAAAAGGAAAAAAGAAAAAAGCCGACAAATGTCGGCGGTAAATTGTGTGTTCAAGGGAAGAATTACTTCTTCTTTTCCACTAGCGATTTACAGATACCAGCAGCAACAGTGACGCCTGCGTCTCTAATTGCGAATCTAGCCATGTAAGGATTCTGCTCAGCAGTTTCTAATACTAGATTGCCGATTGGTTTGATCTTTACGATAGCTACATCTCCATTCTTTAAAAAGTCTGGATGCTCTTCGGAAATTTGACCTGTTTTTGGATCAATTTTTCCTACTAATTCTATAAATTGACATGGAACTTGAGCAGTGTGTACGTGGAAAACTGGAGTATATCCTTTAGCAATAACTGTTGGATGGTTGATAACTGCAATTTGAGCAGTGAATTCTTCAACTATCTTTATTGGTGATGCAGCATCGCAGATAACGTCGCCTCTAGCTACGTCTTTCTTACCAATGCCTCTAATGTTAACACCAACATTATCGCCAGCTTCGCCCAACGGTAGTTGTTCATGGTGAGCTTCAATTGTCTTGATTTCACCTGGAACACCAGCACCACTTCTTCCTGGAACAATAAGAATCTTTTGACCTGGTTTCATTGTACCAGTTTCGATCTTACCTACAGGAACAACGCCAATACCAGTAATTTCGTAAACGTCCTGGATAGGCATTCTTAATGGTAATGTTGTTGGTTTTTCTGGAGCAGGGAATTTATCAAGTTGTTCTAATACAGTGTTTCCTTTATACCAGGGCATTTTATCGGATTTCTTTGCAACATTGTCGCCTAAGAAACCAGCACCTGCTAAGAATGGAACTTCTTTATAGCCTACTTGTTTCAATATACCTTCTACATCAGCTTTTGCTTTGTTGTATGCAGCCTCTTCGTATTTGACCATATCCATCTTGTTAATCCAGACGGCGATGTTCTTAACGCCCATAGTTCTTAATAACCATAAGTGTTCTTTTGTTTGAGGTTGTACTCCATTTACAGCATCGACAACTAGGAATGCTGCGTCAGCTTGAGAAGCACCTGTAATCATGTTTTTGACGAAGTCTTTGTGACCTGGAGCGTCAATAACAGTGACTTCAAAGTTTTGAGTAATAATCTTCTTATAAGATAAGTCAATAGTTACTCCTCTTTCTCTTTCTTCCTTAATATTGTCCATGACATAAGCAAATTCAAAACCAGCTTTTCCGTGTTTAGCTGCTTCTTCCTTTAACTTTGTCATTTCCTGTTCGGAAACTCCGCCTGTTTCCCAGAATAATCTTCCGATTGTTGTGGATTTACCTGCGTCTACGTGTCCGACGAAAACGACATTCATTATTGGTTTTGTTTTAGCCATTTTTTTATTTTAAAAGTTTAGTTAATTGTTATGCTTTTGGCACAAGTTTGAGAGCAAATTTCCGTTTAAAAACCTATCTATGCAAAGGTTTTTATATAATAATTTATAATGAATTGTTATAAAAATGGCAATAAAACCGACTTGTAATAAATGTGGAAAAGAGTTAAATGTGTTTGGAGCGATTTTACTTAGTCCTCCAGATGAAGAAAATAAAGTTAGAAAATTTCATATTTGTATTGAATGTTATAGCCAAATTGTAGGGGGATTAAAATGAGAAAAGAAATGGATATTACTGAACTGATTTTTCCAGTTGAAGAATTGAGTTCAGAAGAGAAAAAAATTGAGGAGAGGAAGTGGACACTTTGGGATAGTGCTCAGATAGAAGCTGGAGTGGTTTTGCATGATTTGCCTCTTTTTTCAGGACCTGTGCGTTTTTATGACTACATGAAAACTATATATAAGTTTTATCTTAATAGAGAGACCTTGCCCTATGATCTAGAGAGGGGATTTTGAAATGGACGTATTACTTTCTACAAAGGCTAAAAAACTTTTTGATGAATACATAAGAACTAATGAAGATATTTATAATCTTAAAGATCACATAGTAGAACTTGAAAAATTAGCTGAAAAAATTGTTAAAAAATTTCCAGAGTTAGATAAAGAGATTTTATTGCTTGCAATTTATTTACATGATATCGGATATTATCCTCTAAATCTAGATGAAGACCATGCAATTACTAGCGAAAGAATTGCTCAGAAATTTTTAGAAAGCGAAAAGTATCTTAAGGAAAAAAAGGTAAATGTACTTCAGGCTATTAGATCGCATAGATGTAAAGATGTTTTACCAGAAACACTAGAGGCAAAGGCTTTTGCGTTTATGGATTCAGCAAGTCATCTTACAGATAAGATGTATGTGGAGATGGTAAAACAGGGAAAAGGTAAAAAGGCACTCGAGAAGTTAGAGAGAGATTATCGGGATTTGGCAATTTTCCCAGAAATAAAACAAGAAATGGAACTGTTATACTTATCTTGGAAATCATTAATACTTAATTTAACAAAATTTGAGCAGGAAGGGTTTGGAAAATGAAAACTGACGAAAAAGAAGCAAATGAAAAATATAATCAAGTTGCAGAGCATTATCATAGTTGGAGAACTAAAGTGCATCCTAATGGTTGGATGTTTAATGAACATCTAGAAATGCCTGCAACTTTTGAATTATTGGGGGATATTAAAGGGAAAACAATTTTAGATATTGGTTGCGGTGGTGGTATTTATGCTAAGAAAATGACAGAGTTAGGGGCAGAAGTTAAGGGGTTTGATTTATCTGAAGAGATGCTAGTAATTGCTAAAAAATCTAATCCTAAATTAGATTTAAGAAAAGGGAGTTTCTATAAAATTCCCTTTAAAGAAAAATTTGATATTGCCATAGCTCCATTAGTTATTGATTATGCTAAAGAATGGGATTTAGTTTTCAAGCAAGTGAATAATCATCTTGTTCCTAGAGGATATTTTATTTTCTCTGTTGGAAATCCGGTAACTGAGACTGCAGAAAAATTGGAGATAGATGGTGAGAGATACAAATATAGGGGAATTTCTGCAAGGGTTCTATATGACTATTTTACAGAAAGAAAAATATATGGTGTTTGGAAGAATATCAAGAAAGCAAAAAAAGCATTGAATATTAGGATGCCTACCTATCATCATACGTATGAAAGTATTATTAAAATCATTTTAAGAAATGGATTTGAAATTGTTGATTATAAGGATTGTTATCCTACTAAAGAATCTAAAAAGTTATTTCCTGAGCAGTATAATTTCTTGTCTAAAGTTCCATATTTTTGTGTTTGGAAAGTGAGGAAAAAGTAATGGTACAAAATATAATAACTATCAGCGAAAAGGAGAATAGAATTGTAAACATGGTTAAAGCCAAGTATGGGATGAAAAATAAAAACCAGGCAATAGGTTTTATGATTCAAACTTTTGCGAAACATTTTTTACCTGATGCACTTCAACCAGTTGAAAAACCGGCAAGACCTACAGAAAAAAGAGTAAGTAATTTAGAAGAGATGAAAAAAGATTTGAGGGAGTAATTTATAATATAAATCTTTAAATAGTAGAAAGCTTATTGTTTTTTATGGTTCCGAGAGATAAGTTATTTGAAGATTATTTTAGGAATAGATATGAAACTTTGGTTAAAACGGAGAATAATTCTGAACTTCTTAATGTTTTAACAGGTGTTGGGCCTATAGGTAGTTTTTTAGATGCAGTTACTGTTTTGCATATGTATGATGATGTTGCAGAAAGAGTTGTTCCGGGTTATTGGTGTATGAGACTCGACAATTTGAATGATTTTTTAAGGAGTGAAAAGCAACGTACTCTTCCTGTTATGGGTTCTGAAGAACAAGGAAGCATACGATCTTTTTTACGTGTTAATCCTTCTAAAAATAGTCTTGCTTTTGAAGATTATCTTAATCCCAATTCTTTTGCTAAGGGCCAAGTTAATTTTCTTGAAAGATTTTTTGCAGGATAAGGGGAAACTATTATAGGCATTAATATGGAATTTTGTTAATTTTTTGAAATAACTTTCTATTAGTCTATTACATATATATTTAAAAATAATAAATTGTTTATCTTTATATGGCAGATAAATATCGATTACAATATTTTATTAATTCCAAGGATGTTCTCGCTATAACCTGGGCAGAAAGTAATGGTGATTGTAGAGTTCGAGCTTTGAAAGAGAGTACTAATGTTGCAGAACACAATACTTCTCATTTTCAGGAGCAAACTTATTCTGATCCAATGACTCTTGGTGAGGTCAGAGATTATATTTCAGCTAATACTGAGCTTCTTGGAACTTTAGTTCATGATTGCGTCGGTCTACATTTAGAAGATTTGTGTGCTGATGTCCAGTTTAAAGAGCCTGTGTCAGTTAGAGTTCTTTTATAATTAGTAAAATTATTTTATTTTTTAGGTTTTCCGATAATTCCGTCAATTACTCTTTCCATATGGTTTTTGCAATCAACAGGGCAATCCTTACATCTCCAACATTCTGCACATAGTAAATCTACTAGCTTTCCGCAATGTGGGCAAACCTTCTTATTTTCCATAGTTATCTTTTAATTAATCAGTATTTAAAATTTGCTAATTATTCTTTATACGCCATCTTCTCTAGCTTTTAGAAGTTTCAGCATATGTTCGCTGCAATCTGCGTTGCAATCCTTACATCTCCAGCATGTTGCGCATAAACATTCAACCATTCGTCCACAGTTTGAACATCTTTGTAATTTGACCATGCAGATTTATTACTTTTGGAAGTATATAAAAGTTATTGTACTGAGAATATAAATAAAAAATAAAAAAGCCGAGTTTCCTCGGCAAAATTTGTTGACTTAAATAGAAACTAGTTCTACGCCGTCGTTATTATCAATTTTTCCAAAGCTTTGAGCTGCAACATATTTTGCGCCTAATTTCTGAGCGCCTTCAATGACTGCACCTGTAGCTAAACTAGTTAGTAAAACCCAGATAGGTTCTTCTAATCTTAAAAAGTCAAGTTTGGATACTGGAACATTTCTTACAATGTCTAAAGATTCATTCAAAACTAAAACATTTTTTCCTCTGATTTCAGAAGCAATGTTTTGTAGTTTCTTTTTTTCCTCAGAACTTAAAGTTTTTTCACTTTTTGCCTTTGGAGTAGATTCTTCTCTGTCATTTTGGTAAGATCTTGGTTGACTGTATCTGTCTTCTCTTCTAAAGCCAGAATAACTTCTTTCTCTATTGTCTGGTCGCTCGTTTCTTTCAAATTTTTTGAAAAACTCTTCAGGTGTAACTCTCTTTCTTATTGCTAAGTGTAGTTCTTTCCCTGCTAATTCTTCAACTTCTTTGCCGTCTGGAGCTTGTGCGATATATGCGATTTTAGCGTTATTACAAACGTTTGTTGCAATTAATTTTCCGCCTCTGTCGCCGTCAACAAATAGAGTAAGTTCTTTTTCCTGTCCTAGTGTTGTTATTTCAGCTGGAAATTTCGTACCATCCATTCCGATAACATTTGTAATATTATGTTTTAACATATTTACTACATCTGCTCTTCCTTCAACTACTGTTATCTCGTTTCCGGATAAGTCTCCTGCTGGTAACTTGTTGTCACCATAAGAAGTTATTTTCATAGTTCTGGAAGATTCTCGCAATTCTTGTCCGATTTCTTGAGATTCTAGTTCGCCGCCTTTTATACCTGCAAGAAGCTGTTTAGCTCTTTCCATGATATAATCTCTCTTGCTTCCTCTAACGTCTTCTATTTCTAAAATAGTAATCTTTGCGTTTGTTGGACCAATTTTTTCAATTGTTTCAAGAGCTGCTGCTATGATAGTTGTTTCTGCTTTGTCGAGAGCTGAAGGGATAGTTATTTCGCCTTTAGACTTTCCGCCTTCTGCAGTTAATTCAACGTCAATTCTACCAATCTTGCCTTCTTTCTGTAATTCTCTTAATTCTAAGTCGCTACCGAGTAAACCCTCAGTTTGACCGAATAAAGCTCCAATTACATCTGGCTTTTCAAGTAAACCTTCGGACTCAAATAGTGCCGAAATATTGTACTTTATTGATGCTGGACTTACTTTTGCCATTTTTTTCCTCCGTGTATTTAGTTATATTAGAAAAGTGCTTCTGCAAATAGCAGTGAATGAATATGATGTTTGGCGTCGCCAAAACGTGATATTGATTGTGAGTTATTAATAATCCTCAACTGACACTAGTCTAATCAACTAGTGAGCAAAAGAGGGTTTTTAAATATTAGTTTTTGAAAAAGGCTATAAGAAAATTTATAAACCCTGCAGAAAATACAAAATTATCTAAAGGTGTAAAATGGAAATAGAAGAAAGAGGCAGAAACCCGGACGAAGATGGATTAACTGAAGATGATCTAGAAGATGATCTTGAATTAGACTAATTTCTCGGTAATGTAATATGGCAGAAAAACAAATGGAAAAAGATGGAGACGAGGTAGCTGAGAAGCTTACCGAAAAGAAGGGAGCTATAGCTGTAGATGAAGAAGATTTTGATGATGAAGATGAACTTGGTGAAGATGATTTGGACGAAATCGAGGAAGACTGATTTTCATTAAATTTATATAACTCTTTTCTTTTATTATTTTAAGATGGTGATGAATAAATTAGGCAGTAGTCAGTTTCATGTTTCATTGCATAAGAAAGGGTCTTCGCATTTTGAGATTATTATTTCATTTATTCTTTTTGTAAGTTTTACATTATTTCTTGTTTTATCATTGACTCCTACTAAGCAAGATCTATTGGAAGAATCTATTCTGTATGGGGTGGTTGACCAATTCTTTGCTAAGACTACAACAAATGTGACTTCTGTTTTGGTGGATATTAGTAAAACCGTTGGGCTTATGTGTCCAGGTGGCCAAGATAAACCATGCATTCCTGAGGAGCTCCTGGGCGCAGGGAATTTTATTTCCCAGAAACAGCGTGCATGTGTTTATTACATATATTCCTCTGTGGAATTTACGAATGAAGGGTTTAATTCTTGTAAAAATAATGATAATTTATATTCCCTAGGTTATATTGAACGACAAGAAGTTATCTCTAATAAGACTTTACAAGAATTTAAACAGGAGTATTATTCGGATTATAATGCTTCTAAGGATAGGTTTGGTGTTCCGGAAGTAGTTGATTTTGCAGTAATTTCTAATAATTATTCTTTGGAAAGAACTATTCCTGACGAGGCTCAAGTTATTGCAGGAGTTTATAGAAAAAAAGTTCTTTATTCAAATGGGAGTCTAATCAATCAGGATTTTATTATTAAAGTTTGGTAATTTTTTCTTCTTCCAAAGGTTTTTATATTATCTTCTTTTCTTGATTTTATGGTGAAAAAAGGCGGGGCCAAGAAAAGTTTCAAAAGTGTTTTTTTGAATAAATTTGAAGTCTTGTCGGTTCTTATTTTTATTTTTGCACTTTTTTTATTAGATGTTAATCTTAACTTAATTGCTTCTTATAGTCTTGGGATAAATGTTCCTGTTTTTAATGGCCTTGTTGTTCCAGCAAGTTCTATGTTTTGGTTAGGCTTTATTGCAATGAGCATTTGTTTGTTTATTGTGTGTGTTCGGTCTTTTCATCGGAGAAGGAAATTTATAGGATTCGATCTTTTCTTTGCATTAATGGGGATTATTGGCTGGGGAATAATTCTTTCCGGAGGTTTGCTCATATTTTTTGGAGGTGATGATTTTATAATTCCCTTTTTTAATTTATTAATTAATAGAGTAGATTATTATCATATTGGTATTGGTTTGGAAGTCTTAACTATTATCTATTTTGCTTTGATGAACCATGGTAATTAGATTTGGGCCTTCAGGATTAGGTGGAAAAAATGAAGCAGTTACGATTCTTGAAGAATATTCTAAACTTGGTTTAAAAGCTTGTGAGGTTGCTTTTACGTATGGTGTTTATTTAGACAAGAAAAGTGCTGAGGAAATTGGAAAGAAAGCCAAAGATCTTGACATTTTTTTAAGTATTCATGCACCCTATTATATCAATTTGAATTCTGAAGACAAAGCAAAGATTGTTGCAAGTAAAAAAAGAATATTGGATTGTTGTGAGATTGGTCATTCTTTATCTAACTCCAAGCATAAAATACCGCTCATTTTTCATGCTGGATTTTATTCTAAACTGTCTCCTGAGAAAGCCTTTCAGAATATTAAAAAAGAGATAGTTGAACTTATGAAAGAGATTCAAGAAAAAAAATTTAATATTATTTTATGTCCTGAAGTCATGGGAAAAAGAAATGTTTTTGGTTCGATTGAAGAAATCTCTCAATTGGTTGAAGAAACGGGTTGTGGTTTTTGCATAGACTTTGCACATGTTCTTGCTCGTTACGATAAAAATAATTTTGAATTAACTAATGAAAAGTTTGGTAAATTCAAGGAATGGCATTGTCATTTTTCTGGAATCGTTTATGGGGACAAGGGAGAGAAGAATCATAAGCATACTGAGGAAAAAGAGTGGAAAAATTTGTTAGGTTTTTTGAAGAAATTGGATAAAAATATTACAATTATTTCTGAAGCACCAAATCCCATGGGTGATGCAAAAGAAGGTTTAGAATTTTGGAAGAAAATGGGTTAATTATTGTTAGGCGGTTATTTTTTGTTTTTTTGTTGCTTCCAGATACATTTTTCTTAATTTGGCTTGAGTGTATATTGCCTTTGCTTCTTCCATTTCTTCGTATTTTTCATCTGTAAAATAGTCTGATATTCTTCGTGTTTGGTTGACATGTGATAGTTCTGCCAAGCATGCGATTACTTCATCTCTATACCTTTTGTCTAGTATATACCTTGTGTCTCTAATACAATTTATTCCAGACATATCTTCCAGTTTACTTGTCAATTTTCTTGCTGTTTCTTTGTTTTTTGTTATTGCGAATATTGCTAGTGCAAGATGCGTTTCTTCATGTGCTCTAATAGGGTTTTGTGGTAAATTTGGATAATATGTATATATATGCAACTCTCCATTTTCAAGTTTAATCATCGTTGTTTCTCCCATTGGTGCACTTTCTTCCCTAGTTACTTCTAAGCCATATTTCTTATCTAATCTTTCTCTTCTTGCAGGCATATTTTGGAAAATTTCTTCTGGGTAGACATGTACTGTATCTGGGGTTTCTAGATCCAAATTAAGTGTTGTTAAGTGTGTGGTTTTCATATTAGCTCACTTTAGTTTTCTTTTGCGTTTTAGTTGGTATACCTTTAGGGGCTCTTTCTTCTTTGCGGTGTTCTTCTCTTTTAAACTCAGTCTCAAACATTCTCTTTCTTTTTTCATCAATAAATTCTAGAATTGCTTTTGCTTTAACTGGTTCGTCTCTTACTGTGTTAAGAACGTACATAATTTTTCTAATAATATCATCATAGGTTTCTCGTTTATGTTCCCTAAGCTTTTCAAGTCTTTCTTTCGTTTCTTTCTCAAGTTTTAGTGTTGTTATATTGTTTGATTTTTTCATTGTGTTTGATTTTTTCTTGTGACTAAATAGTTTTCCCAACATACTCTTTCTAATAATCCTGTACCAATGGCTTCAAATACAAAGAATCCTTCTAATTTTACTTTTCTTTCAAGACCCTTTACTGCTCTTTTGAACATATCTCTTCCATCATAAAGACTTGGAGAATCAAAAAGACTCCAAGCACATGCTAAATCTAGAGAATCATCTTTAAATTTTTCCATTATTTCTTCAAAACTAAGGAGATTTTGTTGAATATGATTATATTTTTCATCAGGAGAACTTGCTCCGTCTATTCCAAATACTTTTGCGCCTAGTTCATGTGTTATTCTACAAAGCCAAGGATCATAGAATCTTTCAACCTTTGCTAGTCCTAGGTCTCTATAATCCCATGAGTTTTTTGCTCCGCAGCCAATATCTAAAATTGTTTTTCCTTTTAAATCTCCAAGAGTATTTATTAAAATTGCAAGTTTTAATTGTGTATTAATTATGGGGCAGTCTGGCATTTGGCCGTATTTTGAATTTATTTTTCCTTCTATTTTCTCATATGTTTTTATTGCATTCTCAAGTGCGTTTTTAGGCAGATTGCCTCCACTATCAAATTCGTAATTATAGTTTATGAGTTTCATTTTACAACCTCCGCATTTAGTGGCATGTTTTTATAATGCTCAAAATGTTCTCCTAAGAAATTTTTAACTCCATAGATCCCATATGTTGTTGCAATTGATGCTGCAGCTAGAATACCTGCCAAGCCTAATTTAAATGGTCTGCCTTTATTTTGTAGTGACTGTGGTAGTCTATCTGAATTCTCTAAACCTGTGAAGTCTCTATATGAGTCAATAGCTAATCCTGTTGGCCATCCAGATACTAATCCTACTCCTATTGAAAAGGCTGTTCCAAATGCGATTTTGCTGAGATCTTGAGTGCCGCAACATAAATAGAAGACAGGGCTTATGGCTGCACTGTATGCAATGCCGTATAGTGTATCGTTTTTCTTTATCTTGCTTTTGTCTTTATCTGCTCCAGAAAGTTTTCTAGACAATCTCATTCCTCCAGCATATAGTTTTCCCAGCCCTAAATAAGTCAATTTTGCTCCAAGTATTCTTGCGTTTTCTGATTCTCCAGGAGTCATACCTGCAAACATTTCAGCTAGGGCATATGCTGGAGTAGCATACACTAGCATTGCCGTAGAATCTACGATATGTTTGGAGGATTGCTCTCGCATCCAATTGCCAACTCTTTTCATTTTTTCATTCATTTTTGTTACTGGACTTTAGTCCTATCTAGTATACAGCAGTATACTATTTATAAATATTTGTAATTATAGAGTTACAACAAAAGGGTAAGATTTAAAAAGGTAAAAAATCTATAGATTTTAACTAAATTTTATTAAAAAACCAAAATGAACACAAAAACTTTAATGATTGCTTTTATGGCAGTCCTAGCTGTGTTTGCATTGAGTTTCACAACTGCAGCAATTGATAATCTTGTTGTTAGTGTTGACAGTGTTGAAATCAACCATGTCCATGCTAATGTATTAGATTTAGCTACTTTCGCTGGAGAAACTATCCCTGTAAGAGCATATTTTACATCTGATAGTAATCTAAAGGATGTAGAAGTTGAAGTTGAGCTTACAAGTGGAATGAAGGATTCTTCTGACTCTTATTTTGTAGGAAATGTTGTTAATGACAGCAGAGTATACAGAACAGGAATTATGAACCTCCAAGTTCCAGCTAAGCTTGATGATTTGACTGACAATCTTTATTTGATTGTAACAATCAAGGCAGATGATATGGTACCAAGTGTTACTTCTTACCCTATTGCAGTACAAAGAAATGCTTATCAATTAAGTGTTATCTCTGTTGATTACGATGCATCTGTTACAGCTGGCGATACAGTTCCAGTTTCTGTTGTTGTTAAAAATCTTGGATTTGAAGATTCTAGTGATGGATTTGTTCTTGTAGCAGTTCCAGAATTAGGCATCTCTGCAAAGGGTTACTTCGGTGATCTTGTTGCTGTTGAATCCTGTGATAATAACTGTGACAATACTGATGCTGCACAGAAGATAGTTTCTTTGAAAGTACCTTCTAACGCTAAAGATGGAGTTTATGAATTAGTTGTAAAAGTTTATGATGATGATGCTGTAACAACAGTTACAAAGCAAATCAAAGTAAGCGCTTCAACTGATACACAAATTGTATCTGCTGTAAAGAGTCAAGACATTAGAGCTGGCGAAACAAAGACATTCGATATGATCCTTGTTAATTCTGGTAGCAAAGTTATGGTATATAACCTTAATGCAGCTTCTGGTTCTGATTTGGCTGTTTCTGTACCTTCAGTAGTTACTGTAGATGCAGGTTCCGCTAAAACAATCCAAGTTACTGTATCCGCAGCAGATGATGCTGCTAAAGGCACATATCCATTTACTGTAGAAGCTAACGGAAAGTTAACAAGTTTCAATGCAAATGTAGTTACTGGTAAAGCTGTGGCTATGTCTGCAGTTGTATTAACAGCTATTCTTGTTGTAATCTTTGTTGTTCTTCTTGCTGTACTTATTGTTCTTTTAACTAAGAAAAGTAAGCCAGTTGAAGAAGTAGAAACTAGCTACTATTAATCACAAACCCAATTTTTTTATTTTTTTTACTTAAAAAAGGGAAAATTTCCCTTTAATTTTTATTCATAGCGTAGGTGATGAGAAAACAAAAATGGAAGAAAGAAAAACAAGGTCAAATGAGCAAGTATTTTATTACAATCCTACTATGCGTTTAACTTCGCCTAATGCTATTAGACTTACCTTAGCTATTACTTCTTATTGGTCTCAGCTATTTCAGTTACATAAGGAACTGAGTATCCCTATAGATAAGGGTGCATTCAGAGAGATTAAAAATCTCCCGGTTGGCAGAGATCCTGAGACTGGAGTTTCCTTACTTTACAAAGAATGTACACCTTTGCAAGCCCATTTATTAGAATTTAATGGATATAAACGAGTTGAGGGTAAAAATGAAAATGGTAGAAAAACAAACTAAAAAAGATAGAATTTGGCTTGATAGGGGAGAAAAATCTTACTCAGTAGGTTATACTTTTGGAATGGAGTATACTATCTATATTGGAAAAAGAGTCGATAATAAAAAAGAACGTGAGCCATTAACATTTGGAGATTGTCTTTCGTATGTAAATAGCTTACCGCCAGAGTTTTTTAAGAGGGGAGTTAAAGTAGAAGTAAATCGCATAGAGAGCCCTTCAATTAGCTTATTAGAGGCAGATGCGTTTAAAGCATTCGTAAGATTATGTGAAATTTCTTCTAGATAGAATTATATTTTTAAACTTATAACTTGCGAAAGTCCTTCTTGCATGGATACACCATAAAGGGTTGTTGCTTCGCTTATTAGGGCATCATTGTGTGTTATTACGATATACTGGCCTGATAGCATATATCTCTTGATTAAAGCTGCTAGAAGCTCTGAATTGTGCTTATCTAGTGCTGCATCAATCTCATCAAATATATAGAAGCAGTAGGGTTTATATTCCTGGATTGCAAATATTAATGAAAGTGCAACAAGTGTTTTTTCTCCGCCAGACAGAGAGGTTATATCAAAATATTTTCCCTTTCCAACTTTAACTAAGATATTAAGTCCTCCTGCAAAAGGGTCTTCTTTGTTTTCTAACTCTAGAGATACTTCTCCCTTCCTACTTAGTTGTGAGAAGTTTCTAGTAAATAAAATGTTTACGGCCTCTAGAGTTTTCATAAAAGATTTCTTTTTCTTTTTATCAATTTCTGCAATAATCTTTGATATCTTCTCTTTTTCTGTATTAATCGTATTAACTTTTTCAGTTATTTGGTCACAAACTTGTTTAACTTGTTCATATATCTCAACTGCTTTTAGGTTAATCGAGCCAAGTTGATTTAATCTGATTTGTGATTCTTGTATTTTTTCCCTAGCCTGTTCTATAGTCATACTCATTTGCTCTATATTTTCCAAATCTTTGAACTCTATTTTAAGGTTTTCTAATTGTGCTTGGTGTTGGGCCTTTTGAATATTAATTGATCCAACTTTATCTTCAATGCTTCTTATTTCATGTTGGATTCCCATAATCATTGTTTCAATTGCTTTTTGCTTGTCTTGTAGTTCGTTTCTTACTGTGTAGAGTTTTTGGTATTTTTCGTAGAGTTTCTGTTCTTCTAAATCTTTTTTTTCTAGTATCTTTTCACTTTCTTCTTGTTTTTCAATAATGGTTTTGAGCTCTCTTTGTGTTTCTTCACTATCTCTTGCAAGATTTTTTATTTCAACTTTGAGTCTTTCTAATTCTCTTTGTTTTATGGCTACATTTGTATCTACGTCTACTTTGCTGTAAAGTGAGAGTTCTTGTATTCTCATTCTGGCTTCATCATATTTTTCTTCTACATTCTTCAACTCTTCAAACTTTTCTTTGGTTTCTATTAGTTTTTTTAATATCTCTTTTAAGGATTCTTCTGTCTCTTGTTTTGATGTAACTATTCTTTTTATGTTCTCTTTTTTATCGTCTGTGCTTCGTATTTTTATTATATCAATCTCAACTTCTTTTTGTTTTTGTTCGTTATTTAATGCTTTTTCCAAGCTTATGTTAATTTCATCTGTTAATTGTCTTATTTTCTCTGTGTTCTTTTTGTATTCTTCTTCTGCATTTTTTATTTTGCTGTTAGAATTATCTACTACATAGCATCGGTGTTCTTCGGTTATCTTGTTTCTACACATTGGACAAACGTCTAATCCGATGATGTCTCCCTTTAGTTTTCTTTCTCTGTTTACAATTTGTAAAAGAACAGCGTTAGATTTCTCCAATTCTAAAATTTCTTTCTCTGTTTCTATTTTATTATCTTTTAAATTTTTAATTTCATTAATTGCTTTCTCTTTTAAAGAAACTAAAACTGTCAATGATTTATCATGTTTAATCTCTGAAAATACTTGATTTATGTTTCGTTCAATTATTTCTAATTCCTTATTGTAGCCTATAAGCGATTTATTTTTCTCTTCCTTTCTATTTTCTAAGGTGGATAAATCAGATTTAATCATATAAAATGTTCTTCTTTGTTTTTCTAGTGTATCAAATTTCTCTTGCAATTCTTTTAAGACAGTTTGCTGTTTTTTTATTTCCGGGCTTGTTACTTGAATTTTCTGAATTTCTTCTTCTAACTCTTTTATTTTTTCTTTTAGGTTAATTTCTCTCTCTTTATTTTGATCTAGTCGATTTTCAAAATTTTCTCTTCTAGCAAATGCTGCTCCGAGTAATGATTTCAATTCGGAAATGTCTTTATGCAGTATTTCTTGTTCTTCGCCTGTAGAAGACTGGATTTGTTTATTTACCTCATTTATAGAATCTTGAACTGTTCTAACTTCTGTGTCTCTCTCTTTTATCTTCCTTTTTCTATCTTCGATCTCTTTTTTATGATTTTCTAATAATTTCTCTACTGCCCAAAGTTCTCTTTCTCTTTCTTTGATAGTTTTAGAAATAACTGTTGCCTTACATCTTTTTATTGTTTGTTCAATTCTTTGGTAATTAAGTGCATCTTGTCTGTCTTTCTCCAAATTTCTAAGATATGAATTTTTCTCTCTTAGAATTGCAGAGATCTCCTTTAATTTTTCCTCAGCTTTTTCTAGTTCATTCAATGATTTGACTTTTCGTGTTTCATATACTGAAATTCCTGCAACATCTTCTATGACTTTTCTTCTTTCTTCAGGTCCCATTTTTACTAATTCCGTTATATTGCCTTGAAGGACTATATTGAAACCATTAGGATCTATTCCTGCTTGTGCAATTAGCTCGATTAGTTCCTGTCTTGTTTTAGTTTCATTATTTATTTTATAAATTGAAAGACCATTTCTTCTGAGAACTCTTTTTATAGAAACTTCTGTGGTGTTTACTCCAAATGCCCCATCTGAGTTGTCAAATACTAATTCAACGAATGCCTCAGTTACTCCCTTATAATTTTTAGTTCCTGCAAATAGTAGGTTTGCGGCTTTTGCTGCTCTAATTGACTTAATAGACATTCTACCAAGAACAAAACAAAGTGCATCTGTGATGTTTGATTTTCCTGAACCGTTTGGACCTACGATTACATTCATTGCATTTTCAAATGAAATTTCTGTCTTCCTTGCAAAAGATTTGAAACCTTGCATCACTAGTTTTTTTATGTGGCCTATGTTATCACCTATTATTTCTAGATTTAAAGCATATTTAAAGATTGTTGGACTATTCATTACTAAAGCTTTATAAATAAACTTTTTGCAGAATTTGTATGAAAGGAATTTATGTATTAGAAAATAGCCTTAGTACTGAGGATTTGTATTGGATTTGCAGAGCGAGAGGTATTTTTAGTTATTTAGTTGTTGCACTCTCTTTGTCTGCTGGAAAGGCGGGAAAAGATTTATCTAGTGATATATCACGTGTTAGAAAGGTGCTCAATAACTCTGATGGTTTGGCTATTGATTTTTTTCAAGAGAGTGAACTTGTTTCTTTCTTACAAAATTCTTGTAAAACCCATAGAGTTTTAACTGACAAAAAAGGGGTTTTTCAAGGAATTGAAAGGTCCATCGATATTCCAGCTAGGTTAATAGTTCCAGGTAATAACCTTAATAAATATTCTTCAATTGATTTTCCAAAGTATACTTTTAATTAGATACTCAATAAGATAAGAATTCCTAGTGTATTAAAAATAAAGCCAATTATTGCTAATGCTGTAGGTTTAATATTTGTTAGGCCTGCAAGGATTGTCACACCTGCTTCGTCTGGTAGCGGAGAGGCAATAACCATTCCCGCAAAGACGTATAGTAAACCTTTTCTCAATCTCTCTCCTAGAAATTTTCTCATAGCCTGATTAATGCTTAAAGTAGCTTTTTCTTTTTTTAACATTTCAAATTCATCTTTAAATGAAAATTTTATAAATTTAAAGATAAGTAAATCTGAAATCATTGCTCCAATACCTGCAATTATTCCTGCTAACAATACATTCGGAGAAGAATAAGTTAGAAAATAACCTACAGAAAAGGGTGCTGTAAAACCGAATGCAAATAACATTCCAAATAGGAAAACGCTGAGGTATTGAAATTCATGTAGTTTAGAAATGTAACTTGCTATAAAGAGGTTGCTAAATAAAATGTATGCAAAAATAATTACTAACCCTAAGCTAATTATCTTTGGATACTTTAACTTAAATGGATTTTTCATTAGAATCTATTGTCTAAATGTCTATTAAAGTGTTTCGTTAATTAAGAAAGTTGTCGTTGGTTTGCTTTTTCATGTAACTTCTTTACTGTGTCCCAAGAATGTCTAATTATCTCTATATATTTTGGGTTCTTGTAATTATGTTTTATGAATTCTATTGTTTGAGGGTCAGAAGGATATCCCGATCCGAACTTAGCATCAAGCTTTTTTCTCAGGTCTTCAATCTCCTCTTCACGTGCTTCTTTTGCAATAATTGATGCTGCGGAAACTACTGGATAATTAAAATCTGCTTTGTGTTCAGCTCTAATCTTTATTTCTTGATTCATTACTAACTTTTTTACATATGTAGACCATTCAGAGGTATTTACTGAGGGGCAATCTATTATTGCTTCTATTTCTCCAGCTACTCCTTCTGCTAATTTATTAATTATCATTGCAGCTTTTACTGCTTCTAAATTATTTAGATTATCACAGTCATCTATTTCTTTAGGAGAGGATAGTTCTACATGATATTTGTATGTTGCTTTTAGTTTTCTTCCTAGATGTTTTCTTTTTGCAGGCGTGAGAAGCTTTGAATCTTTTGCTCCTAAATCCTTTAGTTCTCCTTCTTTATCTTTTTCTATTAAAACGCCAGCTAGAGCCATTGGCCCGATTACCGGACCTCTTCCTGCGTCATCTACTCCTATTAGATATTCTACCATGTTTTTTCCTATAAAACAAGGTTTATATATCTTTTATTCCTTATATTTTTAACTATATTTGGCGAAAAAGGAGGTAATGATAAAGAATGAAAATAATAATAGTATATTTTGTTGCAATTTTCTTAGTACTATTTAGTTTTTCTTTTGCTTTAGCAGAAAATACTAATGATTCTAATGTCTCCATGTTAATTTCTGCGCCAGTCGCAGATGATTTGAGTAGTGTATCTGATGTTAGTTCTGGAGCTGTCTTTTGGAAAGAGGTTGGACTTTGGTTTACCTTTAATCAAGAGAGAAAGATGGAAAAAGAAATGGAACTTGCACAGATGAGATTACAACAAGCTGAATTTGCTACTGTACATAATAGAACTCAAAATGCTGAGAAAGCTCTTGAGGCATATGGAAAGTTAATTGAACGAGTTAACAAGCGAGGAGAATCAATACGAGCAAATAATGCTAGTGTTGGTGCTTTAAAATTGGCTGCTATGGATCAAGCTATTCTGGCTCATCAGCAAAGACTTATGAAAATTTCAGACGATCTTAATAATGCGAATTTAACAGAGGAACAGAGAGTAAGGCTTGAAGAAAGATTTGCCCATGCTGAGAATGTTACTGGTCATTTACAAGAGGTTCAATCTGAAAGAGAAGAAAAAATAAAAGCAAGATTGATGGCCGAAGGAAATTTAAGCGAATCTGAAGCTGAAAATAGAATAGAAAAGGCTAAGGAAAATGCTGAAGAAATGGTTAATGGTGCTAGAAAAGCTTGGAATGATTTCAAGGATGAAGCTAAATCAAATAACATGACTCCTAAAGAGTTTGCAAAAGAAAGAATGCAAGAGACTAGAGCTGAGATTAAGAGTTCAGATTTTAGGGGTCCCGGATCTGAAGTTTCGATTCAAGAGAGAGAGATAAATAGGTTGAGAAATGAATCTCTTAATGGAAATGGTTCTAAAGAACAGGAGCGATTGCAAATACAAGACTCATTGGAATCTTCTGCAGGAAACGGAACCGAAGTTACTCTTCGTGTAAGAAATGAAGATACATTAGGTTGTCCAGAGGGATGCACTTGTGGAGATCGAGGTGTTATTCTTGAATGCAATAATTAATCTTCAAAAAATTTATTTTTGCCCTTTTTGGGCTTTTTTATTTTTTTATTTTAGAGAAAAGATGAGGAGAAATTCTAATTACATCTGAAAATGAGGAGGAGAGGATTCGAACCCCTGAAGGCTGAAGCCAGCAGATCTTGAGTCTGCCCCGTTTGACCACTTCGGTACCTCCTCAGGTACTTTTCAGCGTTAAACTTACGATTGATAAATGATTTATAAAACTATGGAAGTGTAGAAATAAGTTCTAAATTCTATGTCTTTGGAAAGGATAAGTAATAGCGAGGGCGGGATTTGAACCACGCGACCTTGAGGTTATGGGCCTCACGAGCTAACCAGGCTGCTCCACCTCGCTATATTTCTAGGAATTTAGGCAAGCTTTTAAAGCTTGCCTTTCTTCAGTGATTAATGATCAAAAGGGTGAAAAAAGTAGTAAAGGAAAAGTTGATGAATGTTCCAAATTTCTTTACTTTTTTAAGGGTGATCTTAACTGTTGTTTTATTGATTATGTATGCATTAGGATTTTCTATTTTAGTTTTGTTATATATTTTTATCATAGCTGCACTTACTGATTTTTTAGATGGATTTACTGCAAGATGGTTGAAACAGGAAACTTTGTTTGGTGCAAGATTTGACATTTTGGCAGATAGATTTTTGTGGGTAGTTTTTGGTTTACTTTTAATATTTGGATATCCTGATGCAAGTTATTATAATATTTATGATTTTGTTTTTATTTTTTCACGAGAAATTATCTGTGGTTTATTTTTAGCTTTTCATCTTTTGGTTTTGCGAAAAACAAGTTTTATTCCGTATGTAAGGTATACCGGTAAATTTAATACAGTCATACAGGGAATTGCTATTCCTGCAATGATTTTAAGTGAAAGTTTTACTTTTTTTAGTTTTTATCAACCTCTTGTAATTTTATGTGCTCTTTTTGGATTTTTTAATTCATTCTATTATATTTTTGATTTAAGTTTCTATAAAAAATTAAAGAAGAGTAAGTTTGTTAAGTATTATGATTTTGTTAATCCTATTGCTCCAGCAGCATATCATGAGAATTACTAATTTCTTCTGTCTATAACTTCTTTTATTGCTTCAATATTTTCAGCAATTTGGATTCCCCTCTTAGTCAATTTGATAATTTTTATTCTTCCTTTTTTCTCAAATCCAACTAAACCCATTTCTTCTAAAATTTGTAAAATCTTAACAGCGTGAGAGTAAGTACAATCAACTTCTTTTGCAAGTACAGAGCCATATTTTGCTTTGTTCATTCTTTTAAGAGCCAGCAACATCATTGCGGGTTTTCTTCTGAAAAACAAATCAAAGTTATCTTCATGGTCTGTCATTGTAATATATATGTTCTAATCTATATTTTAGAGTAGTATTCTGCTTTTAAAGCTTTCCCAAGTTTTTCGTCCATGCTTAGTAGAAACAAAATTTTTAGTTCTTTTGTTAACTTTTCTATGTTAACATGTTATACAATAGTTTTTATACTATATAACTTTAGTTAGTTAATGAGAAATAAGAATGTCGGATATTTAATAGCAGGTATCTCTATTATCTTAGCAGTGTTAATCTTTTTATTTGATAACTCTATGCGTGAGGCAATAGCAGATTCATGTTCACATGGGCCTACTTGTTCTATGTACACTGCAGTGAGTACTCAGACATGGATTGCACTGATTGTAGTAGGGCTAGTGTTTCTTATTGGTTTGTTTTTTATTTTTGCTAAAGAAGAGAAAGAAATTATTATTAGGAAAGTTAAAGAAAAAAAGAAGATTGTGAGCTTAGAAGGTCTTGACTCTAGAGAAAAGCAGGCTGTTAAAATTGTTCAGGAAAAGGGTGGAATATTTCAGGCAGAATTAATGGAAAAGTTAGGAATCGGAAAAGTGGGTTTAACTCGGTTATTGGACAAGCTAGAGGCAAAGCAAATCATTGAGAGAAAACGACGGGGAATGAATAATTTTGTGATTTTAAAGAGTTGAAACTAGTTTCGTCAAAGATTATATAATAAACCTTTCTATCAAATTTTTATGAAAAACAAAAAATTCATTTTTGTCGGAGCAGTAATATTAATAATAACATTAATATCTATTGTTTATGCATTAAATATTAACAGCAGTTCTAACTTAAGTACAAGTGCTCTGAGTGAGATGACTTTATCCGTTGCAATTCCTTGCCAGGGCCACGCTTCTTTAATTATAGGTGAGCTTGAAAAAGCAGGGGCCCATGAAGTCATCTTTAATTCTCCAAATTTATTTTTAGTAAAGTATGACTCTACTAAGCTAGATAAATCAAAAATACTTGGCTTGGATGTCTTCAAAGAGTATCCTGTTAAGGAGGTTAATTAAAATGAAAAAAATATTTAAGATAAACGGAATGCATTGTAATTCATGTTCTAGGCTAATTGAAGATGATCTTAAATTAGATGTTAAACGTATTTCTGTTAATTATTCAAAAGGTACTGCAGAAATAGATTTTAATGAGAATAAAATTTCTGAAAAAACAATTAATTCTAGAATAAAGAAATTAGGGTATTCTGTGGGTGAAGATAGAAAAATAGACTATACTAAATGGTTTGTCTTTGGGGTAACCTTAATTTTAGTTCTTTTTACTTTTTATACTATGTTTGGTTCAAGTATTAATTTTTCGGGAATACAACTTCCAGAGATTGGTCAAGATACAAGTTTTGTCTTATTGTTTTTAGTGGGGATTTTAACTGGATTTCATTGTGTTTCTATGTGTGGTGGTTTTGTTGTTTCATATACTGCAAAAAATGCCATAAAAGGCCATACTAGTTTTAAGCAACATCTTGTCTATGGTGGTGCGAAGGTAATTTCTTATACATTCATAGGAGCTGTGTTTGGTTTGGTTGGAGGAGTATTTGCTTTCAGTACAGTATTTAGGGGATGGGTTGCGGTTTTCGCAGGAGCCTTTATGATATTTTATTCTTTGAGTATGTTTGGAATTGGATTCTTTAGAAGGTTTCAGTTTAATCCTAAATTCTTAACTCGGGTTGTAATGTTGTCAGGTAACAATGCGAAAGGACCATATAGTGCTCCTATGGTTACCGGTTTGCTTAATGGATTATTTATTGCATGTGGTCCTCTTCAAGCAATGTATCTTTATGCGGCTGGAACTGGTAGTGTTGTTTCAGGAGGGTTAGCTTTAGCAGCATTTGGTCTTGGAACTCTGCCAGTGATGCTTATTTTTGGAAGTTTAGCTACTGTTATTAGCCACAAGACAACTCAAAAGATTTTGAAATTATCCGCAATTATTGTATTAATCTTAGGGTTAATTATGCTGAATCGCGGATTGGCACTTATAGGAAGTAATTTTAGTTTCGATAGTATTAAGGAAATGGTTGTCGGAGTATCTGGTGTATCCTCTTCTTCTATTATTATAGGGGATGATGGAAAACAAGTGATTAATATGGATGTGCTGTCTTCAGGATATTCTCCAAATTCCTTTGTATTAAAAAAAGGAGTTGCTGTTAAATGGAATATTAATGTTAAAGAGCTTAACAGTTGTAATGGTGAAATTATTGTTAATGATTACAGGTTAGATATTAAACTTAAACAAGGATTAAATGTTGTAGAGTTTACTCCTGACAAAATAGGTATTATTCGTTGGAGTTGTTGGATGGGGATGCTTCGAGGAAGTTTTGTAGTTACAGATGATGGGCAGGCAACACAAACTCAGATTCAAGAGTCAACACCTCCTGCAGGCAGTAGTTGTGGGTGTGGGGGAGGAGCATGAATAAAGTAGCCAAATGTAACATTTGTAGTCAAAAATTATTTTCTGGCATAGGCAATGGTTGTAAGTTGTGTGGGATGTTGCTAGACAATATAAATGATAAATTTTGTTGTAAAATATGCATGAGAAAATACAATGTTATAAATAGGGTGAAAGCATGATTAGATCAAATGCAATTGGTGGTCTGTTAAAATGAAAAAGTTTGTTTTAGAGATAGAAGGAATGCACTGTGCAAGTTGTGCTTCTAATGCTGAACGAAGTTTAAAAAAAGTGAAAGGAGTTACTGAAGCTCGAGTGAATGTTCTTACAAAAAAAGGTTATGTGAATTGTGATGATTGTGTGACTGAAAAACAGATTGAGGATGCAATCTCTCGTCCAGGTTATAAGTTGACTGATCTTGAAGAAGCTTCTAAAATGAATATGACTCCGAAAGAACATGAGAAGATGTCTGAGTTAGGCCATGATCATCATCATGGTAAAGTAGAAGATTCTGAAACAAATATGTGGAAAAAGAAAATGATTTTTGCATGGGTATTTACCATTCCTATTGTTGTTTCTATGCTTCTAGAAAATATTTTAGGTATTAACATTCTTGGAACTTATAGTAAAGAAATTATGTTGGTTATTATTTTTCCAGTTATTTTTATATTTGGTTATGATACTATAAAATCAGGAATTAAGGGATTTACTAGTTTGTATTTTAATATGGATTCATTGATTGCTTTGGGTACTTTAATAGCCTATTTGACAGGTATTGTGAGTTACTTTGTGGAAATAACTAGTTACCTAGGAGTTTCGTCTATGATTATGGCCTTTTTTTTAACAGGTAAATATATTGAATTTAGAGCTCGTGGTCAGGCAACAAAAGAGATAAAAAAATTGTTGGAAATTGGTGCTAAAGAGGCAGTTGTGGTTCGAGGAAAAAAAGAGATGACTATTCCTATTTCTGAAGTTGTTGTCGGAGACATTTTAGTTGTTAAACCTGGAGAAAAAATTCCAATAGATGGAGTTATCGTGAGGGGAGAAAGTGCAGTTGATGAGTCTATGATGAGTGGAGAAAGTATTCCAGTGGATAAAAAAATAGGGGACCTGGTAATTGGAGCAACTATTAATCAAGAAGGGATTTTATACATTAAAGCTACAAAAGTTGGTAAAGATACTTTTTTATCTAATATTATTAGACTGGTTGAAGAAGCTCAGGGGACAAAAATTCCTATTCAAGAATTGGCTGATAAAATCACACGAATTTTTGTACCTGCTATTTTATTAATTTCGGTTGCTACTTTTATTGGCTGGACAATTTTTACAAATGTATCTCGTGCACTTGAAGTTGCAATTTCAGTTCTTGTTATCGCATGCCCTTGTGCTCTTGGTTTGGCTACGCCTACTGCTCTGATGGTAGGATCTAGTATGGGTTCAAAAAAAGGGATTTTAATCAGAAAAGGAGAAGCAATACAAACAATGAAGGAAGTTAAAATTATTGCGTTTGATAAAACTGGGACAATCACATTAGGGAAACCGCAAGTTCAAGAGATGTATTCTATTACTGATGAGAAATATTTATTAAACATTGCTGGAAGTTTAGAGAAATTAAGTGAGCATCCTCTTGCTAAGTCTATTGTTTTGAAAGCAAATCTAAAAAAATATTTGGTCGTAAAAAATTTTAAGATTATACGTGGAAAAGGTGTCGAAGGCAAAATTAATGGTAAAAATGTTTTTATTGGAAATGTTTCATTGATGAAAGAAAAAGGAATTAATTTGGTTTTATTAACTAAAAAAATAACTGAGTTTGAAAATAAAGCCTATAGTTTAATGATTGTAGTAGAGGGTAAAAAGGCAATAGGTTTATTCGGTGTTGCAGATTCAATTAAAGAAGATTCTGTAAATACAATTAAAAGATTGAATTCACAAGGGTTTGAGACAGTTATGATTACTGGCGATAATCAAAGAACTGCAGAAGTTATTGCTAAGCAAGTAGGTATTACGCGTGTTATTGCTAATGTATTGCCTGAAGAAAAAGAGAATAAAGTAAAAGAATTGCAATTGAAAGGGTTTGTTGCTTTCGTAGGGGATGGTGTAAATGATGCTCCATCTTTGAAACAGGCAAACGTAGGTATTGCTATGGGTTCTGGAAGCGATATTGCTATTGAGTCCGGAGATATTGTTTTAGTTGGCGGAAAGATTTCAAATGTTGTTTCGGCGATTAATCTTTCTAAAGCTACCTTTAGGAAAATTAAACAGAATTTATTTTGGGCATTTGCATATAATAGTGTGGCGATTCCGTTAGCAATAGTCGGTATTTTGCCACCGGTTGTGGCTGAGATCGCTATGGCTTTGTCTTCTATTACTGTAGTTACGAATGCTAATCTTTTAAGAAATCAAAGTATTTAGTATCTTTAATAGACTTTTAGTCCACCTTCTTTATAAAGAAATCTTTACTTATGTAATTAAATAAATTTAATAGGGAGGTAAAATATGAATAAAAAATACGGATTTGCTGCTATGTTTGTTGTTGTTTTAGCTCTTAGTGTTAGTTCGGCAGTTGCATTGCCCTCTGGAAGTCTTTATAGAAATGATTCTGACGGTTTCAATCTTGGAGATACGAACTCGGAAAGAGAATCATTACGAACTGCTGTAGAAAATAATGATTATTCTTCTTGGAAAGGGATTATGGAAGAGATTATTAACAAGATGAAGTCTATGGTTAGTAAAGAAAATTTTGATAAGGTTGCTGCAAGGCATAATTCTATGAACTTAAATCGTTTTGAAAAAGAATCCTTAAGAAATATTACTGTTTTAGGTAATTATTCTATTTGGAGAGAACATATGGAAGCACAATTGACTGAAGAGAAGTTTTATAGGTTTGTCAATATTTCTACAGGTGATCATTCTGTTGGAAAGATGATGGGTGTTCCATTTAATAGCGGTTTTTTTATGAATTTCTCTGAAGAGCAATTAGCTGAAATAAAATTAGCAATTAAAAACTCTGACTATCTTACTTGGAAATTGTTAATAGAGTCTCAATTAACTGAAGACAACTTTAACAGTTTTATTCAGATGCATTCTAAAATGGATGAAAGAAGAGTCGGTACGATGAGAAAACACAGCAGTTAAGTGAACTAATCAACATGTTTTTATTTTTTTATATTCTTTAGTATAATTAACTCTATAATTTGTTTTTAAAGATGTAGATAAAGATAGTCTTGTTTTGGCAGGATCTTATTGGAATCGTTCAGAATTAAGAGTCTCTCTTGGAAATGCTTTTAATGTAAAGGAGAAGCTTGGAAGTTTTAATAAAATCTTGAAGAGAGTTTCTTTGTCTGCAAGAGCACGGTACGATAATAAAATGAATAGTAGTGTATTCTAAGTTATGAATCTCGTTTAGATTAATAAATAAAATTTTAGAATTGGTGGGGCTTTAGCCATACATAAACTTTCTTTCTTTCTTGTCTCTTCGCTGAGCTCTTAAATTTCTTTTTCTTATTTTTCCTCGAATTCTTGATTTTGGCATTTTAAGTCTCCTTTTATTTTATCCCATTTTGAGTTTATAAAGCTGACGTTTTCTCGTTTTAATAAAAAATATATATAGTTTATAAGAATAAAGTTTAAAAATAGATGTTTGCATGTTAAGGCAGGTGAAAAAAGATGGGAAGTTGTTTAGATTTAAGAAAATATCAAGATGGGTCTGCCATCGAGGATGCTTTTGGCAAAATACTTTCTGGGAAATCTGGATATAAGCCTATTATTGAAAAAAGGATTGACCCTGTAAAGTGCCCCAAGTGTAACCTAATGATTGTAAGTGATAAAAAGTTCTGTCCTGGATGCGGCGAATTGGTTGTAAGAAAAGCTACTTCTATTAAATGCTCCAAGTGCGATGAACTTTTTGAAGACGAAGATGTTTTCTGTGGAAGTTGTGGTACTAAAAGAGATTAGGGTTTTCTAAAATGAATTATGACTGTTTAAGGAGGGCTATAGGTATTTGTGGCGATGGATGTACTAAAGACTCAAAAAATGCTCAATGCCCAAATTATTATCCTTGTCACTGTTTAGGTTCTAGTGCTGAAATAATAACCTATGCGCCTTGGAGGGCTAGGGAGATTCAATCTGAACTATTGAAGAAAATCGAAGAGCAGGAATATTCTCCAAAACCCATGTCTTTGACAATGGTTGAGTCGTCTGGTGATTAAGTTTCGATAAACTTAAAAGAGTTTAATTCTAAGTGTTTTTATGAGATTAGCAATTGTAAAAAAAGAAAAATGCAAGCCTTTGCTTTGTGCAAAAGAGTGCATGAAATGCTGCCCAATAAACAAAAAAGGAGAAGAGTGTATTGCTATTGCAGATAAAGCTTCTATTGATGAAAAACTCTGTATAGGTTGTGCGATTTGTGTTAAAAGATGTCCCTTTGAAGCAATAGACATTATTAATTTGCCTGCTGTGAAAGAAGAAAACCTAGTAAACAGGTTTGGTCAAAATGGATTTGCGCTTTATGGTTTACCTTTACCAAAGAAAGGAAGTGTTTTGGGCTTACTTGGAAGAAATGGGATTGGTAAATCTACTGCCGTAGAAATTCTTGCTGGAAAGTTAATTCCTAATTTTGGAAAGTTTAAGAATAGTGAAAGTGTTCAAGAACATTATAAAGGGACTGAATTTGGAAAGTATTTTGATTCGTTGGGTAAAGATACAAGGGTTGCATATAAGCCTCAGAATCTATCTTTCTTATCTGTTAACTTAAAAGTTATTGATTTATTAAAGCAAAGAGGCGACGAACAAAAAATAAACGAGATTGCAAAGGAGTTGCATGTTGAACATTTATTGGAAAATAATTTAAGTAAACTTTCTGGTGGGGAATTGCAAAAGGTTGCTATTTTAGCTTCATGTTTGAAGGACGCAGATTTATATTTTTTTGACGAGCCTTTAGCTTATTTGGACATAGTTGAAAGATTAAGGGTTTCTGAGTTTATAAGAAAAATTGCTGAAGGTAAAACTGTTATTGTTATTGAACATGATTTATTAATATTAGACTATTTAACTGAATATCTGAATATTGTTTACGGTGTTCCCGGCGCATTTGGTTTGGTTTCAGGAGTTAAATCTGCTACTAATGGAGTTAATACCTATCTGGATGGGTTTATCAAAGAAGAAAATTTGAGAATTAGAGATTCTGCTCTAAGTTTTAATTTTACTAAAAATCAAATGGTTGCTGGAAGACAGATTTCAGAGTGGCCTTCCTTTTCAAAAAACTTTGGTAATTTTAAGTTTAATGCAAAAGCTGGTGCAATTAGAGAAAACCATGTTATTGGCATTTTAGGAAAGAACGGGACGGGTAAAACAAGTTTTGTGAAATGTCTTGCTGGCGTTGAAGAAGTTGAGATTGATGGTTTAAAACAGAAGTTGGATTTGAATTTAAAGATCTCATATAAACCTCAATATCTTTTTGCAGATTCTAGAAAACTAGGGGACAATCAATCTGCTTCAGATAACACTGAAGAATTTGTGAGAGATGTAATATTTAGAGAAAAGATCTCTAAAAATTTGGCTTCAATGTTTAGTCTTGAAGTATTATATCATAAACAAATAAAGAACTTATCGGGAGGGGAATTGCAAAGATTTTCTATTGCAAGGTGTTTGGCAAAAGAAGCAGACATTTATTTAATTGATGAGCCTTCTGCGTATTTGGATGTAGAAGAGAGAATTTCTTGTGCTAAAGCAATTAAAGAAATTATGATTCAGACTGGAAAGACTGCTTTTGTTGTTGATCATGATTTGTTATTAATTTCATATCTAGCAGATTCAGTTATTTTGTTTTCAGGACAGTCTGGGATTGAAGGGCATTCTTCGGAAGTTTACGGGTTTGAAAAAGGAATTTCGGAGTTATTAAAACAGTTAGAAATTACTTTAAGGAAAGACAAAGAAAGTGGAAGACCTAGAATAAATAAGAAGGATAGTGTATTGGATAGGGAACAGAAAGAAAGCGGGAACTATGCAGACTTCTAGTGAGTTTCTTGCCAAATTTTTTTTAAAAGTTTAATGTCTTCTTCAGTTTTTTTAATATCTTGTGTGACTTCTAGACATATATCTACATTCTCTGGAAGAAGACTAATTACTCTTTTCAAGTCTATATTTGATTCTGTAAGTGCTAAGTGTGTTTTATCTTCTGGAAGAATTTGTCCTCCTAAATGAATATGGATAGGTTTTAATTTTAAAAAATCTTCAATAAAAATATAAGGGTCTAATTTTTCTTGGAATGCGGCGGAGATTGCATGGTTTATATCGAAGCAAAGTCCTTTACCTGATTTTTTCATAAATTCCCTGGTTTCTTCAGGTGTTGAACAGAATTTCCCTTTTTCATACATTACAGGTAGGTTTTCTATTATAATTCGTTCGTCTTTTATTTCTTTTAGAATTTTTATTGCTTGTTCTTTCGAGCAGTTTTCATTTTCAATAAAACCTGGATGGAATATTATTTTAGTTGCATTACAGAAATTAGCTATGGTTTGTCCTTCTTTTAGCTCATTGATATTTTCTTTTTCTTTTTCCTTGTCAGCAGGGTTTATTCCAAATCTTTGGTGTTTGCAGTGGATTACAATTTTGGTATTTGGAAGAAATTTTTTATCTATAAAACTCATTACTTCTATAAAATCTACTTTGTCTTTAAAATATTCAATAAACTCTTTACCATCATATGTTTTTACACCAATCTTCATACATTTTTCTAGGGGTTTCTATTTTTAAGTATTTCTTTGTTAACTTAGCAGGTTTAAAAGAATTAGATAGTTTAATAAATAATATTTTTATATAATGTCTATGAAGGAATATGTTGTTAGTGTTTTGGAAAATGTGTTAGCTGGGAAGCTAAAAAAGGAAGAAATTGAAAGTCTAATTGAGGTTCCACCGCAACAAGAGATGGGGGATTTTGCTTTTCCTTGTTTTTCTTTAGCCAAAATTGAAAAAAAATCACCTTTAGCAATTGCACAAGATTTAGTTGAAAAAATAAGAAAGAAATTACCTAAAGAAATCTCAGGTGTAGAGCTCAAATCTGCATATGTTAATTTTTTTGTTGATAAAAAGTTTTTAGCTCAAAAAGTTTTAAAGGAAGCGATTAAAAAAGGTTATGGCTCAAGTAAGGAAGGCAAAGGGAAGAAGATTGTAATTGAGTTTCCATCGCCTAATACCAATAAGCCTCTCCATTTAGGACATTTGAGAAATATGTCTTTAGGAGATAGCGTGGCTAGAATTATGGAATTTGGTGGAAATAAGGTTATTAGAACAAATCTAAATAATGATCGTGGAGTGCATATTTGTAAATCGATGATTGGTTATTTAAATCATGGAAAAGGGAAGACTCCTAAGTCTGAAAAAATTAAGTCTGACCATTTTGTAGGAGACTATTATGTTCTGTTTAGCAAGGATGCTAAGGAAAATCCTGCTTTAGAAGAAGAAGCACAAGCAATGCTAAAAAAATGGGAAGAAGGAGACCTGGAAACCTTTTCTCTTTGGAAATGTATGAATAAATGGGCCTTTGAGGGATTTAAGGAGACTTACAAAACTTTCGGTCTTAAGTTTGATAAAGAATATTTTGAAAGCGATATTTACACAAAAGGAAAAGAAATTGTACAAGAAGGATTAAAGAAAGGTATTTTTAAGAAACGAGAAGATGGCGCAGTTATAATTGATTTGACTTCTGAAGGATTGGGTGAGAAAGTCTTACTTAGAGCGGATGGGACTTCTATTTATATTACTCAAGATATGTATTTGGCGAAATTAAAAGATGAAGAGTTTGATGTGGACGGTAGTATTTATGTTGTTGCAAATGAGCAAGATTATCATTTTAAGGTTTTATTCTCTATTCTGAAAAAATTAGGTTATAAGTTTGCTGATAAACTTTATCATTTATCCTACGGGATGGTTGAACTTCCAGAGGGTAGGATGAAATCTCGTGAGGGGATTGTTGTGGATGCAGATGACTTAATTGAAGATACTCGTAAAATTGCTGAAGAAAATATTTCTAAACGAGATGTTTTGTCTAAAGAAGAATTACATGATCGTTCTCTAAAAATTTCTCTTGCAGCAATAAGATATACTCTTTTGAAGATAGATTTAACAAAAAATATTGTATTTAATCCTAAAGAATCTTTGGAGTTTGAAGGCAATACTGGTCCATATTTATTGTACTCATACGCTCGTGCTTCTAGTATTTTAAGGAAAGTAAAAAATGCTAAAACTAAAGTAGAAATGTTTGATTTATCCAAAGAAGAAACTGCTTTATTAACTAAGCTTCAGAATTTTCCAGATGTGACAAAGCAAGCATATGTTCAGTTAGCTCCAAATTTAATTGCAAATTATGCATTTGAGCTTGCTCAGATTTTTAATGAGTTTTATCATGCTAATTCGGTTATAGGAAGTAGGGAAGAGGCGTTTAGATTAAAGTTAATTGAAGCTTTTAGAAATGTTTTGAAGAGTGCACTGAATCTATTAGGAATACAAGAATTAGAGGAAATGTAATATGGTTTTTTATAAAACAGAAAAATCCTTTGATGGCACTATTAAATTAAATTTTAAAGAAGGATATATTGCCGTGATTATTCCAACGAAAGATAATAAACTTTCAGTTTGTGTTTCATGTCAGATAGGATGTCCTGTAGGGTGTAAGTTTTGTTATAGTGGAAAGATTAAGTTTCAAAGAAATTTAACTGTTGAAGAAATTGTTGAGCAAATTAGAGTTGCGAAAGAAGTTACTAGTAGCGAACCAACAAGTATTGTTTTTATGGGGGTGGGCGAGCCTACCTTGAATTTAAAAAATGTCTTGGGGGCCGGGGAGAAAATTCATGAAGAGTTTAAGATTTCATATAATCGGATTACTATCTCTACTAGTTGTCTTAAGACGTTAGATAAGTTAGTAGACATAAAATTTAATATAGCTTTATCTTTACATTCGCCTTTTGATGCTGTTAGGAAAAAACTTATTCCTGGAGCTATTTCTGTTTTAAAGATTGTTAAGTTTGCAAAAGACTATTTGGTTCAGGGCAATAATAAAAAATATGTGATGATTGAGTATTCCTTGATTAAGGGAGTTAATGATTCGGAGAAGGATTTGAAAAAATTAGTTTCTTTGAAATGGCCTAAAAAAATACTGTTTAATTTGATTGAGTTTAATGATTTGGGTGAAATGAAAGGTAGTGATACTGATACTCTTGAGCATTTTAAAGAAGAGATAATTAGGAAAGGCTGGAAATGTTTTATTAGGGGTTCGCGTGGGAAAGATATCTCTGCTAGTTGTGGGATGTTAAGTATCTAATTACTTCTGATATATTACTAATAGTATATATTATTAATTATATATTTATCTTATAATCTTTATAGGTTATTAGTAATATTTAAATACCTATGATAATTACAGTTTTTATGGGTTTGGTGAACATAGCAGGTTTTCTGTGCGAGAGATGTAGTCACCAGTGGATTTCTAGAGAAAATTCTTTACACGTTCCAATTGTTTGCCCAAAATGTAAAAGTCCTTACTGGAATATAAAAAGGAAAATTAAAAAAAAGGAGACTAAGAAGTAAAATGGGGAAAGAGGTGATTAAATTTATTTTAGGAATTTTAATATTATTCAGTTTTATAAGTTTTGGAAGTGCAGCCTTTGCTGGAGGAGATGGAACTCCTGGAAATCCATATCAAATAACAACTTGGACGCAGTTGAATGAAACAAGAGGTAATTTAACTGCTAGTTATATTTTGATGAACAATTTGACTTCAGGTGATGGAGATTATGGGGTTATTGCAGGTATAACTGCAAACGGAGGAAAAGGTTGGAAACCTGTTGGAAACGGGACTACTGGTTTTGATTTTAATGGTTCTTTTAATGGAAATGAAAAAACAATTTCTGGATTGTATATAAATAGACCTACTGAAGACTTTGTTGGTTTGTTTGGTACTGCTCTCGGTGGTGTCAATATTTCTCGTTTAAATGTTGTCGGAGTTAATTTGACAGGCAAGTATTATGTTGGAGGTATAGTGGGGTATAATGAAAAGGGAGTTATTAAAAATTGTTCTGCTCAAGGAACAGTTTATGGAACATATGAGGTGGGAGGGTTAGTTGGGAGAAATTATGCTGGATTAATAGCTTTTTCTTATTCTAATGTTAATGTTTTTGGTAGGACTACTGGATTAACTGATGTCTTTTTGGGCGGTTTTGTCGGTAGTAACTATGGGACTACATTACCTCTTTCTACTTATATTTTAAATTGCTATTCCCTAGGTAATGTAACCGCTTTCAGTAGTAGTCATAATTCAATTGCAGGATTTAGCAATAACTGGGGTTCTTACTCTTACATCAATAACTCTTATTCTACTGGGCTGGTTTCTGCGGTAAATGGCAAGGGGTTTGTGTCGGGTGTAAATGGCAAAGTTAGTTCTTCTTATTGGGATATGGATACTTCAAATAAATCTATTTCTGATGCGGGGACTGGATTAACAAATTTAGAGATGAAAAAGATGGCTCTCTTTTTACTAAATGGGTGGAATATTTCACAAGGTCCAGATTTAAACAATGGTTATCCCTATTTAGCTTTGCAAGCAAATAATGATTCATATGTTTGGTTAACTCCTGCAAAAAATACTTTTGATGGAGGAAATGGATCCGTAAATAATCCTTATCAAATAAGTTCTTGGACAGGGTTGGATGCTATGAGGTATAATTTAAGTGCTAGTTATATCTTAACTACAAGTTTATCTTCTAGTGATATTGATTATGCAGGGTTGGGGGACGGTTGGATACCTATTGGGACTTCTAGTTCTTTTTCTGGTATTTTTAATGGAAGTAATAATTATATATACGATCTTAATGTAGATACTGCAGGTGTGGCGGGTTTATTTGGAATGGTTTCTGGATCAATTTCTAATTTAAATATGTTTAATGTTACTGTTTATAGCTCTTCTTATATTGGTGGTCTAACAGGAATGCTATTGGGAGGTAATGTCTCTTTTGTTTCTATTTTTGATAGCAGTGTTGTTGAAAGCGATTTTTTATCTGATTGTAATTCTTGTGGTTCTGAATGTAATATTGGAAGTTTAATAGGTTATCAAAACGGAGGGAGAGTACTTAATTCTTCTAGTTCTGGAAATGTTACCGGATGTTGGAATGTTGGTGGTTTGGTAGGTTCTTCTTCTTCTGGAATAATATCCAACTCTTATGCAACAGGGAGTGTAATAGGAATTGATACTATCGGAGGATTTGTAGGAAATAATGGCGGCGTGATAACTGCTTCTTATTCAACAGGGAGTGTATTGGGTTCCTCAGATACGATAGGGGGTTTTGTCGGAGGTAATGGTGGTGAAATAACAAATTCATATTCAACAGGAGGAGTATTCGGTGGAGGTTCCTACACTGGCGGGTTTGTAGGGTATGATAGCGGAATTATAACGAGCTGTTATTCAACAGGATATATAGATGTAACCTCGGCAAGTGGTTTTGTCGGAGGTAGTTATGGTACAATCACTAATTCGTTTTGGGATACAGAAACTTCTGGTAAGGAAAATTCGAGTGGTGGGATTGGTAAAACAACTGCAGAAATGCAAAATATGGCTCCCTTTTTATTTAGTGGATGGGATATTTCACAGGGTGCAGATTTGAATGGGGGATATCCTTACTTGGCATGGCAGGCATCGAATAACTCTTATGTTTGGCTAACTCCTGGAGAAGCTATTGGAGGAAATGGATCAGTAAATAATCCTTATCAAATAAGTTCTTGGATAGCACTAAATTCAATGAGATACTCTTTAGGTTCTAGTTATACTTTAATTACAAATTTAAGTTCGGCAGATTCTGATTATGAAAATTATGGTTCTAATGCAAATGAAGGTTATGGTTGGATACCACTCGGAACTGATAGTACTCCCTTTTCAGGTAATTTTAACGGAAGTGGAAATACTATTTCTGATTTATATATTTATAGGCCTAATAATTTTCAAGGTTTATTCAGTTATGTAACTGGAAGCATTACTAACATTGGATTAGAAAATGTATATGTGATTGGTGATTATGCTGTTGGAGGTTTAGCGGGTCAGTTGGGGGGAGTAATCTCTGAATCTTACGTAACAGGATATGTAAATGGGGATGACACTGTTGGGGGTTTAGTAGGATATCAAATTGGCGGAATAGTCTCTAATTGTTATACAACGGGAGAGGTAAATGGAAATGCTCTTCAGGCAGGAGGATTGGTAGGTAATGGGGGAGGAACAATTTCTAATTCTTATTCAGAAGCAAATATAGGGGGTGGCGGTAGTTATTTGGGCGGAATAGCTGGGTGGTATAGTGGAACAATTAATAACTCTTATGCAACCGGAATTATAACGGGAAATGATTACCTTGGCGGGTTGGTTGGACAACAAGCATCTGGAACAATTAATAACTCTTATGCAACCGGAAGTGTAACTGGAAATGAATACGTTGGAGGTTTAATTGGTGATGCTCACGGAACAATTAATAACTCTTATGCAACCGGAATTGTAACTGGTTCTAGTTATTATATAGGAGGCCTTGTTGGTAAATCTTCTGGAACAATTAATAACTCTTATGCAACCGGAAGTGTAACTGGAAGTATTGACGGCGTTGGAGGTCTGGGAGGAGAGTCAACCGGTATTGTTTCTAATTCTTATGCAACAGGAAATGTAAGTGGGTCTGGAGAAATCGGAGGTCTTTTTGGATATCATTCTGGTTCGATTACTAATTCTTATGCAACAGGAAATGTAAACGGAGATACCAATGTTGGAGGTTTTGTCGGTGATAATTTGGGCCAGGTTTATAATTCATATTCAATAGGGTTTGTAAATAGTACTGGATCTAATTTTGGTGGTTTTTTTGGAGCTAATGGTGTCTATCAAGAATCAACCTCATTTTGGGATACTTTAACATCTGGACAAAATTATGGGTGTCCTCCAGACAGTTGTCTTAATATTGAGGGTAAAACAACTGATGAAATGAAAACTCTCGAAATTTTTACAAATGCCGGATGGGATTTTACCAATGTTTGGATAATTGATGAGGGATTTGATTATCCTAAATTAAGAGCACTTTATTTTCCGCCAACTATTTCTTCTTTAAGAAATGGAGATTTAGATAGCTGGGACCCTTCTGTTGTGGTTGAGTTTAATACAACGATGTATAGTGCAAGAGGAAATTTTGGAAGTGCGTGGCTTGAATGGAAAAATTATTCGCAAGATTGGAATGAATCAACTTTAATTGAGATGACTTCTACAGTAATTAATTCTACCTATAATTTAGTTAACGCTTCTTTTTATTTACCGGATTATGAAACAAATATCACTTATCGTATATTTGCAAATAATAGTGCTGGAGATAGTATGCATTATTATTATAATACTTCTAGTTATTGGGATTGTTCATTTTCAATTACAGATAGCTATGATAGCCATGGGAACTTGTCTGATGGTGATTTAGGTACTATTGGCGGATTTAATGCTCAACGTCCTTTGGGGAATATTACAATAAATAATACAGGTGATGCTAATTACTCGGATGGGTGTTTTATTAAATTTGGAAGAGATTCTAGTGGGAATAATTGGTATACTGTTGATGCATATACGTTAAACTTTACAGAAGGATACTATTCCTTAGAACCTAGTAAATTTCCAGGAAGCACTTTCCCTGGTGGCTTAAGATACTATAACGAATCTAATTCAATAACTAGCGTGACATTAGGGCCTAGGGAAAATGTAACTATCGAAGTTCAAGGTATTTTTCCAAATATAAATGGTGTTCTTAATGAGTATCCTTACTTTTCTGTTTTTGCAAATAGAACTGATACTGTTGATGGGGAAACAAATAAAACAATTTATGCAAAGATGGTTGTAACGCCTGGCGCATATTTGGAATCTGCAATTACAACTCCTGTTGGGGATTCTTTGCAAATCCCATTAGCTATTGGAAATTATACCTTCACAGCTTATGTTAAAGATGTTGTTGCAGGAGCAGATAATCCTAATAACACAGCTTACGATGTTTCTCTTAATTGGACTTTACCTGAAGAAGTACAGAATAGAAGTAGTTCTGAAAATTTTACTTTCTTTAATTCAACTTTAAATGATACTTCATTTCAATATGTGAACTTTACTTTACGTTTGAATGCGACTAATTTGGCTTCAATGACTACTGGAACACAAACAGTTTACACATATGCAAAGGGTTATGAAAATTCTACCGGTAGTTTACTCCCTATTAGTCAAGGTATTGTTTCGAATTCTGTAGTTTTGAATTTTACATGTGTGGAAGCATCAGATGGAATTTGCGTGGCTAGTTGTAGGCCCTTAACAAGTTATTTCAGAGGAGTTTATTTTAATTCATCAGATTCTGATTGTGGTTATTGTGGCGATGGTAAAATTACAGATTCTCCTGGAGAATCTTGCACAACTTGTCCTGAAGATTGGGGAGAATGTCCTGTAGCTACTGGCGGAGCTGGCGGCGGAGGTGGTGGAGGCGGAGGTGGTGGCGGAAGTTTTGCTAAGTCTGAAGCTACATTCGAATTAGTAAGAGGAGAAAATCAATACTTTGATTTGGTTTTAGAAAATAAGTTAGCATCACCAAAATCCGAGATTTCGATAACTGTTAAGGGAAATA
>Ga0268280_1000146_pt1 | contig 65724 bp, 57 predicted proteins | sample saktaG_9_FD_190139 | JGI IMG/M metagenome (GOLD analysis project Ga0268280, IMG submission 190139) | Saline water microbial communities from Sakinaw Lake, British Columbia, Canada - sak_2011_5_24_40m | ecosystem: Environmental > Aquatic > Non-marine Saline and Alkaline > Saline ...
CGCCGAATACAACCTCAAACTGGGCAAAAACAACCTCAACATCAGCGTCAACGTTGACAACGTCTTCAACACCCGCACCGCGCAGAGGATCTACCAGATCTACAATGCCGGCGGCGTTGCCCTCACCGACGATGAGTTGCTGGCTGGCAACTGGGATATCAATGACTTCAATCCCGAACTGGATCCCCAGTTCAAGAAGGAAATGTGGTTCTACGGCGACGGCATCCGCGGAACTCCGCTGGCTGTCCGCCTGGGCTTCAAGTTCAGTTTCTAAACGTCGGCTAATAGTTTAATTTAGCGGACTTAAAAAACCCTGCCCCCTTCGGGGGGCGGGGTTTTTTTTTACCCAAATTTATCCTCCCCCAACAGGAAATTTATGCATGACACGTAACGAGTGACGAGGAAGAATTCGATAGGTATAGGGGTATGGAGGGAGAGGAATGATAGGGGTAGGGTTTCAAACCCTCCCGTTCTTAAGAAAATTCCAAATCAATCACAAATTCCAATGTCCTGAATAAAAAGTATTATGGATTTTCTTCTGAAGGAACACAAATCTGCGTTCCCTACCCTAGGCAGATATCAATCCAGACTCAGAAGAATATTGCCTGACTGCAAGGGTTTGATGAATCAAACCCCTACATCTGGAATTCCTTGTGATCTTTTCTTCTACTTCGAACCTCAAACCTCGACATCTTCTCTTTCTCGTCACGCGTTACGCGTCACACGTCACGAATGATCCGACTTGTGCTGGCTTGTTCGAATGTCAGAATAATCGTGCTCCCAATTCATCCCCCCGTAATTCGTGATTCGTAATTCGTGATGGGTAAAGAGAAGGGGCTTGAATAGCCATAATTGCACTTCCCCCTCTCTTTGGGAAGAGAGGGGGTCAGGTGGTGAGTTGCAGGGGCCAGGGGTTGAGAGTTCAGTATTCCGTATACGTCACTGGATAAACCTCAAGAACACTCCATTCGCTCCGCAAGGGGCTTCCATATATATAATATCAGTATTAATGGCCGTTCTCCCTCCATGCGGAACCTGGGAGAAAATAAAATCCTCTCAAAAGAGAGGGGCCGGGGGTGAGTTTTTCCTTCCTAACTCAATCTCTGAGAGATATCTAAAATAAACAAAATTTCTGAATGCTGCCAACTCATCCCCTACCCCCTTTTCTTGGGAAGAGAAGGGGAAAACAGCACTCCCCTCTCTTTTTGAAAGAGAGAGGTTGGGGGTGAATAGGTAGGGTTTGATTAATCAAACCCCTACTGGTTATTTGGCCTTGGTCAGGGATTCGATCAGGCTCTGGACCACCGGCGCCTGGGGCGACTCGGGATCGTGCTTGAGGAACTCCTTCAGCTGCTCGACCGCCTTAGCCATGTCGCCCTTGTTCAAATAGGCGTAGCCCATCTTGAGATAGGGTTCGCTCCATTCGGGCTTGATCTGGATGGCCAGCTGGTAATACTCAATGGCTTTGTCAGTCTGGTTGCGTCCGAAAAATATCTCGGCCACGTTGTAGGCCAGGATCTCATCCTTGGGGTTGAGGGCGATCGATTGGGTGAAGAATTGCTGGGCTTCCTTTAATTTTTCCTGCCTCAGGCAGATCTCGCCGAAGGAGGCCAGGGCTCTGGCCTGCAGGACGACATCAGCCTTTTCCTTGGCCTTGACCTGGGCCATGGCGTACTGTTCGTTGGCTTTGTCGAATTCACCTTTCTCGCGGTAGACATCGCCGATGTTGAAATAGATCTGGTAGACCTTGGGATTTTCGCTAGCAAAGGTCTGAAAGATGAGCAGGGCTTCGTCGAACTTGCGTTCCTGGAAAAGTTGGTTGCCTTTTTCCAATTCCTCCAGCGCGCCCGCATCCTTGAGGCGGATCTTTTTTTCCTTGTCCTCCTTCATGACCAGGGTGACGAACTTGTTGCGTTCCAGCTGCTGCACGTGAATGCTGAGGCTGCTGTCCAGGAATTCCTCCGCCGAAGCGGTGACGATGGCCTGGCCCGTGCCCAAGCTGATGAAGCTCCATTCACCCTTTTTATTAACGGTAGTCTTGTCAACCAGGCCGCCTTTCTCGAATTCGATCTTCACATCGGCATTAACGATGGGTTCACCCTTCTCGTCGACCACGTTGCCGCTCAGGCGCCCCTTGCCGCGGCCGGCCTGGGCGAAAGTGAGTGAAGAAACGACCAGGACACAGGCCAGGACCCACCAGGGTTTTTTGTAATCTCTATTCATCTTGCTAACCTCCATGTTATGTTAAATTGCCGGACTCCGGCATTATATTAGACGGTCTCATTTGGCGGTTTTCTTCAAGCCATCGACTTTTTCCTTGATGCGCGGCTGCTTGGGATTGAGTTCCAATGATTTTTCCCAGGCCTTCAGGGCTTCCGCCGCATTGCCCAGCTGAAAATAACACTCGCCGATCTGGTTGAAGACATTGATGTTGGCCCCGAAATGGGTGATGAAGTCCGCGTAGAAAGCGATGGCGTCGTCGAATTCGTTCAAGCCCTGGCAGGCATGGCCCAGGGGCAGGGCGAATTCAAAACGGGATTTTTCCTTGACCTGGGGCAGGGCCAGGGCCTTGACCTTGGCGAATTCCTTTTTCTGCAGCAGCAGTTGGCAATAATCGCCGCCGAAGCGGACGCTGTCGGGGTTTTGCCGGAAAGCCGATTCCAGAAGGGGCCGGGCCTTATCAAGATCACCGCTCTGAACGTACTGGCGTCCAAGTTCGTTAAGAAAGACGCTGAAATCGCCAACTGCTGTGGGCACGGAAACGACCCAGGGTCGGGGCAGGGAGGGCTGAGGCGTGATATAGAAATCGGCGTTTTCAGTCGCGATCTCGCTTTTCTTTTGGTCGAGCAGGGACACCTTGAGGTTGTAATAAGCAGGGGATTGACCCTTCAGGGACAGGGTTTCCAGCACGTCGGGCAGGGAGCCAAGATCGCGGAGCAGCCGTTCCTTTGTGAAAACTTTTTCGCCGCGGCGGAAAAGGGAAATTTCCAGGGAGCCGGCCTGTTTCAGGTCCTCGCTCAGGCCGTGGAGTTGAAAAAAGAGTTCCAGGTTGTCGGCGGCGAGAAAATCGTTGCGCGGCGAAGGCAGAAGGTGGCTGCCGTCGAAAAGAAAAGGTTTTATGACAACACTGCTCGCGGCGGCGGCCTTGCGGTTGGCCAGCAGCAGCGTCGAGATCGCTAATTTTTCCCGGTCGGGGATGACGAAATCCTTTTCCAGGGATGTGAATTCCTTGGTGGTAAGGTTTTTAAGGAAAATGGTGAGGCGATAACTTCCAGGGATGACCGGGATCATGTCCTGAAAACTGAAAAGCTTGTCCTTGACCATGCGCATCTGGTTTTCACTCAATTCAAGGGGAATGCGGCGTGAGATCTGGGTGAGCATTTTTCCCGAAGGGTCGGTGATATTGCCGGAAATTTCCAGGGTGGTGTAATACTTATCTTTGTATTGTTCAAAGGAGAGGCGCTTGGGTTCAATGAGGTAGTGGATGAAATAGTGCCCGGACGGGTGGCGGAAAACATTGAGTTGGGAACTGCTCTCCATGAAATTATCGGCGTAGTCGATCTCGACCTGCCCTCTGAACTTGAGGAAATTGCTGGCGTAAATATTCTTGATATTCCGCTGCGGGGTTTCAGGGATCTTCTCGCGGATAAGCAACTCCGAGGCTATGGAGGGATTCACGCCCATTGGTTCACCTGTGATCAGGGAGAGAGAGACGGCAGCCAGCTGGGGCTGTATATCCATCAGGGCATAATAGGCAGCCTCATAAGAAGTGGCATCGCCTTCAAAGTTGCGCATCAGGGCTTGGGGACCGAACTTGACGGGAGAATAGAGCTCATATTCTCCAATGCCGTCCTTCTTGAAAAAAACCACGTTGAAGGAATCGGGAAGTCCCTTGGCGGCCATGCCCTGGTAGAACCAGACCACGGTAGGAACCAGGTCGTTGTCGCTTTCAAAGCGTTCGATCGAATGCGCTTCACCCAGGGTGATGTAGATCCGGCCCTGGTCGGTGCGCCAGCCCGGGGCCGGGGAATCCTTGCCGAACCAGTTGTTGACATAGGCCAGGCGGCGGTAATGCTCTTTTTTGAATTCGTTTTCCGGCAGGTTGGGATTGGGATTGCGCTGTTTCCAGAAGGCGCTGATGAAGGTGTCGCGTTCCCGGTCGGATTCAAGCTGCAGGAAAACTTCCTTTTCAACGGAGGAAATAATGTATACCACCTCTTCCGTGAGCCAGACGCGGTGAGGCGGGGGAAGTTTTTTTATGAGTTCTTTCTCGGATTCGGCATGAAGTGAAAAACAAAAAACCAGGACGCTGCAAACCACAAGAAATTTTTTCATCATCGGCCTCGCTGCACTCGCTGAATTGTTCATCATTAATTTATTATAACACTACCCGTTCCGCTTGACAAGAAAGCAGCCATAAGCGGGCTAAATAACTCGCTGTTTTTTCAGCCGCGCCTTGTCCCCAGTTCAAATAATTGAGTTTTTAATTATTTTTTGAAATAAAAGTTGATAATTTGTATTTTTCAGAAGCAATAAAATCGAAAACTGCCTGTCCGCAAAACGAGATGCGCGAATTGTCCTGCCATGTAAAACATATTCCATTCAAGCTTTCAAGACAAAAGCAAAATATTCCCCCGGCTGTTTTCAAGTTGGCCTCTTATTTTGGCATGGATATTGCAGCATTATAGATGTTTTGTCAAATAACAAAAGGAGGACAAACAAAATGAGTACTGTCAAAAGATTCACCCTGCTGGCATTCAGCCTGCTCCTGCTCGCGGGACTGCTGAGCGCCCAGCAAACGACCGCCAAGCTCTTTGGCTCGGTACAGCTTGAAGACGGATCATTGGTACCCGGCGTCAGCGTCGAAGCCACCAGCCCCAAGCTGGTCGGAAAGACCGTCGCCGTCACCGACGAGAACGGCACCTTCAGGCTGCTCAACCTTGCTCCAGGCACCTATAGGCTGGTTTTCAGCCTGGAAGGCTTCCAGTCCGTGGTGCGGGAAAACATCCAGCTGGCACTAGAGCAGACCCTCAACCTGAAGATCGAGATGAAGCTCGGCAACCTGAGCGAGGTCGTCACCATCACCGGCCAGGTCGCCCAGATCGACGTCAAGAGCACGGCCAAGGGCATGACCCTGACCAAAGATGTCTTCCAGACCCTGCCCAAGGGCCGGAACTTCGACTCGCTGATCACCGCCATCCCGGGCGTCTCCAATGAGCCTCTGGGGGCGGGCGGCATGTCGGTCGACGGCGCCTCGGGCCTGGAGAACATGTACTACATCGACGGCGCCGACACCACCAACATCAAGACAGGCCGCATGGGCCAGAACGTCTCGTTTGACTTCGTCGACGAAGTCCAGATCAAGGCCTCCGGCTACACAGCCGAATTCGGCGGCTCGCTGGGCGGCGTCATCAACGTCGTCACGCGCTCGGGCGGCAACTCGTTCCACGGCGCAGTCGTCGGCTATTACAGCGGCTCCGCACTGCGCGCCAAATACGGCCCCAAACTGGACCTGGACTTCAACGACGATTCCATAGCCGTCCAGCATGCATATGAAGACTATTACGGTGTGGAAGATGACTACCAGTTCGAAGGCGGCTTCAACCTCGGCGGCTACATAATCAAGGACAAACTCTGGTTCTTCGGCTCGGTCATCCCGAGCTACTTCCACAAAAACCGCACCACCACCTACCTCAGCGGAGATGTGGCGGATTGGAACCGCACCGAGAACCAGATGAACTACTCGCTCAAATTGACCGCCCAGCCTATCAAGAACCTGCGCGTGGGCGCCAGCATTGTCAACAACTTCTACAAGTACCAGGGAGACCTTTCCAACGCCTTCGGCAACGCCACTCCCTCTGTCTCCTATGATGACTACGGCTACTCCTACCCCAACGTATCGGGTAATGTTTCCGCCGACCTGACCGTGGGCAACAATTTCATGTTCAGCGCCCGCGCCGGCTATTTCAGGACCGACCAGAACAAGCCGCAAGTGATCCCCAACGAGCCCTGCTTCCAGTTCCAGACCGAGGCTCCCGGCGGCTATTTCAGGACCACCAATATCGGCCTGCTCGACATCCCGGCCGCGTACCAGAAGGCCACGGGCTATCAGAATTACTCGCGCAACAATTCCACCACGGTCAATAAGAACATCAATGAAAAACTGAGTGCGAGCTTCGACGCCTCCTACTTCATGAACCTCGGCGGCGAACACTCCTTGAAGGCCGGCTTCAGCTGGATCCGCAGGGGAGAGAACGTCGACAACACCGCCGTCAACCCGGTCCTGTTCTTCGGCTGGGACCGTGACATGATCGCCTACGGCACCAACTACGGCCGCGGCAAGTACGGCTACTACGGCGTGCGCAGCAACGATGTGACCGGCCCTTACGGCAACTTCTACAATGCCTACGGCAACATGTTCGCCTTCTACCTCCAGGATTCCTGGACCATCGCCAACCGCCTGACCCTGAACTTCGGCCTGCGCGCCGAAAAGGAAGTCATCCCCTCTTACAGCGACGATCCCTTGTATGCGAACGTGACAGCCATTGAATTTGATTTCGCTGAAAAGCTCGCCCCGCGCCTGGGCTTCATCTGGGACGTCAATGGCGACTCCTCGCTGAAGGTGTTCGGTTCCTTCGGCATGTTCTATGACGTCATGAAGCTCGATATGGCCGCCGGTTCTTACGGCGGCACCAAGTGGAAGAGCACCTACTACTCCCTGGACACCTATGAATGGGACAAGATCGGCGTCAACAACTACTACCCCGGGACCCCGCTCCTCCCCGCCCCTTACACGTTCGACTTCCGCACCCCCTCGTTCGGAGACACCGATCCCAACATGAAGCCCATGACGCAGCGGGAAATATCATTCGGTCTCGAAAAGAGACTGCGCGATAACCTCTCCCTCTCCGTGCGCTTTGTCAACAAGCACCTGCTGTGGGCCATCGAGGACTGCGGCATCCTGCTGCCCGAGGGCGAGATGTATTACACCACCAACCCCGGCAGCGACTTCCTCATTGAAAAGTACGCCGAGGCCAGGGCGTCCGGCCTTATCCCGCAGAACGCCCCGGATTGCGTCAAGGCCAAGCGCGACTACTACGCCATCAACCTCTCACTGGACAAGCGCTTTTCCGACAACTGGCTGGGCGGCATTTCCTACACCTACAGCTCGCTGCGCGGCAACTACAGCGGCCTGGCTTCCGGTGACGAGACTTCAACCGATGCCTATGGCACGCATGCCCGCACGAACCCCAACGTCGCCCGCTACTTCGACTGCTGGTATGTTTCCCTGACCCGCGACCTTACCCCCTCCACCGGCCCGCTGCCCGGAGACCGCCCCCACTACCTCAAGGCCTACGGCTCCTACACCTTCCCCTTCGGCCTGACCACCGGTATGGTATTGAACGCCATGACCGGCGTGCCGACCTCGACCGAATGGGCCATGGACTACCAGGGCTACTTCCCGCTGGGCCGCGGCAACGAGAAGCGCTCCCCCTTCCTGTGGTACGCCAACATCTACCTTGAATACAACCTCAAGCTCGGCCGGAACAACCTGAACATCAACCTGAACATTGACAACGTCTTCAACATGCAGAAAGCGCAACGCCTGTACTCGATCTACAACCAGGGCGCCGTGGCCATCTCCGACGAAAGGATCGCCCAGGGTTCCTGGAACATCGACGACTACGCCCCCGTTCTCGACCCGCGCTACCTCATGGGAGAGTATCCCTACCAGCCGCTGACCGCCCGCCTCGGTTTCAAGTTCAGCTTCTAAACGTCAGCCAGTCATTCACAGTTGACTTTTGCCCCGCCCCCCCCGGGGGGCGGGGTTTTTTTTACTCTCAACCCGATCCCGCCACTCTTTTTCCCGGAAAAAGAGGGGGAGAACAGTTCAAATAATTGAGCTTTTAACTTTTTTTGAAATTAATTTTAATCACCGTCACCGCATAGTTGAACGGACTGTTCCTGGCGTTCAAGACCCGCTGCCCGGTCTTTACCCAGGATTTCAATGAAAAGCAGATCGATCCAAAGCTGCTTGCGGAATTGAAAACACTGGGCTATGTTCAATAGCACAAGCGGATTGATGATGGCAGCGAAAAATGTTATATAGAGCAGATGAAATATTATCAGAAACCAGGGGGCGATCATGGCTGAAAAAAAAGTCTCTGCCATCTCCAGGATCATCCGCCCACTGGCTTCGTTGAAGCTGACCGTCATCACCCTGTCGCTGATGGCAGTTTTGGTCATCGCCGGCACCGTCTATCAGGCTGGAAACGGCATCTACGCCGCCCAGCGTGAAATTTTCGGCGCCTGGATCATCCGACTTTTCGGAATCGTCCCGCTGCCGGGCCTGCTGTTCATAAGCATGCTCCTTTTCATCAACCTGCTGGCAGCCGTTTTTTTTCGCCTGCAATACCGCTGGCGTCAGGCCGGCCTGCTTCTGGTCCACTACAGCCTGCTGCTGTTCATTGGCGGAGGTTTTTTCATCGCGGTCACGGCCCAGGAATATTTCCTGACCCTGCGCGAAGGAGAGAGCAGCAATGTCGCCATCCGTGTCGGAGCGGAAGAAACCCGACTCGACCAGAATCAGAAAAAAGTCATCCTGCCGATCAAGATCAAACTGCTCGATTTCGAAAAGGCCATGCATCCGGGCAGCGGCATTCCCAGGAGTTTTTCCAGCCGGGTCGAGATCATATCCGCAAACACGAGGCGCCGGGCGGTCATTTCCATGAACCGGCCTCTGCGTTATCGCGATTACACATTCTACCAGTCATCTTACGCAGAGGATGGCCTGGGAGGGGAAAGTTCGACCTTCTCGGTGGTACGCAACTCGGGCCGCTGGCTGCCCTATATCGCCAGCGCCTTGCTGTTCTTGGGCCTGGCCGGCCATTTCCTGGTCATGCTGGCCGCAGCACTGAAAAAAACGCGTCCCGGCAAGGTGCGGCCATGAGCAAGATCACCATTCTTGCCCTATTGGCCTTCTGGCTCCCGGGTCTTGAAGGCCAGGCGGCCGCTCCCTTGCGCCTGGAACCGTTCCGGCGCCTGGCGGTCCTGGAGCAGGGTCGGAAAAAACCAATGGACACTTTCGCCCGCAACCTGCTCAAGCAGTTTTCCGGACGTTCTACCCTGGACGGCATGGACGCTTGCGCCTGGCTGGCCCGGGTTCTCTTCACTCCTCAGGAGACACTTGCAGACAAACTATTCCTGGTCAACCAACCAGACGTTCTTGCGGCTATGGGGCTGGAAGGAGAAGGCCGCGGCCGCTTCAGCTTTGCGCAGCTGCATCCGGGCCTGGGCAGGCTGCAGCAACTGGCTTTCCAGTACGCGGACCAGGACGAGAGCAGCAGAGGCCGGGTCGAAAACGAGTCCATCCGCCTCTTTTATAATGTTTCCGCTTATTACCGCCTGCTGAGCGCCTTCAGTTTCGCCCGACCGGGTGAAGCGGCAAGCCGCGATCCGCGCAGCGCCCCGGAGCTGCCGGCCCTGCTGCCGTTCTCCGACAAGCCTGACGAACAGTGGCTCGGTCCCGCCCAGGCCTTTGCCTGCGGCTCTTCTCTGCCCGCCGCTATGCAGAAAGAAATTTCCCTGTTGGCCCATGCCGCCCAAGCCTATGAGAAAGCAAGCGAAAATGATTTCGCTCACGCCCTGGAGGCCTTCAGCCGGTCGGTGCGCAACAGGCTGCAGCCGGGCGCGATCGCCGCCGACAAGCTCTCCCTGGAAATATTTTACAACCGCCTTGACCCTTTCTCAAAAGCCGAATTGATCTACGGCCTGGCGCTGTTGCTGCTCATTCTTTCCCTGGCGGTTCCTCGCTTCCGTCTCGAGCGCTGGGCGAAGCTGTGCCTGCTTTTGGGCTTTCTGTTCCACACGTTCGGCCTGACGGCCCGCATGCTTATCATGAACCGGCCGCCGGTGACCAACCTGTATGAAACCTTCGTTTTCGTTGCCTGGGCCGGCGTGGTTATTGGTCTGCTTATGGCCTGGTGGCAAAAGCAGGCCCTGGGTATCCTGGCCGGGGCGATCACCGGCCTGGCCTTCCTGGTCATCGCCGGCCGCTACAGCCTGGACGGCGACACCATGGGCATGTTGGCGGCCGTACTCGATTCCAACCTGTGGCTGGCCACCCACGTGGTGACCATTTCTCTCGGCTACGCCGGCTGCGTGGTCGCCGGCATCATCGGCCACGTGGTCATAGTCCAGGAACTGCTCGCGCCACGCTCCGCTGCGTCGGCAAGCACGGCCCGGCCGATGTACGCCGCCCTGGCCTTTGGCCTGGCATTCATCTGCATCGGTACGGTGATGGGCGGCATCTGGGCCGACCAGTCCTGGGGGCGGTTCTGGGGTTGGGATCCCAAGGAGAACGGCGCCCTGCTGATCATAATCTGCTGCGCCATTCTGTTCCACGCCCGCCTGGCCGGCTGGATCGGCTATATCGGCCTGGCGGCCGGCAGCATCGGAGCGATCATCGCCGTGGTCATGGCCTGGTTCGGCGTAAACCTGCTCGGTGTGGGCTTGCACGCCTACGGCTTCACATCCGGAACCGCCAGAGGCTTGCTGGCTTTTGTCGTCGCTGAAATCATTTTCCTCGCGGTGGCCATACCACTGGTCCATAAAAAAAGCCATGGTTAAATTCCGTCTGCAAGGATCCCTTCCGTCAATTGTTATAAACAATAGCCAGTCAAGTTTTTTTCCGGAGGCCGATAAAATGAAAATAAGCCGATCGCGCCCGGCAATAGTCGTTATGTTCATGACTGCGGCCGTGGCCATGTTTCTGCAGCAGGGCTGCCGCAGCCTGCAGAATATCCCCGGCCAGTGGCTGGCCTTTGCGGCCGGCACCGATGGCCGGATTGAGGATTTCAGCAATAAAATCACCAGCCATTTGTTCGAAAACGGCATGATGGTCGGGGTGGGAAATGACGATCGTTTCCTTTATATTTTTTTCTCACCCGATATCAGCCACCGCCAGCGACCTCCCAGCCGCGCCCGCCTTACCCTGTGGCTGGACGAAAATGGCGGCAAAGCCCAAAAACTCGGCTTGGTCCATGTCAGCGAACAGGAGCGGCGAAAAATGGCGGGCCCGGAAGCGCGTCTGGCTGAACCCAAAAACCCTGACGGGGCAGTGGCCGCGCCGCCAGCGCCCCGCCCGCTTGCCGCCGCGTCAACACTATTGAAAATTGTGAACCGCAAAAGCGGCAAGGAAACCTTCATCAGCGCCGACGGTTCTTTAGGACCGGCCATCCGCCTAAGCGACGATTGGGGCGATTTCGCTTACCAGTGGCGCATTCCCTTCCAGGCCTTGGCTGAGTGGCCGGGACTGAACCACGATCCCGGCAAAGCCCTTGGCATCGGCCTGCTTTGGAACATCGAGCCCTTGCCAGGTTTGGATAGAGCGAATCTGGACCGTGCGCGCCCGGGCCCCGGGGGCGACGCCCGCGGCGGACCGACCCCTGGCATGGCAGGCGGACCAGGGCGCGGCATGACCCGGGAAAATTTCAAAGCCGAACGCAAGATCTGGCTGAAGGTCGAACTGGCTCAAAAAAAGTAGGGGCTCAATACGATCTGCTTGATCTCATATTGACCCCCCACATACATTCCCGAATCAATGGCAATCAGTTCTTATCCAGCAGCTTGCTGAAGAATTTGTTTATCTTGACCAGGATTTGCAGCAGCGTAGTCAGCACTTCATAGAGAATAGTGATGATCAGGGCGTAAATGGGCACGAAGATGAAATAAGCCAGCGGGTAGATGAGCAGGCCGTGAAAATTGTCAAGGGGGAAAAATTCGAGCTGCAGCGGCAAAATGAGAAAATTGAGTCCATAGTATTTGAAGATGGGATAAACAGCCAGCAGCGTCCAGAAAACCAGGATGGCAATGCAGATAAAACCCTTGATGGTGTAGCAGAAATAATCAATTCCTGCGTTTTCGTTCCCGGTCACTTCCAGGTCCGTCTTGCCATAGGTGACGATCTTGCGGAAATAGCGGTAGGGATAGAAAAAGAACGATTCGGCCAGCTTGAGGATGCCGACGGCCACCGGATTCTGGCTGGCAGCCAGAAAATTGACCAGTATGGAAACAAATGAAAAAATGGCCGTGATGATGAACCAGGGCTGAAAAAAGGTTTCGGGCTGGGCCAGAAAGGCCAGGCCGATGAGGATCAGGGGCAGGGCGCCCAACCAGCGCGAGGGCATTTTGAGTACTTTGTCCCATTTGGGCGTTGCTTTGCCAAGCAGCTTCTGAAGCAGCACCCAGCCACAAAGCGGGACCAGCATCAAGACCAGGTTGAGCAACAGGGCCACAAGCAATCCACCGCTTGAAAACTCGCCCAGCCGCGAATAATTGCTCCAGGTGTTGCTGGCGGTGCCGATCTTGACCAGGGCGGAGAAGGCCTGTATGATCTGGGCCAGGCTGATCAGCCCCAGAGCCAAGAAAGCGATGGAGACAAAAAGACGAAGCGAGTTTTTCATGCCGACGAATACGGCGTCCATGATCTGCGGCTGAGCGGCCAGCAGGTAAAGCATCTGGCCCAAAAACAGGAAAAGGATGAACAGCGGGCTGACCAGGATGTTGAAGGAAAAATAGTCCAGGCGTCCCCCCGGGGCGAACATCAGGTCCATTTGCTGGAAAAGCCAATGCAGGAGCAGGAGCAATGCCGGAATGAACGGCAGCCATTTGCTTTTTTCAAATGTGATGGCCCGGTTTTTAAAAAGCGGAGCCAAAATGAAATAGGCTCCGGTCAAGGCACCCAGGTACACCAGGAAATAAGAAATGGTAGTGACGCGGAACGGTTCACTGAATTCACGAAAAAGATTCACCCACAAACCAATGAAAGCGACCAGCCATAATGCCAGGTACAGTTTCACGTAATCGGCTCGTTTAGACAGATAAACACCCATATGACCCTCCTTTATTAATTGATTGTAAATAATACGGCTTTTTTTGTCAAAAGTCCTGGCAATTGAAGCGGGGGAAATTTCGGCACAATAAGCGATTGCCCAAAGTGAAAACAGTGAAGGTAATGGCGTAGGCGCCGATGACATCGATGGTGTAATGCAGGTGCGAAAAGAAAACCACCAGCAGCGAAAAGATCTGCAGAACCAGGAATACCCGGGATTCCATTTTTCCCAGCCGGCGCGCGAACAAATACAGCAGGAAGGTGGTGGCGATGTGTCCGGAAAAGAACATGTCCTTGGTAAGGTAGATCCCGGCCGTGTCACCGATCAGGGCGCGGTAAGGATTGACCAGCTGCCACCAGGTCGTCCACAAGGAAAAGGGGCGCATGGCGTTCAGGTCGGCCCCGTGCGGCGGGCCCAGGCCTGTCAGCGGGATCATCAGGCCGCGGCTCAGGGAAATGATCCCGTCCAGGATGATGAACCGGGCGAAAAGCTTGCGATCGCGGTAAAGCAGGTACAGGGCGGGAGGGAAATAACAGGCTATCCAGAGGTAATAATTGATGTGTGCCAGCCAGTCCAGGCGCGGCAGCAGGTCCAAAACCAGGTCGGGAACCGTCGGCGCCGGCCGCAGCTCGTTGAACAGGACCGGGATGAGCATCAAACTGTGGCACAGGTAGCGGAACAGGATGGCCGCGGCCAGGTAGCCGAAAAAAAACCGCCAGGGGTATTGCTCATGCCCTGGGCGCAAACGAGACGCGACGTTCATCTGGTTCATGGCATTGATCCGGGTTGGCCAAGGGGTCCGGAAAGGAAAAGCTTCCGGAAGTCCGCGGCTTGGCCCATTAGTAACACAGGGACTTTTTTCTGTCAACCGCCAAAAAAGATAAAATCGAGAAAGGAGTTGACAGAATGTCTTATTGATACTATAATGGTTATGTTAGTGTTTATTAACTAACAGGGAGTGGAAATGAAAGAGATCACGGCCAGACAGAAAGAGATCATCGCCGCCGCCCTGGCCATCATCACCGACCAGGGACTGCAAGCGCTGACCATCGAGAACATCGCCGCCCGGGTGGGCTTCAGCGGCGCGGCGGTCTACCGCCATTTTCGGAATAAGGCGCAGATCCTGAGCACCGTTATCGACCTTTTTGCCAGCAGTTCGGCGCAGCTTCTCGCCGAGATCAACGCCTGTGACTGTGAAAGCCTGGACAAGGTCCAACTGTTTGTCCTTGACCGTTGCCGCACCTTTGCCGGCGATCCCGTACTGGCCACGGTCATGTTCGCCGAGAACCTGTTCCAGAATGATCCGCAACTTGCCGCCAAGATCCACCAGGTGCTGGGCAGCCACCGCCGTCTTTTGCTTACGACCATCCGCAACGGACAACGGCAAAAAGCGATCCGCAATCTTCCCGCCGAGCATTTGTTCAAAATGATCATGGGCTCGCTGCGCCTTTTGGTCATGCAGTGGCGGGTCAGCGGCTACAGCTTTGACCTGATGCGGGCCGGGAAGAAACTATGGCGCTCCATAGAAATACTGATCAGTATTCCAAAAGGATATTGACGTGAAAAGAAAAATAATCCGTATTGACACTGAGGTCTGCAACGGCTGCGGCCAATGCCTGCCCAATTGTCCCGAAGGGGCGTTGCAGCTCATCGACGGCAAGGCCCGGCTGGTATCCGACCTGTTCTGCGACGGACTGGGCGCCTGCATCGGCACCTGCCCGCTGGGCGCCATCCACGTCGAGGAACGGGAAGCCGAACCCTATGACGAGATGCGGGTCATGGCCAATATCGTGACCCAGGGCGAAAACGTCATCCGCGCCCACCTCGATCATCTTGGCGCCCATAACGAAGGAATATATCTTGAACAGGCGCGGCAGTACCTGGCAGATCACAACATTCCCCTGCCGAAGCAGAGCCAAGTTCCGCCCTGCTGCTCCCCGGAACCGGCAGCAGCCTCAGCGGAGACCCACGGCTGTCCTGGATCGCGCCAGCAAGACCGGCGCGGCAGCGCTGCACCACCTGCCGTCGCGGTAACGCCGCCGGACCCATCCCTCTCGGAACTGAAAACCTGGCCAGTGCAATTACAGCTGCTCAATCCCCAAGCCTCTTTTTTCGACAACGCCGACCTGCTGATCGCGGCTGACTGCGTTCCCTTCGCCTATGCCGCTTTTCACAGTGACTTTGTCAAAAACAAAATTCCAGTCGTCTTCTGCCCCAAACTGGACCATACCATCGAGCAGTACCTGGACAAGCTGACCGCGATTTTCACCCTGCACCCGATCCATTCCCTGCACGTGGTGCACATGGAAGTTCCCTGCTGTTCGGGCACGGTGGCCCTGGTGCGCCGGGCCCTGACCCAGTCGGGCAAACAAATACCGCTCCACGAATACAAGATCTCGCTGCAAGGGCAGTTGCTTGAAACAAAATAAAAGGAGAAAATCATGAACATGTTTTGCTATCAATGCGAACAAACCAGCAATAGTCAGGCTTGCACCCGCGTCGGGGTTTGCGGCAAGAGCCCTGAAGTATCTCTGCTGCAGGACCTGTTGCTGAATGAACTGAAGGGCATCGGCGTTCTGGGCCAGCGCTTGCGCGAACTAGGCTACGCCGACGGGCGCACGGATCTTTTCGTGATCGAAGCCCTGTTCAGCACCGTGACCAATGTCGACTTCGACCCCCAGCGCCTCAAGGGCTGGATCGACAGTTCTTACAAGATCAAGAAAACCCTGAAAGAAAAATTTCATGAACTCTATTTAAAAAAGAACGGCCGGGCCTTTTCGGAACAGCTTGCGGAAGCGGTGGAATTCATTCCGGCCGGGACCATGGCAGAGCTGCTCAAACAGGGCGCCATGGCCGGCATCATGGCCAACCCGCAATTGAACCCCGATATCCGCAGCCTGCGCGAACTGCTGGTTTACGGGTTGAAGGGCATGGCCGCCTACGCCGACCACGCCGGCATCCTCGGAGAAACCGATGAAGTCGTTTCCGCTTTTTTCTACAAGGCTCTGGCGGCGCTGGTTGATGAAGGTTTGGGCGCAGCCGACCTGGTGGAGCTGAACATGGAACTGGGCCTGGTCAACCTGCGCTGCATGGAAATACTGGACAAGGGCAATACCGGACGTTTCGGTCATCCCGTCCCTACCCCGGTAGCGCTGGGAGTGAAAAAAGGACCGGCCATCCTGATCTCGGGGCACGATCTCCTTGACCTGGATGAATTGCTGCGCCAGACCGAAGGACTGGGCGTGCAGATATACACCCACGGCGAGATGCTTCCGGCTCACGGCTACCCAAACCTGAAGAAATTCAACCACCTGGCCGGCAATTACGGCGGCGCCTGGCAGGATCAACAGAAAGAGTTCGAGCGCTTTCCAGGCGCCATACTCATGACCACAAACTGCATCCAGAAGCCGAAAGCATCCTATATGGACAGGATATTCACTACCGGGCTGGTGGCCTGGCCTGGAGTGGCCCACATCTCCGAGCGCAGGGATTTCTCACTCCTGATTGCCAAGGCCATTGAGCTGGGAGGTTTCCCTGCCGACGAACCGGGAAAGACGATCACCGTCGGGTTCGGTCACCAGGCGGTACTCGGCGCCGCTGCCCAGGTGGTCGCCGCGGTCAAGGCCGGAAAGATCAGGCATTTTTTCCTAATAGGTGGTTGTGACGGCGCCAAATCGGGACGGAACTATTACACCGAGTTCGCCGAAAAAGTTCCGGCCGACTGCCTCATCCTCACCCTGGCCTGCGGCAAGTTTCGCTTCAACAAGCTCGACTTCGGGACCATCGAGGGCCTGCCGCGGCTGCTGGACGTCGGCCAGTGCAACGACTCCTACTCTGCCATCCGCATCGCCCAAGCCCTTGCCGAAGCTTTCGGAGTCGGAGTCAATGATCTGCCGCTGTCGCTCATCCTTTCCTGGTATGAGCAAAAGGCGGTCGTGGTGCTGCTCACCCTGCTGGCACTGGGCTTGCGCAACATCCGGCTGGGACCGACATTGCCGGCATTCATCACGCCCAACGTCCTGAAAGTACTCGTGGAAAAATTCGCCATCAGACCCATCGGCACGGCCGATGAAGATATTCGCCTCTGCCTGCAGGGCGAAAAATAATCGGGAGGAACCCATGCCCGAAATAATGAATTTGCAAGAGCTGGCGGCCTACCAGAAGGGGGCCATCGTCAGCAAGACAATCGTCGAAAAGGAGACCGGCACGGTCACGCTGTTCTCCTTCGACCAGGGCCAGGCCCTGAGTGAACACACCGCCCCTTTCGACGCCCTGGTCCAGGTAATCGACGGCCGGGCCGAAATCCGCATCGCCGGGGTCCCCCACCTGGTCAACGAAGGAGAATTGCTGGTCATGCCTGCCCAGCAGTCGCATGCGCTCAAGGCCCTCACCCCGTTCAAGATGATGCTGACCATGATCCGCTCTCAAAATAAATGAAGTGAAAAATATTATTAAAGATTACCGATATGAGGATTTTATTGGCCGCGGCTATTGAAATCTGCAACCGTTGAACTTATAATAATGGGGGGGTGGTTTTATGGAGCGCAACATGAATAGGATTTACCTGGACAACAACGCCACGACCATCGTCGACCCGCGGGTCAAGGAGGCCATGGAGCCGTTCTTCTGCCAGCAGTACGGCAATCCCAACTCCCTGCACAGCTTCGGCACCGAAACCCACCCCGCCATGCGCCTGGCCATGGACCGCCTTTACGCAGGCATAGGCGCCGGCGACGAGGACGACATCATCATCAACAGCTGCGCCTGCGAAGGCAACAACCATGTGCTCAAAGGCGTCTACTTCGACCTGATCCGCAACGGTCCCAAAAGCGAGATCGTCACCACCCAGGTGGAGCACCCCTGCGTGCTCAACTGCTGCGCATTCCTGGAAAGCCTGGGCGCTAAGGTCAAGTACATGCCGGTCAACGCCGACGGCATCGTGGACGGCGACACGCTGCGCCAGCACATCCATCCCGACCGCACCGCCCTGGTCTCGGTCATGTGGGCCAACAACGAGACCGGGCTGGTCTTCCCGGTGCAAGAACTGGCGAAGATCTGCCGTAAAAACGGCATACTTTTTCACACCGATGCCGTGCAGGCGATCGGCAAGGTCACCGTGGACCTGGGCCGGGTGCCGGTCGATTTTCTCACCTTCAGCGCCCACAAGTTCCACGGCCCCAAGGGTGTCGGCGGCCTGTTCATTCGCAAGGGCCTTAAGCTGACACCGCTACTTCACGGCGGTGAGCAGATGAGCGGCAAGCGGGCCGGAACGGTCAACGTCCCTTACCTTATCGGCATGGGTCTGGCCATGGAAATGGCGGTCGACAACCTGGCCTACGAAGACAGTTCAGTCCGCCACCTGCGTGACCGTCTCGAGGACGCCATCCTGGCCATCCCCGACACCATGGTGGTGGGAAAACGCGAACTGCGCACCCCGAACACCATCCTGGCCAGTTTCCGCGGCATCGAAGGCGAAGCCATGACCTGGGACCTGAACGCCAACGGCGTGGCAGCCTCCACCGGCAGCGCCTGCGCTTCCGAATCGCTTGAGCCAAACCCGACTTTTGTGGCCATGGGCATCAGCGACGATCTGGCCCATACCAGCATCCGCTTCAGCCTGTCGCGCTTCAGCACCGCAGAGGAGATCGACCAGGCCGCCGAGGTGATCCGCCAGTCGGCACAGAGGCTGCGGGCGATATCTTCGACCTATAAAAATGACAAGTAAAAGCGTGAAGCATGAGTGAGGAAAAATGGCCAAGAACGATTTAATCGGCGGCTCCCTCTGGGAACAGTATTCCACCATAGTCAGCGAGCGCATGAACAACCCCATGCACCGGGGCGAGATCAGTGAAGCGGAAGCAAAAGCCCTGGGAGCAAGGCTGGTAGTGGCCGATTGGGGCGCAGAGGCCTGCGGTGACGCGGTGCGCCTGTATTGGGCCGTGGACCCCAAAACCGACCGCATCCTGCTGGCGAAATTCAAGAGCTTCGGCTGCGGCACAGCCATCGCCTCATCGGACATGATGGCCGAACTGTCCACGGGAAAAACCGTGGACCAAGCCCTGAAGATCACCAACATCGAGGTGGAGAGGTCACTGCGCGACAATGCCGATACCCCGGCCATCCCTCCCCAGAAGATGCATTGCAGCGTCATGGCCTACGACGTGATCAAGAAAGCGGCTTCGGTCTACAAGGGCGTGGACATGACCAGCCTGGACGAGGAGGATATCGTCTGTGAGTGCGCCCGCGTCGGTTTGAGCACAATAAAGGACGTCATCCGCATCAATGATCTGAAAACGGTCGAAGAAATCACCCAATACACCAAGGCCGGGGCTTTCTGCAAATCCTGCCTGCGCCCGGGCGGACATGAAAAACGCAAATATTACCTGGTCGACATCCTGCGCGATACCCGCATGGCCATGGAACAGGAAAAGCTTTTCGCCCAGGCCGACGCCGCTGATTTCGCTGCCAAGAACCTGATCCAGAAACACCGGGCCATCGAAAAAGCACTGGGCGAAAAGATCCGTCCAGCCCTGGCCGCCGATGGCGGCAGCCTGGAGGTTGTCGACATTCGTGAAGCCGAGGGGAAGGTCAACATCTATATCCGTTACCTGGGCGCCTGTAAGGGCTGTGTTAGCAGTACCAAGGGCACCCTGCAATTCATCGAGAACATGCTGCACCAGGAACTGGCCGAAAACATCCGCGTCATCCCGGTCTAGGAAATAAAAATAAATATTGTTAAAATAAAGCGATTTGGATATAATTTTCTGGAAAATGGCAGACAGGAAAAAACTGCATTCAAGTAGAAACGTGAGCGCCAAGGAACAGGTTTCCGGAAAAATATCACGGGAGAGTGACTTACGCTACCAGGATCTGCTGCAGCACCTGCCGGTCGGAGTCTACCGCACCAGCCCCGAAGGCCGCATCATTGAGGCCAACCAGGCGCTGGCCGACATCCTGGGCTGCAAGAGGATCGCTGACCTGTGGCAAGTGAATGTCAACGACTTCTATGTCAAAAAGAGAGCACGACGGGACCATATGCAACGGTTGGCCACCTCCCTGACCGCTTTCAGCGAATTCGAACTGCGCATCAATGACGGCAGGACTATCTGGGTCAGGGATTACCCTCGAGCTGTGAAGGGCCCTGACGGCCGGGTGCTCTACTATGACGGTCTCCTGGTCGACATCAGCGAGCGCGTGCTTTTCGAGACCGCCTTGCGGCAATCGGAGCAGGACTACCGCCAATTGTTCGAAAACGCCCACGACGCCATTGTCATTTTCACCAGGCGCGACGAAATCATCCTGGACGTGAATCATCGCGCCTGCGAATTGTACGGCTTCAGCCGCCAGGAAATGATCGGCATGTCGCTGGAAAAGATCAGCAAAAATGTCAGGCGCGGCAAATTGCGTATTAAAAAAATTTTGCAAGAGAAAATATTCCATAATTTCGAAACCGTACATTTCCGCAAGGACGGCAGTGAAATGCTGCTGGAAATCAACGCGGCACTAATCACCTATAAAAAACAACCGGCCATTCTGAGCATCAACCGCGACATTACCAGCCGTAAGCTTATGGAAGCGGCCATCCACCGCATGGCCTACCAGGATTCCCTGACCGGGCTGCCCAACCGCTCGCTGCTCCAGGACCGCCTGGTTCAGGCCCTGAAGCAGGCCAAAAGACACCGGCAAAAAGTGACACTGCTTTTTCTCGATTTGGACGGCTTCAAGGCCATTAATGACACTTTCGGCCACGGCATCGGCGACGAACTCCTCAAGGTTGTCGGCGACCGTTTGCAAAACCAATTGCGCAGCAGCGACACTGTGGCCCGCCTGGGCGGAGACGAATTCCTGATCCTGCTCCCTGAAACAGGGCGGGTCAGAGCCAGCAGCAATATCGCCGGAAAAATCCTTTCCGAAATTCGCCGCCCTTATCTGATCGCCGGCCGCAAAATGCAGATCAGCACCAGCATCGGCATGGCCATTTTCCCACATGACGGTCGCAGCGCCGAAACCCTGATAAAGAAAGCCGATCAAGCCATGTATGCTGCCAAAGCCAAGGGGCGCGACACCTGCTGCCGCTATGTCAAAATTAAGGGAAACGCTTGTTGACGGCCATGGGGGCGGCTTTCAAGAACAGACCACGCGATTGCGGCCGCCGGCCTTGGCCCGGGTCAGCGCCTGGTCTACCTTTGTCAGCAGCAGATCGGCCCGGTCGCCAGCGCAAAATTGCGTCACTCCCAGACTAATGGTGACCGGGCCGGCTTTGGCAAAAGATATGGCGGCTACGGTTTCCCGGATCTTTTCCGCCAGGTTCACGGCTCTTTCCAGGTCGGTTTCCGGGGCCAAAACCAAAAATTCCTCGCCGCCGATTCTGGCGAAAAAATCAATTTCCCTGATGTTTTTCTTGATTTCCCCGGCCATGGTTTTCAGCACCTGATCGCCGACCGCAGATCCCCGGGAATCGTTGATGGCTTTAAAATGATCGATATCCAGCATGATCATGGCCAGGGGATGGCGATAGCGCTCCACCCTGCGCATCTCCCTTTCCAAAACGCGCCAGAAGGCGATCCGGTTCATAATACCGGTCAGGGGATCGATGCTGGAATAGTATTCGAGCCGGTCGCTGACGGCGCCGCGGACGACGATGAAACAGCCAAGCAGCAAGAGCAGGTTGAGCATGACGATCGCGGACGCGTGCAGCCAGGGAACTCCATCCAAGCGGTTGGTCAGTTCCAGGTATATGCCAATCCCCGCCAGAGCAATGAACAAACTTCCCAACAACAAATAGGTTTTTGCTTTTGTCAATAATCCGGACATACTCGCTGCCTCCTCCGCTAACCATATTTTCCAACAAAATGAAAAAAGCTTCAATCCCCCCCGGCCGCAAAAAAATATTTTGACTTGGTGGCCCGCATCCGCTAAAATCGAATAATTGAGGTGCGCTATGAGAAAAATCACGTTCGCGACCCTGGGCATTTTATGTTTGACATGGATTTCTGGGGCCAGCGACCTGCAGGACCGTTGCGACAAACTTTCTCAAGGCCAGTTACAGAGCGTGATCGAATTCCTGAGTGCCGACGTCCTGGAGGGACGGGCGCCGGGAACACGCGGCGGCGAACTTGCGGAAATATATATGCACAGCCTGTTCAAGCAGCTGGGACTAAAAAGTCGCTTCCAGCCCTTCACTCTCCATGGTTTTCAACTCAGCGCCTTGAACGTATCCGCCTGCGGGCGAGAGCTGTTGTTTATGGAGGACACGGTCGGTAGCTATACCAGGGCTGAAAAACAGTTCAGCATCGAAGGCGACGCCGTTTTCGCCGGCTTCGGCATTCGCACTTCCTTGTGGGAATGGGACGATTATAAAAAAACCGACCTGCGCGGGAAAATACTGCTGGTGCGGGTCAATGATCCCGGCCTGTTTATTCCGCAGATTTTCGACGGCAGCACCCTGACTTATTTCGGCCGCTGGATCTACAAGATCGAGGCAGCCGCCAAAACAGGAGCGGCGGCCATTTTGCTCATCCACACTACGCCCACGGCCGGCTATGACTGGCAGGTGGTAAAGAACTCCTGGTCGGGTGAAGAGTTGTACCTGCCGGCCAGTCTGGAAAACGACCTGAAATTCAGGGGCTGGATCCGCGAACCAAGCCTGAAATCACTTTTAGCCGAAAATAAAATAGACCTGGAGAAACTGTATCGCAAGTCGCTCAGTCGCAAATTCCGTCCCATGGACCTGGGTTTCAAGATCAGGATTTCCGGCCGCAACTCCTCCCGTCAGCTTGGAACCCGCAATGTGATCGCTGAAATCCCCGGCAGCTCGGGAAAAAATATTGTGCTCAGTGCCCATATAGACCATTTGGGGCGTGACGAACAATTGGAAGGCGACCAGATATTCAACGGTGCCATAGACAACGGCTCGGCCGTGGCGGCCATGGCACTGATCGCCAGGATTTTCGCTGACGCCGGCAAAGAACTCCATTATGGACTTACCTTCCTGGCCTGCCAGGCCGAGGAAGCGGGGCTGCTGGGATCGAAATATTTCGTGGCCAACAGCAAACGCGAAAAAATTGCTGCTAACATCAATTTTGAATCCACGCCGGTCTGGGAAAAGAGTTTGGACGCTTTCGCCGCAGGGGGCCGCTATTCAACCTTGGAGGAGGCCGTGCGCCTGGTGGCCGCGGCTCAAGGGATGGGTTACAGCCGGTTTTCCCTGACCGATCAGGGTCTTTTCTACCGTTCCGATCAGTTCCCCTTCGCCCAGGCCGGAATTCCGGCCATCTGGCTTTCGGCCGGAGAAAAATTCGCCTCGGGGCGCAACCACATCGCCGAATTTTTCAAGGGCGGCGCCTACCACACGGTCAAAGACGAATACAACCCCGCCTGGGAGCTGGAAAGCCTGCGCCAAACGGTTAAACTGGCAGTAGGCCTGATCGAGCACCTGAATCGGACCCGGGAGTTGCCGCACTGGAAGGCCCGCCTGACTTTTCCCGTGCAAAACCCGGAGGATAAATCTGTCAAAGCAATCAATAAATAGGGAAACCCCAGTTGATAATGTTTGACTAAAGCAGCGAATTGTGATATAAAAAGGAACATCCAATTAAGGAGATACGACCATGTTTGCCATACTTGAAACCGGCGGAAAGCAGTATAAGATCGCCGAAGGTGACATTTTGGAAGTGGAACTGCTTCCCGAAGAGCTCGTGAAAAAGAATACCGCCAGCCTGAGCACGGTTTTATTGATTCAAAGCGACAAGGATGTGCTGATCGGCGACCCTTACGTCAAGAACGCCAAGGTCAAAGCCAAAGTTCTCGATGAGATCAAGGCTAAAAAGATACACATTTACAAGATGAAATCCAAAAAAGGCTACCGCAAATCGCAGGGACATCGGCAAAAACTCCATAAGATACAGATCGAAAAAATCGAGATCAAAGCCAGCGCCAAAACCAAGGAGACGGAATAATGGCACATAAAAAATCGGGCGGCAGTGCGAAAAATGGCCGGGAAAGCACATCCAAACGTCTTGGCGTCAAGAAATTCGGCGGCGAGCAGATCCCTGCCGGCTCCATCATTGTCCGTCAGCGCGGCACCCGTATCAGACCAGGTAAAAATGTCGGTATTGGCAAGGACGACACCCTTTTTGCTTTGGCTACCGGCAAGGTGCGCTTTGTCGACAAGGCCGGGCGCAAATTCGTCGAGGTCGATGCCAATTAATTTGGCCGGCGTTTTTAAAGCCCCGTCAATTTTTCAAACCTTTAATACCCTACCCCATGTTCATTGATAGAGCCATCATTTCATTCGGCGCCGGCAACGGCGGCGACGGCTGTTTAAGCTTCCGCCGCGAAAAGTTCATCCCGCACGGCGGCCCGGACGGCGGCGACGGCGGCAAGGGCGGCAACATCATCCTGGTCAGCAGCCAGGTTTGCCAGTCCCTGACAGATTTCAAGTACAAACGCCAGTTCCAGGCTGAAAACGGCGGCCAGGGCCGGAGCAAAAAGCAATCAGGCAAAAAAGGGGCTGACATCATTCTCCAGGTCCCGGCCGGGACCGTAGTCAAGACTTTTCCCGATGAGAAACTGATATTTGATTTCGAGCGCCTCGGCCAGGAATTCCTCCTGGCCAAAGGCGGCAAAGGCGGCCGCGGCAACATCCATTTCAAATCCTCGGTCAACCAGGCCCCGCGCCGGATCGAAAAGGGCGAAAAAGGCGAAGTTATCAAGGTGATTCTGGAACTGAAACTCATCGCCTTTGCCGGCCTGGTCGGACTGCCCAACGCCGGCAAATCGACCTTGATTTCAAAAATCAGCGCCGCCCGTCCCAAGATCGCCGACTATCCCTTCACCACCCTGACCCCCAATCTGGGCGTAGTGGATTTCAAGGAGCGGAGTTTGATCGTGGCCGACATTCCGGGCATTCTGGAAGGCGCCCACCAGGGCCAAGGCATGGGCCTGGAATTTTTACGGCACATCGAGCGGACCCGGGTCCTGCTTTTCATCATCGACGTGTCGCCTTTCAGCTCCCTACCGCCCATGAAAAATTATGAGATCCTGGAAAAAGAGCTGTCAATATACCAAGTGCGGCTGCTGCAAAAAAAACTGGTTGTGGTCGCCACTAAGATCGATCTGGCAACTGAAGACAGGACCAGGATCGATGTCTTGCGGAAATTTTGCAGAAAGCGTAGAATCCCCTACGTGGAAATATCGGCACTTAGAGGGATCAACCTGGAAAAATTGAAAAAAACAATTTTCGCCTTTCATGAGCCAGATTAAAACAGGATTGCTGGGCGGAACCTTCAATCCGGTTCACCGTGGGCATATCGAACTGGGCCTGAAGATCAAAGCCGCCTTCAACCTGGACAGAATACTTTATATTCTTTCCTCCCAACCGCCGCACAAAAAGCGCCAGGCCGTTCCGGCGGCGGAGCTGCGCCTGGCCATGCTCAAAGCCGCCCTGCTTCCCCACCCCGGCTTGTTGCCCTGCGACATGGAACTGCACCGTCCTGGAGAGTCCTGGACCATCGATACCATCCGCGAGCTGAAAGCCGCGCAGCCGAACGAGCACTTCTTTTTTATCACCGGCAGCGAGGGTTTTTTAAAGATCCGCACCTGGAAAGAATACCGGCTGGTCCTGCAGGAAGTGTTTTTCATCATCGTTTTGCGCCGGGGCGGTCATCGACAGAAAGTGGAGAAATTGCTGCGCGAGGAAAATATTCCCCTGGGCCTGGAAAACGAAAATCCGCCCCTCCCCCCGGCCGCATTCCTGCACACTTATGTGTCGGACTACCTGGAACTCTCGGCCACGGCCATCAGGAAAAAAATATCCCATGGCCAGGATATTTCTCCCTACGTGGAAAAAAACGTGCAAAAGATCATGGAGGAAATAAAACTATATGAAGAAGGATGAATTCAACCTGATCCTGGAAGATCTGCACAAACGCCGCATTCCGGGTGAGATCAAGAAAACCGTGCAAATACTTCTGGACAAGAAAGCGGAAAAGATCACGGTCCTGAAGTTGAAGGGGCTCAGCGAAATGACCGATTACCTGGTTATTTGCAGCGGCAACTCCACTCGCCAGAACAAAGCACTGGCCGCTGCCGTCAAGGATAACCTCAAGAAAGAACTCCAGCTGCAACCGCTGGGCAGCGAAGGTGAAAGGCTGTCCGAATGGATACTGGTCGATTACGTTGATTTCATCATCAACATTTTCTCGGCAGACTGGCGGAAAAAGTTTTCACTGGAAAAGCTGTGGATGGATGCCAAACGCTACGATTTTTCCCCTGATTTCTAACCTGCCGGACCCAAAATCGCTGGCCGTTAAGGCCGCGGTCGAAAAAGTCGCCGGGCTGGATACGCCCGTCCTCTTATGGGGCGAAACCGGCAGCGGCAAGGATTTTTGGGCGGCCGTCCTGGCCGGAAGCAGCCCCTTCAAACCGTTGCTCAACCTGGGATGCGGCGACGTGCCCGAAACGCTATTGGAAAGCGAGTGGTTCGGTTACCAGAAAGGGGCATTTTCAGGCGCCGATCGTGATTTTTTGGGGAAATGGCGCCAGGCTGGGAACGGGACGATCTTCCTCAACCAGATCGACCTCTTGAGCTTGCATATGCAAGCCAAGCTTTTACGAGTCATCGAAAGAAAAAAGATATTCCCCCTGGGCTGCAATCAGGAAGCCGACATCGCGGCCCGTTTCCTGTTCTCGGCCGACAGCACCATCGAGGAAAAAGTTCGCCGCGGTGAGTTCCGCGCCGACCTCTATTACCGGATCTCCACGGTCAGCATTTTTATCCCGCCCCTGCGCGAACGCAAAAAAGATATCCTGCCGCTGCTGAATTATTTCTGCGCGGAAAAAGGGGTGGAAATTCAACTCAGCGAGGAAGCCCGGCAAAAGCTGTTGCAATACCCCTGGCCCGGCAATATCCGTGAACTCAAAAACTTCGTGAGCGGCCTGGCCGTGCACGGCTGCATTCTGGACGAAAAAGGTGTTTGGACCCTCCTGGACCGACCGCGCCCCATTCTGGATCTCATCCAATCGGGAGAGCGCTCAATGGCCGAGGTTGAAGCCGAGTACACCGCTTACCTGTTGCGCAAATACAAGAACAAGAGCAGAGTGGCGCGCATCCTGAACATCTCGCGCAAATCGTTATACAACAAGCTGAAAAAGCATGAAAACCATTGAATTGATCTGCAGCGGAGAATTAAAATTCAAGGGCCTGCAGGAACTTGAAAAAAAGTATTTACAAAACATTAATTATTATGTAAAATTCAGCGTAAAAAAATTGAAGGAGACAAAAAGCAAAGAGCAAGCTTTCGTGAGAGAGAAGGAAGGCATCATGTTTGCTGAGGAAATTCGCGAAAAGGATTTTGTCGTTGCCCTGGACAAGGAAGGCAAGAAAATGGACTCGCTGCAGTTTGCTCAGTTTTTGGGGCAAAAAATCTCTTATCACCAAGGTCGCCTGGTCTTTCTGATCGGCGGCTTTGCCGGTTTTGCCCCGGCCCTGGCCGCGAAGTTCAATCAAAAAATATCATTTTCAGATATGACCTTCGCGCACGACCTATTCCGCATCGTTTTTCTGGAACAGGTCTACAGAGCATTGACCATTATCAATGGCGGCAAATATCACCGCTAGGAGATAAAATATGAAAAATGAACTGAATCCTAAAATAAGAAAAAGGCTCCTGGCCCTGCGCGATGAAATCCTGAAAGTGATCGATTGGCGGGATACGTCCAGTGTCGGCGGCGGCGCCATGGACGAGATCGACCAGGCCAATGAATTAATCGAAAAGGAAATGGGCTTTGTCATGTCCAACAACATGCGGGCCAACCTGAAGGAAGTGGAGGAAGCCCTGGAACGCATCGAAAGAAACCATTACGGAAAATGCCTGCATTGCGGCCAGGAAATATCAAGTAAACGCCTGGAAGTCTTGCCCTTTGCCCGCTTCTGCGTCCCCTGCCAGGAAAAAATGGAGAGCAAAAGCCGGTAAAAGCCTTATAACTCCAGGACCAGGCCCAGCCGCAAACTGCGCGGCAACTGCAGTTCGTTGGCTAACCGTGTTCCGCCGGAAAAAACATTTTCTGACAATTCGAGGCCAAAATCCAGAAGATTGAACAATTCAAGTTCCAGACGGCCTTTTTTCCCGAACAAAGAAATCTCATAACCGAATTTAAAATTGAAATCCCAAAGGCAATCCTCTCTGGGACCGCCTTTTTTGCCATATTCGTCCTCTGCCTTGATGGTCTGGTAGGTGATGACCCACTGGTCATTTTTCTGAAAAGCACTGATAAAAGCGAACGGATTACCGTCACGATATTTGATGCTGGCACTCAGAAACAAACGCCGAGATAGATAGTAACCTAAAAAAATCTTGCTGACGAAAGCCCGATCACCGTCGACACGCCCATAGCCATTTATCCAGGAATTCGGAAAAGCCTGGCTTTCGGAAATGATACCGATATCATTGGCGGTTGGACCGTTACCAAAAGCAGTATAGCCCATGCCAATGTGGGCCAGGAAAGAAAATGAAAAAAACCAGCGTTGAAGTTTTTGTCCATGCAATTGAATAAGCAACTGGGCATAAAACGGATCTTTGTCAAAGGCGGCATTATCCAGTTTAAAAGCGCTGAACGGCCGGTCGAAAAAAAAGTAATCCTGGCCGGCAACCTCTTCGTAATAACCATAATTATCGGAGAAATATGTCCATATGGGTTGGCGGATTTTTTTATAGAGTCCCTTGATGTTAAGATTGAAATTGGCTGAGAGCCGAGTGTTCAGCTGCAGCAGGATACGCTCCCGTTGAGGCGGCTGCAAATTCGCAGAAAGGAAATGGCTGGGACCGCCGACCTGACCGAATAAAGCGCCTTTTTCCTGGTTCTGGAAGCGGCCGTCGCCGTTGTCGTCATTCCAGTAAAAAATGGACGCTCCGGGACGCTGGTCTTCCAGGAAATCGCTGACATTGGCTCGCAATTCATAAGGCAGAATGCCATAAGATAAAGAAACCCTGGTTTTGAGATTAGTGAACCAAGTGATACCAAGTTCAGCACCGGGTTGGGAAAAACGGCTGTTGTTGCGCGCCGTGCCAAATACAAGTTCCTGATATTGGGAAAATAGCCGGGCATTAAGGGTGATTTTCCTAGCCATCTTTATTGCCAACTCAGCTCCAGCTGTTCCCAGGAATCGTTGATTGCGGTATTCAGCGCCTTTCTGCCACTCGATCACCTGATAAGGTTGGTTGGAGAAATACAGGGCGTTGCTTGAACCGGTTTGTTCGGCCGCTGATAAAAGCACGGCTGCCAAGTTCAGGAAAGGTTCAAATTCGACTTTTTTGCCCAGTAAAGAAAAAGAATACTTTTGATCTACAGCCAAAGCCAGGGTATTTGCCCTAAAATCACCCCACTTCTCAAAAGGATAAAATCCCTGCCCATCAATGTCTTGCAAATCCTTGCCGGCGTCCGGAACCGTCGGTGCCCGTCTTTCCCATTCCAGCTGCCAGGATAATTTAAAATTAAACGGCCGGCCCTGCCAGGAAACCCCGGCAAACCAGGTTTTTTTATCCAAGTCATAGGTTTCCTGGGGGTAGCGCCCTTCCTCAGCAAACAAACGGTCACGGCGGATGCCATTAACCGCCAGGGACAAATCAAGCACTCCCCGGGCATATGCTCTTTGCCAGCGGGATAGAAGCTGAAGCAGGTTGCCTTTTTCAGCAAACTGGGCGTCACGGACATTGAAATCGTTGAAGAGGCGCTCCTGGTTGAAATAACTCAGACCCAACAAAAAGGAAGAATGCGGCGATTTCGTTTCCCAAGAGTAATCAAAAGCTTCATTTCGGGAAATTTGCCGGCGGCCGCTGTACAGGTTATCGGCTCTGAGACTGGCATGGTTGCCGATAGCCATTTTCCCCAATGCCGTATAGCCGCCCATATTTGGAAAGACAGAGGAAACCATCAGCCGGGAACGGGTTATAGCCGGGGAGCGCAGACGGAAATGAAATCCATAGTCGCGGTGCTGCGGAGTTTCGCTTTGCAAAGCCATGGAGTCAATGGTCAGAAAGGGCAGCTGGAAAGCCGGGGCACCGTCATCCAGGGCCGAGTTGATTGGAAAACCGTTAAAAAACCAGTTGAATTGAGAATAAGAATCTCCTTCAAAATAAACCTTGGGAAAATCAAGCTGGGCGAAACCGTTGCTCTCCTCGATCAGGAACGTTGCATCCGGAGCCAGGTTTTCAAAAAAATTCGGGTAAAAATACCCGCCCGGCAGCCGTTCCAGCATGAAATTTGAGATGACGAATTCGGATTCATCATCACCGGCCTGGCCTTGGACCGGCAGGACGGCAAACCATATCACTGACAATAAAAATATGAAAAGCCGGGTTTTTGCGGTCATTTGTGAAATATACCATTAAACCAGTGATTCGTAAATCGTAAAAACACCGCCAACCCGTATAGGAATCTCAAAAACAAACTCACCCCAACCCCGCTCTTTCAAAAAGAGAGGGGAATTCTATCTTCCCCATCTCTTCACCAATCACGAATCACAAATTACGAATCACGAATACAGGAGGATGAGCTCTGAGAATCAGGCTCCCGGGCGGCCAATGCCGGGAACTATTTGATCTCGTAGCTTATGGCCAGGCCGATGCCGCCGGGGGAAAGAGATGGCGACCAATGCAGGCGCTTTTTCTGGTTGCGCACCACCATCTTGCCCACGGCGAAACCGATCACCGCTCCCAGGAACACGTCGGAGAGCCAGTGGGCGTCCTCGGTCACCCGCGACAAACCGGCCATGGTGGCCAGGCCGTAGCAGGCGATCGGCACCCAGTGGTGATTTTTGTAATTTTCGGCGATCACCGTGGCCAATCCCCAGGCGGAAACGGTATGCCCGGAGAAAAAAGAGTCGTAATGCGAGAAAGAGCCCTGGCTGTAGCGTTTGAAAAAAGCTCCCGGCCCGTACCAATAATCCAGGCCGTTTTCGACTTCGGGACGCTGGCGTCCGGCCAGGTGCTTGACGACCTGGACCAGGAGGCCAGTGTGCAGCAGCGTTTCCCAAGCCATCAACCCGGTGTCCCGGGCTTTTTGATCCTTGAGCAACAGGCCGCCTAGGAAAAACAGGCCGGCGATGCCGCAGTCCACGCCCCAATCGCCCAGCAGGGTGACCGCGGGGCTCACCTTGTCTACCCAGGGATTCCGGCTCTGATACAGTTTGAAATTTTCATAAATGCCTTCATCGTTGGCCACCAGCAGCCCGGCACCGACCAGCACGGTCGAAAAGATCACAAGGTTCTCCCAGTCCAGGCGAAAGGGAGCCGACCACATTTCCGCTTCATCCCTGAAAAAACCGGAAACATAAGTGTTGATTTTTTTTTTGCCTGGGGTATTCTCGGACGAGGCTTTTTCAGCTTTTTCACTTTCGTCCACCTGTGAAAAAACTGCCTGGCCGGGAAAAAAACATATGAGCAGCAAGACAGCTGCGCTTTTTCTCAGTTGCAAATGCCTGTCTCCAAATTGAAATAGGGAAACGGATTAAAATGATATTCTACTACAGTCACAAGCGGAAGTAAATCATTGCGGCGCCACCGCAGTTAAGGCGGAGCGAAGCTTTTCAAGCCCGCTTCCTGACCTCGCGGTCTTGACAAAATATCGATTTTAACTTATAAAGTTAATTATCATGCCGAAGTGGTGGAATTGGTAGACACGCCAGTTTCAGGTACTGGTGAGCTTTACGCTTGCGGGGGTTCGAGTCCCCCCTTCGGCATGTTTTTTCATTTCCGCGCGGCGGTACCTGTCGGATCCGGCCAATGACAACCGGAAGCCAGAAAAACCAACCATGAACAAAGGAAGAATAGCAGTTTTATTATCGGGCCGGGGCAGCAATTTCACGGCCATGCTACGCGCTTCCCGGGACGCCGGAGCCAACTTTTCAGTGCGCCTGGTCATTTGTGACCGCCAAGACGCTCCGGGACTGAAAAAAGCCGCCAATTTCGGCATCCCCGCCTATCATGTCAACCCCAGGCAATTTTCCGATAAGGCCGCTTACGAAGCAGAGATCTGCGCATATTTGCAACGCGAAAACATAGAGTTGATCTGCCTGGCCGGCTATATGCGCCTGATCGGCCCTGTGCTGCTCGACAAATATCCCGGGCGCATCATGAACATCCATCCCGCCCTTTTGCCATCATTCCCCGGTCCGGACGCCCAGGAACAGGCGTTGCGCTACGGCGTCAAGATCAGCGGCTGCACGGTCCATTTCGTCGATGCCGGGATCGACAGCGGTCCGGTCATAGCCCAGAAAGCGGTCGCGGTCCGCGCAGGCGACACCCAAGAGACCCTCAGCCGGAGAATACTGCATCAGGAACACCGCCTTTATCCGTGGGCCGTCCGCCAATTTTTCGCAGGCCGCTTGCAAATACAGGGTCGAATCGTTATCATTAAATAAAATGAAACCGAGAATTGCCGCATGCCTGTTCCTGGCCTTAACCGCTTTCGTCGCCGCAGTCGATTTTTCACTGAACAAAGCCAAGAGGATCGACAGTTTCCTTTCGCGCATCGCCGCCCGCAGCCAGCCCGCCCTTTTCCTGAAAAAAACTGCCTTCAGCGAAAGCGAATTGAATTCATACCTTAACCTGATATACATCAAAAAATACGCTCAGGAAGTGACCTTCATCGAATTGCGCCTCAAGGACAAGAACCTGGTCAACGGCACTCTCAAGGTCAAGCTGGCCGGCGAAAAATACGCCGCAGTGCCCCAGTTCCTGCGTGACGTGGAGGTAAGTTTCAGCGGCAAATTCGAATGCAGCAATTATCATATGCGCTTCGCTTTTTCGGAACTGGTCATCAACGGCAGCAGCTTTTCTCCCGCTGTCCTCGATGAGGCTTTCAATGCAGCCCAATTCAACTCCAAGACCAAGAAGTCGATCTTCGATTGGTTTACCCTGCTGCCGGGCTTGAAAAACGTGCAGTGCTCCGCTAAAACCATCTATTTCTACTATTGACCATCACGCCAGACACCCCGGTTGAAAAACTCAAGGGGATCGGTCCCAGTTACGCCGCTATTCTGCGCCGCCGCGGCATGGCCACGGCCTCAGAGCTGCTGCTGTATTTTCCCGAAACCTACCTGGATTTATCTAAAATTGAGCAATCCCCCTGTCCAGGCCGGGAAGGACTCTACGCTTTCACCGTCGGCCGCGTCCGAGTGAGCCGCAATTTCAGGAAAAGATCCTCCCTGCTCACGGCTCAGGGCCAGATCGGCGGCCGCCCGGTCACCCTGGTCTTTTTCAACCAACCCTACCTGCTGGAAATACTGCGCCGGAATGAGCCGGCCTACGTTTACGGCCGTATCGAAGAACGCCAGGACAGGTGGCAGATGGTCAATCCGCTGCTGGCGCCGGAAAACCGCGTCGGCGGTATTCTTCCCCGTTACCGGCCTCTGGCCACGCTGAAAGCCGGAACCATGCGCAAGATCATTGCCGGCATACTCGCCTCCTGGCAGGATGAAGGGGAAACACTGCCCGACCTGGTCCTGCAGCGGCATAACTTTCCCGAACGAACAGCGGCCCTGCGCGCCATCCACCAACCTCAGGCCCTGGACAGGGATAAAATCGATAAAATGAAGGAGCGCTTCATTTACGGCGAATTGCTTATTTTTCAACTCGAACTGCAATTCGTCCGCGCCTGTTTCCGCGGTCGCCGGCGGCTGCACCGCTACCTTTTCCACAACGATCTGCGCCGCTCCATCGACCGCCGCCTGCCGTTCCCGCTCAGCGAAGAACAGGTCGCTGCTTTCAGCGAGATCGTCAACGACCTGCGCTCGCCCCAGACCATGCAGCGCCTGCTGCAGGGTGAAGTTGGCAGCGGCAAGACCATCGTGGCCTTCCTGGCTTTGCTCCTGGCCCGAGAGAACGGTCACCAGGGAGCATTCCTGGCCCCGACCGAGATCTTGGCCCGCCAGCATTACCGTAACGCTTGTTCCTTTTTTGGCAGCGACGGCATCACCCTGTTGACCGGCAGCTGCGAAATGGGGGCCAGGAAGGTAATCCTGGCCCGCCTGGCCCGCGGTGAAATATCCCTGGTGTTCGGCACCCACGCCCTGATCGCTGAAAGCATAGTTTTTAAAAACCTGGCCCTGGTGGTCATCGATGAACAGCACCGCTTCGGCGTGGCTCAGCGGGCCGCCCTGTTTTTCAAAAGCCGGGCCGCCGACCTGCTGGTCACCACCGCCACTCCCATTCCCCGCACCGTGCTGCTGGCTCTGTACAACGACCTGGCAGTATCCACCTTAAAAAAACCTCTATCCGGCCGGCTGCCGGTCACTACCAGGATCATTCCTGCCGCGGGCCGCGATAAATTCTACCAGCGCTTGAAAAGGGAACTGGAAAGCGGGCGCCAGGGCTATATCATCCTGCCGTTGATCGAAAAATCAGAGCATTATCCCGACTTGCGTTCGCTTCAGGAAGAAGGGGCGGCAGGCAAAATCCGCTGGCCCGGAATCCCCCAGGCCATGCTTTCAGGAAAAAGCACTGCCGCGCAAAAAGAACGGGCATTGAAACAATTTGGCAATGGTGGCGTACACCTGCTGCTGGCCACCACCGTGGTCGAGGTGGGCATGGATTTTCCCGAGGCCACCATCATGGTCATTGAAAATGCCGACCGCTACGGCCTGGCGCAGCTGCACCAGCTGCGCGGCCGGGTTGGACGGGGGACGGAGCAGTCGCATTGTTTTCTGATCGAGTCGCCGCGCCCGACCGAAAACGGCAAGTTGCGCCTGCAAGCCATCGCCGCCCATCACGACGGTTTCCGGATCGCGGAACTGGACCTGGAGCTTCGCGGCGGCGGCGTGATCGCCGGCCTGGAGCAGGCCGGGGAGCTGGATTTCAAGCTGGCGGATGTGAAAAAGGATTACCGGCTTTTGCAGGAAGCGCAAACCGACGCCCACCGGCTTTTGCAAAACCCGGAATTGCAGAACGACGATGTTAAAAATTATTTGTCGGCTCTGGCCAAAAAAACCGGGGAACTCAGTTTCAGTTGAGCAAGGAAAGTCAGGCCCTCAGGTTGGGTCAGAAATAAGAAAAACAATAGAATCTCGAAAATGAAATATTTGCAGGAAAATCTGAATGCCTAAAACTCATCCCCTACCCCTTCTCTTAGCAAGAGAAGGGGAATAGGAAGTCTTCTTGACCCCCTCTCTTAAAAAAAGAGAGGTGAACGGGGGTGAGTTTACTGAGTAGGATCAGAAACATGAATTTGTCTCGCGCCACTCAATTTTTCTCACCCTGCTAGGTCGGCAGCGATCTGGCGGCAGATGATGGCGGCAGGTTTTTCCTCTTGCTGCAAACTCGCCTTGATGCGCCGGAACTCTCTCCGCATCTCTTCCCGCAGACGGGGCTTGTCCAGGATCTTTTTGATTTCCTCAAAAATGCGTTCGGCCCGGCACTCTTTTTGTATCAGCTCGGCCGCAACCTGGCGCCCAGCCAGGATATTGACAATTGAATACAGGCCGATCTTGACAAAACGCCTGCCCAAAAGATAGGTCAGGCGGTTGACGCGGTACACCGCGACAAAGGGGACCCCAAGCAGGGCCGCCTCCAGGTTGGAGGTGCCGCAGGTGGTGATGACCACGTCAGCGGCGTTGAGCAGGTCGAAGCCCTGCGTCTGGTCCAGGACGCGGATATCCGGGTCGACCGCGGCCAGTTGCTCCATGTGAATATTCTGCGCTTTCTGCAGAAACACTTTCAAGGGAAACTCCCTGAGCAGCAAGCGCACGGCCCCTATCATCTCCGCAAGCAGCAGACGCACTTCCGCTTCGCGGCTGCCCGGCAGCAGCGCCAGCAGGATGTCGCCGGCGGCCACCCCGTGGCGGCGGCGGAACTCATCGCGCGCTTCGCTGACTCGTACTTCTGCCAGCAACGGATGGCCGGTATATGTGAAAGTCACCTTCTCCTTTTCATAAATGGGCACTTCAAAAGGAAAGATGACGAACAACCGGCTTACCCAGCGGCGGATCTGCTCGACCCGGCTATAACGCCAGGCCCAGACCGTGGGGCTGATATAATAATAAACCGGGATGCCGGCCCGGCGCAAGCGGCGGGCCAAGCGCAGGTTGAAATCAGGGTAGTCGATCAGCAGGGCGGCGTCGGCCTGTCGTTGCCGCGCCTGGCGCAGGACCAGGTTCAGCACCCGCCGGATGCGCAAGAGGTGGGCCGCAACCTCGACGATGCCCACCACCGACAGCGAGCGGTTGTGCACCAGGTTTTCAAAGCCGCTGGCGGCCAGGCGGTCGCCGCCGATGCCCCAGAAATGGAAACGGTCGCCCCGGGCCTGAAATTCCTTCAGAACCTGCACGGCGTAGGTTTCGGCCGAATTTTCAGCCGCCACCAGCAGGATGTTCTTCACTTCCCGCCCTCGTACTGCAGCTCGGGCATTTTCTCGTTTTCCTTTTCGCCCAGGTAAAAAGCCCATTCATTGTATTTCTTTTTGCCGCGATATTCGCGGAAAGCCGTTTCCGGGGAAGTGGAGCATACGCCGACCAGCACGGCCCGGCCGAAATAGGCCTTGGCCAGGTGCTCCGGCACCACGAGGTATTTGGCCCCGCCGCCGGCAGTGTCCTTGAAAACCATGTCCCAGCGGCCTTCCACGCTGATCGGGTCTGAATAGAGCCGGCGCAGGAATTTTTCCAGGTGCAAAATCTCGAAATTCTGCGGGTAGAGGTTGTTGTGGCTTTTGACGTAGAAGCCGATGGCGCTGACATACTGGCGGGCGCGGAAGATCAGCTCTTCCTCGGCTTCGCGCTGCATCATGGTCTGCCACAGCGGCACGGCCATGAGCATGAAAACGCTCAGCACCACCACAGCGATCATCAGCACGATCATGACGTAGCCCCGGTTCCAGGGAGACTCCCGTCGCGCCGCCGGGATCACGGGCCTACCAATCGGCATAGGGCGTTCCGTCCATGGCCATGATCTTGGATAAACTTTTTACGTCGAGAACGCCCTGGTCGGCCTCAGGATCGAATTCCTCATCTTCCAGGGGTTCGGCCATGACCAGCTGCCACTCTCTGCTTTTGTTTATGGGATCAAACGGGATTTCACGCAGGTAGCGGGCAGTCACCAGGTCTTCCAGACCGGCCGGATATTTTTTCTTGTCGAAATAGTACTTGTTGATGGCGTCACGGATCTGGAACAGGTTCTCTTTCAGGACCGCCTCCTTGGCCCGCAAAACCGAATATTTGTATTGCGGAACCAGGATCGCCACCAGGATGCCGATCATGGTGACCACGATCAGGACCTCGATCAGGGTAAAGCCTTTTTTCGCCATGTCTTGATTATAGCAGAATTTTTGTTTATTAAAAATATTTGTTCCCTCAGGGCAGGCCTGGCCGCTGGCTGCAAGGCTTGGATTTCATCTCTGGTTTTCCAACGTCGAACTTCGAGCCTCGATTCTTGGTTGTTGCTGTTCCCTGGAACCCAGGTTACTACTTCTTCTTCTGCCGATACGCCTCGAATAAAATAATGGCCGCCGCGGCCGACACATTAAGAGACTCCACGGCCGGCGCATGGGGAATGGCCAGGAGCTGGTCGGCATTTTTTTTCAGCAGGGCCGAGACCCCCTTGCTTTCGTTTCCCAATATCACGGCCGTTTTGCCCTTGAAATCAAAGTCATAAAAATTCATGCCGGCGCGCTGGTCGGTCGCCGCCACCCAGAACCCGGCTTTTTTCAGTTTTTCGATATCCATGGTCAGGTTGCGCGACTGGACCAGGCGCACTTTGCCCAGGGTCCCGGCTGAGGTCTTCCAGACGGTGTCGTTGACCGGGGCCGAGCCGCGGATGGAAACCAGAATCCCGTCGGCCTCCACGGCCGCGGCTGTGCGCACAATGGCTCCCAGGTTGCCGGTATCCTCGATGCCGTCCAGGATCACGACCAGGCCGGTTTTAACCGCGGCCAACAGCGAGTCGAGGCTGGAAAAGCTGACGGGCGCGATCTCGGCCCATACGCCCTGGTTGTGGGCGCCGGCCTTGCGGTCGACGGCTTCAGCCGGGACGAGCTGAAAGATCACGCCGCGGCGGCGGCACAACTCGATCACGGTGCCCATCTTGGCGTCCTGCCGTGAACGGTTGAGCAGAACCTTGTTGATCGGGGCTCCGTCCCTCAGGGCTTCGATCAGGGCATGGAACGAGGTGAGGGCGGCCATTAGCGGTAGTCCATGGCCACGCGGAAGCCCAGCACGTTCAGGCGCCGGTCCGGACGCTCGCTGCTGCGGTTGGCGGAACGGATCAGATCCAGTCCGTCTCGCCAGGAACCGCCGCGCACCACCCGGTTTTTGCCCGCGGCCGGACCTTGCGGGTCGCGATTGGCCGCTGCCTGGTAATATCCGGGGTCGTACCAGTCTGCCATCCATTCCCAGACATTCCCGGCCATATCCAGGATGCCATAAGGCGATTCTCCCAAAGTAAACGATCCGACCATGGCGGTGAAGGAAAAACCGTCCGCATTCCCCTTCATGTTGACCTGGCTTGCGGTGGGAGGGCTCCAGCCCCAGGGATACTTATCGCGGGCGGCTTTTTCCCATTCGGCCTCGCGAGGCAGGCGGAAATTGCGGCCGGTTTTTTGCGCCAGCCAGCGGCAGTAGCTGTCAGCGTCGTCCCAGGAGACATTGATCACCGGGTGGCTGCCCCGGCCCCAACCTTCATCAACCGGCAATGGCCGCCCGGTTTCACGGCAGAATAAATCGAACTGCTCAAAAGTCACTTCGGTTTTTCCCAGCCAAAAATCGCTGATGAAAACCTTATGGGCCGGATGTTCGTCGTCATCGCCCTGCCCGCGCGGCGATCCGATGGTAAAATTGCCCTGGCGGATCTGCACCATGATCGTGCCGTTGAAAAAAATCCGTTCCAGGAAGCCTTTTTTGTTGGACACCGCGGCTTTGGCAAGCGATCCATCAGGCTGAACCCGGGGAATAGGCTGCGCCGCCGCAGCTTCGCTGACCGGTTTAGCGGTTTGGCCCCTGTCCTGATCTGCGCTTGCCACAGGCGCCTGAGCATCCACATTTTTTGGGGCCGATTCACTTGCGCCGGCCGGCAAGGCGCCGGCCGGGCCGGGCTGGCCGGAAGTAGTTTCGGCATTGGCGACATCCTTAGCCTCGGATCCACCGTCTGTCGGCGTGGTTGCGGGCAGGGCAAATTCCCCACTATGAACAAATGGCTGAACATTTTTGCGGCCGACCGGCCCATAGACAAAAAAGGCAGCGATCAACAAGCCGAGCAGCGCCGCCAGAAAAAACAATAGGGGTTTCCTACGTTGGCCAGGCGCCGAAGAAAGCGTGTTCCCCACGGCGTCCAACAGTTTCGTATCATGGTCGTGAACATTGCTTTCCCTGAGCGTGGCGCCTTCAGGAACGGCCAAAGCGTATTTTTTTAAATCCGCAAGCAGTTCGCCGCAGCTGCGATAACGGGCGTCGGCATCGCGGGCCAGAGCCTTTTTGACCACAGCTTCCAGTCCGGCCGGCAGCTGCTTGTTGAAATCGCTGAGCGGGGGGAGTTTGGCGTGCATGATCTTGTAAATGACGGTGGTAATGCTCTCGCCGGCGAAGGGATTGTGCTGGGTCAACAGTTCGTACAAGATGGCTCCCAGGGAAAAAATGTCAGATCGGTTGTCCACCTTTTTCCCGGCAATCTGTTCGGGGGACATGTAGCGCGGAGTGCCCATGAGCATACCGGTCTGGGTCATGGTCGAGGCGGCGGTGCGGGCGATGCCGAAATCGACGATGGTAACTTTGAGGTCCTGCCCAACCAGGATGTTGGCCGGCTTGATGTCGCGGTGGACGATCCCCTGCCGGTGGGCGTAATCCAGGGCCGAGCCGATCTGAGCGAACAAATGGCTGATCTCCTGCAGGGTGAATTTCCGCTTTTGCTGCAGCAGGTTTTCCAGGCTGCAGCCGTCGATGAACTCCATGGCGATATAGATCAGTCCCTCATGTTCGCCGACATCGTAAATGGTGACGATATTGCTATGGGAGAGGTTGCCGGCCGCCTGGGCTTCACGCAGGAAGCGCTTGAGTGCATCTTCCCTGCCACTCTCTCCCTTCAGGATATCGAGGCGGATGGTTTTGATGGCCACGGAACGGCCGATCATGGGATCCAGGCCGCGGTAGACCACCCCCATGCCGCCTTGGCCGATTTCGCCGCTAATCGTGTATTTGCCGATTTTATCCATCATGTCTGCACTCGGGGAAATTTTAAAGCAAGACAGGGTAGATTGCAAGCCTGGGCCGACCCGGCCCCGCCGTAATTTGCAAAAAAGGAGGATAATATTGATTTTGCCGGAAAAGTATTCTATATTATAAAAGAGAAAATGAAGCCGGATATGACATTTTTTTCAGAGAGCGGAGGCAGTGATGCAAAGCACCTATGATCCGCAATTGATTTATGATGTGTTTGACCGTTACGGTTTCGCCATCCTGCGCATCGATCGATTCGACCGCGGCAACTACGCCACGATCAGGGCTGAATTGAAATACGAAAAGCTCTCGACCGACCAGCTGTTGGAGATCACCACCAAGCTCAAATCACTGGAAAACAATGAAAATCTGGAAGTCGATATCATCAATATCGACATGAACCATAAAACCATGCGCCTGAACATCATGATTAAGGAGGAAGAGAGCACGGTCGCCCTCACTTGACGGGAGCTGGGAGCGCTCCTGGCAGTATGTGTTTTTTTGGATTTCGCAAAGCAATGCGCTATGGAGGACGGCATGGAAGCGGGTATAAAGGAGATGATGAGGCTGCTGGACGAAGTCGGAGAAGGCGTATATTTTACTGATAAGCAGCGGCGCATCACTTTTTGGAACAAGGCAGCGGAAAGGATCAGCGGCTATGCCAAGAAAGAGGTCCTGGGCAGAAAATGCTTCGAAAACATACTGATTCACGTTGACGGACGGGGGCGGTCGCTGTGCCAGGGATTTTGCCCCTTGGCCCGCACCCTAAAAGATAGCAAGGCCCGCCAAACCGGGATATTCCTGCATCACAAACATGGGCATCGCGTCCCGGTGCAAGTACGCGTCTATCCGCTGCACAATGAAAAACGCGTGCTAATCGGCGCCGCCGAACTATTTACCGACAGCTCCGAAAAACCTGATTTATGGGCGCGCATGCACAAACTTGAAAAATTGGCCATGAGCGATCGTCTGACCGGGGTGGCCAACCGACATTTCACCGAACAATACCTGCAGGCGCGGCTTGAGGAATTCAAAAGATTCCATTGGTCTTTCGGGATTATTTTTTTCGATATCGATGATTTTAAAACCCTCAACGACCAACACTCGCACCGCGTCGGCGACAAGGCATTAAAAACCGTGGCCAAGACACTGCAGGGCAATATCCGTTCCATCGACCAGGTGGGACGCTGGGGCGGCGAGGAATTCATCGTCATTGTACGCAATTCTGCCAAGAAGACTTTGCGGCCCATCGCTGAAAAACTCCGCTTACTGGTAGAAAAATCAATTTTCTGGGAAAAGGGAACGCCGGTACGCGTCACCATCTCGGGCGGGGCGACACTGGTTCAGTCCGGTGACACCAGCGCGACTATGGTCGAGCGTGCCGACCTGCTGATGTACAAAAGCAAAAAAAAAGGCAAGAACAGGATCAACTGTTCCTGAGAACCCGGCCTTTACAATTTAGAACTTGAACACCAAGGCCAGCGAGGGCGAGAGCAGCAACTGATTTTTTTTTCTAAAAACGTAGGCTGCCTGGAAATCAAAGGCAAGACCCAGCGATCGGCTCAACATGGCCTGCAATCCCAAGGCGCCGGCCGCCAGGGGCGAAAGGGCCTTGTCGGGACCGGCGATGATGATTTTATTGCCCAAGTTGGACAGGTACTCCTTCTCCTCCGCCATGAGGTTTTCCAGGCCGCCGCCAACGGAAACATACAATCCCAATCGCTTGGAAAAATCAAAATACTTGTAAAGATTGAAGACAGCGGTGAAATTTTTAGGCGTATCGACCGGAATGGTTTCTCCATCGGAAGGGTCGCGCAAATCGACTGCAGCTGACAATCCATAGCGGATGTCCAGGCCGATGGCAAAAGATCGGGAAGTGAAAAAAGCGAAACCGAACCCCAAGACTGAACTCTGATAGGCCGGGGTAACGGGAAAATCATTGGCTCCGGCCACATAATCGCTGTCCGCGCCATTGCTTCCGAACATATTCAAGCCACCGCGCAGGCAGAATTGTTTTTTTTGGAAACTTTTCTTGACCGGTAGCTGATAGCCCACGAGTTGCATTTTGGCAAGTAGCAGCATGGAAATTATTGTAACAATGATGAGTGTATTTTTTTTCATGGCTTTTCTCCTTGATTTCTGCTCTTTACCAATGCTTGCGCTTGACATTCTGCACGGTGATCTTGACTGCTTGCGTATCCTCGGCAATGCCGTCCGACACCTTGAAGAGGATGTTGAAAATCCCGGATTGGGTGTAGGCCGGCATCCAGGAAAAAGCGCCGCTGTCGGCGTCCAGGACCGCCCCCTCAGGCAGGTTGTTGGCAAAAAATTCCAGTGTATCGCCGTCGCTGTCGGTGGCGCTCAGGGTAAAGGCCAGGTTTTTTCCCTCTTCGCCAGAGCAGTCGGGGATGTTCTGCAGCACGGGCGCCGCGTTGTTCAGGATCGGCTTGACCATGCGCAATACCTGGTCGCCGATGCCGGAGGTTCCCATTTTGATGCGGAAAAAACCACTCTCGCCCCAGTCCGTGCCCCAGGAATTTTTGCAGATCCAGTATCTCTCGGTATGGTTGTAGCCGATGATGACAACGAAATGGCCGCCCTGGTAAGAAGCACCGGTCGTGGGCTGGTACACGCCGCTGCTGTAATGGTAGAAATCCGAATACACGGCCATCCAGCTGGTTACCGGACCGCTTTGCAGCGCCGTTTCTATGCCGCTGGTCGAAGCGGAAACCCAACTCCAGGAAGTGATTCTCACCACCCGCGACGCCCAGCCGGCGCAAGGATTGCAGGAAGTTTTGCGGGCCAAGTAGGGATAGCAGTTCTCGTTGGGGATACCAGTGCTCTTGATGTAATTGGCAGCCATGTATTCATAGCCGCCGAGGATGCAGTCGCCGGCAGTGCTGCAGGAAAGCAGCATTTGTTCAGAAAGATCGATATCCTGGCTCATGCGCTTGCTGATCTTGACCATGGCTTCCAGCAGGGCCGTGGTGGCAAAAGCCCAGCAGCTGCCGCAGCTGCCCTGGTCCTTGACGGAAGTGATCCAGTTGCCGCCGAAATTTCTCCAGTCCAGCAATACCGGCAAAGCCCTGTGCTCGGGGAAACTCTCAGCGGGCATCCGGACCGGCACTTCGCTCAAGCGTCCGCCCAAACGTTGCTGCCTTTGTTCGTGGTTGAGCAGCGACAGCGGCGTTACCTCCGCCTGCCAAGAGAGTTTCTCGGCGGCAATGGCATCCTGAACCGCCTTGACTTCCCGGTTCTCGCTTGCCGCGGACGCCGTCAGGACAAAAAGAATTCCCAGAAAACAAAAAGCCAGCAGACCGGCGAGCCATATCCTTCTTTTCATCATTTCAGTCCTCCTGGTCGTGAACTGTTATTTTAAGTCATTGGTAGGCAATGTCAAGAAATCAGATTGGCTTCATACCCGGGACAAGGGAACAGGGCCGCGGCTATTTCCTGATTTTAAAAACAATCGCCCGGCGGTATTTTCTTATTTATCCAGCACACTGCGGATTTTCTTGAGCAGAGTCGACGGGTTCAGCGGTTTCTGGAGCAGCTGGATGCCGGGATCGGCGATGCCCTTGCCGGCGATGATATCGGCGGTATAGCCGCTCATGAAGACCACCTTGATATCTCCCTTGATTTTTTGGAGGGCGGCGTGCGTTTCGCGGCCGTTCATCCTGGGCATGATCAGGTCGCAAAGGACCAGCTGGACCTGGGTTCGATGCCGCTGGAACACGGTCTGGGCTTCGATCCCGTTTGCCGCTTCCAGCACTGCATAGCCGAATTCCTCGAGCATGGAACGGGTCACCTGGCGGACGGCAGCATCGTCCTCGATCAGGAGAATGGTTTCGTTCCCGGTCGGGATTTTTTCCTGCTTGCGGCGCGCTGTTTTTTTTACGGCTTGCGCCTTCAAGGGCAGATAGATGCTGAAAACGGTCCCGGAGTCGGATGTACTGGCCATGTGGATGAAGCCGCTGTGCTTTTTGACGATGCCGTAAACAATGGCCAGTCCGAGCCCGGTCCCCTTGCCCACTTCCTTGGTGGTGAAGAAGGGTTCGAAGATGTGCGTCTGGACATCCATGCTCATGCCCGTGCCGCTGTCGGTAACCGTTATGACGGCATAGGATCCGGCGGGAATCTCGGCGCGTGTCTCCGTTAAAACGACGGCTTCGGTGCGGATGGTCAGCTTGCCGCCCCGGGGCATGGCGTCACGGCTGTTGTTGGCCAGGTTCATCAGCAGCTGCTCGATCTGGCGGACATCGGCATCGACCACCAGGGCCCGGCTGGCCAGGTCGAGGTGGAAATCGATATCCTCCCCGATCAACCGCGCCAGGATCTTGTGGAAACCGTAAATGGTGTCATTGATATCCAGCGGACGCAATTCGATCTCCTGCTTGCGGCTGAAGGCCAGAAGGCTGCTGGTCAGGTTCACCGCCCTCTCGGTGGCGGAGAGGATGCGCTCGATGTATTCTTTGAACGGATCACCGGCTTTCAGCTTCATTTGCAAAAGGGAAGTGTAGCCGACGATGGTCGAAAGGATATTGTTGAAATCATGGGCCACGCCGCCGGCCAGGATGCCGATGGCTTCCATTTTCTGCGCCTGGCGCAATTGTTCTTCCAGTCCCTTGCGCTCGGAAATGTCGCGCACCATTGCCAGTAAAAAGTTTCCCGTGGCCAGTTGGATGCGGTTCAGTCTGACCTCGGCATCGAAGGAAGCACCATCGAAGCGAACATGCTGCCATTCAAAAAATTGCGAGCCTCCGGTCAAGGCCGCCGCGTTTTTCTCCTTGCCTTTTCGCAGGGAGTCACTGCCGTCCGGCTGGCGGGGAGGATGAAAGCGCGATATGGGCTGATCGATGATCTGTTCGCGGGCACAGCCGAACACTTCAAGCGTTCTGGAGTTGCAGTCCACGATCTGGTTTCCAAGCAGTAAGAAAATCGCGTCGCCGGCCGATTCAAAAAGGGTCCGGTAACGCCGTTCGCTCTCCAGGAGTTTCCGCTCTCCCAATTTGCGCTCGCTGATGTCGCGAAAACTCCAGACCCTGCCCGCCGGCTGCCCGGCAATCCGCTGAGGCCGCGAATAGCGTTCGAAACATCGGCCATCCTTGAACAGGAGCAGGTCAAAACTCTCCTGATCGGGAGCGGCATACAGTTCATTCACTTTCGCCGCAAAACCCTGCGGGTCGAGCAGTTGGTCCAGAACGAACTGTATGGCCCGCGCATCATCACGTTCGGACAGAATGGATTCGGGAATATGCCACATCTGGGCGAAGCGTTGGTTGTAATCCGTGATCTTTCCCGAATGGTCGATGACCAGGATGCCGTCGGCCGTGGATTCGATCGTCGCTTTTTGCAAAGAAATGATCCTCTCTTTCTCCTCCTCGGCCTGCTTGCGCGCCGTGATGTCCTCGATCATGGCCAGATGATTAAGGAAATGATCATCGCGGTCCCGAATCGTAGTCACGGTCACGGCTCCCCAGACGATGTTTCCTCCTTTTTTCAGGTAGCGCTTTTCGGTCTTATAAAACGGGATCTTCCCATGCAACATCTTCTGCATCGAATCCTGGTATCCATTAAGATGATCGGGATGGGTGATATCCTGAAAGCACATGGTCAAGAGCTCCGGCTCGCTGTACCCGACCATGCGGCAGAAAGCCCGGTTGACCATTTGGAAACGCATGGTGGAATCAGAAGTAACGATACCGATCGGCCCGGACTCGAACATGATGCGGAAGCGCTCCTCGCTCTTGCGCAACTCGGTTTCGGCCAGCTGCCGCTCCCGCAATTCGCTGCGGGCCCTGACCAGGGATTCCCTGATGGAGCGCCAGGACAGGTTCTGCAGCAGGTGCACGATCAGCAGGTAAAACGAGTTGACCAGCCAGAAGCGGACGGGTTCGGACGAGGCGACCGGCGCCTCCAGGGCGATGACCAGGGTCGAAACGCTGCAGAGCGCCGCAGTGATGATCCCCGGCCACTTGCCCAGCAACATGCCGGCGATGAAAACAACGATGAAATAGCCGTAGGCCGCCCGCGTCCCCAGGCCAAGCCTCGTCCAGGCGAATACGCCGACCAGCAGCCACAAGCTCAGCACCAGCAGGAAGGAAGCCGGACGGACATGGCCGCGCCGGGTACTTTCAAGCAAGACCAGGCTGATCACGATGGTGCCGAGCAACAGCGCCAGCCAGCGTACGGTTATTTTCGGGGCCAAAGCGATCTGCACGATCTGCAGAAAAACATCAGACAGGATGAATGCCCTGACGATGGTGAAGATCTGCCGGGCAGCCAGGGTTTTATTTGGATCGGCAAAGACCGGCGCCCTGAAAAAAAGGCCCGCTTTAACGATTCTTCCAAATCCCATGCAGGCATTATAGGAGATAGGCGGGAAATTTGCAATTTACACGGGAAGTATAGTAAAAATATTTTCCTGAATGTGATATCATCATGGGCGATCGAGTACTGCCATTTTCAGACGGAGGTGCCGCCCATGAAAACAGTTCTCAGGGAAATTTTACTGGTTTGTCTTTGTTTCGTGGCTACTGCCTGCAATAGCAACGACGACAGCAACGAGCCGGAATTACCTGCTACGGCATTTGAACTGGTTTACGCCACCTACTGGGGAGGATCGCCGCAGGCCAACAAGGGCAACGCCATCAGCGTGGACAAGGATGGCTACATCTATCTGGCCGGCGAAACCCAATGCCCCTCCTTCCAATTGAAGAACCCCGTCATTGACAAGACCTTTTCGACCACGGGTTTCGTCAGCAAATTCGCCACGGACGGGCAGTCATTGGTCTATTCCACCTTTCTCGGCGACCCGGAAGGCTACAATTTTTGCCTGGACATGGCCGCCGATGAACAGGGCAATGCCATCGCCGGCGGACTGGCCGGCGGCCAGGGTTTCCCTTTGAAAAACCCTCTCTACGGCACCTTCAGCCAACCCTGGCAATGCGGATTCCTGAGCAGCATCGCCCCCCAGGGAGCATCTTTGAACTTCTCCACATTCATTCTCCAGGAACGCGTCGTCGCCCTGGCCCTGGACCATGAACAGAACATCTACCTGGCCACCATGGACAACACCATCCTGAAGATCTCGGCCGACGGCAGCCGTTTGCTTTACGAATACAAGATCCCTGGTGATATGGACGACACTTCGATTGAGGACATGGCTGTCGACAGCAAAGGAGCCCTGATCGTGGCCGGTTGGACATCCGACTTCGGCTTTCCTTCCGTCAATTCCGTTCCAGCGCTGAACGGAGGCTTATGCGATGCGTTTATCCTCAAATTGAATCCCGCCGGCAACACCCTGGAATTCGCCACCCGCTTGGGTGGTACAAATGACGATTTTGCCTTCGGCGTCGTCATCGGCAGCGACGGCATGATCTATATCTGCGGATCCACCACTTCCGTCGATTTCCCGCTGAAAAACGCGGTCAACACAGTTTATAACGCCAAAACGGATGCCTTCGCCGCCAAGATCGACCCGCTCAACGGCACCCTGATATATTCGACCTACCTGGGCGGCAGCGGTGAAGACAGGGCCACGGCCATGGCGTTGAATGCGGCCGGCGAAGCCTATCTGTCCGGCTGGACCACCAGCCCCGATTTCCCGGTCCGCGGCGCCATTCAGGACCATTTGGGCGGAATCAAGGATGCCTTCGTCACCAAATTGAGCGCCAGCGGCGACAAGGTCCTGCTGTCGACCTATTACGGCGGCTCAACCAGCGAGCCATACATCAACATCCATAGTGACGGCATCGGGGCGGACTGGAGCAATGACATCTGCCTGGGCCCGGACGGCAAGATATATATCACCGGGGAAACCTACGCCAATGATTTTCCCCTGCTGAACCCCTTGGATGACAGTATTTTATTTTCCAAGGCCTTCATCGCCGTGCTGCGCGAAAAGCAGCTCCAATAGCTGCGGCAACGGAAAAAACTGCCTGCTTCTTGAAATTGTTAAAGTTATCTGTTATGTTATGGAAATCACCCAGTCCGATCGGCTTTGAATTAGAAAACTTGGCGCGGAGGGCAGAATGAAATTCGGAAAAAAAAAGGTCCTTGAGTTGATAGAAGTGATGGACAAGCACCAGCTCGGCGAGCTTTCCATCCGCAACTGGTTCACCAGCGTTGAAATCAAGCGTGGCCATTACCCCTCGCGCCAGGCGACCGCTGCTGCTTATGGCGAAAGGAGAACGGCCTGGACGGGCTTGCCAGCGGCACAAACAGATCCGCCCGCGGCGGCCCTGCTCACCCCGGTTAAGGAAAACAGCAATGAACCCGCGAGCGAAAATTATTTCCAGGTCCAGGCGCCGTTGGTCGGGACATTCTACCGGGCCTCGTCCCCTGACGCCGAGCCGTTTGTCGAGATCGGCGACTCTGTCAAGAGCGGCGACATCCTTTGCATAATCGAAGCCATGAAGAACATGAACGAAATCCAAACCGACGTTGACGGCATAATCCGTGAAATTTGCATAGAGAACGGCGCTTTGGTCGAGTTCGGCAAATCACTGTTCAAGATCGAAGAAAACGCGGGAGATTCATGATTGAAAAGATCCTGGTTGCCAACCGCGGTGAAATCGCGGTGCGCATCATCCGCGCCGCCCAGGAGCTGGGCATCAAGGCCATCGCGGTTTTTTCCGAGGCCGACCGTGACGCGCTCTTCGTGAAGTATGCCGACCAAGCCATCTGCATCGGCCCCGCCCCGGCCAAAGAAAGCTATCTTTTTTACCAGAACATCCTGGCCGCCACCCTCTCGGCCAAAGCCGACGCCATTCATCCGGGATACGGATTTCTCGCTGAAAATCCACTTTTCGCCGAGGCCTGTCGGGCCCTTAATATCAATTTTATCGGACCGCACCCGCTGGCCATCCGCAAAATGGGTGACAAGGCCACCGCCAAGAAAATGATGCGCCAGGCCGGAGTGCCGGTCGTGCCCGGCTCGCCCGGAATCATTCACACCGCGGGGGAAGCATTGACCTTCGCCGGACAAATCGGCTACCCGGTGGTCCTGAAAGCCACCGCCGGCGGCGGCGGCAAGGGCATGCGCATCGTCAACGAGGAAAGTGAAATCGAAAACGCTTTTGCCGCCGCGGCCAATGAAGCGCAGCAGGCTTTCGCCGATTCCGGCCTCTACATAGAAAAGTTCATCCGCAATCCCAAGCATATTGAGATCCAGCTGCTGGGGGACAAGCATGGCCACCTGGTCCACCTCTTTGAACGTGACTGTTCGCTGCAGCGCCGCTACCAAAAATTGCTTGAGGAGGCCCCCTGCCCCATTCTCAGCGACGATTTGCGCCTGCGCATGGGCCAAGCCGCGGTCCAGGCCGCCCAGGCAGTGAAATATGACTCGGTAGGAACGGTTGAATTCATCTTCGATCAGGAAAGCCAGCAGTTTTATTTCATTGAGATGAACACCCGCATCCAGGTCGAGCATCCGGTGACCGAGCAGATCACCGGCATTGACCTCATCAAGAACCAGATACAGGTGGCCGACGGGAAAAAGCTGGACTTTGCCCAGAAGGACATACAAAAAACCGGGCATGCCATCGAATGCCGCATCAATGCCGAGGATTATCAAAACAACTTTCTGCCCGACACCGGCACCATCAGCCAATATATCGTACCAGGTGGTCCGGGTGTGCGCGTCGACTCCGGCGTCTTTCCCGGCTACGCCATCCCGCCCTACTACGACTCGATGCTGGCCAAACTGATCGTTTGGGGCAACGACCGCCGCCAGGCCATCGCCACCATGAAGCGGGCCCTGAGGGAATTCATCATCAGTGGAGTAAAGACCACCATCCCTTTCCACCAGCAGGTCCTCGGCAGCGAGGCCTTCCTGCGCGGCAGCTATACGACGAATTATATCCAAGACTTTTTACTTTAGAAGGTGAATGCATGCTTTCCAAATTATTTGTCAAGTGCCTGAATTGCAATACCACCCATTTTATATCCTTCCTGCGCCACGCCCACTACGTGTGCTCCAAGTGCGGCTACCACTTTCGCATTGAAGCTCCGACCCGGATCAAAAGAATATGCGACCGCGGAACTTTTTTTGAATTGGACGCCGATTTGCGGAGCTCCGATCCGTTGGATTTTCCCCAGTACAGCCAGAAGGTCGCCGCGGCCATGACCGCCACCTCGCTGAACGAAGGGGTCATCACCGGCATCGGCAAGATCAACGACCATCGGACCGCTCTGGCCGTCTTCGAGCCGCGTTTCCTGATGGCTTCAATGGGATCGGTGGTCGGTGAGAAGATCACCCGCCTTATCGAATACGCGACCGACCATTCCCTGCCGGCAATCTTCATTATCTGCTCGGGTGGGGCACGCATGCAGGAGGGGATCTTTTCCCTGATGCAGATGGCCAAGACGGCCGCGGCCATCAAGCGCTTCCATGACCGGCGCTTGCTGCTGGTCACGGTTCTGGCCGACCCGACCACGGGGGGGGTTACCGCTTCCTTTGCCATGCTGGGAGACATCATCATCGGCGAGACCAAAGCCCTGATCGGTTTCGCCGGTCCACGGGTCATTCAGCAGACCATCGGCCAGGTCCTGCCCCCGGGGTTCCAGACCGCGGAATTCCTGCTGGAGCATGGCATGCTGGACATGGTGGTTCAGCGCAAAAACCTCAAACCGGTACTGGCTACCATATTGCGCATCCATGAACAAAGGCCATACGACCAAGGAGGCGAAGTCCATGTCTGAAAACCGCCGCGATAAGGACCTGCACGAAACCCGGCAGTTGACGTCCGCCATCGACATCGTCAAACTGGCCCGGCACCCCAAGCGCCCCACAACCCTGGATTATTTCCAATACCTGTGCCGCGATTTTATCGAGCTCCATGGCGACCGCCGTTTCGCTGACGACAAGGCCATTGTTGGCGGCATCGCCTTTTTTTCAAACCTGGCGGTCACCGTCATCGGCCATCAGAAGGGCCGCAACGTCAAGGAAAATATCCGCCGCCATTTCGGCATGGCCCACCCCGAAGGCTACCGCAAGGCCCTGCGCTTGATGGAGCAGGCGGAGAGATTCGGCCGCCCGGTGCTCATCCTGATCGATACTCCCGGTGCCTACCCCGGCATCGGAGCCGAAGAGAGGGGCCAGGCCGAGGCCATCGCCTACAACCTTTATCGCATGTCCAGCCTGCGCGTACCCATCGTGGCCGTGGTCACCGGCGAGGGGGGCTCGGGCGGTGCCCTGGGCATCGGCGTCGCCGACAGGATCTTCATGCTGGCCAATACCATTTATTCGGTCATTTCCCCGGAAGGCTGCGCATCCATCCTCTGGAAGGACGCCGCCAAGGCCCCGGTCGCGGCGGCAGCGCTGAAATTGACCGCCAAGGACCTCTTGCAGAGGGGCATCATCGACGGCATCATCGACGAGCCCGAGCCGGGAGCACATGAAAATCCCGAAGCGACCGCCGCTGCCATAAAGGCGGTACTGGCCGCCGCCCTGGAAGAGCTGCTCGATTTAGACATGGAGACCCTTCTCAATCGCCGCTACCAAAAGTACCGCCAAATGGGCGTTTTTGTCAATTCCTAGCCGTTTGCAGAGGATTCTCTTTTAACCAATCCGCGGCGGCCGAGTCGCGATCGACAAAATTATTTTTTTTTGAACCAACTACTTTGTTTTATCGTATACTAAGCATGAACAAGTTCATGGCAGAAGAAACCGACAACAAGGTCACGCAGTTGCGCAAAGGCATACTGGAACTGGCCGTACTGGCCGTCCTGTACCGCCAAACCCATTACGGTTATTCACTGGTCCGCAGCCTGGCAAACTCAAAGGCTGTCGAGATCAAGGAGGGCACCGTCTACCCCATCCTCTCCCGGCTCGACCGCGAAGGACTGTTGCGTTCAGCCTGGGTGGAATCCAACCAGGGACCGCCGCGCAAATACTACGAGTTGACCGCGGCCGGCCGATCCGTATGCGAGTCGCTGCAGGCCGAGTTCCGCCGCCTGGTGCTGCTGGTGGAAAGCGCCGGCGCTGAGCCGCAGCCGGACCTGCAAAGCAAAAAAAAAATCGTGATCAGGAGGAAGAAAAATGAATAATCATTTCCCGCCGACAGCCGAAAAGATCGTAGCCGATTACCTGGAAAAACTTAAATCACAATTGAAGGGCATGAACGAAAAGGACCAGGGGGAGATACTGGCCGAGATCCGCTCGCACATTTACGAATCCTTCAGCAGCGACGGCGAGGGCGACGAGATCGACCGCTCCCTGCGCGTGCTGAAAAAGTTGGGCGACCCGGCCGAAGTCGTCTCCAGCCGCGTTGGAGAAAGCATCACCCGTCTGGGCAAGCAAAAAAAATCACTGCTCTATATCGTGGCCGGCGTGCTGATCGTGTTTTTCGCCGCGCCGTTGGGCATGGGCGGCCTGGGACTGGTCGCCGGCCTGCTGGCCTTCCTGGCCGGTCTACTCGTCGCCTATTTCGCCACGGCCGTGGTTTTTGTGATCAGCGGCTTCCTCTGCGCCCTGGTCGGCCTGATCACCATCATCTCCCCCGACCTCTTTTTGGAGATCAACCGCTGGGCCGGGGAAGCCGTCTTTCAATTCGGCCCCTTCCAGAACCATCCGCAGGTGGCCGGCGTGCTCACCCTTATCATCGCCATGATGCTGGCCGCCCTGGGCCTGCTCATGCTCTGGTCCAGCAAGCACATCTGGCGCGGCATGCACTTCCTTTTCAACCTGGTCATGGACAAGATCCGCTCCCTGTTCGCCCGCGGCCGCAAGCTCATCCAGGATGATAAATCAGGAAAATCCTGATTTCTGAATAGAAGCCAGGCACTTTTTATTGAAAAAATCGCGCCAGCTCACGAACATCGCTGAGCTGATATGGTAAAATCTCTCCGGCTGCCTTGCAAGGCAAGACCGGGAGAACGACATGATCAAGATCGCCCTGATCCGCCTGGATTCGGGAAGGCATGACAAGGTCCGCTTTGAAAAAGACCGCAGGGAATTCCTGGCTCTTCTGAGCGAGGAATTCACCCTCCTCGAGACCCATCCCAGAGATCAGGCCGAAGCCGACCTGCAGGTCGTGTTCATCGCTTCCGGGGGCAGCGAGGAGAAATTCCGCCGCATCTACCCTGCCCTGGCCAAACCGGTCATCCTGCTGGCCGACGGCAAGCACAATTCCCTGCCCGCCGCCCTGGAGATCTCCAGTTGGGTGCGCCAGCAGGGAGAGGCGGCCGAGATCGTGCACGGCGACGGCAGTCTGATTACCGGGCGCTTGCGGCGGCTCGCCGACTTTCAAAGGACACGCCGGGCCCTGGCCGGGCCAATCGGCATCATCGGCGAACCATCGGACTGGCTGATCGCTTCCATCGTTGACCGCGCCGCCGTCAAAGCTCTCTGGGGAACGAAATTCATCGACATCGCCCTCGACGAAGTGTCCGGGCACCAGGCCGATGAAGCGGAAGTCGCGGCCCTGGCCCGTGAATGGATCGGGCAAGCGAAAAAACTGGATGTGGTGGACGAAACGGCGCTGCAGGCTGCCGCCGGATTGCTTCCGGCCTTAAAAGCGCTATATGCCCGCCACGACTTGCGGGCCGCCACCTTGCGCTGCTTCAGCCTGATCGAGCGGCTGCAAACCAGTGGCTGCCTGGCCCTGTCCCTGCTTAACGACCAGGGATTGATCTGCGGCTGCGAGGGCGACGTGCCGGCGGTGTTCTCCATGCTCTTGCTGTTCGCCCTGACCGGGGAGATCCCCTTCATGGCCAACCCGGCCACCGTCGATTGCCGGAGCAACCAGATCGTCTTGGCCCACTGCACGGTGCCGCGGCGCGCCGTCGGCGCTTACCGCCTGCAGACCCATTTCGAAACGGGCCTGGGGGTTGCCCTCAGCGGCGACTTCGCCGCCGGGCCGGCCACGATTTTTAAAGCGGGAAACCCCGATCTGGGGAGTTACTTCGTATCGGCCGCCGAAGTTCTGCCCTGCCGGCCCGAACCAGGACTGTGCCGCACCCAGGTACGCCTGCGTCTTCAGGAACCTGTCGGGTATTTCCTGAAAGCGCCGCTGGCCAACCACCATTTGCTTATTCACGGCGATCACCTGAGCTTGATAAATGATTTCATGAGTTACTCTGGAGCCAATAGGATCACATAGATTTGCGTGATGCGTGAACGAGCTGAGTGATCGTTCGTAATGCGTGATGAGAAAGAGAAGAAATTTTTTTTCGAACGCTTGCAGTTTCTCACTCGCATATCGTGAACAGGAAGTTGACTTTTTCTTCGACGTCGAACTCCGAACAGCGAATCTGGTTCTGAAGCTTCCTCGTCACTCGTTACTTGTCACTTGTCACTTAAGTTCAATGAAATAGATAATTGCCCAGATGGTCCACCGACACCCTGGGCAGCCGGTGTGTCTTTTCAAAAATATCATATCCCACCTTCAAGTTGCGCCAGAAATCCATCAGGCCGGGACGGCGCCACGATTCCCGCTCCAGCCTCAGCCAGCTCCCATCCAGGCGGCAGGGAAAGATGTGCACCGGGATGCGCGCCTGGCCGGCGTCGCGGGCGTCGACGGCCGCCAGGTAGATCTCCTCGATCGGACCGTCCTGCAAGGGGACGCAACCGATGGTCACGCACGAGCCGTGGATGAAGATATCGCCGCCGGGGCGACGGCGGTCGCTCAGGACGCGGTCCGAGGCATTGGGGTAGTTGACGCGCAGCGACAGGTGGAAATGGCTCCAGGGATTAAAGCCGCTGACATGATAGAAGCCCTCAGGCACCTGCAGGTCGCCTTCGCGGCGCTTGGGACCGATCGTGCCCGAGGCGGCGCAGACGGGGTAGCTATTTACCAGGGTGAAGGGGCTGTCCTTATCGTTCCTGGCCCACAGCTCCAATTCCCCCTCCAGTTTGAAAACTCGCAGCAGCACCTCCCTGGCTGGGTAGTCCAGGCCGGCTTTCTGGAACAGGGCCTCGAGCCGGGGCTGCGCTTCGCTGCGAGCCTGACGCACGCGCGGATAGCGTTGCTGTTCCTGGCGGAAAGATACTCCGGCAACGGCCCCAAGTCCAATTGAACCTATCACTGCACCCAAAACAACGATTTTTTGTTTATAATTTTTCATGGTTAAAGTATCCAGCCTCTATTATAGCAGAACAGCGAAAGAACTGAGCTCGGCATCGGGACCATGAGTGGGATCGCATTCATTCCTACTTCCTTCGGCCCGATCAGGCGTATAATCCACTTGCGCAGAGGTAAAAAAAAAGATAGAGTGGGAAGGTTATTTTTTCAGCCTGGGAGGTCGCCCATGTCCTGGCTCAACCTGCTGCTGCTCGTTGTTCTCTCCGCCATCTGGGGAAGCTCTTTCATCTTCATGCGCATCCTGGCGCCGGTCCTGGGGCCTCTGGCCACCGCCGACCTGCGTCTGCTGATCGCCGGCGCCTTCCTGGTCCTGCTGTTCGCCGCCAGCGGCTACAAGCTGGGGTGGCGCCAGAACGGTCGCCATTTCTTGATCATCGGCCTGGTCAATTCCGCCATCCCCTTTTTCCTGTATTCGTTCGCCGCCCTGCACATCCCGGCCTCGCTATCGGTGATCCTCAACTCGCTCTCCCCCATGTTCGGTGCGGTTTTTTCGGCCATATGGCTGCGGGAGCTCCTGACGGTGAAAAAAAGCGCCGGCATCGTTCTGGGCATCGCCGGGGTCGGCCTGATCGGCAGCTTGGGGAATTTCCTCGCCCGACCCCTGGCTGTGCTAGCCGCCCTGGCCAGCGTGACGGCCGCCATGCTTTACGCCCTGGCCGGGATCTACATTAAGAAATATGCGAGCGTGGTTCCCGCCCGGGCCATTGCCGCCGGCAGCCAGTTCTCGCTGGGATTGCTGGGGCTGCCGCTGGTTTTCCTATTTCCCCCCACCGCCCACGTGACCTTGCGGCTGGGGGTGATCGTGGTGGTTTTTGCCGTTTTGTGCAGCGCCCTGGCCTACCTGATCTATTACAAGCTGATCGCCGAAGCCGGCCCCACCAAGGCCCTGACCGTGACCTTTCTCATGCCCGCCTTCGGCATGGCCTGGGGCCGCCTGATCCTGGGCGAGGCCATCACCACGGCCATGCTGGCGGGAACGGTCCTGATCCTCTGCGGAACCTGGCTGATCGTTGCGAAAAAATCATCCGGCTGAGATCTCCACTTCGACAAAATACAAAGACCTTTGTCTGTTTTTTCAATAAACAATAACCAATACGACAGCGATGGTCTGTTCGGATCTGGTCTTTTCCAAGTCGCTTTCAGCCATGCGATCGCCCCTAGCAACGGAAAACCAGCCTTTCCCATCCTTTATGATTTTATGTCCCGGGAAACGAAAAAACAAATAAAAATGTTCAAGGAGATGGAGAATCGTATTCCTGACGACTTTATTGAGATATTTTTGAAATTCTTATATTTAACTGTTAAAATATTTCAGGAGGAAGCCATGAACTGCAAAAAAGTTTTGGTTTTAATTATGACAATTGGAACGATGGCTTTGGCCTCGTTCGGCCAAACCCCCAACATCAAAATCAGAAGCATGTGCGAGATCGGCTGGGAAAACACATTTGTACCTCGGGAATTTACGGCTGGGGACACGGTGACCATCAATTACTCGCTTATCAACGACAGCGCCTTTTCTGCCGGAGCCTTCAACGTGGGCTTGCGCGTTGGCGGCACCATCGTCGCCCGCAATGCCTACCCGGATCTGGTGAATGGTGGCGAAGTCAGCGGTCACTTCGCCTGGATCGCAACTTGCGGTTCGTCGGTGCAGGTCGTCGCCGACTGCGACGGAGCCGTGGCTGAAAGCAACGAGGGCGACAACGTCATGACCGATCCCGGTCTGGCCTGCAGCCAGCCCAACCTGATGTTTTTTCGCAACCTCAGTTGCAGCAGCGGCACCGCCGTCAAGGCAAACCTTAACTACCGGTTCGCGGCCACCCTGCATTCCGACCGGGTGGGAACGCGCAACGTCCGCGTCACCGGCGGCGTGGTCGGCGGCGCGGTTCTGTACGACGAAACTTTTGCGGAACTCACCCCCGAAGCGCTCCAGGAAGTGAGCTTCGTCTGGGAAGTGCCCGAGGGAGCCCATAGAGTTTACTTTGATTTTGATCCGGACAACATCATCAGCGAAAGCAACGAAAGAGACAACCGCCAGGAGCTGGCGATCACTGCTGTGGTCAGCACTCCGGCCACCGAGCATTACGACATCCGCACAACCATCAACAAAGCAAGGACTTTCGGGCTGTCCAGGTCGGATCAGATCAAAGTCAAGCAAGGCACGCCGCTGACCGTTCGTGGTGAAGTGAGCGGCACCACCGGCGCTGTCCGCGACATCAAGATCACGGCCTGGGTGCAATCGGGCAAAAGCCGCACGCCGCTGTATGAACAAAATTTCAGTTCCATCGCCAGCTTGACCGTTCCCTTCAGTTTCCCTTGGACGCCAGCGATCATGGGTGAAAACACCCTTGTTGTCAAAGCCGAATTGGGCCCGCATGCAGTGGGCGTCGGCGTGGTGGACAGCAATCCGCGCAACAACACCGCCACGGTGCTCGTGACCGTGCTCGAAGCCACGCTGCGGCCGCGCCGCTGACGCCCGCTTTTAAAGTACCAAGGCGTAACCGATCTTCAGAAAGAAGGTGCGGCTGGCGCGCGTGAGGTCGATATTGGCCGTGCCGATGCCGCTGTCGGTGTAGCCCAGGAAGAGCACGGTCTGCGGATTGATCTTGTAGGAAAAAAGCAGCTGGGTGAAGAGCCCCTTTTCACGGGATTCAACCGGAAAAGCGTAGAGGCCGGGGTTGTATCTGACGTCGGAATACTGGACAATGGCGCGCAGGAAGCAGCGGACATTGAAATTATAGATCAGCCGCGCCTGTGAAAGGTTGGCCAGGTAGATGCGGTCGCCTTTCAGGGTGAGGTTTTCATAGATATGGTTGAAATTGAGGTTGAGGTGGCGGCCCAGGGCGACCTCGAGTGAGGGATTGAGCAGGATCGAACTGGCGGCGCGGGCGTTGGCATAATCGATGGCATCGCCCGCCTCCCAGTAGAGCCAATACCACAGCCCGTTGCGCGGTTTCATTTCCAGGTAGCCGGAGTTGAAGGTGCGCGCGATCTCCACCCCCTGGTAGAGTATTTTCTCACTGAGCAGAAAGACCTGCAGTACCGACTGCAGCGGACCATTGTAACCCACGCCTAAACTGCCGGAGATGTCGGTCTGCCTGCCTGCATGGTCGGTAACCCGGCTGCCGACAACCTGGAAGGCGAGGCGGTCGAACCAGCCCCCCGGCTTGCCCCAGATCACCGGATGGATATTCAGGGTCAGGCGCCGGGTATCAACACGCGGCATGAAGCCGAAGTCGGCGCGGAAATCGCTGCCCAGGTCCTCATAGGAAAGAGCGTAAATGAGGTTGCGGCTGTCGTGGCGCAGATTCCCGTACAGGGCGTAGCCGGAGAACGGGTCGGCATCCTGCCTCCGGGCCAGGGCCGTGGCTTCGGGATAGGAGGTCCGTGAAGCCAGGGCCTGCCAGGAGAACGTCTTGCTGCGGCTCAGGCGCAGGAAACCGTCGGCGCCGATCACATGGTTGGCATACTCGTCGCCCACCCTGCCCGTGTACAGGAAGCCGACGGTGGAATTTTTTCCTATATCGCGGCGGAAACGGAAGACCCCGCCCCAGACATTGGCGTCCAGGGAAGCCGTGCCGGTCCCCTGGTTGGCCGGAAAGAGCAGGTTGTTGATGCGGTCCTGGGTGATGAACACACCGACGGCGTTGGCGCCGATCTTGCCGGTCACCTTGCCGCCCAGGAGCGGGTCGGCCACGGAGCGGGTAAAGACCATTTCCAGCGGCGTCAGGAAAAAGTCGCCGCCTTCGAGGAAGAAGGGGCGCTTTTCCGGGTAGCGTAGGGCGAAGCGGGTGTTGACGTCAAGCTGGGCCGCGTCAGCCTCGACCTGTGAGAAGTCGGGATTGACCGTGGCGTTGAGCATCAGGTTGGGGGTCACGCCCCAGCGGGCACTGAGGCCGGGATCGACTTTCACCTTGCCGGTTTGCAGTTCGCCGCCGGGAAATTCGTCCATGCTCATGGCGTCGCTGCGCTGCACGGTCAGGGTCGGGTCGAATTCCAGGTTGCGGCCCGGGCTGATGCTTTGAAAGCCGCTGATCTTGTTGAACTGGCAGATCAGGCAGTTGCGGTCGCGGTCGCGCACGTGGGTGCTCATGCGGTGGCGGACGTTGCGCGGCCAGGAGCGGTCAGCCTCGAATCCCCAAGTCTGCTCCAAGCCGCCCTTGGCGAAGCGCAACTGGTTGAAGGGGATGGCCACCTCTACCGTGTAGCCGAAGTCGGTGATCTTCCCGGCCGAAGCCCAGATGGCGTCCCAGGAAAAATCCTCGTAACCTTCGAGTTCGCTGAAGTTGGCATCGGCCTGTACCCCCAGGGGATTGACGCGGAACTGGAAAGCGCGGCGCTCATCGTTGAAGGTGTCGAGCATGAAACTGACATGGTCGTCCATGATGAAGGTGTCCATGACATCGCGGTCCATGAGGTGGGCGCGTATTTTTTGCGGTTCGGGGTCGAAGCAGCGGAAAGCGATATAAATTTTCGATTGATCGTAGGTGACCAGTACTTCGGTCTTGACCGGGGCCAGGATATTTTCACCCGGGGTCCACTCATAAAGGATCTCCAGCATGGCCGCTTTCTGCCACGCTTCTTCATCGAGATGACCGTCGACCCTGATGTGGGATGCAGCCGGAGTGATAACGACGTTCCTTGCCGGCGGATAGTCCTTCTTGGCAGCCGCGGCCTGCTCCTGGGCTGCCAGGGGCATTGTGCCCAGCAAAAACAAAACGAACACCGAGCCGACCCAAAAAAACCGTGACCATTTATTCTTCTTCATATCCACCTCCGCAGCAGCGAGCACAATCATTGATCGTTTTTATTAAACGTCTTTTTATACGTGATTCCACCATAAAAGTTTGTAGAAGGGTATTGCACTTTTGCGAAATGTCACAAAGACATTGCAAATGATGTGACAATCCGCCTGCTTGCCGCAGCCAAATATTGCCAGTCCGGCCAGTTGTTTACTGTGGGGCTTTTTCCGACATCCCCTTCAGCTAAATCCCGTCCGCATTCCGGACGGGAAGCGACTTCGCCCATTTTTCTCTAAAATGGGCTCCGTACGCCGCTTCAGGGGATCGTCGGAAGCGCCCCAACTGCGTATTTTGAAAGCAATCGAGTGACGGCTAATGTTGATCGCCTTGACAGAAAAGCCGCTTCCGGTTATAATGAAAGCAATTGAGCCCGTGGCCCCCAAGGGGGTTTGACAGGGAAAAAGTGAAATTATGGTAAGCCCCCGGGCCGCATCCCGCCAGCGAGACCAATACTCGACGCGGATTGCCATTCCTTCCTGATTCGCTGCGAGGCGGGTTCAAAATCAAACCTAGGAAATGTAATGAATATCCATGAAAAAAATACGTCCGCCAGGCAGTCCGAACGGCCGTTCAAAAAAAACCAACCGGCCTGCAGCCCCAGCCAATCCTTCTCATCGCAAGCCCCCGGCGTGTTTGCGACCCTGTTGCCCGAACTCAAGCGTGCGGTTGCCGAGGAGGGATACGTCACGCCGACTCCCATCCAGACCCAGGCCATCCCCCATTTGCTTGCCGGCCGCGACCTGATCGGCTGCGCCCAGACCGGCACGGGAAAAACAGCTGCCTTCATCCTACCCATTCTGCAATATCTGACCTTGCATAAGCGGCAGCCGGAACGCGGCCGGGCGCGCGTCCTGGTCCTGACACCAACCCGGGAATTGGCGGCCCAGATCAATGAAAGCGCCTCCACCTACGGCCGCTACATGCGTTTCCGTCATGCCGTTATTTTCGGGGGCGTCAGCCAGCTTCCCCAGGTCCAGGCCTTGAACCGCGGGCTCGACATCCTGGTAGCAACCCCGGGGCGGCTTCTCGATCTCATGCAGCAGGGCCACGTCAGCCTGGACACCATCGAAATATTCGTCCTGGACGAGGCCGACCGCATGCTCGACATGGGTTTTTTCCCCGACATCAAGAAAGTCATTGCCAGGCTGCCGCGCCAGCGCCAATCGCTGTTTTTCTCGGCCACCATGGAACCCGAAGTGGTGGCCCTGGCCCGCACTCTGGTCCATGAGGCCGTGCACGTGACCATCGCCCACGAAGCGCCTGCCGTCGAACGCATCGTGCAGCGGGTGATGTTCGTTGACAAAAACAACAAGGACGCCCTGTTGACCAGACTGCTGGACGATTCTCGCTGGGACCGTGTCATTGTTTTCACCCAGATGAAGCACCAGGCCAATAAGGTGGTAAAAAAACTCAGTGGCGCCGGCATCTCGGCCGCCGCCATCCACGGCAACAAGAGCCAGGGCGCGCGCACCGAGGCGCTGGCCAGTTTCAAGGACGGACGCATCCGCGTGCTGGTCGCCACCGATATCGCCGCCCGCGGGCTGGATGTAGACAGCATTTCCCATGTCATCAACTATGACCTGCCCGTGGAGCCCGAAGTATACATCCACCGCATCGGCCGCACGGCCCGGGCCGGAGCCGGCGGCGACGCCGTTTCGTTCTGCTCGGCCAGTGAACGCGATTTTCTGCGCAGCATCGAGAAACTGATCCGCGTCGGGGTTCCGGTCGATACCGCCCACAACTACCATTCCGAAGCCGCCTGCCGGGCGACCGGAGCCGAGGCCCGGCCCGCCCCCAAGACGCCACGAGGCGGGAATGGCGGCAACGGCGACCGCAACCGCCGCAGCGGCCCAGGCCAATCTGCCAGTCACTCGCGCCCCTCTTATTTCAAACAGGGAAGGGCAAACTATCGCTGAGCGATTTTTCGGGAATATTCGTTATTAATAGATTTTTTTAATTTGAATTCAAAAGAGCGCCGGGGGCAAAACCGACTTGGCCGGACTAAATAAAATGGATCAACCCAATCAGGATTGGTTTTTAATGAAGCGCTGGAAAAAATCCGCGGCGCTGCGCTCAGGCCTGAAACGCATAACGTAAGCGGGGACCTTGGCGACCAGGCGCTTGGCGAAAGCGATGATGGAGGGCATGGTGTCGGGATCGTACCAGGGGATCGAAAACATCGGCAGCAGCTTGTCCAAAGCATCCCCGGCCCCAATTTTTTCGATATGGTTATCCGGGCCGTGCTGCAATATAAAAATGCCGGCCAGCGGCGCCTGGCCGTTATGGGCACTGCCGGCCGTACCCGCCCAGGGCGTGCCGAAGGCTTGCATGATGCCGTCAATTTCCCTTACGATCATCCGTTCATCGCTCAACAGCTTGCCGACCTTTGCCTCGGCCAACAACTGTGAAAATGTGCTCTTGCCGGCACCCGAGGCACCGGCAAATATGAAGGCCTGCCCTTTTCTGACAATCCCCGCCGCGTGGGTTAAAATTCCCTTGCGCCCGGCCAGGAAATACATGAGCAGCAGCTGGTCCAAAGGGTAGCAGATGGGATGCCCGATCTCCACTCTCTTTTTTCCCACAGCCGCTTCCTGAGGTTGATAAAAAACAGTGACGATCTTCGTCCCGCGGGCAAAGCGGGCAGTCCAAAACGGCTTGGGGTGAAGGGCGGGATGGTAGCTTACCCAGTGATATTTGTCATCACGGAACAGGGACCAGGATTCATTGGTATCGAATATTTTTTCCAGCCGCTCAAGTGCGGGCAATCGCCCCAGCACCAGATGCACACTGATAGTCTGGCTTTCTTCCATGTTACGGCGGGCAAAGAATGTGCGGTACAAAGGATTGTCGATCCGCAAACGAATGACTTGTTCACTTGTAACTGCAAAGCGAACGCCGGCGATCCTCAATCGACAGGGGTCCTGGCAGCGATTGATCGCCAGTAAGGGTTTCAAATTAATCGAACTGATTCAAGCACGCAAGCAAATCTAATCAGCTTCCATTCTGGGCGCAGCCGTTGGTGATGCCGCATGACGTCAGTATGGCATAATTGGCGGTACCCGATCCCATGAGCTTGCAGCCTATGCCCAGGGTTTGGATGCCGCCGGAAATATTCACGATCCGCAGCAGCGGTTTTTCATACGTTTTCTTGATATTCTTTTTTTCAACCTTCAACATTCATCCTCCGCATCGTTCATTGGTGATGTATTCATGGCGCAGCTTACCTATGGCGCATATGTAATCGGAAGGGAGCTGGCTCTGGCCATTCTCCAACCCGAAGAAACCGGGGCAGAAACCGCAGATCGATTTTTTATCGCAATCAGCGCAGCGATAATCGTCATTGACTTCCTCTTCGCGGATGAGCGCGATTTCCCCATTCCATCCTTCCTGAAAATTGCCCTGTACAAGGGAATAATTACGGGAACGGGCGATCAGGCAGGGATACAAGCGCCCATCCGGATCGACGTGAAAATTGGTTTTGCCGGCGTTGCAGGCAAAGACTTTATTCCCGGATGGAATGATCTTGAAGCGCTCATAAAAATCGCGCCATGCCCTGGCCCGCTCGGGATCGGCCATTTCCAGGGCAACGGCCTGCTGCGGCGAAACCCGCAAATCGGTGGGAGTGGGGTCGCCGGCCAGCGTGGGAAAGATGGCTGCATCCAGTCGGAATTCGACTCCCAAACCATGCGCCAGGTCCTCGATGGCGGAGAACTCATCCCTATTCAGAGTCATCAGCACGCTCTTGAGCCCCACATGGATTCCCTGGTCGAGCATTTTTTTTATCCCCTGCATCGCTTGGGTGAAAGAACCCGGGATGCCGGTGATGCGGTCATGGGTTTCGGCCGCGGCACCGTACAGGCTGATCTCGACCAGGCGCGGAGGAAGTTCGTTGAACAGCTTCACAATTCTGTCGCTGACCAGGGTGCCATTGGAAAAGACGGTAACCAAAAAACCGCTGCGCTTGGCGAAAGTGTAAATTTCAGGAAAATCCTCGCGCAGCAGCGGCTCGCCGCCGGTCAGCAGCAAGTACAGGCAGCCTGCCTCCTTGACATCGGCAATGATTGCCAGCCATTGCTCGGTGCTCAGTTCGGGCTCGGGAATTTCTCGCTTTGGCGTGTATTCCTTGGCATAGCAATGAACGCAGCGCAGGTTGCAGCGATGGGTCAGGGCCAAACTGCCAGAAAAAGGGACGCGCCGGCTCTGCAGGTCCCGGGAGAATCCTTCCCAGTATTGCTTGTCAGCAAGTCCTGTAACCTGTTCGCACATAGAGCTCATGCTACCTCTTCGATCAGGCCGTTTTCCAGCAGTTGGCCGACGAAATCGGTCATGTCGGTACGGGCTTGGTCGCCGGCAACGGCAAAACTACTGACAATGGCCTCCAGGATCTTTGCCAATGTCTGTTGACCGTCCAGCCTCTGCCAGATGAAATCGGCCAGCGGGTTCAGGACAAAAATATTCTCCATGTCCGCTGGTTGGCCGCAGACGGGTATCAGAAAAGATTCACCGGCGATGTTGCGGCCGGCGATATTGTCTTTTTTTTTGTACTTGGCAGCCATATTCATTTAAAAGTCAGGGCCGGATCGCCAAGCCAATTGTAGACATTCAGTACATAGGCCATGCCGCCCTGTTGTAGGTAATTCTTCATGGCCGCAAGCAGGGCCTGGCCGACGCTCGTTTCCTTGCCGCGAAAAACCGCCTTGTAGAACTCCTCGCCCAGACGCACCGAATGGCTGTTTAAGGGGGCGCCGGAAGGAACCAGCCCGCCGGCGCTGCCTCCGTTCCTATTCAGCAGCAGCGCTTCGCCCAGGCTGGTGAATCCCGGGATTTCGAAACGGCCGGCCACGCAGGTGAGCATGACCATGAGCGGCAGTTGGCCGCCGTTTTGCAGCTGCGCGGCATTCGCGACATTGAATATGTTTTCCTGGGCCAGCTGGTTCAAACCGGCGTGGCCGACATAATTGACCAGAGCGGCACCGCTGTTGAAAGCGGCGATGATCCTGGCCCGGACCTCCCCGGCTTGGCTGGGATTGGCCAGGTAGATTTTATCACATTGATAACCGGCCAGTCCGGCCAGGTCATCACTGCTGGAAGCGAAATCGCCTCCGTCATCGTCATTGTCGGCGATCATGAGCGCCCGGTCGGTCCAGGGGCCCTGGCCGCTGCCGTAGGCCTTGATCTTGTCGATCATGGCCTGCAATTCGGCATTGGTGACCGCGGGCAGGCGGCCGATGGCGATCTCGGGAAGTCCATTCTTGCCCTTGACATCACCGAACTCCTTGTCGGCCGCGAATAGCCCGGTGGGCGTTTTGGCCAGGATCACGGGAAACAGGTTGTCACCAAGACCGAGATGGTCCTTGTAATCGTAGGTTCCCTTGCCGGCCAGAACCGCATATTTGACCTTCCTGCCGCTCCAGCGCGAGTAGGCGTAGGCCAGGAAATCGCGGACAGCCAACGGGCTGGGCATACCGAAATTGAAAGATTCGTATATATCCTCCAGGGTGACGACCATGGTGCTTAGTCCCTTTGCCTTGCGGTAATCGGCCAGCTTCTGCGCCGTCTGCTTGAATTCTTCAGGAGCGATCACCAGGTATTCGGCCGAGTTCCCAGCCCCCTTCAGTTGCGCCGGACGGTCGCCGACCACGGCCAGGGGGCGCAGGGCAGCGTTCAGACCGCTTACCAGGTAGTTTTTATCCGCTGCGCGCGGGACGAAGGTGACGCGGCCACTGACGTCAAGACCGACCCCGGTCACTTGC